>Ga0210408_10000895_pt1 | contig 33242 bp, 24 predicted proteins | sample IncBWH4MmetaG_FD_155471 | JGI IMG/M metagenome (GOLD analysis project Ga0210408, IMG submission 155471) | Forest soil microbial communities from Barre Woods Harvard Forest LTER site, Petersham, Massachusetts, United States - Inc-BW-H-4-M | ecosystem: Environmental > Terrestrial > Soil >... | reverse complement strand
GAGCGACCCGTCCTTGAAGACAAATTGCTTCGCGCTCACCAAATCCGTGGCCACACAGCGAAACGGCACCGGCAGCGCGTCAAACGACGGCAATGCAAAGTAAGGGAGCGTCTCGCGATCGATCAGCAACCCTATCTGATGCCCTGCGCTTAATCCGCCAGGAAGGTACAAACCTTTTCGTAATCCCAGCACCAGCGAATTCGGATAGGCGCGCTGATCCTGCTTCCGCAAGAACGACAAATCCTCGTAAGGCGTGTGGTCACGCAGAATCTTGTCCCAATCGAGCCTCGCGATCAAATTCTTCATTTCCTCCGGTCTGAGCCCAGTTGCATAAAAACCTCCGACTAGCCCGCCCATGCTCGTCCCGGCGATGTAGTCCACCGGAACGTGCTGCTCCTCGAACCATTGCAGGACGCCGATGTGTGCCAGTCCCAGCGCGCCGCCGCCCTCCAATGCCACGCCGATCTTCAGCCGCGGCTTTGCCGACGGCCGGGGCACTCCTTGTGGAGTGTCCTGCTCTTGCGCGGTGGCCAAAATGGGAAGCAGGAACAGCATCAGGAAGGAAAAAGCGCGGCGCATCGAGGTCCTCCGGGAAAACGTGAACAAAGGCTGGAAGTTAAGTTTGTAGCAGGCTTGCACTTCCAGCAAGCCGGACCTCGTGTGAGTTTCGCAATCAGGCTGATTTGTTCTCTTGGAGAATGTTGCCGCCATCTACGACCAGACATTGGCCAGTGATGTACGACGCCGCTGGTGATGCCAAGAAGCATACCGCGGCGGCAACTTCCTCCGGCGTTCCCGCGCGCCCCATCGGCGTATGTAAACCCGCGACGCGTTCCTCTTCCGTCGATGACGCCGTTGCAATCCATCCCGGCGCCACCGCGTTTATCGTGATTCCCTCAAGCGCCGTCTCCAGCGCTATAGCCCGCATCATCCCGTCCATCGCTGCTTTTGCCGCCCCATACGCGGCCGAACCGCGGTTGCTCACCAGCGGCCCGGTCACCGAAGATACATTCACGATGCGCCCGTATTTCCTTTGCGACATCACCGGCAGCACCGCGCGTGTCATCAAGAACGCGGTGTGCAGGGTGATCTCGATTTGCCGGCGCCAATCGGCATACAAGGTTTCTCGGACCGTCTTCCCCTCCAGCGGGCGCCCGGTCTGCGCCATGCCGGCGTTGTTGACCAGCACGTCGATGCGGCCGCTCCGCTGCATCACGGTGTCTACGATGTGCTGCGCCCTGTCCTCCTCGGTCAGATCAGCGACAATCGCCACTACGTTCTTGCCAGTCGCGTCGAGTTCCCGCGCGCGCTCGTAAATACGTTCTGTTGTCGCGGTGATCGCGAGCTCCGCTCCGGCCGCCAGCAACGTGCGCGCTATCGCAAACCCAATTCCGGCGGAGCTACCCGCGCCGGTCACGATCGCCGTTTGTCCTTGCAGAACCTGCTCCATGACACCTCTAGGGAAAATTCACTCGTCCAAGCGCACGCCGGCCTTAATCGTCCGCTTCGCCCGCGCAATCTTTAGGAGTTCCGGATAAAACTGCACAAACGAGTGTTCCACGGCCGCGTTTTGTTCATGGCATTTCCAGCAATCGTTCTTGCTCGGCGTGTCCGCACTCGCTGCTTTCGTTGCGCTGCCGAAATTAAAGTACGCCCACTTGTCCGCGAAGCGCGTTTCGTCCTTCACTTCCACGTCCAACCCGGACAACTCCGTTTGATAACTGCCGTGCTTGTTGATCGAGCCGTGCGACGTCGACTCATACACCTCCAGCACGAACATCGTTTTGTCCGGCCACTTGCCGTTGGCCACAAAGTAGTCATACGCCGCAGGCGTCACGAAAACGTTGGTGAACATCTGCATCCCGCTTGAGCTCTGGCTGTAGCTCATCCCGTACCCCGATGAAACGTACACCCATTTCCGATATCCTTCCGGACGCACCAGTTTCCCGTCCGCCGTGAATTGCGGCGCAGCGCTTTGCGGCTGACCCGCGGCCCTTGAGAAGAAAACCAAACAAGCACTTGCGAGCCCAAAAATGCAAACGAGTAAAACTCTCCTCATCATGAATTCCTCCTGCGCCTAACTATGGCGTGCAACGCTATAGTGATAGACGACCTACAAGCCATCCTGTTTCTAGTCTTGCCCCTTTGGTCGCGCCTGCACCTGCGTTCTCTTGTCCCAAACACTGCAACCCTCTACGGTTTGTATAGGCCGAAAGCCCTTCGCCCCAAGGAGCTGCAGCATGAACGCCACCGCGACCCCCAACAGCGGCACTCGCTCCGATGCTCTGCCAGCGCGCAAGTCCAGTCCTTTGCGCCTCATCTTCCGCATCATCCGCTGGACCAGTTACGCTGCCGCAATCGTTGCTCTGCTGATGGTATTTCACGCGGCCCCTCCCCCGGTCATTCCCACCAGCCCGCAGGCCGCTGCTCGCGTGGAACAAAAAGTCGAAGCTGTCGAGCAAGCCGTGGCCAACGGCCAATCCGCCATGCTTCGCCTCGACCAGAGCGAGTTGAACTCCTATCTCGCTTCCCATCTCGACATTTCTCCCGCCGCTCCCACCAAATCTGCGCCGAGCACTACTCCCTCCGGCGATGCCAACTCCAGTCTTCCCACGCCGTCCGGCACCCCCGCCGAGCAGATTGAGCAGGTGCGCTCGTCCGTCCGCGACGTGAAGGTCGAACTCGTTGAGGATCGCGTCCGCGCCTACGTGGTCTTTGATTTCCACGGCAAAGACATGACGCTGCAGCTCGAAGGCCGCCTCGCTTCCACCAACGGCTATCTTCGCTTCGAGCCGGTCAGCGGCCAACTCGGATCGCTGCCGATTCCGCAGTCCGCGCTGGAGACCGCCGTGCAAAAAATGATGGACTCCCCGGAAAATCGCGAAAAGCTCAAGCTGCCGCCAGAAATTGCCGACTTAAGAATCGAAAACGGCGAACTCCTGGCCACATTCCGCTAAACCTGGAACACAAAAGGGGCGCGCTAAAAACCTCCGGCACCGAGACTCCGCAAAATTTCCTCGCTATGCTCGCCGAGCATCGGCGGGGGCAAACGATAACTCACCGGCAAGTCCGAAAACTTGACGGGATTGGCGATGCTGCGAACCTCGCGCAGCGCCGGGTGCTCAATCTTTACAATCAGTCCGCGCGCCAAGGCCTGCGCGTCGCGCAAGGCCTCCGGCACGCTATTGATGGGCGCCGCGGGGATGCCAGCCTTCGCAAACTTGTCCAGCCAGGCGTCTCGCGATTCCGCATCGAAACGCTTCTGCAGCGACGCAAGCAATTCGACACGATGCTCGATGCGCAGGGAGTTGTTTGTGAACCGCGTGTCCTTGCCGAGGGTCGCCTCGGCCCGCAAGACCCCGACGAACTTCCTCCACAGCCCTTCCGTACCTACGCCGACCACAAAGTGTTTCTCGTCACTCGCTCGAAAAACCTGGTAGGGCACGATGTTTGGATGCGCGTTTCCCCACCGCCTGGGTTCCGCATTAGCATTCAAGTAGCTGCTGCCCGCATTAGCCAACCACGTAAGCTGCGAGTCAAAAAGCGCCATGTCCAAGAATTGCCCCTGGCCCGTTTTTTCGCGCGCAAACAGCGCGCCCAGAATACCCATGGCCGCGTACATTCCGCAGGTCATATCCGCAATGGCAATTGGATAGCGCATCGGGCCGCCTTCCGGCTCGCCCGTGAAGCTCATCAAGCCGGATTCCGCCTGCGCCAAAATGTCGTAGCCGGGCCGGCCCGCCTTTGGCCCGCTGAATCCGTATCCGGTGATGCTGCAATAGATCAGCCGCGGATGATTTGCCCGCAGCGTTTCCGGATCAAGGCCGCGCTTCCGCAAGGAATCGAGCGATGGCTGATTGCTGAGGAACACATCCGCCGATGCAATCAGCCGCCGCAGAATCTCCGCGTCGCGCGCTTCGTCGTAATTGAGCGCGATCGAGCGCTTGTTTCGGTTCGCTGCCAAGAAATACGCTGACTCCCCGCCCACGAACGGCGGTCCCCAGCCGCGCGATTGATCTCCCGTGCCCGGCCGCTCGACCTTGATGACGTCCGCCCCGAAATCGCCCAGCAGCATAGCGCAATAGGGGCCGGCCAGCGCCTCGGTCAACTCAACGACACGGATCCCATCCAGAATGGTTTTCACGGGCCAGATTATAGAGCGGAAGCGCGGGTGTAGAAGAGTGAAAGACTGGAAGAGTGCAGGCCTCGGGCCGCTGATCCCAGATACTGCAGGGTCTGCGCGATCAGCGCGGCAGTTCCGGTGTATGGGTCTCCGTTAGTGTCGAATTCCATGGAGCAGTAACCGCGATAGTTGGCGCGCTTGAGGATGCCGAACGTTCTGCCCATATCGACCCGAAAAACCTGACCCTTTTCGTTGGTTTCCATATCCTTGACATGACAGATGCCGTAAGCGTGCTGGAACATTGCGGCGATGCCCTTGTAGGCGTATTCCTCGCGACCCGTCGTCAGCGTATTGCAAAAGTCGGGATTGGAGTGCAGCCAAGGGCTGTGCACTTTTTCAATCAACTGCACCAGGAAGAAAGGATCTTCCGCGACAGGGTTGTCGTTCTCCAGGTGCACTACAACGTTTTTGGCGGCTGCATATTCGGCCACGCGTTTGAGGCTGTCCGCGGCGCGATCCAAGTCTGGTTTGGAGTCTTTAGCTTCGCTTATGTTCGTGCGCACGCTCGGCGAACCGATCGCCACTGCCACGTCGATCCATTTCTTGCTGAAGGCCACGGCCTGATCGCGTTCCGAAGCGTCCACAGCGTACGGGCTGTGGTCGCCGTCAACCGCGATATTCGCAACCGCGCCGCGCGCCTTCTCGAGCGAGGCGCGAAATTCTTCCAGGTACTTGGCATCCGTTGAGCGGAAGTGGCGATTCCACGGCTCAATTTTGCGGATATTGAATTTCTCGCCGCAGTGGGCGGCGAATTCCTTCAGGTCCATCTTCCGCGGAGCGGCGCCGCCACGCGGGCCCAAAATGAAGTCGCGGAACGGGTACGATGCGATGGCGATGCGGTCCCGGGCGTCCGTGGGAAATTGCACGTGGGGCGCGCTGTCCGCGGAGAAGGTTAGCCGCGGGCAAAGTATAGCCCCCGCTGCGGCGAGAGCGGACTGCGCAAGAAAGTGTCTTCGTGTGCGATGCGACAAAGCGGGCACAGTCTACCAGATTCAAGCCTCAATTATGTGGCCCTAAGTCCACTCGCGTGTGCGAAAGTCGCCCACATTTGGTCCAACTCAGGATGGCAACACGCGCTTCCAATTGCTTGCGTGCCTGACAGTTCTCCAAGACAATATGTAGTCTATGGGGTGCGAAATTTTGGTTGCGGCGAGTGATTTGGAAGTCCGCGGGGTGTCGAGGAAGATGGTGACGCAGTTCAATGCAGCCAAACGATTTGTCGCTTATTTTTCCATGGAGATCGCGCTGGAGAACGCCATGCCCAGCTACAGCGGGGGCCTGGGCGTCCTGGCCGGCGATACTATTCGAGCAGCCGCGGACGTCCGCCTGCCGATGGTGGCGGTGTCTCTCCTTTATCGAAAAGGATTTTTTTCGCAGCGCCTGGCGGAGGACGGCACACAGACAGAGGAAGCCGTCGAATGGCGCGTCGAGGATTTTCTTACGGAAGAGGATGCCCGCGTAACTGTCCCATTGGAGAACCGCCGCATCGAGTTGCGCGCCTGGCGCTACACGGTGAAGGGGGTGCGCGGCTTTGAGGTGCCCGTCTACTTCTTGGACGCCGATTTGCCGAGCAACGCGGAGCGTGACCGCAATCTGACCGGAAGCTTGTACGGCGGCGATGCCTACTACCGGCTCTGCCAGGAAGTGCTGCTGGGCATCGGCGGTGTACGCATGCTGCGCGCGCTAGGCTATAACGATCTGACGCGCTATCACATGAACGAAGGGCACGCGGCCCTGCTCTCCCTGGAGCTCCTGGGCGAAGAGGCGGAAAAAGCGGGCCGGACGTCGATTCGCGGCGAAGACATCGAGAAGGTGCGGGGCAAGTGCGTTTTCACCACCCACACGCCCGTCCCGGCGGGACATGACCGCTTCCCGATGGAATATCTCACGCGAGTGTTTCCGGACCAGAATGGTTTTTTCGACCTCAAGGATGCATCCTCGGCGGACCTTGTGAAGCGCGCGCTGCAAGCGGAACGTGATTTCCCCGATATGCAGGAAGCCGCGCGAGCCGGAGCGTCCCTGAACATGACCTCCCTAGCTCTGAGCCTCAGCACCTACGTCAACGGCGTCGCGAAGCTGCACGGTGAAACCTCGCGCAAGATGTTTCCGCAGGTTACCATCGAGGCGATCACCAATGGCGTCCACGCTGCCACCTGGGCTTCACCCGCATTCCAGGAGCTGTTTGACCGCTGCATCCCCTCCTGGCGCGAGGACAATTACAGTTTGCGCGGCGCGCTCGGGCTGCCGCCGGAAGAGGTCTGGTCCTCGCATTTGCTAGCGAAGCACGAGCTTTTTGAAACCGTGCGCAAGAAAACGGGCTTGGCCCTCGATCCCGAAGCGTTCACCATCGGCTTTGCTCGCCGCGCCACGGGATACAAACGCGCAGACTTGATTCTTTCCGATTTGGATCGCCTGCGACAGATCGCCAAGAGCGCCGGAAAATTTCAGATCGTATATGCCGGCAAAGCCCATCCCCACGACGGCGGCGGCAAGGACATCATCCGCAGAATATTTCTCGCCAAGAAGGCCCTCCGCAAAACGGTGCCCATTGTTTTTCTGGACGATTACAACATGGAGGTCGGCGGGCAAATCACTTCTGGGGTGGATTTGTGGCTCAACACGCCGCAATACCCGCTGGAGGCTTCGGGAACGAGCGGAATGAAGGCGGCACTAAACGGCGTGCCCAGCTTGAGCATTTTGGACGGATGGTGGGTGGAAGGACACATCGAAGGAATCACCGGCTGGTCCATCGGCGAGCCGCATCTGGCCGGCTCGGCCCCGATTGCCACGGATAATGCCAGCGAGGCACAATCGCTGTACGCCAAGCTGGAAAATATAATCCTGCCCTTGTACTACAAGGAGCGGTCGCGCTATTTGACGGTCATGCAGCACGCCATTGCCATCAACGGATCGTTTTTCAATACCCAGCGCATGGTGCAGCAGTACGTCACCGACGCTTATCTTCGCTAAAACGCCAGCCGCCGTATTTTCTTCAGCAACAATTTCATTTCCGCTTGCGTGCCGATGGTGATGCGCACGAATCCCGGTCCTAGCTCCTTGGTGCGCTCGCGCAGCAGAATTCCCTCGCGCTCCAACCGTTGAAATAATCGCGGGCCGCCCGGGCCGAAATTGGCCAGCAAGAAATTTCCCGCGCTGGCGAACGTCTTGACGCCCAATCCATGCAGTTCTTTTTCAAACCATGCGCGAAGGCGGCGAATTTCGCGCACATAGGCGCGAATCCTGCGGCCGTCGCGCACCGCGGCCTCCGCCGCGACCAGCGCGGCCAGATTCACCGGAAAGGGCGGCATCGCGCGCCGCAGATAAGACAGCGACTCGGCGCCGGCGATGACCGCGCCAAGCCGCAAAGCGGCAAGCCCTGCGGCCTTCGAGAACGTCCGTGCGATGAAAAGATTTGCGTACTTACCGATGTATGGCACGAGGGTCACTCCCGAAAATTCCGCGTAGGCCTCGTCAATCACGACGGCAGTGTTCGTCGCAGCCCGCAAAATCTTTTCAATCTCGGCAATCCGCAGCAGCGTTCCCGTCGGATTATTCGGATTGGCGATGAACAACACGCGCGGTTTCTTGCGCAGCGCCGCAAGAATGCCGGACATCGGGAATTCCATGTCCGGGCCGTAACGCAGCGCCTCTACCCTGGCGCCCGCGATTTCCCCCCAATAGCGATACATCGGGAAAGTAGGTTCGCAGATCAGGATACTGGACCCTGATTCCACAAACGTGTCGAAGAACACGCGCAGCGCGTCATCGCCGCCATTCGTGAGCAACAGCTCACCCGGCCGAACGCCAAAATGGCGCGCCAGACGCGCAGTACTCCGCTGGTATTCTGGATACATGGCGAGCTGTTTGCGAGACATCTTTCCGAGAGCGCGAATGACGGCAGGCGAGCAGCCGGAGGTATTTTCGTTAAAGTCCAGCCGCACCTTGCCTTCGCGGCCCTCGGCGGGGGCCTCGTACGTCCGGCGTTCGAGAATGGACTTGCGCACGGGAAGGCGAGCGGTCATGCAGGAAACGTTAGCATAGGCCCCGTTTGCATAGGCGAAGAGCTGCGCGAGGCCAAGGCGCCGCCTCTAAGCAAAATGCGTAAAGAGGTTGTTTAGGGATTCTGCCAGCGTCGGATGGGCAAAGGTGGCCTCACGCAGCGCAGTGAATGGTAGATGGCCCATCATCGCCAGTTGCAGCATGGTCATGATTTCGCCGCCCTCAATCCCCAGGACGGCGGCGCCGAGAATCTGTTTGCTCTCGGCGTCCACGATGGCCTTCATGAAGCCGCGGGCTTCATCGACTTCGAGCGCGCGGGCTACGTAGGTCATGGGCATTTTGGCGACGCGAATTTTCTTGTTTTGCGCCCGCGCCTCCGCTTCGGTTATGCCCACCCGGCCCAACTGCGGGTCGATGAAAAGCGTGTAGGGGACGAAGCGATTCTCGGTCGTGGCGCTTCCCTTCTCGATCAGATTCGTGCGCAAAATACGGAAGTCGTCGTAGGAAATATGCGTGAACGCCGGACCGCCCTTTATATCCCCCAGCGCGTAGATAGCGTCGACGTTGGTCTCCAGTTTTGCGTTCACCTTGATGAAGCCTCGTTCGTCTACAGCAATTCCTGCGGCGCTGACATTCAGACTGTCTGTGTTTGGCGTGCGGCCCGTGGCGGTCAGAAGATGAGAGCCTTGCAATATCCGGGGTTCATTGCCTGTGCGCACACTAAGCTGAATGCCTCCGCCCGATTTCACGACGCGTTCGGCTTTGCTGCTCAACTGCACGTCAATCCCATCTTGCCTCAGGATGGCCAGCACTTCTTCGGCAACATCGGCATCTTCGCCGACCAGCAATTGGTCCCTAGACTGCACGATGGTCACACGGCTGCCGAGCCGCCGGAACAGTTGCCCGAATTCCAGCCCCACGTAGCCGCCGCCGAGCACGACCAAGTGTTCGGGAACAGCGTCCAGCTCCATGATCGAGGTGCTATCGAGAAATGGCACGTCCTTGAGACCCTCCAGCTTGGGCACCGATGGGCGCGTCCCGGCATTGATGAAAATACGATCCGCGGAAAGGGTGCGTTGAGCGCCATCCTTTGTGCGGACGCTCACGCTTTTGGGGCCGGTGAAGCTCGCTTCCCCAAAGATCAGATCCAGATTGGCTGTCTTTTCCAGGCGCTTTTGGCTGCCGTTGCGAAAACTATCGACAATGTCGCGCTTGCGCTGGCGCACCCGCTGCATATCGATGCGAATGTCGCCGGTCTGCACACCGTAATCCTTGCCCCGCCGGGCGAGATACGCGACGCGCCCGCTGGCCAACATCGTCTTCGTCGGCGTGCAGCCCTCGTTGACGCAAGTTCCGCCTATATGGCTTCGCTCGATAAGCGCCGTCCGCAGGCCCGCCTGCGCCAGCGCGCCACACAAAGGGTTGGCGCCTTGCCCTGAGCCAATCACGATCGCCTGGTAGTGATTAGGTGCATTCATAGGACTCCTCGGGCGCGATGATTCGTGCGGCTCGCAGACTGGATGCGCAGCGTGTTGTCGGGAATGACGGAGATTCCACTGGTTAAATCAAGATCGGGTGACTATAAGGAGAGCGCCGGCAACCGCGACCAGGTCCTCGAGCACCGCAATGACGAAATCCGGAACCTTGAGCGCGCGCACCAGCCCGGTGCGCACCTGGTACCCCACAAACGCCCCTACCACGCCGCCGACCGCGCCCAGAGCGCATCCGACCGCAGCCGATTGCCCGCCAGCCAGCGCCACGGCCGCGCCCGAGAGTCCGCCCAGGAGGATCCGCGCAATCAAGCCGGGAGGCTTCGTGCGTGCAGGCGTCGAGGGAAGCTGATCCGCCACAAGCTCGACGACCGCAAGAATAGTGAAGGCCGCCACGGCAGCCGTCGATCCCATAAATGACAACGAGGCGCCCTGAAGGTTCAGCCAGCCGCGATGCGCCGCCCAAGCAACCACCGCAGGAGCGGTGAGCGAGCGCAGGCCCGCGATAAGGCCGATGCCGAAGGCAAGAAGCAGTACATGAGAGGGAGTCATGCGGGAGAGCCTCTACCCGCTGTGCGTGTTTGTCAATGCGGCGGGCTTGCAGTTTCGCTTTTTGTTCGCTATAATTCAGTGCAGTAGAGGAAACGGGAAACGGCTGGCGGCTCCATTGCCTTTGGGCTCTCCCGGGCCGCCGGCCGTTTGATAATCGCCTCCTGGCGGCATTCCGCAGCAGGCCTTAGCGAGCAGGCAAAGCCACGTTACAGGGCGGACACCATGCCCGCGCAGCCAGTTGCGGCAGCCCGCAGCCAAGGCACATACTCGTACTATGGGCGCCCTTTCCAACCGTGGCGTGCGATTGGCTTCTCTTTGCGCACTCTGTCTCGCCGTCACCGTGCCCGCCGCCGCCGACGAAATCCGCCTGAAGGATGGCAAGAAGCTCTACGGCGTCATCGTGGCGTACGAAGAAAACATGTTCAAGGTCAAAACCGACTTTGGATATGTACTGGTCGAGAAGGACAAGATCGCTTCGATCATACCCAGCGCCCCGGCAAGCTCAGAAGCCCAGCTTCCCGCGACCGCGAAAACGGGCTCGGATTTGCCCAAGAGCGGAGCGAGTACGCAGCCGAAAGCCGAAACTGCCGTCGCCTCCGCAACCGATGCGACTGCGCCGGCCAACGCCAGCGCAAAGTCAGTCCTCCCTAACGCCGCCAAACGGGACCAGCCCGACAAGACGCCAGGAAAAATCACCGGCAGCACGGTCAAGCCGGAGCTTCCCGCAAGCGCGCGAACTGGCGACCCCGTGCCGCCGGTGCTAAAAAGCTCCCCCGCGACTAACGCGGCTCTTCCCGCCGCTGCCGCGCAGCCTGCCCCGCCGAAAGAGCCGGAGGTTCCCGCGATCCGCGAAGACGTGCAGAGCAATGTCTACACCAACTACACGCACGGATTCCGCATGTACAAAGCGCCGAGCTGGCAACTGCTCGACGACGCGCGCAATGCCCTGCCAAACGCGATCGTTGCGATGGGCACGTCAAACGAATCTACGCTGATGGTGGTAGGCCGCGAGAAAACGAAAGAGCCGCTGGACGCAGCGGCAGTAACCGTCGAACGACGCCTGACCGACGTCTACGAAAACTATCGGCGCGCTTCGCAACGCAAGACGCTAGTCGGCGGGTCGCCAGCCGTCGAGTTTCACTATCGCGGCAAAGCCGATGAGCACGACTGGTCCGGCACTCTCGTGGTGATCAGCCGCGGCGGTGACATTTTCACCGTCCTCGGCATGACCTACGCGGACAGCGACTTAATCCAAATCCAGGAAAATGTCATCGCCAAAGCCATCGCCAGCCTTAGCTTCGACCTTCCCGAAGCAAAAAAATAAAATTCCAGAGACATACCTTGAAAAGGTAGACGCCCGCCTCTAGTCGGCTCCGGCCGCCGCCGAGTGCTCCGGCGACTTGCGGTATTCGCGAATCAGCGCGATAAGCGCCTGCGCAGCCCGCGGCAGGCTGCGATCTCGCCGGTACACCAGTCCCAACTCGCGATACAAATCCACGCCTTCCACCGTGAGCAACTTCACTTCACCGGCTTTCACCTGGTCGCGCGCAAAACTTTCGCTGATGAACGAAACGCCCGCATCCGCGCCCACAAAGCGCTTGATCATCCCGATGCTGGGCAGCTCCATGGTGACGTGAATCCGCGAGCGATACGGCCTGAACAATTTGTCGAGCACCTGCCGCGTGAATCCGGTGCGCGGAAAAATCAGCGGCTGCGAAGCCACTTCCTCGAGCGTCAATTTCGATCGCTGCGCCAGCGGATTGCGCGTGCTGACCATGAACCGCAACCGGTCGCGATGAATGTGGTGCACTTTCAGGTTCGGCGACTTCGTCGGCAGCGTCACAATGCCAACGTCAATCGACCCGTCTTCCACGCGCTGCAAAATTTTGTGGCTGAAATTCCGGTAAATGCTGATGTGCACCAGCGGAAAGCGCCGCTGAAACTCCGCAAAAATGTCCGGCAGCAGGTACAAACAAGTCGCTTCGTTGGCCCCGAACACTACCGGACCTTGCACGACGTTGCCGCGATCGGCAACCACCTGGATGGACTCATCGCGCATTCGCAGCAACTTCTCCGCGTATTCGAAAAGCACCTCCCCCGCGGGAGTTAACTCCACGGATTTCGCCGAGCGGTCCAGCAGCCGCGCGTGATAGGCCTGCTCCAACTGCCGAATTTGCGCGCTAACAGCGGACTGCGAGCGAAACACCTTTTGCCCCGCGCGCGAAAAACTCTTCAGCTTGGCAACGTAGACAAATGTAGCGAGTTGATCGAAATCCATAAGCGAATCGCTCGACGTGGATTATAGCGGAATCGGTGCGTCGTGCGGGGTCGTACTTCTCTTTCTAGGCATGCAACGCTGCCTGTGAAATTGCCGGAAGCTCCGGCGTAACGAGCGCGGGCTCGCCCTGGGGTAAACGGTGCAAACCTTCCAGCACCGGCTTCCAAGTGTCCGCGATGGTGCCCTGGAAATGCACGGGCTGCACCCGAACCAACGGCAGGACGCCTCTCCTAGACAACAAACGCGCGGCCCGTGGGCTGGACGTGAAATGCTGATGCGCTTCCAGCACGCGTCGCAGCCACAGTTGCTCCTCCGGCTCAACATCTGCGAGCGCCACGAATTCCCGGTGCAGAACATCCTCGGCTTCCGCGCGCAAAACGTAAGCTAGTCCGCCCGTCATGCCGGAACCAAAATTCAATCCGAGCGGTCCCAGCACAAGAACCACTCCGCCGGTCATGTATTCGCAGCCGTGCTGCCCGACGCCTTCAACAATCGCCAGCGCACCGCTGTTCCGCACCGCAAACCGTTCGCCGGCGCGTCCCGCGATGTAAAGCCGGCCTGAAGTCGCACCATACAAAACCGTGTTTCCCGCAAGCACATCGCCACGCCGCGAAGCCGCCGAACCCGCGGAAATCGCAATCGTTCCGCCGGAGAGCCCTTTGCCAACGTAATCGTTCGCCTCGCCGGATAATTTCAGTGTCACACCATCGGCCAGGAAAGCTCCGAAGCTCTGCCCGGCCGACCCGGTGAACTCCTGCGTAAACTCCTGGTCGAGACAGCCGTCGTGCGCCCGTCGCCGCATCAATTCACCGCTCAAGCCCGTCCCCACGCTGCGATCCGAATTGTGAATCGGCTGCGGCTCGCTTTGCGGTACGATCGCATTGCTGAAATGCAGCGAATCCTCCAGCGCAGCCGAGTGATCCGTCGGAACCTGCTGCGGCGCCACCCGCCCCGTCGCTGATATCGGGACCACCAAAAATGCGTCCATTCCCGACCGCGTTCCCAACCGGTCGTACCATCCGCGCAGTTCGCCCAGCGACCGCACGCCGAGCTGCGCCATTTTCTTGCGCACTTCTTCCGCCAGCGCACGGAAATACGCCACCACCATTTCCGGCTTGCCGTTGAAGCGCAGCCGCAGTTTCTCGTCTTGCGTGGCGATTCCCACCGGGCAGGTATTCAAATGGCACTGTCGCGCCATCACGCAGCCAATCGCCAGCAGCGACGCCGTGCCGAATCCAAACTCATCCGCGCCGAGAATGGCGGCAATCACAATGTCTCGTGAAAATTTCAGGCCTCCGTCCACGCGGAGAGAGAGACGCGAGCGGAGGCCCGCGCGAACCAATGTGTCATGTGTTTCGCGCAAACCAATTTCCCACGGCAAGCCCGTGTTCTTGATGGAAGTGAGCGGCGAAGAACCCGTCCCGCCATTGTGCCCGCTAATGGTGATGACGTCCGCGCCCGCTTTCGCCACGCCCGCGGCGATGATGCCCACACCCGACCCCGACACCAGCTTCACTCCGATGCGCGCCCGCGGATTCACCGTGCGCAAATCGTGAATCAACTGCGCCAAATCCTCGATGCTGTAAATATCATGGTGCGGCGGCGGAGAAATCAGCGGCGTACCCGGCGTGGCGTGCCGAATGCGCGCGATGTATTCCGTGACTTTGCGCGCCGGAAGCTGCCCGCCTTCTCCGGGCTTCGACCCCTGCGCTATTTTGATTTCGAGCTCCTGCGCGTGGACCAGATAGTCTGTCGTCACTCCAAATCGCGCGGACGCCACTTGCTTGATTTTGTTCGCCGCGTGCGGCTCGTTCCGATACACGGAAGGATCCTCGCCGCCTTCGCCCGTGTTGCTGCGCCCGCCGAGCGAGTTCATCGCCATTGCCAGTGTTCGGTGCGCCTCAAGGCTTAGCGAGCCCAGGGACATTGCCTGCGTGCTGAAGCGCCGCACGATCGACTCGACCGGTTCAACTTCCTCCACCGCAACGGGCGGCGCCGGCACCGTCTCCAGTAAATCACGCAGAAAAACCGTCCCCTGGCTCTCCGCCAATTCCTCGAAAGCGGAAAATTTCCCAGCCTCCGGAGCCCGCACGTGCGCATGCATGCGCCGCACAATTTCCGGCGAATTGGCATGCAACTCCGCGCCCTTTCGGAAGCGATACAACCCCGCATCCGCCAGTTCGTTAGCCGCTCCCGAAAACGCCGTGCGGTGCATGCGCAGATAATCGCCAAGCAAATCGTCCAAACTTTTCTGCCCCGGAAAATCGGCGGCATCCTCGAAAAATTCCGCGCACAAATCTTCCGACAATCCGACAATCTCAAAGAGATGGCTGTTGCGATAGCTCGCCAGCGTCGAAACGCCCATCCGCGCCAGGACTTTTCGCAAGCCCGCATTGATCGCCGCGCGCATTCGCTCCGTCCCGCCCGCCTCCAGCGAATCCGCGAACTGCTCCGCAAGATACGGCATCACAGCGCTTGCGCCCGCAGCCACCAGTAGCGCCACATGATGCGTATCGAAAACCTGCGCCGACTCCACGATGAGTGGCACGTCCCACAATCCTTCGCGAACCATCGCCTTCCACACCGCCGCGGTCGCCAGCAGCGCCGGAAGCGCCGCGCGTTCACTGCTGATGCCGCGATCCGAAAGGAGGAGAAGTCCCGGACGCACGCCGCCACTCAGAGGGGTAGTCAACTGAGTCAGACTGCAGCGAGCGCCCGGAACTTCGTTGGGGGCGGAAAAAGTAAAGTCAATGTTCTGCACGAGACCGAAGGTTGTGGAAAGCTCGGCGAGCTGCTCGGCGCCAATCAGCGGGCTCGGCAGCACAATGCCGTTCTTGAGATGAACCGCGAGCGACATCACGTGCGATTCACGCAGCGGATCGATGGGCGGATTGGTCACCTGCGCAAAACGCTGTTTGCAATAATCCCACAGCGTGCGCGGCAAATTGGAGAGAAACGCCGGCGGCGCGTCGTCCCCCATGCTCCAGTTCGCTTCCTGCCCTTGAACGAGCGCCGAAAACAAAATCTTGAATTGGTCTTCCGTCCAGCCGGCCGCCGCGGCCATCCGCTCCGGGCGCTCCACGCTCGCGGCCGCCGCAGTGCCCGCAGCGCTGACTTGCCGCACGACCGGCAAAGCACTGCGCGATTGCTGCGTAGCCAGACGCTTGAGGATCTCCCGATAGCGAAAAACAGCACCTGTCGCCGGATTCGCCAGGATCATTTCGCCGGGCCCGAGCCGCTGGCGCTCCGCGATGCGCGACTCTTCTAGGTCAATAATCCCCACCTCGGACCCCGCAACAAGCAGCCCATCGTGCGTCAGCGTGTAGCGCAGCGGCCGCAATCCGTTGCGATCCAGCTTCGCTCCCACAAACTGCCCGTCGGAGAAAACCAGCGCCGCCGGGCCGTCCCACGGCTCGCCGTGTTGTGACAACGAGGCCAGCGCCGCGCGCACATCGCGCGAGAGCAGGGGATCATTCTCAAACGCCGGCGGCACCATCGAAAGCATCGCCGCGTCCGCCGCAAATCCTTCCAACAACTTCAACTCGAAGCCGTTGTCGAAGCTCGCTGAATCGCTGACGTTTTCCTCAAGGAGCCGTAGCCACGGCCCAGCCGTAAGCCTCACCCGGATCTCCCGCTCCTTCGCGCGCAGCCATCGCCGATTGGAAACAATCGTGTTGATTTCCCCGTTGTGCGCCACATACCGGAACGGCTGCGCCAGGTGCCACGATGGCTGTGTATTGGTCGAATATCGCTGGTGAAAGATAGCAAAGGTAGTGGCAAAAGCCGGGTCGCGTAGGTCCTCATAAAACTGCGGAAATTGCCAGGGTGTGAGCAGCCCCTTGTACACCACCGTCTGCGAGGAAAGCGAGCAGATGTAACAACCCTCCGGCAAAAGAGACTCTGCGCGTTTGCGCAGCAGCGCCAGCCGCCATTCAAACCGCGCCGGACCCCGAGCCGGATGAAATGGCTCCACAAAAAATTGCCAGGTTTCCGGCATCGTCTCCAACGCCAGCCGCCCCAGCGAATTCGTGTTCACCGGAACGCGCCGCCAACCCAGCACCCGCAGCCGCTCTACGTCCGCCGCCGCTTCGACCGCGGAGCGCGCATCAGCCGCCGAGCCGGGAGGGAAAAACGCAAAACCCAGCCCGAAGACCTCCTGCAGCGCAATTCCCTGCTCCTGCGCCCGGGCGCGAAAGAAAGCTTCCGGTATCGAAGTCAGCAACCCCGCACCGTCACCGCTCGCTCCGTCCGCGTCCACACCGCCGCGGTGCGTCAGCCGCTCCAGAGCGGTCAGAGAATGCTGAACAATGTCGTGATCGGGTGCTCCGCCCAGGCGCGCGATGAACCCTGTTCCGCAGGCATCGTGATCCGGGTGTCCCCAATGGGGGTGAGGGCACATGATCGTTTATCGAACGCGCAGGGCCTGCTTGTACAACTCAGAATTTGCATTCGACAAATCGAATTTTGTGGGGCGTATGTAACGGCAAGGCCATTACCATGAGCGAGTCGCGGCCTTGCGGCCGGGCTCGGCCCACGAGTAACCCTTTCGGAACAATTGGGGCCGACGGGCGTATACGACGCTGGTTCGCGGGGGAAGATGATTGTGACAGGCGGCCCAATCGACCTTACGGATGCGTGCAGTGCGCGAGGCATTCAGCGCACAAAGGATAGAAATGTTCTCGGTAGTTGGTTTGACTTTAGATGAAGTTTCGTCAGGTTCGCTGCCGCATGTTCATTTAGCTAAAACGCTCGATAGTCGCATGACGAAGAGCAACTTTCGATACGCAGAAAGAATCTTGATCTACACGACTATCGAGACAGACACGCAAGGCCTGGTGGCCCGAACCAAATACAGGCAGCAGGGTCAGTTTCTTGTGTTTCTGTACTTCAATGACGCGGCAGTAGAAGCATGCAAGGAAATTGGCATCTCACTTCGGATTTTGGATCGCATCGAAGAATGCGAGCTTCCGTCCCGGCGAGCAACGGTCGTAGAACGCCCCTATTTGGCTCCCGTGTCGAAGTAATTGGCCTCTTCCCAGTTACAACACGGAAATCCTTAGAACTTTGTAACTTCGGAAAAGTGAAAATCGCGGATTTTCATCGCCGGGACCACCATCTCGAAGGCCTCTTCCCCGGTCGCCCGGACCGCCGGCCCCATCATCTCCACATTGCGCAGCATCTCCAAGATTGACTGGTTAAACCGGAAGTTGCGCACCGCCGAGCTGACCCGCCCCTTTTCCACCAAAAACAGCCCATCTCTCGTCATCCCCGTCATGATTTTCTCGTAGGGGTCGACCTCGCGGATGTACCACAGCCGCGTCACCAGCAGCCCACGCTCGGTCGAACCAATCATTTCTTCCAGCGAAGACTTGCCGCCCGAAAAAACCAGGTTCATCGGCGCTTCCCCGTATTCGTTTGGCAGCACGAAACCGTGCCCAGTGGGCTTCTTCTTCGCCACTTTCGCCGAAGCCCGCGAATACACCAGGTTCCTGGGAACTCCGCGGTCCACCAGCAGCACGCGCTGCCGCGGCATGCCTTCTCCGTCAAAAGGCGCGCCAAGCTGCAAGGGATGGTAGACGTCGTCCACAATGCTTATGTTTTTCCCAAATACCTGCCTGCCCATGCGCTCGTTCAAGCAAGAACGCTTGTCCTGCAGCGCCGTTGCCGCAAAGTCATAGAAGAGAAAGCCCACAAGGTCGAGCACCGCGGCCGGCTCCAGAATCACCGTGTACCGGCCAGGCGCAAGCTCGCGCGCATCCGTGGCCTGATGCGCCTTATCGCTCGCGCGTTCCGCCAATCGTTGCGGATCGATGCGCGAAACGTCCCTCGCATTTTCCTTGGCCCAGCTTGCCGCCGAGCCTTCCTGCATGGTGATCGAAAACACCGCGTGAGTATCGTGGTATGCCGCAAACAGACCGCGCGAATTGCCCATCGCGCTCTGCGACTGCGCGCTTGAGAAAATCCCCGCGGCCGTCTGCCCGTTCTTGATCGCCAGGTCGCACGCCCGCCGCACCGCTCGCGCACGATCTTCCGGCGTCAGCGACGCGGTCTGCTTGATGAAACGGTTGACTCCGCGGTAGCGCTGCTTTCCCGGAAGCGGCAGCAACTCTGGGTTTTTCGGCTGGCTATGCGCCAAAGAGAGAGACGCCTCGATGGCCGCGCGCAGCGAGTCCTCATCCGTGCGATTTGTCGTAACCCGCGCCGTGCGTTGGTCCACCTGCGTTCGCACCGACACGTTGACCGTGTGCTCCGCCACATTCTGGTGAATGGCGTTATTGGCAAAGCGTGTCAGCGCGCTTATTGTTTCATCGACGTGTACTTCCGTCTCTGCAACGCCAATGGATTTGGCCAGCCGCAATACGGTATCAACGATGTTACGAAGCTCGCGCTCGGTAGCGCCGGCCTTCAGGCTTCGAGCCGCGCCAGATTTTGGCCCCACGCTCATTGTTCGGAGAAAGCCGTGCCAATCCGCACGTTGCGAAACCGTGCAGGCGACGCGCCGTGCCCAGTTCCCATCGTCTGCATCGGCTGGCCCTTCCCGCAGTTTGGCGTGCCCCATAACGTCCAATGCTCGCGCTCGCAAATCGCGTCGCACGAATTCCAGAACTCTGTCGTAATTCCGCTGTAGCTCGGATTCTTCAGCATCTGCCCGCGCTTTCCGCCCTTGATCTCCCAGCCAATCTCCGTTGAAAACTGAAATTGATATCGCCGGTCATCGATCGACCACGACCGATTCGTCTCCATCAGAATTCCGTCGTCCGTGTCGCCAAGCAGATTGTCGAACGACCATGTTCCCGGCAGCAAACTAACATTGGTCATGCGAATAATCGGCAGCCGATTCCAGCTTTCCGTGCGCATCGTTCCGGAAGAGCGCTGCAACCCGATAAGGTGCGCCGTCTCACGATTCGAAAGATACCCGCGAAACTGGCCGGCCTTGATGATGTCCGTGCATTGCGCCGGCACGCCCTCGTCATCGTAGGCGAACGTGCCGAGTCCCTGACCGTGTTCGAGTCGCGCATCGGCAACGACATTGACGACATCCGACGCGTAGCGAAGTTTGTTGAGCTGATCGAGCGTAAGGAAGCTCGTTCCCGCGAAATTCGCTTCCTGCCCCAGTACGCGATCTAACTCAATCGGATGCCCCACCGATTCATGAATCTGCAAACCCAACTGGCTGCCACCCAGAATCAGCGTGCCGGTTTTCTGAGGGCATTGCACCGCCGCATGCAGTGCCACCGCTTCTTCCGCAATCACCGGCGCGTGCTTCAGCAAATCCAGCGACTCCACCAGTTCATACCCTTGCAGCGCATGCTGTCCGCCAAAACTGTTTGGATACGACCGCTTCTGGATTTCGTCGCCCTGAAACGAAGTGGCCACAATGCCGCAGCCGGTAATCACTTTTCTCTGGTGAATCCGCGACCCAATGCTCGATGCAAACCATGAATCAATCTTGCGAAATTGCATGTCCGTTTCGGTGAGCGTCACGCCCTTTACGCGACGCATCTCGGCGTCCGCGGCAAGCAGCAGCGCCAATTGCGTCTCCAACGGAATCTCGAATGGGTCCTTGCGAAATGGGCTCTGCCAGCTATCCACGTACGCATTTTCCGGCGCCATCACTACGTCTCCGCGCTTCGCCAGCGCCGAAGCCTTCGCGATCGACACGGCCTGCGCCGCGCATGCCGCCACGCCCTCCCGCATCAGCCGGTCCGTCGACGCAAATCCCCAAGCGCCGTTCGCCAGCACGCGAATCCCAATACCAATCGACTCCGACTGCGCCAGCGTCCCGACTTGCCCGTTCTTCGTGGTCAAGTCGCGCTGCCGCAAGAGCATCACGCGCACGTCCGCGTAAGAAGCTCCTCGGATTTTTGCGGTGTCAAGTGCTGCGGTGGCCAGATCGTACATGCGGCGGAAAGTGTCTCCGGAATTTCTAGTTGTCACCCTCGCGGGCGGCACGCCCATCAGGGCGACTTTTTAAACTCACATGACTCGTTCTGTGTTCTACGTGCCTTCTTGCCAGGAGGCGAGGTAGTGCTCTTGCTCGGGAGTGAGCTTATCCAGCTTGTGGCCCATGGATTCAAGCTTGAGGCGCGCGATTTCTCGGTCAAGATGTTCCGGCACTACGTAGACTTGCGGCTTGAGCGTCTTGTAGTTTTTCAGCAGGTATTCAGCCGAAAGCGCCTGGTTCGCAAAACTCATGTCCATCACCGCAGCCGGATGCCCTTCCGCAGAGGCCAAGTTCACCAGACGGCCTTCGCCCAGCAAATATACTTTGCGTCCGCCCTTCAGTACATATTCATCCACCAGCGGCCGCACTTCGCGTTTGCCGTTGGACAATTTCTCCAGCCCGGGAATGTCAATTTCCACGTTGAAGTGCCCAGAGTTGCAAACCACCGCGCCATTCTTCATAACTTCAAAATGTTCGGTGCGAATCACGCTCTTGTTTCCAGTCACGGTGATGAAAATATCGCCTTCCTTGGCAGCTTCGGCCATTGGCATGACGCGGAATCCGTCCATCACCGCCTCGATGCCCTTGGTAGGATCAATTTCCGTGATGATTACGTCCGCGCCGTGCCCCTTCGCGCGCATCGCGATCCCGCGCCCGCACCAACCGTAGCCCGCGATCACCACTCTCAATCCTGCAAGCAGAAGATTCGTCGCGCGGATCACTCCATCCAGTGTCGATTGCCCGGTGCCGTAGCGATTATCGAAGAAATGTTTGGTCTGCGCGTCGTTTACCGCAATGATCGGATACTTCAGCGTGCCGTCCTTGGCCATGGCGCGCAGCCGAATCACGCCCGTAGTTGTCTCTTCCGTGCCGGCAATCACGTTGGGAACCAAGTCGGTGCGCTTGGTCAGCAGCATGGTCACCAAGTCCGCGCCATCGTCCATGGTGAACTGCGGCTTGTGCTCGAGCGCCGCGCCGAGGTGCGAGTAGTACGTCTGGTTGTCCTCGCCCTTGATAGCATAAGTGGGAATATTAAAGTCGCGATTCAGCGAGGCCGCCACTTCATCCTGCGTCGAAAGCGGATTCGAGGCGCACAACACTACCTGCGCACCGCCGTCCCGCAGCGCGATCATCAGGTTCGCTGTTTCGCTCGTCACGTGCAGGCACGCTGAAGCACGCAATCCCTTCAGCGGCTGCTCCTTCGCAAAGCGTTTGCGAATGATCTCGAGCACCGGCATCTGCTGCGCTGACCACTCGATTTTGCGCTTGCCGGCGTCGGCCAGCGAAATATCCCTCACATCACCCTTTTTCATTTCCGCGATAGCCAAAGTTGTGCTCCTCGAATTTTGAAATCTTAGGTACCAAGCTGAAACCGCGATTTACTTCGGCAAGGAAAAGCAGTGGGAAGCGTTAAGCGCGCGCGCCCACTTCGATGCTCGCGCTGGAGTTCGCACTCAAGCCCGCGGCCTTGCGCAACGCCGCGGCGCGATCCGTATGCTCCCAAGTGAAGCCCGGGCCGCTGCGGCCAAAATGCCCGTAGGCTGCGGTCGCCTTGTAAATTGGCCGGCGCAAATTCAGCGCCTCGATAATTTCCTTCGGTGTCAGCGCGAAATTTTCGCGCACCAGGGAGGTGATGCGCTCTTCCGATACGCTCTCCGTGCCAAACGCATCAACCATCACGGAAACCGGCTCGGCTACGCCGATGGCGTAAGCGAGTTGCACCTCTGCCTTGCGCGCCAACCCCGCAGACACAATGTTCTTGGCAATGTACCGCGCCATGTAGCAAGCCGAGCGGTCCACTTTCGACGGATCCTTGCCGGAAAAAGCGCCGCCGCCGTGACGGCTGTAGCCGCCGTAGCTGTCCACAATTATTTTCCTGCCCGTTACACCCGCATCCCCCATCGGTCCGCCGATGACAAAGCGGCCGGTCGGGTTGATGTGGTACTTGGTGTTGCGATCGAGCATGGACGCAGGCACGATGGGCCGAATTACCAGCTCCATGACCGCGCTGTGCAGATCCTTTGTGGATACCTTGTCGTCGTGCTGCGTGGAAATCACCACAGTGTCCACGCGCGACGGGAGTCCATTGCGGTATTCGACGGTGACCTGGGATTTTCCGTCCGGGCGAAGGAAATCAACTTTCTTGGACTTGCGAACTTCGGCGAGGCGCTGCGTAAGGTGGTGGGCCAGTTGGATGGGCATGGGCATCAGCTCGTCGGTTTCGTCGCAAGCAAAGCCAAACATGAGCCCCTGGTCGCCAGCGCCGCCGGTGTCCACGCCCATGGCGATGTCCGGCGACTGGCGCTTCACGGTGCACATCACCGCGCACGTACGGCCATCGTAGCCGTAGGTCGCGTCGTCATAGCCGACACCGCGAATCGTGTCGCGCACCAAGCCGTCGTAATCCACATGCGCGCTGGTGGTAATTTCCCCGGCGACCACGGCCAACCCGGTAGTCACGAGCGTTTCGCACGCCACCCGGCCCATCGGATCCTGCCGCATCACTTCATCGAGAACAGCGTCGGAAATCTGATCAGCGATCTTGTCGGGGTGGCCTTCAGTGACAGATTCGGAGGTAAATAGAAAATTGCGTAATCCTTCGCTCAAAACAGGATCTCCTTTTTCAAAGCTCAAAACTTGGACGCAAAGCGGCAACCACAAATGTGCAGGGGGAAACAGCCCGCGTCAGGCCTAATTTCATGTCATCTGCTTGTCTTCAGTAAGCTACCATCCCGACCCGCAAGAAGCAACGAATTGAACTGGAACGGCGACATAGCGCATTTAAACGCCGAAAATCGCGGGTTGAACGGTTCCGCCCTTCTTGTGCGCACACATTCCCGTCAGCCTCATCGTGATCACGGTAGTCCGCGTGGACCCACCCCCACCCCGGGTGTTTTGCAAAAAAGCCTGCAAATTGTTGATTTTGCCGGAGATAACTTTTTTGGCAGCGCCAAAGAGGCTGCAAACTACTACAAACAAATAGTTTAGGTCTGGAAACACGTGCAAATGTTCTTATTGGGGTGCCAGCGTGAACAGCCTCGCACGCCCCCTTTCGCGACCTGAGTTCGTGATCAAGCGTCGATTGCACGGCGAATGGTAGCGTGGAATTAGTTTGAGGGCAAAGGAGAAAGCAGCGAACGGTCGAAATTGGGGGTTGAAAGGCGATTTTGGGGATTGAATGGTTCCGTCGGAGTGACACTCTCGACGGCAAGTCGACCGCGCTTTCTGTCGATCAAGCGCCTGTGGGGACTCTCGCCACGACTATCCGCCACGCGGCCTGCGCTCAAGAAGCGAGAACAGGAAAAAACCGGCGGGCCTTGGTCGAGATGACCGCAAAGGCTTCGTGCTGCGTCAAGATCACGCGGCGGCGGTGTCGTCGTCGTCGGGCTGGACTTCGAGCTTGCCTTTGGTTTTCTTGGCCATAAGGTAGGAGCGCATGAAGGGATCGAGGTCGCCGTCGAGGACGCGGTCAACATCGCCGACCACGAATTTGGTGCGATGGTCCTTGATCTGGCGGTAGGGCTGCATGACGTAGGAACGGATCTGGCTGCCGAAGGAAATGTCCATCTTGGTTTCGTCGAGCCGGTCGGTTTCCGCCTGGCGCTTTTGAATCTCGAGATCGTAGAGGCGAGAGCGAAGCATCTTCATCGCCAGCTCGCGATTTTTATGCTGGCTGCGCTCGACCTGACAGCCGACTACGATGCCGGTGGGAATGTGCGTGATGCGCACTGCGGTCTCCACCTTGTTGACATTCTGGCCGCCCTTGCCGCCGGAGCGGAACGTATCGACGCGTAAATCTTCCGGCCGGATGTTGATTTCGATTTTGTCGTCGACCTCGGGAATGACGAAGACGGAGGCAAAGGACGTGTGGCGGCGCGCGGCCTGGTCAAACGGCGAGATGCGGACCAGGCGATGCACACCGGCTTCTCCGACGAGCATGCCATAGGCGTTTTCACCCGCAAACTGAACGGTGGCGTTCTTTATGCCTGCTTCTTCGCCGGGCGTCTCATCGAGAACGACGGCGCTCATGCCTTTGCGTTCGGCCCAGCGGAGATACATGCGCAGCAGGATGGAAGCCCAGTCCTGCGATTCGGTGCCGCCGGCGCCGGGCTTGATGGTCATGATGGCGTTGAGGTGATCGCTCTCTCCGGAGAGCAGCGTTTTGGTCTCCAGGTCGGCTATGTAATTTTCGGCGTTGCTTAACTCCCGATCGAGCTCTTTCAGCAGGTCGTTGCGCTGCTCGGCATTGGTTTCTTCCTGCCCGAGGTGAATGTAAGTGTCCAGGTCGCCGGAAAGCGAAGTGAGCTTTTCGTCAGCGGTGATTTGATCCTCGGAGCGCTTGCGGTCACGCAGGACGGATTGCGCGGCTTCTTGATTGTTCCAGAAATCGGGCTGAGCGATGCGGGCTTCGAGAGATTTCAGGCGTTCACGGTGAGGCGCGGCGTCAAAGATAACTCCGGACCATCGCGATGCGAGGCTTGAGGAGTTCGTAGCGGTGCTGGAGGTCTTCAAGAATCATGAGATATTGGCGCGCGTTAAAAGCTAAGAGTTTTCCTCAGCGGCTAAAGCCGCTGGGACGCGCTGAAGCGCGCCCCTACAAGTGACGGTGGAATTTCCGTTACCGGCATCAGGAGCTCTTCGCGCGCAGTATTTCCTTTCCGAAACGTTGAGGCTAACAGAATAGCGGAAACGAGGACGCAGAGCCAAGCGAACCAATCGCCGAAGCGCGTGTAGATGGTTTCGTCGGTGCGAAAGTCGTAGGGCAAATCGACGGCGGCGCGAACGTCGGCAGGAAGCGGACGGAAGATGCGGCCGTAGGGATCGACACTGACGGTGAAACCATTGTTGGTTACGCGAAGGAGCCAGCGGCGATTTTCGACGGCGCGCACGCGGGCCATGTGCAGATGCTGTTCCGGCGCGGCGGAGCGGCCGAACCAACCGTCGTTAGAAATGTTGATGTAGAGCTCGGCGCCGTTGGCGGCGAAGCGGCGGATCTCTCCGGGGTAGATGGCTTCATAGCAAATGAAGGTGCCGAAGGTGTAGCTGCCGGGGAGATGCGCGACAGCATATTTGCTGCCTTTAAGGAAGCCGCCGACTTCGGAGGAGACGCTGGCGACGACGTGATGAATCAATGGAAAAGGCTCGTATTCGCCAAAGGGAACGAGATGAATTTTGTCGTAGGTGAAAACCCTCTGACCTTGCGCGTCGAGCAGAATGGCGCTGTTGTAGGGAGCGAGCGCGGCGTGCGCGCCGGGCGATGATTCGGGCGCGGGCTCCCACTCGATGACTCCAGCGAGGAACGGATGCTGAAAATGAATGGCGAGCAGCGAAGCGTGGCGCGCGAACTGGGGATCTTCAAAGGAAAAGGGAGCGGGCGCTTCCGGCCAAACGAGAAGATCGGTGGAGTGATTGGAAGGGGCAAGGCTTAGTTGCTCGATTTCCTCGAGATCGCGGGCGTGCGCCTTGAACCAGTCCGCAGGGTACTCCATGGCTTCTGGAAAGTTGGGCTGGACGGCGCGGGCGAAGTGACCGGCGGAAGTTCGCGGGACGAAACGCGGGCCAATGGCCATGACGGCGAGAATGAGGAAGGAGGCACCAGCGAGAAACGCGGCACGGATTTTGAGAGGCGGCGCGGGAGCCAAAGTTGTCCAGGCGAGAAGCGCGTTGAAGGCAGCGACTGCGAAGGAGAGGCCCCAAATGCCGGTGATGGTGGTGAGCTGAAGAAGGGCGAGATTGGCGGAGGCGGGATAGCCGAGCAGATTCCAAGGAAAACTGATTTCGGGAAGATGCGCGAGGGCAAATTCGAAGGTGACCCAGAGAAACGGCGCGCCGACGCAAGCAAGCATCAGGCTGCGCTGCGCGAGACAGCGAACGCACCAGGCGAACGTGCCGGTCAGAATGCCCATAATGGAAGCGATGAGAAACAGAATCGCCCAGCCGCCGACGCGGGAAAGGCCGCCGTGAACGGTGAGCACGGTGGCGATCCAGGGCACGGAAGTAAGAGCGAAAAGGAGCGTGTGGATGAAGCCGCAAGCGAACGCGACGGGCGGGCGCGCATCCAAAACGACAGCGAGGAGAAGCCCAATGCAAAGCCAGGAGTAGATGCCGAAATAAAACCCGGTGTAGGAGAGCGACAGCGCCGCGCCGGAGACTGCGGTGCAGACCAAGCGAAATGCGGCGGGAGTGCCTGGTCCCGGGTACGGAGGGAAAAACTGAGTCCAGGAACGCAACGGCATCAATGCTTCACGATAGCTTTGAAGCCGGCGCCCTCAAGACCCTTCCTGGCGGCGTCCGCGGATTTTTGATCGGCGTAGGGGCCAACCTGCACACGGTAATATTTGTCGCCCTGCGGAGAAACGACGAAGGCCGGGAATTTTTTCTTTTGCAGGTGAGAGGCGAGGCTCATGGCGTCGGATTCACTGCGCGTCGCGGCAACTTGCAAGGTGTAAGAATTCGCGGGGATCGCGGGTGCGGCCGCGGTTTTTCCGCGCTTGCCCTTTGCGGAAGCCGAAACGGTGCGCGGAGTTGGCGCAGGGATGGACCATGCGGGCTTCAGATTGTCGTCGGGCGAAGAAGACTTGCCGGAGTTGTAGAAGCTCCAGTCGGAGTTGGGCTGGGAGTTGACGTCGGTGGCGGGATCGGAATCACGGCGCGCTTCGTTCGAACGCTTTGCGGAAGGATCGGACTTTGGCGCGACAGGCGCGGGCCGTAATGTGCGTGGGTTTGAAGCGGCGCGCACCTGGCCGTCGTACTGATTGCGGCCCATGACATAGCCGAGGGTGAAGAAAACGCCGGAGAATAGAAGCATCAGCATGAACAGGCCGATGACGTGCCTGCTCTCGAGCACGCGCTCGCCAGCTCCCCCGCGTCTACCTCCGGATGCCATTCTTATTTTTGCTGTCCCCCTAACGATTGCACCCAACTGTTAATAATATCGATGGGCAGCGGAAACACAACCGTTGTGTTCTTCTCAACACCTATCTCGGTAAGCGTCTGGAGATAGCGGAGCTGGATGGCGGAGCGTTGCGTCTCGAGAACCTTGGCAGCTTCGGCCAATTTCGAGGAGGCTTGGAACTCGCCATCGGCGTGAATAATTTTTGCGCGGCGCTCACGTTCGGCTTCGGCTTGGCGAGCGATGGCGCGCTGCATTTGTTCGGGAATGTCGACTTGCTTTACTTCGACTTTGCTGACCTTGATGCCCCAGGGCTCGGTCTCGGTGTCGAGAATGAGTTGCAGTTTGGCGTTGACTTTATCGCGCTGTGCGAGGATTTCGTCAAGTTCGAATTGACCGACGACGCTGCGGATGGTGGTCTGCGCAAGCTGGGACGTGGCGTATTGGTAGTTCTGCACCTGCGAGAGCGCGAGATTCGCGTCGACGATGCGGAAATAACAGACGGCGTTCACTTTCACGGAGATGTTGTCACGCGTGATGATGTCCTGCGGCGGGACATCGAGCGTTTCGATGCGCATGCTCATGCGCGTAAGCGTTTCGATGGGCCAGAAGACGAGGTTGAGGCCGGCGCCTTTCGCTTGCGGCATCATACGGCCGAGGCGGAGGACCACGCCGCGCTCCCACTCTTTGATGACGTAGAGGGAATTCCAGAACCAAATGAGCACGAAGCCGATGATGACCAGCGTACTTACACCGAAGTACTCGAACATGTGTGTCCTCCTAACCCAGGCGACTCAATCTAACTCATTGGCAGTAGTTTGGTCGTGAAAATCGCAAATGGCTCGGCGATGGCACGCTTCTACGCTACTGGTTCTACGTAAAGCTTCAGGCCTTCCATTTTTACCACACGCACGGATTTGCCTTCAGGCACGGCCTGACTCGATATCGCGCGCCAGAGTTCGCCATGAATGCGGATCATGCCTTCAGCGCCGTCGGCCAACGGAGTAACGACAATTCCTTGCGCGTTGATCATTTCTTCGCGGCCGGTTTGCGCTTTCCAGTTGCGGGAACGCAACACAAGACGCATCAAGAAAACAGTGAGCGCGGCAAAGGGCAGCGTCACGGCTACGGCCACGCCCAGGCTGACGCCGCCGGCGGTGAGCGGCGAGCGAATCAGAAACATGGCGCCGAGCAACATGGACACTACACCGCCGGCAAGAAGCACGCCATGGCTGGTGTATTTCGCCTCCAGTATAAACAGCGCCAGGGCCAGCAAGATGAGCAGTACTCCCGCAATGTTCACGGGAAGAAGTTGCATAGCGTAGAGGGCTAGCACCGCACAAATACCGCCGATGACCCCCGGGGCAATCGCGCCAGGATGGGTGAACTCCGTGTACAGGCCGAGCACGCCGATGATCAGAAGCACAAAAAAGACGTCCGGCTCGACGATGCGCGCGAGGAATTTTTGCCTGCCGGACAATTCAAAAGGCGTGAGCCTGGCGTTCGCAAGCGAAAGCTTTGTTTTGGCGCCATCGAAGCGCGTAATCTCACGGCCATCGAGCTGGCGTATTAGGTCGTCGACCGTAGGGGCGATGAGATCGATCATCTTGCCGTCCAGGGCCTCTTTGTCGGTAAAGGCCTTGGCATCAGTGACCGCGGTTTCCGCCAATTTCGGGTTGCGCCCGCGTTTTTCCGCGTAGCTACGCAAGAAGGCCAAGGCGTCGTTGAGAATTTTGCGCTTCATGGTTTCGTCGACTTGCAACTGCCACCCGCCGATGGCGATGACCGGCGACGCGGCTCCAGTGTGCGTGCCGGGAGCCATGACGGCAATATCCGCGGAGAGAAGAATGAAGAAACCGGCGGAAGCGCCGCGAGCGCCGGTGGGCGTGATATACACGGCGACGGGAACGCGCGAAGCCAGGATGTGCTTGATGATGTCTTGCATGGAGTCGCTGAGGCCGCCCGGCGTATCCATGGTGATGAGAATCAAGGCAGCCTGGCGGCGCTCGGCATCCGCGATGCCTTCATCGATATAGGTTGCGAGGATGGGTTCGACGACGCCGTGCAGGTCCAGAGCGAGGACAACGGGCGTGGAAGCGTGCTCATCGCCTGAGACGGAGGGGAAAAAGGAAAAGAGCGCGAGGGTGGATAGAGCGGTGAGAACAATATGTTTTCTCAAACGCCGAAGCCCATAGGTCGCGAAGGGTTTGAGTCGGGGCTGACCTTCCGACCTCCGAGAGATTGGTGCAAGGCTGGATAAGAGAGTCGGGATCATTGCGCGCCTCCGTTGGGCTTGGAGCTTTGGAGGTGTTGGAGCAATTGTTTCGCTTCCGAGTAGTTGGGCGCAAGCTGCAAGGCGCGCTGCACCTCGGTACGCGCCAAATCGGGTTTTTTCTGCTCGAGGTAGATGCGCGCGAGCATCGTACGCACCAGCGCGGAATCGCGAGCCGCAAGCGATGCCTGGAGCTCCTTGACAGCGTCATCGAGCTTGCCGCGCCGATGACTGACTTCCGCCAGGCCACGGTGCGCGGCGGCGTTGGCAGGTTCGGTGCGCAGAACACCGCGAAATTCGTTTTCGGCGGAATCGAGCCGCCCGGCAGCAAGCGCCTGGCGCCCACGACGAATGTGCGAGGCGGAGCTGTCGACTGCGGTGCTCACGGCAGCGGAATTTGCCGCGCTTCCGGAGGCTGCAATTTCCAGGCGCAGCGCTGTCGTGTCCAACTCGGTGCGGATGCGCGCGAGGCGCAAGCTCGCATCCGGTTTCGTGTCCACATGCGCGGACTGCAGCGCATTGGGGCCGAGCGCCTCCGCGGCGGATTCGCGCTCCTGGTCGGCCTCGGCTTTCTTTCCAGCCTTTTCCAGGGACTGCACGAGCAGCACGCGGTCTTCGGGATTATCCGGCTTGCGCTCGGACGCTTCGCGGAAAGCGGCGGCAGCCGCAGCGAAATCGCCGGTCTGCATGGCGAGCAGGCCGAGATTAAAGGGATAGTCGTCCTCGTCGGGATCGAGATCGGTGGCGCGGCGAAGATCGGTCTGAGCAGCGGCGGCCTTTCCCTGGCGGGCGCGCGCAACGGCTAAGTTGTTCAGAATTTCAGGGGGTTCCGCGCCCGTTGTGTCGGCTTGCAGCCCTTTCTTGCCATCACCGCGCAAGGCCGTCTGAAGGGACGTAAAGACTTCCTCTGCGCGCTCCGGCTGATTCATTTGCAAACGGCAGACGCCGGTGGAGAAGAGCGCTTCGGCATAGCGATCGTGAGCAGGCGGAACGTGCGCCAGGAAAGAGAGCGCGGTGGCGCAGTCGTTGCGCGTGAAATACGTTTCGGCGAGAGCGAAATAGGGATCGGGCCAGGACGGCTCCAGGCGGGAAGCTTCGCGCAATTCGCGGAGGCGCGGCTCGTCTTCATTGGCCAGCAAGCCGCGGACATAATGCTCGAAAGCGTCGAGACGCAACGCACGCTGGCCTTTGGAGAACTCCGCGAGCGTGGGGCGGTACGCTTTGTCGCTCTCGGAAAGCAGGCGCCAGACAACCTTGGATTGCATCTCCATCAGCGAATCGAGAGGACCGGTTTCGCGTATGGACGGAAGCAGCGCCAGCGGATCGGTGCGAAGGACGCGTGAATCGATCGTCAAAGTCTTGCCGTCGGAAGTGAAGGAGCCGAACACGACGAAATCGGCGTCGAGGTCTTGCGCGACGCGCAGCATGCTGGCGCGGCTAAGCTTGGCCGAGAAAGGAAGACCGTTGCGTTCCATTTCAGTGGTGCGACCGGCACGGGAATAAACCTGCTGGCCAGCCGCGGAGAGCGCTTGGATAGTGAGCTCTTCAAGGCCCTCGCCAAGCCAGTCAAGACGTGGGGAAGCGCCAGCCTTTTCGAAGGGGAAAACAAGGTAGACGCCGGATTGCGCCGAACCATTCGTGCGGGCGGGAACTTGTTGCGCGTTGACAGGTGCAGCAGGGCAGATCAGCGCGCAGGAAACAAGCAGAACGCGACGGATGAAACGATCCGGGGACATGGTTCCTCCGCATTGTAGCAGACGTAAGGGGACTAGTATTTACGCTTGCGGAGGTGCCGACCACTGGTAAACGCTTGAACGGTGGTCACACACTGAAACACGCGTTACTGCGGGCAGGCGAGATGCCGGCGCTACGGCGCTCCAGGCTGCGGATTAGGGTTGGGTGGATTCAACCGGCTTAGGAGCCAAAAGATCGATAACGACGGGATCTTTCACCACGGCGGCGAAGGCCGGGTCTTTCTTGACTTCATTGAACTGCGCGTAGCCTTCTTCTTTTGCCTTGCGCAGATAGAAGACGGAGCGCTCGACGTTGCCGGTTTCCGCAAAGGACTTGGCAAGCAAGAAATAGAAGCGGCCTCGGTCTGGCACGGAACGATCCTGCAGGATGGAGCCGGTGCGCGAAGAACCGCGCTCGAAGAATTGCGGGTCTTTCGCCAAAGCGGTGCGGAAAGCGGCGATGGAGTCCTCGTACTTGCCCTGGCTGAAATACGCGTAGCCGAGGTTGCTGTAGAGCACAGGCATGTCGTCGCGCATTTTGATCGCCTTTTGATAGGCGCGAATGGCCTTGCTGTATTTCTTGCGCTGGTACCAGATCGTCCCGATGTTATTTTCCGCGTCGGCGTATCGCGGGTCAACCTTCACGGCGCGCTCGTAATATTTCAGCGCGGCGCCTAAAACGGTTTGCTGGTGCAGCGCGATGCCCAGCTTGTTCAGGTAGACCGCATTGTGAGGATTTTGTTCGCTGAGCGATTTGTACTGCTCCATGGCCTCGTGATACTGCTTGCGAGCCATGTACAGGTCTCCCAGTTCCTCCCCGCTGATCGGGCGATCGGCAGGGTTTGCCGGCGCGTTGGAAACCTGAGACTGCGTCTGCATGGGAGGAACGAATGATTTTTTGCCGGAGTCGTCGCTGGTCTGGCCTATCGAGGGTAGGGTCAGGCTAACGAGGAGAAAACTAGCGGAAAACGCCATTCGAAGACGAGTCATGGCGAGTCTCCTTTGTTATCCGGCTTAGTCTTGTCCGGCTGCGATGAATCATCCGGCTTAGGCTTGTCGGAGTCCTTCTTCTTACCTCCAAAGATACCAAAAATCTTCTGCAAGGGACTCTTTTTCTTTTCGTCCTCCTTGTCTTTGGCCTCGACTGGGACAGGAGGCTGTCCCTGGCCGGTGGCGTTTGGCGGACGATTCGGATCATAAGGAATTGGTTTTCCGTCGGCGTCCTTAGCAGGCTCCTTGGGTTGGCCTCCGCCGAACACGTGGGATAGCCAGGAACCCGTGGAACTGAAGACGTTGTGGCCGCCGCCGTGAATTTCGCAATACTGCGTGGGGGCGGAACCCGCAACATAAACCTCCTGTCGCGTGGTGGGGCAATTGGGGGTGGCCAGTTGCAAGGATTCAGGATCGATAAGGACAGACTGAACGCCTTCAGGGGCGTCGAAATCCTTCACGTCGCGGTAGGTGGGAAGTGCGGTGGCGTGGCTCATGAAGTCCGCCCAGATGGGCGCAGCGGTGGAACCGCCGGGCAGCCCCAGATCGCGATTGTCGTCGAAACCGATCCACACCACGCACACCAGATTGGAGGTAAAGCCCGCGAACCAGCCATCGCGCGACGTGCCGGTTTTTCCGGCGGCCGGCAGAGTGAAGCCGCGGGCGCGCACGCCGGCGCCGGTTCCGCGATTCAAGACATCCTTGAGGACGCTGGTCACCAGATAGGCAACGCGCGGGTCCAGCGCGGTGTGCATTTGCGGGGTCACTTTCTCTAGGATCTCGCCGTCCGCGCCGATGATGTTGCGGATGAACTGCGGCTCGGCGCGCGTGCCGATGTTGGCGAAGGTGGTGTAGCCGGCGGCGACGTCTACCGGCGTCATCTCGTAGGCGCCCAAAGCGACGGCGGG
>Ga0210408_10000894_pt1 | contig 33357 bp, 33 predicted proteins | sample IncBWH4MmetaG_FD_155471 | JGI IMG/M metagenome (GOLD analysis project Ga0210408, IMG submission 155471) | Forest soil microbial communities from Barre Woods Harvard Forest LTER site, Petersham, Massachusetts, United States - Inc-BW-H-4-M | ecosystem: Environmental > Terrestrial > Soil >... | reverse complement strand
CGGCACCATCGAGAGGGTTGCCTGGCGACGGAATAAAGCTGGACCCTAACACTCTCTCACTCATCAACGCTGCTTGCGCCCAGGTGCAGGCAAGACCCATTAGGACCTGCTTCTCATTTTCGCTTGTGGCTCGGGAGGACGAGCGCGCGGCCTCCCGGGAATAGTGCCGAAATAGATCGGCCTCGCTCATGACAGCCTCCCGCTTGGGTATTGGCGGCTCGCTAGCTATGAAGCCTGTGTGAGAGGGAACCGCCAGTCTGTGCAAAAGTGCTCACTCGCTTTTATCGACCTACGCGGCGCTTCCATTTTCCTCAGGGCGAATGCCGCGCCCTGCACTGAGCGCCAGCTGCGTCCAAGCCTTGGCCATCTCCTCAAGAGCTTGCCGAACTTGGAACTCCTTGCTCTGCTGCGCCCAACGGCAGCACTCCAGGGCGTAAAATGCATAGTCGTCCGGGTTCGCCATGATCAATCCCAACGCGGCAATTCACGTCCTGCCGCACAATAGAAACGCTCACAAAGTTGAGGCAGCTCTAGCCGAAATCGGCGACAAAGCGCCGCGCCTCGATAGCGCCTTTTTGCTGCGGCGGGCTTATCGGGGCGGGTCGCCAGTACCGGCAGCGCGGCGGCGGGCTGTCGCCGAGGTACGACGCCCACGAGGTCTTTCAGAGTCCTCTAGCGCCCGGATAACCTCTTGGTCGTTCAAGATGCCGAAGAGCTGCTTGACGGTCTGATTCTCATTGGGGCCGTCCGGCTCCAGATACCGACAAAGCACCGCCTGGGCCTTCTTCAAGGCATCTCGAATAGTCTGGTCACCGTTGCGCATGACGCAATGTCTCTCTCCTTAGGCCCTCAACTCTTGCGAGGCTGATCGGTTCGGCGCAATAAAGCGCGCAACTCGCGGCGAGCGCCCATCCGATTGGATCAGGCGAAGATATTGCCGACAGGCTGGCGACCCGCGCTCGATGCGCTCGAAAACTGGCGGTCAAGGGCTATGGCTTTCCTGCACTCCTTTGCTGTCGGCGATTTCCTCGATTCGCTGGTAAGTCTGTTCGCTGCGTTTGTGCTCGGCGGCCTTATCGGGGCGGAGCGCCAGTACCGGCAGCGCGGCGGCGGGCTGCGGACCCATGTCCTTGTCTCGGTCGGCGCGGCAACCTTCGTAGATATCGGGATGCATCTCAATGGCAATCCCGGCGCGACCCAGATCATCGCCTACGTTGTCTCCGGCGTAGGCTTTCTGGGCGCTGGCGTCATCCTCAAGCAAGGAAATAGCGTCTCGGGCCTCAATACAGCGGCGACGCTATGGTGTTCCGCGGCGGTCGGGGCTTGCGCTGGGGCTGATTTGGCCTTTGAGGCCATCGCCCTGACTTGCTTCGTACTCGCCGGGAATACGCTACTGCGCCCGCTGGTCAACGCGATCAATCGCGCTCCCATCGATCAGGGAGCAACGGAAGCGATCTATGAGGTTCGGCTGACGACAAGCGCGGAGTATCTTGACGAGAACCGCGAATTGTTGCGGGAACGGCTGGAGTCGGCCAACTATCCGCCGCAAGACATCGAAGTCACCGAACGAGAACAAGGCGACGCGGAGCTTGTCGCAACACTGATGGGGACGACTGCCAATCCGGGCGAGCTTGATGAGATAGTCTCGCGACTCGAACAGCATCCTGGTGTCGAAAACGTCAGCTGGAGCTTGCGAACGACGGAATGAAGCGACCGACATTCCAATGAGGGGAGCGCAGTTCGCGACAAGGCGACTGGGGCTCGATCAAGAGCGGTCCCTATCCCGGCGATTGGGAAAACGTAGCTGGCATGATGGCGGGAGACCGCCCATGCTATCGACGATCTCCGCTCTCGTTATCGCGGGCTTCGCTAGGCAGCGCTCACTGCGCCCGCGCCATCAAGGTCGGACGGGTTAGCAGGAGACGCTTCGAGGCGACAAGCGTGCGGAGGCCGCGCGCCAGCGCGCGTCCGCGGAAGTCATCTGCGTTTTCGCGGGTCCACCACCACCGGCTTTGCCGCGTCGGCGGGCTTGGTCGCCACGGCGGCAGACGCCTTGCCGAAGCTATCGAGGTCGCTCGCCAGCCGCTGCGCGTCGGCGACGATGGTCTGGATGTTGTCAAGACTGGCCTCGCCGCCCTTCACCGCCTCGCCGATCTGAACGGCGGCCCGATTGAACTCGAGCTGGACCTTCAGTTCCTCGAGCCGGTCTATCTGCGTGACCAATCGCGTTCGTGTCTCCTCGACCGAGCGGTTGAGCGCGCGCAGTTCCGTGGTCTTCTGCTGAAAAAACCCCGCCTGCTTGCGAATCTCCGGGTCGGAATGCACTTCGGCACGGATCGCCAGGTCGCGAACACCCGCCTCTTGTTTGCGTAATGCGACTCTTGCTTCCGCGTCCGGCGCCAGCCGGTTGGCCGCCGCGCGCAATACGATGAGGCACTCGTCGATGTCCTTGCCCGTGGCCTCGACGTCCTGCTGGTTCTTTTTGAGGTCGAGATCAAGATCCTGCAGCTTCTGACTCCATCCGGCGGCATCGTTCTTGAGGCGCGACGCCTCGTCGATGATGGCCTTGGAGATGGTGCTCGGGTCGAAATTCTTGTCCTTGAGGCTCGGAGCGGCCGCCGCCTCTGTACCCGGCGCGGCGTCGCGTTTGCCGGTCGCCATGGGGCCCTCGGTCTGCGCGTACACCCGCGAATGCAAAGTGAACGTCGGGGAAAGCAAGGCGATGGTGCCGGCAACGATGACTGCACGCCTATGTCGCATCTTTTTTCCTCCGCCCCCTCGCCGTGGCTTCCCGGCAAGCAAACCCCGCGTCGTCGACGTCACCGACAGACGCCGCCGCGTATCTGCTGGATGTTTTCGATCGCCTTCTGCGCGGCGTTCATTTTGTCGTCGAGGTTGAGCACGTCCTTTTGCGCCAGCGAGACCTGGGTCAACTCGTTGCGCAACGACTCGACCATGGACTTCACCAGGTCCGCCCCGTAGGACATGTCCGCTAGGCTCAGGTTGCGCAGCGAATCCTCGACGGTGTTGGTGCAATCGAGCCGCGCTGCGTATTCCTTGCGCAGCAGGGCCCAGCGGTCGCGGAACGTCTGCAGCGCCTTGGCGTGCTCGACCAGCCGTTCGGGTGATAGCTGGCAGATCGACTCCAGCGTCTTCAGGTTGGGATAGTCGGCGGTAATGATGTCGGCATAGTCCTGCTTGATCGAGTTCGCCTCCGCCAGAAGTGCGGCGACCATGCACGACAAATGCTCACGTCCCCGGTAACAGCGATTGAGTTCGATTGCGGCCTTCGCACCCGGAAGCTTGATGGGTACGGAGGGCTTTGCGTTGCACTCCTGCAGCGCCTGGGCGAGCGGCCGTCGCCAAAAATCGGAAGTAGCGGCGCTTGAACTAGGCGGTGGTGGCGGAGCATTTAGGGTTCCGGCCGCCTTTGCCGCCGCCTCGGTCGCGGCCAGGCGCTCGCGCGCCATGGCGTGAGCCCATACGCTCAGACTGTTGGTTTCGGGCAGCTTCAAAGCGGCGGCAAAATCCGAGCGCGCGCCACGCAGATCGTTGAGGCGCTCCTCGACGAGGCCGCGCTTGGTCAGCGCGGCGGCAAAATCGGGCTCGAAGTGGATGGCCTGGCTCAGGTCGGCGGCCGCCCGATCGACCTCGTCCTTCTTCAGGTGCCAACCGGCGCGGTTGAAATACGCCATCGCCAGCCGATGGTGATCGCTGTCGGTCTGAATGATCGACGAACACGCCTCGATGGCTGCATCGACGTTGGCCGCGCGCTCGCAGCGCTCCTTGGCGGTCTCGACGGCGCCCGCCGACAGGCTGAAGGCCATCAAGAGGCCTGCCGAAAGCAACAGGCGCGACACGCGAGCGAGCCATTGGGATCCGATTGACAAGTGCGAATTCGGCATGGACGTCTCCCATCCGCCCGAAGACCAGCGTTCACCGCGATACGCAGTGCAATGAAAGTGCTTTGGATTTGCGTTGGACGATGCCGCCCCCCTTTTGCCAAAGCACCGCCTACGAGGCTTTAGCGCCCGAAGACGGCGAAAATCAGCCGTGCAAGGCCTGCGCATAGCCTGCCGGGCCAGGGTCCGCTCGTGAGTTCCCCCCGCTCGGGGTCCGGGCCCGGAGCGGAACAGCGCCGCGTCGAGGGCGTCGCGTCCCAGGCGCGCCTTTCGGGCAATTTGCGCCGGCGGCTCGAGGCCCCTATCTAATTTGCCCCATGGCCACTCGTTCGCTCCGGAACCGGATCACCCTCGCGCTCATCGCCCTGCTGGTGCTGCCCCTTCTGGCGCGCGGCGAAGACCGCGCAGCGCCGGAAATCGGACACGCGCCGGCCGTCGCCGCCGCGCAAGGGATGGTGGTGGCGCAGGAGGCGCTCGCCGCCCGCATCGGCGTCGACATCCTGCAGAAGGGCGGCAACGCGGTCGACGCTGCGGTCGCGGTCGGCTTCGCCATGGCGGTGACCTATCCGCGCGCCGGCAATCTCGGCGGCGGCGGATTCATGGTGATCCACCGCGCCGGCGGCGAGGATACGACCATCGACTATCGCGAGACCGCGCCGCAGGCGATCAACGCCAAGTCGTTCCTCGACGCGGAAGGCAACGCCGACCCGCAAAAGTCGCGCGACTCCGCGCTCGCCATCGGCGTGCCCGGCACGGTGGCCGGCCTCGCGCTGGCCGCCGAGAAATACGGCTCCGGCCGGTTCACGCTGGCCGACTTGATCGCGCCCGCGATCGCGCTCGCGCGCGGAGGTATCGCGATCACCGACGATACGGCCGACTCGCTCCCCAGAGACCGGTCGCGGCTGGCGCGCTGGCCGTCCTCGGCGGAAATCTTCCTCAAGCCCGACGGGACGGCGTTCGGCCCCGGCGAGCGGCTGGTGCAGGCGGATCTCGCCAACACCCTCGAAGCAATCGCCAAGGCCGGGCCGCGGGCGTTCTACACGGGCCCGATCGCGGAAAAGATCGCGAGTGCGGTGCAGGCTGCCGACGGCGTCATGACTGCCGACGATCTCAAGGACTATCGCGCGGTCGAACGCGCGCCCGTGCGCGGCACCTATCGCGGCTACGACGTCGTCTCGATGCCGCCGCCCTCCTCTGGCGGCGTCGTGCTGGTCGAGATGCTCAACATCCTCGAAGGCTACGATCTCGCACACGAGGGCGATGCGCAGTCGCTGTTCCTGATGACCGAAGCAATGAAGCGCGCCTACGCGGACCGCGCCTGGTTCCTCGGCGACCCAGACGTCGTGCATGTGCCGCTCGCGCGCCTCACCGCCAAGCGCCACGCCGCGGAATGGCGCGCCACGATCGATCCCGCGCACGCGACGCCGGCCGGCGAGATTCGCCCGCGCGCCGCCGTGCCGGCGGAGGGAGAGAACACGACCCATTTCTCCGTGGTGGACAGTTTCGGCAACGCGGTCGCGAATACCTACACGCTCAACTTCAGCTACGGAGTCGGCCTCGTCGCCGCCGGGACCGGCGTCCTGCTCAACAACGAGCTCGACGATTTCGCCGCCAAGCCGGACGCGCCGAACGCCTATGGCCTGCTCGGCTACCAGGCGAATGCCCCCGGACCGGGAAAGCGGCCGCTGTCGTCGATGACGCCGACGATCGTGCTCAAGGACGGCAAGCCGTTCCTGGTCACCGGTTCGCCGGGCGGCAGCCTCATCATCAACGCGGTGCTGCAGGTCGCCGTCGACGTGATCGACCGCGGCATGGATATCGCCGCCGCGGTCTCGGCGCCGCGCGTGCACAATCAGTGGATGCCCGACCTGATTTTCGCCGAGCCGGGCGTTGCCGCCGATCTCATTGCCGCGCTCGAAGCGCGCGGCGACAAGGTCATGGTGCGGCGCCTGCCGACGTCGGCCAACTCGATTCTAGTCGCGCCCACGGGCCTTGTCGGCGCCGCCGATCCGCGCACGCGTGGCGCGCTCGCGGCGGGATATTGAGCGCGCGCACCAGCCTTCAAACGAAGCGCCATCCCTTCGTGCCGCGCGCGACCGCCACCATCCGGATCAGAAACGCGGCCGAAATGGTCACGATCACGCCGATCTTGATCTCGTCGGGCTGCAGCCGTTCGCCCTCCCAGCCCAGGAAGACGGCAAGGGCGAGCCCGCAAACGGCGGCGATCTCGGGGTAGAGTTCCCCGCCCAAATTCGCGGTCACCCGGTCGTGGCGATACAGATCCCGCATCAGACCGCCGAACGATGCGGTGATGACCGCCGCTATTGGCCCCCACAACCAGAGTGGTTGGGCGGAGGTGTCCAGCGCGACCACGACGCCCACCAACGAAAGCGACGCAAAGACAAGCCACGACAGCAAGCTTCGTTGGCGGCCTGCGCTGTGGAGTCCCGCCAATCTTCGTCGCGGCCGGGGAATCACGATCCGCACTCTGCTGATGACCGAGGATCAAGTGCCAACGAGAGCAGCGCGCCACAGCGTGTCTTCAAATGGCCGTCGGGGCAAGCAATGCCGGCGTCATCGCGCCGGGGATCGGACGGTCCGCGCGTCCCGGACGCTGCGCTGGCCTCACGCGCGCAGCGCGGCGAGTACCTCTTCGGGGCGCTCGCTCATCAGCATGTGGCCGGCGCCGTCGAGCACCGTGACGCGTCCAGCCGGCATGGCGGCGGCGACGGCCTTGCCGCTCTTGGCCGGCGTCATCACATCGCGGCTGCCGAGGATCACGGCCGCCGGCACGGTCACCTTGGCGGCGGCGGCTAGCGCGTCGCGGTATTCGTTGCAGGCGGCGAGGTCGGTGAACAACACGCCGGGCCGGGCGCGCTCGAGCAGGCGCTCGGCCCCGCCCAGCATCCACAGCCCCGGCGCCAGCGAGCCGCCGATGGTCGCGTGGTAGCCGTTGCCCCAGATCGCGACCATGTCGATGGCGGCGTGGTCGTTGGCCTTGGCGGCATTGAGAAGATCGGCCGAAACCGTCATCGCCGCCGCGGTCGCGATCAGGCCGAGGCCGTTGACCTTGTCCGGGTGGCGCGCGGCGGTTTCCAGGGCGATGAGCGAGCCCATGGAATGACCGACGAGCCGCGCCGTGCGCGCGCCGGCAGCATCGACGAGCGCCGCCGTCCAGTCCGCCAGTGCGGCAATCGAAGCAAGCGGCGCGCCGGCCGAGCGGCCATGCCCCGGAAGGTCAGGCGCGAGCACGCCACAGCCGTGATGCGCGAACGCACGGGCAAGCAGCGCCCAGACCGAATGATCGAGGCCGGCGCCGTGCAGGAAAACGACCGCCGGCAGCCCCGGATCGAATTCACGCCCGCCGGTCCCGACGTAGGTTTCGTTGCCGTCAACAATAATGCGCATGGCTCAAGCCCGCTGCGAGGCGCGCAGCGCCTGGGCGAAATCGTCGAGGATGTCGCTTGCCGCCTCGAGCCCGATCGAGAGGCGCACCAGTTCCTCGCCGACCCCGGCGGCCTTGAGCGCCGCCGCATCCATCTGCTGGTGCGTGGTGCTCGCCGGATGGATGACCAGCGTCTTGGCGTCGCCGACATTGGCGAGATGGCTCGCGAGCCGCACCGCCTCGATGAATTTGCGCCCGGCGGCGCGGCCGCCCTTGATGCCGAAGCTGACGATCGAGCCCGCGCCCTTCGGCAACAGCTTCTGCGCCAGCGCGTGGTCGGGATGGCTTGCAAGCGAAGGGTGCAACACCCATTCGACCGCCGCGTTCTTCTGCAGGAAGGCGAGCACCGCCGCCGTGTTTTCCATGTGCCGCTCCATGCGCAGAGCGAGCGTCTCCACGCCCTGCAGCAGATGGAAGGCGTTGGTCGGCGACAGGCAGGCGCCGAAATCGCGCAGGCCCTCGGTGCGCGCCCGCATGATGAAGGCCGCGGGGCCGAACTCCTCGGCGAAGACGATGCCGTGATAGCCGGCATACGGCTTGGTCAACGTCGGGAATTTGTCGGTCGCCTGCCAGTCGAAGCGGCCGCCGTCGACGATCGCGCCGCCGATGGCGATGCCGTGGCCGCCGATCCATTTGGTGATCGAGTGCATCACCAGGTCGGCGCCGAGCTCGATCGGGCGGCTCAGATACGGCGTCGCGAACGTGTTGTCGATCAGGAGCGGAATACCGGCCGCGTGCGCAATCTCCGCCACCTGAGGAATGTCGAGCACTTCGAGGCCGGGATTGCCGATGGTTTCCGCTATCACCAGCCGGGTGTTTTCGCCGATCGCCGCGCGGAAGCCGTCGAGATCGCGCGGCTTGACGAAGCTCGTGGTGACGCCGAAGCGCGGCAGCGTGTGGGTGAGGAGATTGATGGTGCCGCCGTAGAGCGAGGCCGAGGCGACGATGTGGTCGCCGGCGCCGGCGAGCGTCGCGATGGCGAGATGCATCGCCGCCATACCGCTCGCCGTGCACACCGCGCCGACCCCCTGCTCGAGCGCGGCAAGGCGCTCCTCGAGCACCGCCGTCGTCGGATTGGAGATGCGCGTGTAGATGTGCCCGGCACGCTCGAGGTTGAATAGCCCGGCGGCATGATCGGCGTCGTCGAACAGGTACGAGGTGGTCTGATAGATCGGCACCGCGCGCGAACGCGTGACCGGGTCGGGATGCTGCCCGGCATGCAGGCTCAAGGTCTCGAAGGCGGGCGGCTTTGGCGCGGGCATTGCGTCCTCGTGCGGCGGGATCGCGGGCGGCATGCTCTCATTGAATCGGGGAGGCTGCCAATCTGTCACTGCCAGCCGACCGTAGCAGCTTGTAGCCCGAATGCAGCCAACGGGTCTGGCCCAAGTGGCCTGGCTCAAAGGCGACATTCGGTTGCCCGGCCGACGGCAAATTGCGATCCTATCGCCTCTCATTTGCTTTTGCAGAGGGCGGGCGCTGTGGCGGTACGCTTGGACTACGAGGCTTCCTGTAAACGACTCCACGAGTTGGGCTGGCCCGATAGCGAACCCGCCCCGCCCATCCCTGAGCGCAAACCCCGATACGACGATGATGAGACGCTCGGCGCCAGTTTCTTTCGAACGCGCGTGGTGGGCGATCTGTCCGGCCTGGGGACAATCCTGACCCGGCGGCTGGGAAAGACGCTGGCATTGTCTGGTTCACAGCTCTCGGAAATCAACTGGACCGACGACGACGGCGAAGAGCCGGTTGGCGGATAGCTTGTAGCCCGGATGAAGCGAAACGAAATCCGGGATAGGATTCGCAAATGGTCCGATGAATTTCGGCGCGCGCAGAGGCTGACCCCGGATTTCGCTTCGCTTCATCCGGGCTACTGCTCAAGCGGCTAATTCGTAAAATCAATCACCCAAATATTCTTGGTGACGCCCACGCCGATTGTTTTCCATTGCGGCGTCAGCATGTTTTCGCGATGGCCCGAGGAATCGATCCATTTTTGCAAGATAAATTTGGCGCCGCCGCCGGTGGAGCCGCTGCACGCCGCGTTTTCACGAAATCGGCGGCCCGGAAATCGCGCGCGCATGCGCTCGTGATAGTTGGTGTCATGATAGAGAAACCAGCAAGCACTCTGGCGGTTCAGTTGGTCAGACCAATATTGCGCTTCATGGGTGACCGCGGCATCCAATTGGACGGGTTTGAGGCCGTGCTTGACGCGGTACTCGTTGACAAGGCGGCACATGAGCGCATGGTCGTCTTTTCCGGGACAATTCGGATCCTGAACCGCCGCAGGGGCCGGCGGGGGATTTGATGAATTGGATTGCTCTTTCGAATTGGGGTGCTCTTTGGAATTGGATTGCTCTTTCGAATTGGATTGCTCTTTTGGTGAGTTGGTTTGCTCTTTGGAGTTGGATTGCTCTTTGGAATTGGTTTGCTCTGCAGCCAGCGCGATCGACCCAAAGGGCGGCCACCCTGCGCAACCGATCCAAGCCGCACCGGCAGCAACGGCGACAACAAGTGCGCCGCGCCACGAACCACGCTTCTTCATGCTCTCCCTCACTCGAAGACGCCGATGTTACGGTTCAAGCACGAGCGCGCCTGCTTGTCAGCAGGTGGAGCAGCGCCCTGGCGGCAGCGCTGAGATAGCCGTTTCTGGGGCGAATTGCCGTGATCGGAAGCCCGAAGACGAGAAGGGACGGGCTTGTCGACCCGTCCCTCCGCACTTCGCCAGCGGGGGCGACGGATGCCGGCAAAGCGCGCTCGGCTTTCGTGGCCTCGCGCCCTGCCTGGCAACTGAGACAAATCACAGTGGGAAGCACCAGGAGCATGGATTGAACCAACGGCCCGAAGTGGCCAGCCGATGGCTCAATCCGAACTACTTCTATTTCTCCGCGGTCACGACTTGGGGCACACTATGCCATCTCCCGGGCCGCCGCTTTCATGTCGCGCTTGACTTCAACCCAAGTTCCAAGGGGCGCGCCGCAGTTTTTGCATGATATGACAGTCTCATTGGTCAGTGCATCGGGAAGGTCGAGCCGACCCCCGCATTTTCCGCATTTGAAACTTCTGTCCGTGATTCCATTGGCTGAGGTTGAGTTTCCTCCGGATCGGCTGCTGCTCATTGCTGATCACGCTTAGCCGTGCAGCCCGCCGAATAACCAAATCACGAGGATGATAGGAATCGGAATGCCGATTAGCCATAGAAGTAATCCGCGACCCATGGGAAGCTCCTTCGCAGGTGTCCAGGGAAACCAGCGCGATTCGCTGGTGTCTGAGAAAACAACGCGGCCGCACTCTTAAACGTTCCGCGGCCTGCCGGACAACGCGACTGCGGAACATCCAGCCTCGGGCGAGGTTTCCTCCTAACACAGTCTCGCAGGAGCAGTTGCAATGGATGAGAATAGGATCGCCGGAACCGCCAGGAGCTTCGGCGGCAAGGCGGAAGAAGGCGTCGGTCGTGTCATCGGCGATGCGAAGACGCAGGTTCGAGGAATGGCCGACCAAGCCGCCGGCGCCGCGCAGGATATATACGGTCAGGCACGGGATACGGCTGCGGACGCTGCTGGCGCCGCCCGTGACACTGCCGCGTCGTTCGAAAAGTGGTTGCGCAGGACGATCGAGACCCAGCCCTACACCGCCGCTATGGTCGCCCTCGGCGTCGGCTGGTTGTTCGGCCGTATGCATCGGCCTTTGTAAATCTTCGGCCGGCGACGAACACACACCGCGTAGGGCGGATTGGCGAAGCATACTGCGCCAATTCCAACATATCGAGCTGGCGGGTTACGTCGGAGCTTGCCATCGGGCCGGCACTTCGGGGCTAAGCCGTTTTCGGCTAACCGCCCTGTGCGCTCAGACCGGAAATCGCTTCGCAAAGGCCTCGTGCGGCAGGCGGAGGCTGTTCGTCAGGTAGCTCACGGTCCGGTAAAACCCTGCGAGCATGACGATTTCGACCACGGCCATCTCCGCCACGTGCCGCCGCAGGTCGCCCCACGCTTCGTCGGACAGATCGGCCGTCGCGTGCAATTCGTCGCAGGCGCGGATGAGCGCGCGCTCCGCGCTTGACCAGCATGGATCGTCGCCGTTGCCGAGGACTAATGAGCGCTGCATCGCGTCGTCGAGTCCCACGCGATCGGCAAAGAAGGCGGTGTGAACCCCCCATTCATATTCGGACCTGCACTGCGCGGTGACGCGGCCGATCACGATCTCGCGCTGGCGCAGCGTGAGATGACCCTTGTCGAGCAGGCCGCCGCCGCGGAAACGCTCGAACAGGCGCGCATCGCGGGCGAGCGTCGTGAACAGGACGAGCGGCGGAACGCCCGGAGGCATGATGCGGTCCAGAAACGCCTGCAGATCGGGCGCAAAAGGCGGATCGAGCGGGGCGAGTCGTGCTGACATGAACGCTCCCTTGATGCTACAATAATTGTAGCATAGCCCATTTCCAGTGCTATGGAAAGCGTAGCATGACGAGCTTCGTCAACAGCCGCCGGGTCAGGGGGTCGCGGACAGGCCGGCCGATCATGGCGCTGCTCGACCTGCTCGGGCGGCGCATGAGTTTGCGCATCCTTTGGGAGCTATCCCGCGCCGATGAGCCTTTGACATTCCGGGCGCTGCAGGCTGCGGCCGGCACCAACCCGACGGTGCTCAATCAGCGTGTCAAGGAGCTGCGCGCGGCGGGATTGGTGACCCGCGACGAGAGCGGCTATCGCCTCTCTCAAGACGGCGCGGAGTTGACGGCGCTTTTGTTGCCCCTCCACGCCTGGGCCGAATCCCAAGTCCGGCGCAGCAATCGTCGCCCGGCTTGAGCCGCCGGGTCCGGCGCGAAGTGGCCGGCCCGACGACAGGCTCCACGAAAGCCGGGGCCGGGCGAGCACTTGAATCCCGGATTTCGCTGAGCCTGTCATCGGTCCAGCCACTTCGCGCCGGACCCGTTGGCTCAATCCGGGCTACTTGCTTGGCAAGATCGCTGACGCGCCGCCAGCCCCGGTCATCACCGCCGCCGGAACTGGTGCCGCTGCGGCGGCGGGTGCGATGCGCCGGCGCGTTCGCTCTTGTGGCGGAAGATCAATCGCCCCTTTTCCAGATCATAGGGCGACACCTCGACCGTCACGCGATCCCCGGCCAGCGTCTTGATCCGGTTCTTTTTCATTCTGCCGGCGGTGTAGGCGATGAGCAGGTGTCCATTGTCGAGCTGAACGCGATAACGGGCATCGGGCAGGATCTCGGTGACGAGACCCTCGAATTCCAGGAGTTCTTCCTTCGGCACGTTATGTTCCTTCTCAGTGACCAGGCTGATGCGGCGCGCGTTGAGCGCGGTGGCGCGCCGGCCGGCCTTTGCCCTGCATGAAGGCAACGGAAGCGATGCCGCCCGCGGCCTCATTTGGGTGATCGCGGCCATTTTGTTGATCACGGCCGTTTTGTTGACCACGGCCGTTTGGTTGACCACGGCCATTTGGTCGATCACGGCCGTTCGGTTGATCCCGGCCACTTTGCCTGCGCGGCGGACCGCCGCGTTGCCCGTGCCGCTGCTGTTTGGCATCGCCCGGCGACCGGGCAGCGCCGCGCGTCGCGGGCGATCCCTCCGCCCGCCGTTGATCGGTGCGTCGGTCGCTCACCGGAATTGTCATGCGGATGAGCTTCTCGATCTCGCGCAGCAGCGCCACCTCCTCGCCGTCGCACAGCGAGATCGCTATTCCTGCCGCGCCCGCGCGCGCCGTGCGGCCGATGCGGTGCACGTAGGTTTCCGGGACGTGCGGCAAATCGAAATTCGCGACGTGGCTGATGCCATCGACATCGATGCCGCGCGCCGCAATATCCGTGGCCACCAGGGTCCTGAACTCGCCGTCGCGGAAGGCGCTCAGCACGCGTTCGCGCTGGCTTTGCGATTTGTTGCCGTGAATCGCCTGGGCGTCGATGCCGGCATGGACCAAGCCGCGCACGACCTTGTCGGCGCCATGCTTCGTCCTCGTGAAGATCAGGGCACGGTCGATCGGCTCCCGCCGCAGCACGTCGATGAGCATCGAAAGCTTCGCGCCGCGCTCGACACGAATGACGCGCTGTTCGACGCGCTCTACCGTCGTGGCGACCGGCGCTACGGCGACCTTGACCGGGTCACGCAGCATCTGCGCGGCGAGTTCGGCGATGGCGCGCGGCATTGTCGCCGAGAACATCAGCGTCTGCCGCCGGGCCGGTAGCTTGGCGACGATCGTGCGGATGTCGTGGATGAAGCCCATGTCGAGCATTCGGTCGGCCTCGTCGAGCACGAGACATTCGACCTCGCCCAAGCGCAGCGCATTGCCTCTGACGAGATCGAGCAGCCGGCCGGGCGTTGCGACGAGAACGTCAACGCCGTCAAGCAGCGCGCGAACCTGCCCGCCCATCGGTACGCCGCCGATCGCCAGCGCCGTCCGCAGCCGCAGGTGGCGGCCGTACGTGCGGAAACTGTCGAGGATTTGGCCGGACAGTTCGCGCGTCGGGCTGAGCACCAGCACCCGGCAAGTCTTGCGCCCCGGCTGCCGGGAATTGGCTGCGAGATGATGGAGAATCGGCAGAGCGAAGGCGGCGGTTTTGCCCGTCCCGGTCTGGGCAATTCCGATCACGTCGCGGCCGGACATGACGATCGGAATGGTCTGCACCTGGATCGGCGTCGGGGTGAGGTATTTTTCCTCGGCAAGTGCACGCGTGATTGGGTCGTTGAGTCTGAGGTCCTGAAAGGAGGTCAAAGAATAAGCTTTCCTGTGTGCGCGGCCGCATAGCCGCTACGCCATGCGCCGCGACCCGCTTTGCGGGTGTAAAAGACACCCCGCGCGATCTGGGCTGTCACTGAATCAATGGGTTAAGCGAGCCAGAAACCGTTTGACGGGATCCCGTACACGCGGCTCGCCGCTGGCCTTAAGGCCGCAGCTTTCAAGTGGGCCGTAGATGTGTTCGTTTCAAGGCGCCGTGCTGATCTAGCCCGAGCGCTCCTTGTCGGCCGCCTCTTTGGCCAATCGAAGTGCCTTCAATTTCTCGGTCTTTTCCCGCACCAGGCGGCTGTTGGCCTGATATTCCATCATGGCCTTGGCGCCCTCCTTGGCGCGCTCTTCCTTCCTGAAACTTGCTTCGGCACGGGTTCGCGCCTCATTCGATCGGGTAGTTGCCAATGTCTTCTCCTCTTCGGCGGGGTGGCACTCTTGCGTTTTCCGTGGCGCACCAAATCAATTCGAACGTCTCCACCGGCCGGCCGCCCCGCTTTATACCCGCTTTATATATGTTCATCCTTGACAATTTAAACTCGGGCGACGGCTAGCCTGCTCTCGCGACGTTAACCAATGCCCCGGAGATTCGCCGCATCGATCAGGATGTTGTCCACTGCCGCATCGGCGGCGGTTCGTCAGCCATAGCCCGCAGGGCGGATTGACGTAGCGTAATCCGCCAATTCCAAACGTATCGAGCGGGCCGGTTACGCCGGAGGCTTGCCATCGGGCCGGCACTTCGGGCGGACGCGTTGGGCTAACCCGCCCTTGTAATAGCGAGATCAATTATCGTCGGCATGTTCCGAAAGGAATGCTCTGCCGCGGACGGCCATTCGCGGCAGAGCGGCTGGCGATCGGATCGAACCCACCCTGAGCCGTTTCTGGCTGCAGCGTAGCGTGATCGCGTCAGCGCCTTCATCGGACCCGGATGGTTGCCGGAACACATGGTTCGCTCAACAAGGCGGGGTCGACGAAGATGACGCAGATTAGCACGACGGCAGGTATCGATACATCGAGAGCCAAGCTCGATATTGCGGTTCACGGCGGCGTCGAGCACTGGCAGGTCGAGAACACGTCAGTTGGTTGGCGGCGTCTTGCCGTTGGTCTCTCACAAGCCCGACGCGCTGCGCTCGCTCGCATTTTCGAAGTGTTATGATCCGGCAGCGGTCGCTGCTCGGTGATCGAACACTGATTTCGCATCAGACGGAAGGGAGCACCCCGTGACATCAGCAAGCAAACAAGTCTCAGTCGTCATCTCCAGGGACGGGCCCTACATCGTTTCAGGCGATGCGGCGCTCAGCGAGGAAATCATCGCCGCCAATACTGGGGGCGAATCCATAAAATGGCAGCGGGGTAAGGCATATGACTCTCCCGCAAAATATGCGCTCTGCCGCTGCGGCCGGTCGTCCAAGGCGCCATTTTGCGATGGCACCCACGCGCGGGCCGGTTTCAACGGGACCGAAACGGCGCCGCGCACACCCTATGCGGCGCAGGCATTCGTCTTCGACGGACCGGTCCTTTCGCTTATGGACGCGCGGCACCTTTGTGCGGATGCGCGCTTTTGCGACCCGAACGGCAAGGTCTGGAACCAGGTCGCGCGCACCGACGACCCAGCCGTGCGCGCGATGTTTTTGAGTCAGGTCCACAATTGCCCGGCCGGGCGCCTCATTGCCTTCAACAAGGTTGCCGGCAAGACCATTGAGCCGCATGCGCCGTTGGCGATTGGTTTGATCGAGGATCCCGTGGAAGGCTGTAGCGGGCCGATCTGGCTGCGCGGCGGCGTGGCGCTGATTTCGGCGGACGGTCGTCAATACGAGGTCCGCAACAACATGACCGTTTGCCGCTGCGGGGCATCGAAGAACAAACCGTTCTGCGACGGCAGCCGATCGGATTTCGCGCAACGCAGAATGCATAGCCGAAAATTCAATCCATGAATGCGCAAACCTTCCTGACAGTTAGAGCCGCGGCAAGACGACGAGGTCAGGGCCGGCATAGCCGCCGCTGCTGATCGGCCCTCAGTTCGCAGGCGTTCTCAAGCTTTTTCGACAGCATCGACCCGGGGCGGACATTGATCGGCCACGCAATAAGGATAGGGTCCATTACGATCGATGCTCAATGGACTTTCCCGCGTGTTGAGTGGAAAATTGAAGCAGGCTTTATCGGGGTGCTTATTGTTCTCCAATCGCCGTGCTTGTTCTTGATCATTCGAATTCTGAACTAGATTGTATTCGGGATTTAACTTCCCGTCGGCCCTTATCTCCTCCCTGCCCGTGGTGGCGATGAGATATACGGAGCCGTCGCGTTCGGCGATTGTGTACGTGCGCGAATAGGTGCCTCGATCTTGATATCGTTCGATGATTCTAAAACCTTTATTCTCTAAGCACTCACGCGCAAGCTGGATCACCAAACGATTTTGCTTAATTCTGCTCGCCATGTCCGTTTACCTACATAATGGACGCACGCTCAACGCATAGGCTAAGTCGGGCAGGCGGCAAGGCACAAGAGCCTTAGGATGAGGGTGGTGAGAGAGAGCGAGTGCTTGAGCGTCATGCGGATGTTACGCTGGTTTCGAGACCCCAGCGGCTGCACCGCCGTTTCAATGTCCTCATGCCAGCCGAGAGCGTCGAAAAAATTTATCCGCGAGATTGCGCAGACTGATTGTCGTTTGCTTATCGTCAAGAAGGACTTGCCAATTGATGGAGCCCGCAGCGACCGGGCGGCGTCGTGGCCCAAGCTGCGGAGTTGGGTGGCTTCCCTGAGAATCTGCGACGAGCATCCTGTCGGGTCGCTACCTCTGCGCTAGGCGGAAGCGACAGCCAAAGTCGGGACGCCCCTGGTCGCCGGCTCGCTTCAATGTCCCGCCATAAGTAAGCCATGGCCGAGGGCTCGCGTTGGGCATCCGGTGCCTGGGCATCGGAACGCACCAGCGACTCTTAGAACGCGATTGCGCCCTGCACCCAGCCGGGCAGTTGGTCTGCCTGTCGCATGGCGTACACACCGCACCGAGCTCCGCTATCGATGCTGTTGGTTGCCATCGCGCGCGTCAGGGATTCTCAAGCTGTACACTACCCAAATTTCCGCAACGCGGCAGTCTATGGTAATGGTCCGCCGATGGAGCGTTCCGCTTGCCACGGACCGGGCGGACATTACGGAAGCGTGGGCGTTGGCCCGACTTGAGCTCAACTGGATCGTGCAAGGAATAGATCGTGGAGAAGACTTTACTTAGCCGGCAATCACCGATGCTGCTCGGCACCCTTGCGGAATCGCGGGATTTCCTGCCGCTGCTGCGCTGGCTCATCATCGTCTCGCTGACCGGTTTCGGCGCGATTGTGCTGTGGCGGCTCGGCCTTGTCAGCATCATGCTGGAGACCGACCGGACCCATATTTCGTCGCTCATTCTTGCCCTGTTCGTCCTCACCAGCCTGCATTGCCTGGTGCAGACATGGTTCGTCTCGTCGGAGATAACGCAGGTCCGCTCCTTCCGCGAAATGCTGCGTCGCGAGCATTCGTTTCTCGCCACCTTTCCGAGCGATCCGAACAGCGTACCGCAAGACAGTATCGTCGCCCGGCATGTCGCCAACCTTGTGGCGAAGGCGCGCGCACAAAAGGGGCGGCGCGTTGACCAGACGCTGCTTCTGCGAACCCTCGCGGATCAGCTGCGCAGCCGGGAAAAGATCGGGATATTCGTCTCCGAATCGCTGCTGCGCCTCGCGCTGCTCGGAACGGCCGTCGGCTTTATCCTGATGCTCATCCCGATCGCCAAGCTCACAGCCTTCGATGCCGAGTCGCTGCGCAAGGCGCTCGCCGGAATGAGCAGCGGCATGGCCATCGCGCTCAATATCACGGTCACCGGTATAGCCACCGCGCTCCTCTTGAAGCTGCAGTATTTCTATCTCGACAAGGCGATCGGCGAACTGTTTTCAGGCATTACCGAACTCACTGAAGTTCATATCGTATCGGCGCTCGAGCGCGACAGCGATGGATGAAACAGACACCTGGTCGGGAAGCGACGACGGCACTTTCGTGCCGTTCACAGACATTCTGTTCAACGTCCTGCTCGGCCTTGTCTTCATGGTGTTCACCGCGTTTTCGCTGATCAATCCCACAGCGAAGACCGGCATCGTTGACCTCAAGGCGGAACTGCTCATCACCGTGACTTGGCCCGACAACGATCCAAACGATATGGACCTCTATGTCGAGGATTCGGCCGGCAACATCGTGTGGTACCATTCGAAGGAAGCCGGCCTCATGCATCTCGACCGCGACGATCGCGGCAATTATCGCGACACGATCACCGTCAACGGCAAGCAGATCCAGAATCCGCTCAATCAGGAAACCGTGACCATTCGCGGCATCGTGCCGGGCGAATACGTGGTCAACGTCAACGAGTTTGTTGCTTCGACGCCGGACAAGGTCCCCGTTTCCGTCAAAGTCGAAAAACTAAATCCGGTCGCGACGGTGATTTACTATGGGACCATTGAGTTCGACCACAAAGGACAGGAAGAGACCTTCGTCCGCTTCACGCTCGACGCGGACGGGCAGGTCAGCGACGTCAATACCAAGTCGAAATCACTCGTTCGCGCCGTGCGCAGGCCAGGCGCGGGCAATGCGCCGGTGAAGTAACGGGATCGGCAGGCGGGAGAAGCTTCGTGACCACAGCTGTTGCCGCGCTTACTGCAGGCTATATCGCCCTCGCCGTCCTCCTGCTCAGCCTCAACCTGACATCGCTCTGGCGATGGTGGATCAAGGCGGGGGCGATCATCGCGACCACCGTATTTTTCGGCGTGACGTTCCAGGCCATTGGCGGTCTCACAGGGTGGCCGACGACGCAGCGTCTGCCGGACCGGTTCGCGATGGTCTGGAGCACCGTCGTCGAGCCGGACAAAAAGACCAACAATCCAGGCGGGGTCTATGTCTGGGCGCAGGAGCTCGACGCCAACAACGTACCTTCGACCAAGCCGCGCAGCTATCAGTTGCCCTATTCAGACGCGCTCGCGCGCAAGATTGCGCGCGCTCAGGAGAAACGCGAGCACGGCATCGAGGTAATGGGTAAATTGGGCGAAGAGGGTAATGGTCCACAACGCCAAGTCGAGCCCAAAAACGACGTAAAAATGGGCGCGATCACGACCAACAACGAAGATACGCCGGCCACCGACACCGTCCCCTTCATGGACGACAGCGCGCGCCTCAATTTCGAGGATCTGCCACCGGTGGTGTTACCCGACAAGGGACTGCTTTAGGCTTTCACCATCCGCGTTTCCCGTCGACCCTGCGTGGAAGACGGGTTCGCCCCGCTCCGGGCACTTCGGCAACAAATTTGCCAGAGGGAAGGTCGCGGGCAACTCCCCGCCGGCCGCCTTGCGAAAACCACCTTGAAAAGGCCTATTAGCACGGACGGGCAAGGCAAAGTACCTGTTGAACGCTTTGCCACTCTGATGCTATCCTTTAACGAGGGAGAAAAAGGGCGAGGTCGAAAGCGACCGATCGAGAGATCGCTGCGGCCATGGCAACGAACAATCTCAATCATATTCGACCCCGCCGACGAATCTCCCAGGGTGATCAAAGTGTGGACGTAACTCTTGAATGAGGTCGTATGCTCTTTGGTGGTGCCGGCTTACAAGCTCCAGTCATTGGAGAGGGAGGAAGAAGATGAAGTATCGCTCGAGCGGGCGTATGGCGGTTCTGGCGTCGACGTTGCTTGCTTCGGCTTCAACGGTGGCGTTGGCGGGAGAGGTCACCTCGGACCGTCTCATGAATGCCGACAAAGAGCCGCAGAACTGGTTGATGGTCAACAAGGACTACTCATCACACCGCTTCTCCGGTCTTGATCAGATCAACCGCGACAACGTCAAGAACCTTCACGTTGCTTTCACTGTCGCGCTTGGCGGCGCCGTCGGCGTTGCGCCGATGACCTTGGGCGGCCATCAGTCGACGCCGCTGGTCGACGATGGCTGGATGTACGTCGTTGACGGCTACGGTGCCGTCTACAAGATCGACGTGCGCGACCCGCAGAAGGCCAAGATCGCGTGGATCATGGATCCGGGCATCCCGAAGGCCGAGGTGTGGATACCCTCGAACCGTGGCGTTACCTTCTATAAGAACTTCGTCATTTCCGTCACCGGCAACGGCAAGGTGCTGTGGACCAACCGTGACACCGGCGAAATGGTGAAGACCGCCCAGGTCGACGATCCAACGAACGGCTTTTCGCTGACCGCGGCTCCGCTGGTCATCGGCGACAAGCTGATCGTCGGCGGCAGCGGCGGCGACCGCGGCGCCCGCGCGCATATCGACGCGCTCAACGCCGATACCGGTCAGCTGCTCTGGCGGACCTACACGGTCCCGGCGCCCGGCGAGCCCGGGAGCGAGACCTGGAAGGACAAGAACAATGCGTGGAAGCATGGCGGCGGGTCCTACTGGCAGACCGGGTCCTACGACCCGACCACGAACCTGACCATCTGGGGAACCGGCCAGCCGGTGCCCATGTTCGATCCTGAATATCGCCCCGGCGACAACCTCTTCACCAACTCGACGGTCGGGTTCGACGTCAACACCGGCAAGATGAAGTGGTACTTCCAGTATACGCCGGGCGACTTCCTCGACTACGACGAGGTTGGCATCAACCAGTTGATCGATACCAAGATCAATGGCGAGGACCGCAAGATTCTCGCGCACTTCAGCCGCAACGGCTTCTTCTACACGCTTGACCGTACCAATGGTCAGTTTGTGCAATCGGAGCAATATGCCGACAGGCTCAACTGGACGGACGGCATCGATCCAAAGACCGGCAAGCCAGTCGAGTATGATCCGAAGAAGGATCTGCAGACCTATAAGATCGGCGCACCGTCGCGGCGCCAGCAAGGGAAGATGACTGGCTGCCCCGACTTCCAGGGTGGCGTGAACTACTTCCCGACCTCGTACAGCCCCCTTACGCATCTGTCGTACGGCGGCGGCATCGAGGCCTGCACCTTTATCACGCCTGATCCGTCCAATGACGACAACGGCTACTTCTGGCTCGGCGGCACCGTCGAGCGAACCGACCGGGTCAAGGGCAGCGTGACGGCCATGGATCCGTCGACCGGCAAGAAGGTGGCGCAGGTGATCCTTGACGCGCCCATTTATTCGGGCGTGACCGCAACCGCCGGCGGGCTGGTGTTCACTGCGACGACCGACGGCGTCGTCTATGCGCTGGACGACAAGACCCTGAAAGTGCTCTGGAGCTTTAACACCGGCTCCCTGAACTCCGCGCCTCCGATGACCTATTCGGTTAACGGAAAGCAGTATGTGGCCGTTCTGATCGGCGCCAACGTCGTCGCGCAGGGCATGCTGGCCAAGGCGCCGGAGGACAAGGACATCCAGAACACCTCGATGCTGTTCGTGTTCGGCCTCTAAGCACGCACGGCAGCAACGACAAAAATCGGCGGCCGCCCCTTGGGGCGGCCGCTTATTTTATCCGGCAACGGGCCGACGTGAACGGATAGCGCTCATTGGCTCTTGGGAGCGTAGATGTCGCAAGTCACCGTCCCTGGGCCGTAATAATCATAGCATTGCTGTTGGGTAACCTTGCCCAAGCCCTTGATCTTTGTCGCCACATAATCGGCGAGCGCGTCGATTTCGTCGCGTTGAAGCGTGACCTGCGAGCGGTCCGGCATCTGGTCGCCGAGATCGGCTGCGGTCATGCCGTAACAGCGCTTGTCGGTGTAGGCGAAGCGGTCGAAGTGCGGCATGGAGGTTCCGGGCCTGCCGCACTGGATGGTCTCTCGGATTTGGTCGCGTGTGAGTTCCGTGGCGCGGAGCGACGGCGCGTGGCCCGGATGGTGAAAGCCGCCGACTCCGTCTCCGGCCCAGCCGTGGCAGTAATTGCAGCCTGCCTTGTCTTGCCAGATCTTCTGCCCCCAGGCCACCCTGTCTTCGGCCAAGGCGCCCGTCGGTGCCAAAGCGAAGGCAGCCAGCACTACGGCTGCGGCGGCGGACAGCGCCATTCGGGCGCCGGGTTTCGGCGCGGCCTGCCCTCGCTTGTCACGGATCATGCTTTCCCTCCCATCGGTCTCTCCGACCTACTTTAACCCGAATTATGCCGGCAACCCCACCCAAACCCAAAGAGATTGCGGCCCAGCGCGCCGGCCGTGGAGTCAGGGGCGTTCGACGAAAATGCCGGCCTTCATCCGAAACTCGGATGGCGCCATAAACTGTCCCTGCCACAGACCGATCTTCTTTCCTTTTGCCTCGGCCTCGGCGGCGACATAGTCCGTCGTCTCGCTCCGTCTTGCGAGCGCGTATCCGTCGCGGACGTATTGCTCGTTCAGGCTCGTGCCGTTGATCTTGCACCGACCCAGCACGCGGCCGTAAGGGTCGGGCTCGCCTACGACCTCGCACGTTGCGGCTCCCTGGCTGACAAGCGTCTGCAGGTCGCGGACGGCCGCTTCCCAACAGGGCCAAACCTTGCCGTTGGCCATGCAGCTCTGCTTGCGCATGATCGAATCAATGCCAAACAGCATGATACGCTGACCGTCGATTTCGATTGTGGTCGAATCGAAAACCGTCGCCTTTCCCGCGATCTCGCTTGCCATGCCGCCGGTGCTCGTTAGAGCGAGCGCAAGCGCTAGAGCGGCCCTCATCATGTTTCCGTCCCTCGGCCTTGATCTGATCGAACATGCCGCAACGTGCGGCGTGTGATCGCTGTTTTGTCTGCCGGCCGACTATCCTATAAACTAAGCGGAGTTTGCTGCGCAATCGGTTCCGAGGATCGTAAATGCCGCGTCAAAGAACCACAACGGCCCTCCTTCTTTCGTGCGTCGTGGGTCTGCTCGTTACCCTCCCGTTCCCTTTTGCGGTTGCTCCCGCCAGCGCCGAAGACCAGCAAGCCGAGCCGGCTCCGGCCGCAGCCGTCAAGGGCGACCGCGATGCGTTTCTCGCCGGCACCACCAAGGATTGCCCAGGCTGCGACCTGCGACAGGCCAAGCTCAAACGTCGCGATCTGAGCAACGCCAACCTCGCCGGCGCCAATCTCGCGGGCGCGGTGCTGCATCGCGCCAAACTCACCCGCGCGAAGCTCGATCATGCGATCCTGACCGAAACCAATCTCAACAAGACTGATCTCAAGCACGCATCATTGTCAGGTGCAGATCTGACGGGCGCGCTCCTTTACGGGGCGGATCTTAGCGGCGCTCAGCTCGAAGGCGCGATCATGACCGAGGCGCATATGCAGCACGCGCGGTTTACTGGGGCCGTACTGCGTGGAGCGGTGATTACGCATGCCAGGATGGCCAATGCAGAGATGGCAAGCGTCAATCTCTCCGTGGCCACAATCGAGGAATCAGATCTCACCGGTGTTGTTCTCAACCGCAGCGATCTCTCCGCAGCCACGCTTGACCGCTCCGGCTTCGTCAGTGCGAAAATGGCCGAGGTGAAACTCCGAGACGCTTCCGCCAAACAGGCCGATTTTTATCGCGCCAACCTTGCCGGAGCGGACCTGACCAACAGCGATTTTCGCGGCTCGCGTCTGGAGCAGGCTGATCTTAATGGCGCATTGACCGAGGGCATGAGGACGCAGGGAGCGCTGCTGGTCGACGGCACGGTCGGGAAGTAGAAAGGCCGTCAGTTCGAGCCGGTCTTCACCGGCAATTCCGCATCATAGACCTCACAGCGGGTTGCGCTCTTATAGGCGTCGCGCTCGGCTTTCCCGGTGTGGGGATCGACGAAGGCCTGGCCCTCCTTTTGCAGATAGTGCTGCTCAAGGATCATTCGCAGGCCGTCCGCTGTCTTCTCGCAATGGTTCTTGATGAACTCCGAGCCGACTGGGTGCTCCCCCTCCTCCGGAGGCAGGTCGGTACACTTCCAGCCCTCCTCGCCATAGCGTTGGCGCAGGAAGTTCGCCAGCGTCCAGAACTCGCCACGCCGGCGTTGCCCATGCTGACGCGGATCGGTGACCACGCGCGTACCGCGAACCCTTCCCGTTTCGTCGAACAGCAATGACGCGACGACGGGGTATTCGTAGAGCGTCGTGCCGCTATACATCCTGATCTCATTCTTGAGATCGAGCGCGAGCGCCCGGTATTCCAGTTCGTCGTCATATTCGAAGTAGACTTCGCGCAGGCCGTTCACATCCGGCTTGCACTTGTTGAACTGAGTGAAGTTCGCGAGCGGGATCGAAGGCGGTCCACCATCGGTGCCGCAAGCGTAATTGATGAACTCGTCGGGGATTTCGGACGCGGCCGTCCCGATCTGGATATCCAAAATGCTGGCCCGTTTGGGCAACTCGCCGGCTCTCTGGGCCGCGACGGGAACGATCCCGAGGGCGAGCAGCATGACCGAGAGCACGCCGCGCGCTCCCCTCTTGACGCGTACCTCGCTCTTCATATCACGTCTCCCTTGAGGGTCTGCATTGGGCCGCAGTCGGCGACGCGCAGCCGGGCACGCGCGGCGGGACTAATCATCGACAACGACCGTGTGCGGCACCCGACCGACCGGTATGGTCCTGACCGCCTTTAGCTTTGCCGTATCAACGATGGTGAGGTCGTCGCTGAGCCCGTTGGCGACATAGAGCGTGGACTCGTCAGGACTGAGCGCAACTCCCCAGGCCCGCTTGCCGACGAGCACGTAGCTCTTGACCTTCCTTGTCGCCGTATCGACGAAAGCGACGTGATTGGCATGGCCAAGCGCGATGATCGCCACCTTTCCGTCCTTCGTCTCAGTCATGCCGACAGGCGTGACATCGTTCAAACGAAGCCCCGGCGGCACGAATTTGAGCGTCGTCGACACCTTGTTCGTGGCCCGGTCTATCACCGACACGCCGCCCGACAGCTCGTTCGAGATCCAAAGCTCGTTGTTGGGCAGCAGGAGAAAGCGTCGGGGGCGGGTCCCGACCACGATATCGTCGGTGACAGCCCCGGCCGCCGTGTCGATGACGTGGACCAGGTCGCTAGCTTCGGACGTGACGTAGACCGTCTTGCCGTCCGGCGTCACGGCGATGCCCTCCGGCTCCGCGCCGGTCGGGAATTCACGCGATATGATCTTGTCCGCGAGGTTGATCTCCTGGACCGAGGACCCCTCCTCATTGGAGACGTAGAGCTTGCTGTCGTCCGCGCTCAACTGGAACATTTCCGGGCTGGCGCCGGTGGGGATATGATCGACCACCGACAGCGTCGCCACATCGATCACATCGATCACATCGTCATCGCCGCAAGCCACAAAAAGCTGTTTGTGGTTGTCGTGGAATTTCATGTCCCGCGGCCGGTGCGACGTCTGGATCCATTTGACGATCTTGTAATCCTGCTTGGGATCGACGACCACGACGTTGTTCGCCTTCTCATGGCTCACGAACACATACCCCGTGCCCCTCGCCAGCGCCTGCCCAGGCAGCAGCGTGCATATGAGAAGAACGAAAGCGGCTAAAACTCGCCAATGGTGCCAATTGGGACGGCAGGCCGAGGCCTTTGTCGGATGAGCGCCGGCCGGTCCATTCGCAAGCCCCCGCGATTGCGCGGCAGAGGGCGTTCCAAAGTGCGCCAAGTCGGCATCCTCCCTTGTCGGAACCAATCTTGGCAACCCCAGGACGCCGGCGTCAATAGAAAGCCGAGCGGGCTTAAAAAGGGGTGGTTGGTCCGGAGCATCGGTCGAGCTTCTATTGAGGCGCGGAACTCGATCGCGATGCGAGACAACGTGGTCAGACGACAGTTCTCGCAGCAACTGCCAGTCCGCCGAAGAGAACGGGCATCAAAGGCCGATGACCGAACACGGCCAACGTGAGTGACCGCTCCAAAACCCTACATTGAAAAAGCCCCGGCCGCCAAAGGCGACCGAGGCTAGTTTACCGTTCTGGGCGCAGCCGATCCCATGAACAATCGGCCGCAACCGAACCATAGCACACATCAGCTGGCCGAAACAGAAGAGCTGAAGGACCAACTCAAGAAACGACTGAAGGTCGCCGGCTGATACTGCCGCTGCCTGATGAGAACGACAATTCGTTTCTCGGGTCAGGCGTCGCGCACCTTTTCAACCCATCGCTTTGCAGCCGCGCTCCGAATTCCGCGCGCTGCGTTCCCTGTTTGAAGCCCTGGCCCGCCAGGGGCCAGCTTGGGCGGACGCCATCACTCGATGCTGTCGAGAAGGTTCTTTAGCCAAGTCGCCTGTACCTTGCCCACTTTAGCGAGGTGGTCGCGGTTTGTGTATAAACTCATGTGATGGACACCCGAGACCGACACGAAGGTCTTGTTAGGATTGGTGATGGCGTTGAACGCTTCCGCCTCCAGATCCGCCGAAGTGATATTGTCTCCCTGAGCAAGCGTCATCATCACCGGCGTTTCGACGATGCGCTGGCAAAACGGGGCCACTTTGTACTGCAGCAGAAGTTCGACCGACTCGATCGTGTTCCAGTGCTCGTGACGCGGCGCCTCTTTCTCTTTGATCGCCTTGAACCCTGCATAAACGTGCGGGAACGGCCAGGAAGTGAGCTCCGCATTGCCGGTGACGTCCTTCTCGGGCGACATTGGCATTCGACTGCTTGGCTTTCCGCGAAACCGCTCGCGTCTGTCCTCCGCCAGCAGACTGTTCAATTGTGCAAATCGCGCTTCCCCATGCACTCGTCGCATGGTCTGGAAACCATCGACCACCGGTATCGTTGAAATCGCAAATGCCGGTCGGGAATCAAGGGCGGCAGCTACCAGAACGTGTCCGCCGCTATAAGAGATACCCCAGACGCCGGTTCGTTTCCTGTCGATACCAGGAAGAGTTTCGGCAAAGGTAAGCGCGTTCCGGTAGTCTTCAATCTGATCCCATGGATTGATATGTTGCCTGGGCTCGCCGCTGCTTTCTCCAAACCGACGATAATCAAAACGCAGGGTAGCGCAACCCAGGTCCTCGAAAAACTTGCCGTACCAGGGCATTACGATTTCCTTCGTATAGCACCAACCACCAGCCATGATGACGAGCGGGATGTTGTCAGATTTTCCATCAGGCCTTGTTAGCACGCCATTGCAGACATCGCCGCAGCTATTAAACTTTACGCTCTCCATCATCGAGCATCCTCCAAAAATTGACTGGATAACGGAAACCGCTTTCAGGGGGGCGTCGCCGGCTCCCAGTCACGCCACCTATACCATCCCAGCTGAGGGCCCCCTCGCTTTTGAGACAGGCAAAGCCCAGTGTTTCGCGATATATTGGCGCGATCGGTATGTAGAAGCAACCGGCGAGGCGCATGCCAGCTACACAAGAATGGCCTGACAGCCGAAAGCTCGCTTCGTCCCCACTGATAATCCACCACGTAGTCCATCTCGGCAAGTGCCTGCGGAGCCGCGGGCCCCTGTCGAATAGTGCTCGTGGGACATTGCGCGCGCCATCGATGGCCAGCTTTTGCTTAGGTCTCTTCCCGCAAAAAGAGATCGGCCGCCGTCGCCCGTTCGCTCAATCTGAGCGTCAATCGGAAGCTCGGGTCGTGGCGCATCAAATGCTCCTAAAGCGGGCAGGGAAGGAGCCCCTCAACTGACGCTCCGAGCGAAATGACTCCGGCCCCCAACTTCCAATGGCCCACCACCGGTCCGCGTGTTAAGAGAACTCCCCAAATGGTATTTCTGACCAATAGAGCTTTCCGATCCGAAGGAGGACTTCGATGACCCGAGCTTTTATCGGTTGCGCGTGCGTGACTGCGATCGCAACGCTCCTGGCGGGTCCTCCGAGCGTCCAGGCGCAACAAGGCGAGCCGATCAAAATCGGGGCGGTGGTAGCATTGACAGGTCCCGGCGCTGGGCTTGGTCAGCCGGAACGAAACGGGATGCTATTGGCTGAGAAGGTCATCAACGAGAAAGGCGGGATCAAAGGTCGGCCCATCAAGATTTTGATTGAAGATGACGGCTCGAAGCCAGACAACGCGAAGAGCAAGGCCGAGCGTTTGATTTTCGATGAGAAGGTCCTGGTATTGTTAGGCCCATCGCTGACGGCCAGCACCGGCGCAGTCTCAGCCATAACGAATGCCGAAGGTATGGCGGAGCTTGCCTGCACTGGGCTCGGCCCGAAGATCGAGCTTACCTACAAGACCCTTTATCACTTGCTTCCACCCCAGGTGTTGAATGCTCGCGCCATGCTTGAATATACGACCAAAGTTCTCAAAGCGAAGAAACTCGGGGTCTTGCACGACACCGGTTATGGCCAAGTCGTCATGAATTCGTTGAACGGTCTCACGGGCGAATATGGAGTGGAGTTCGTGTCGGTCGAGAAGTTCGAGGTCGGTGCGACCGACACTTCCGCCCAAGCCGCCAAGGTCCGCGCGGCCGATCCCGAGGTTCTCTTCATTATTGCGACCTCGCCCGTTCCGTTCCGCAATGCCCGGGAAGTAAGAATCACCCAGCCGATCGTTTCGGCGATTGGTTCCAGTTCATATGACTATGTCCGCGGGATGGGGGAATATGCGGACGATATCGTGTTCCCAGAATTCGTCGTTGGTGAGGATCCAGCGCCCCATCAGACGGATTTCGTTAAGCGCTATCAGCAGGAATACAACGCATTGCCGAAGAACTATGAGGCCGCGGGTTGGGATGCCGTCCATATCGCGGCAAAAGCAATCGAGACTGCAGGCCCGAACGCAACGCGGGCGGAAATCGCAAAGGCGATGCGCGGTTCGTATTCCGGAACGCTGGCCAGCTACAACTTCGCTGCCGATGATATGACGGGCATTGAGCTGTCGAGCTACGTTTACTCGAAGCTGGTCAAAGGTCGCTTCACCCGTCTGCCTTTTGCGGCCAAATAGGTCAGCGATGGACCAGTAGGTCCCCTGACAGCTGATGGCACGCGTGGGCCATAGACCGTGACGATTACTCTGTTGCTCCAATCGATCCTGGCAGGACTGACCAACGGGTTCGTCTATGGTTTGATCGGCCTCGGTATCGCGATCGTCTTTCGGGGGGCGCGTATCATCAACGCCATGCAGGGGGACTTTGCCCTGTTGGGTAGCGTTGTGGCCTATGTTTCCCTGACTCGCTTTCACCTGCCAATGTTGCCGGCGTTTCTTGTCGGGGTCATCGCGGGTGGCGTTTTGGGGTTTCTGGTCGAGCGGTTTCTGATACGCCCCACTGAGGAGCGCGCTGGAACAGAAGACAGCTACCTTCTAGTTACGCTTGGTGGAGCTTTTGCAGCCTCTGCAGCGGTGCTGCTCTATTTCGGCCGCGACTCGTACGTATTGAGCGGAGTCGGCGGCGACTCCTCGATCAATGTTTTTGATGCTGCCATACGTGTCCATGCCGTCTGGTTGATTATCATAAGCTCGCTCGTCGTTACTGGGTTAAAGCTTTTCTACAGCTACACTCGGCTGGGCCAGGCAATGCTGGCAGCCTCGATCGACGTTAACGGCTCGCTGACGATTGGCATCAACGTGCCTCTGATGCGCACCCTGACTTTCGTCGCCGGCGGTCTGATGGGGGGGCTTGCAGGGGTGCTGGTGGCCCCATTGATCAACATCCATTACGAGATGGGACTCCTGCTTACGTTGAAAGGCTTTGCTGCCGCGATTCTCGGCGGCCTCACTAGTCCGCTCGGCGCAGTGTTTGGCGGCGTGACACTGGGCCTTGTCGAATCACTTGCAGTCGTCGCAGTTTCGTCAGGCTACAAGGACGTGATCGCAATGGCGATTCTAATCCTGATCATGATCGTGATGCCGCAGGGGCTGCTGGGTCGGCGCGGTCGCCGGGGCGGGTAAGGTTATGCGCGCAAAACTGACCGGGCCGCAGCGCCGGCTACTTGGGTGGCTTTGCTCGGTCCTCTTGATCGCAGCGTGGGCGGCAATTCCGTTACTAGCCGGAAGAAGCACCGTCGACTTATTTGTCTTCGCGGCACTCTACGCCATTGCCGGACTAGGAGTAGCCTTTTTGCTGGGCCAGTGCGGGATCGTCTCGCTGGCCCAAAACGTCTTTTTCGGAATTGGCGCTTACAGCACAGCTTATGGGGCCACTGCGCTCGGATGGCCTGCTCCAGCGTCGATGATCACCGGCATGGCAATCAGCGGCTGCATCGCGGCAGTAGTGGGCACTCCGGTCCTTAAATTATCCGGCTACTTTCTTGCTCTAGCTACTCTCGCCCTCGCTATCATCGGCCATGTGCTTTTTTTGGAGTGGGAGTGGCTAACTGGCGGAACGCTGGGCATTGGCGGCGTTCCGCCGCTATCGCTGTTCGGCTACCCCTTCAATACACCCCTTCGCTTCTATTACTTGGTGTGGCCGATTGTCCTGATCGTAATTCTGATTCACCGCAATGTGCTGGATTCGCGAACGGGAATAGCGATGCGGGCCATGCGCGACGCTCCATCGGCGGCAGCGGTGCTCGGCGTGAATATCGCTCGACTTAAAGAAAAGGTGTTCATCTCCAGCGCCATTCTTGGTTCTTTCGCGGGAAGTCTCTTTGCTCATTACGTGTCGTTCGTAAGCGTCGACAGTTTTGGGGTGGATAGGTCGATCAACTTCCTGTTGATCGCTGTCCTCGGAGGCGCGCGGACCATCGCGGGACCGATCCTGGGCGCTCTGTTTGTAACGGCATTGCCAAATCTGTTGAGCCGGCTGGGAGACATACACGCCATGCTGTTCGCGGCCTTCCTTATCGCAGCCGTCATCTTTCTCCCAGGAGGCCTCGGCGGCGCCATCGGGCGGTTCTGGGAAACTTTCGCTGGGCCGTCCCGTTCTGCCCAGAGCCTCACCGCACGGAGGGGTTCATGACGGCACTCCTGCAAGTCAAAGATATTGCTCACCACTTCGAAGGACTGCACGTTCTAAAGGGCGTCAGCTTCGCTGTAGCTGAGCGCTCCGTCACCGGACTGATTGGTCCCAACGGCGCCGGAAAAAGCACACTGTTCAATATCATCTCCGGATTTCTGCGACCGACAAGCGGCCAGGTTCTTTACCTCGGCAAAACAATCACGAATCTTTCCATCCAGCGGCGCAGCTACGCTGGATTGGTGCGGACGTTTCAGACGCCGCAGGTCTTTAGCGAACTTACGGTCCGGGAAAATCTGATCGCAGGCTGCTATAAGCAGGGTCATACCGGCTTCGTTAAGAGTCTACTCAGCCTGCCTGAGGTGCGAACAGAGTTTGCGGAAGCCGCGCGGCTTGCGGACCAGACCTGCATTGAGTTTGGGCTTGATGCGGTTCGTGATCAGATAGCGGGGCGACTGCCCACCGGCCAGCAACGGCTCGTTGAACTCGCCCGCGCCGCGATCGGCAAACCCAGATTGCTGTGTCTCGACGAGCCCTCATCCGGGCTGGGCTCTGAGGAGGTGGCTCACTTGATGGACATCCTCCGCCAGCTGAACAATGCGGGAATCACCATCTTGCTGGTTTCGCACGACATGGAGCTGATGGCCGTCAGCACGATCATCCACGTACTCTGTTTTGGTGAGATCATCGCAACCGGCGGGATGTTCGAGGTTCGGGCCGAGCCGCGCGTCCGTGAAGCCTACCTTGGCGTATAGGGGAAGCCCCAATGCTCGTTGTCGAAGGGTTGTCTGCCGGTTATGGCGAGGTGAACGCTCTGTCGGAAGTCAGCATTGAGGTACGCCGCAATGAAAGCGTTGCCATTGTCGGCGCGAACGGGGCTGGGAAGAGCACGCTGGTAAGTGCCATCTGCGGACTCATTCCGACGCGGCAAGGCCGCATCGTGAAGGATGGCCGGGATATTCACACCTTGCCGGCGTATCGCCGGGCGGAGATTGGGATCGCTGTGGTCCTGGAGAATCGCCATCTATTTGGTGAACTCAGCGTTCGTCAGAATTTGGAACTAGCATTGAATAGGGGGCGAATCCGTGGGTCTGCCAATATCCAGTTTGGCATCCAAGAGGTGCTCCGACTATTTCCGTTCATGGAGGAGCGTCTCGACTCTGCGGTGGATCTTCTTAGCGGGGGCGAGCAACAAATGATCGCAATCAGCCGCGCTTTATTGCTGAAGCCTGATCTGCTGATTATGGATGAACCCTCTACCGGTTTGGCTCCGAAAGTGGTGAAGGAGATTGTATCGGTGGTTGCCAGCTTGCGGGGGCGAGGTATGAGCTTGATCCTGGTAGAGCAGAACGTAGCCGTTGCTGAGCAAAATTCGGATCGAGCATACGTGATGTCGCTCGGGCGGGTGGTTAAGCACGTCGACCGCGGAGGTTGGTCCGAATTTGCCCGCTCGGAATTGGTGACTGCGTATCTCGGCAGGCAATGAAGGTGCGTTCGGCGGTTTAGTTCGACAGCGGCGGCGCCAGGTGCAACGTTAAAGAATTTGAAGGGGATTGGCTCGGAACTCGCCGGTGTCCTGTGGTCGGGGGGTTGTTCCGCAGCTTTTCCAACCGACGGCAGGTTGCCGCATATGCCGGATTGGCGCCGACGCCCTGGCGGGAGCGGATCCGTCGCGCACGAACGAGGCATCTCCAAAGCCGGAAACCCGCAGCTGCGAACAACCATGATCCAACTCGCCTGGTTGTGGGTAAGGCATCAGCCCGGTTCGATACTGACCCTATGGTTTCATAGTGCACACAGCTCAATGGTGGCGGAGTTCGGAAAGTGCTGGTCGTTGCCTTGGCGCGAAAGTTGCTGATCGCCTTCTGGAAACATGTGACCGCCGGGGTTGTGTCGGAAGGAGCCGATACAACGAGCACCTGAAAGCAAACGCTTCCCCTTTTTAATCTTCCGGGGCCCAATTAGCTCCGGCGGATCCAGCTGAGCGGACCGAAATACCGCGCCATGCTGATCGACGCCATCGGCCCGACCCGGCCACGATGGGTGCGGCCGCGGCGGTGCTTGGCGGCATCATCGTGTAGGGCTCAAACAACAACATCACGCAGGAAGCAAGGAAGGAAATGGTCGCGGCCGAGGCAAAGCAGGCCGCACTGATCGAGACAATCGGTCTGCGTGCGGTGCCGTGACAGGGCGCTCCCCTCGTGTCGGGAATATCGAGGCCGATGGCCGCTGGGCGCGTCGCTTGAGTGGCGCAGAAGGGCGTCGCTTGAGTGGCGAAGAAGGGATGTGCGCTCCAAGCGGAAACGCCGTATAAATTGTCGCCGAACTCAAGGGCCGATCGCTGCTTATTTCGGGAACAGCGCGATGACTTCTGAAGACGATTGGGTGGACGATCTTACGCCGATCAAGCCGGCGGACTGGAATCGCGCACGTGCGCGGCATCTGCTCAATCGCGCCGGATTCGGCGGCACGCCGGAGGTCATCGACCATCTGGCCGCGATGATGCCGGCCGCAGCCGTAGAGCGGCTGGTGGACTACGAAGACGAACGGACTGGCGCTCTCCCGGCGTTCGAGCATTCCGGCGTCTACGACGCGACCCT
>Ga0210408_10000893_pt1 | contig 33383 bp, 35 predicted proteins | sample IncBWH4MmetaG_FD_155471 | JGI IMG/M metagenome (GOLD analysis project Ga0210408, IMG submission 155471) | Forest soil microbial communities from Barre Woods Harvard Forest LTER site, Petersham, Massachusetts, United States - Inc-BW-H-4-M | ecosystem: Environmental > Terrestrial > Soil >... | reverse complement strand
GAAAAACTCCGATGCCCCGCATCTACAACCTCTCCGGCCGCCCCGCTTTGGCGGCCGTTACCTAAACGACAACGGGGGTGACAGAGTCTCATTGCAGTTAATACGACATTTTCTGGTTGCAACAACAGGTGTAACCAAGGGGCCGTCCCGTTCACTCGACGAACATGCAGTCGCCATAAGAGTAGAAGCGATAGCCCTGCTCGACGGCGTGGCGGTAGGCGGCCAGCACTTGCTCTTTCCCGCCGAACGCGCAGACCAGCATCAGCAGGGTCGATTCGGGCAGGTGGAAGTTGGTCAGCAAAGCGCCCACCACGCGGAAGGCGTAGCCGGGATGGATGAACAGGTCCGCTTCGCCGGTCCCCGAAACAATGCGACCGTCCGGCGAGCACGAAGCGGCGTATTCAAGCGTGCGTACCGTGGTGGTGCCGACGGCCACAATCCGCCGGCGCTGCTCCTGTGCACGGTTGAGTTGCACGGCAGCCTCGGGGGAGATCGAGTAGCGCTCCTGGTGCAGGCGATGGTCCTCCACCCGTTCCACGCGCACGGGCTGGAACGTCCCCAATCCGACGTGGAGCGTGATTTCAGCCGTCTCAATGCCGCGTTCCCGAATGCGGGCGAGGATTTCGGGCGTGAAGTGCAACCCGGCGGTGGGAGCGGCAACCGACCCGCGCTCACGGGCGTAAACAGTTTGATAGCGTTCGAGATCCTCGGGGCGGTCCGCGCGGGCAATGTAGGGGGGCAACGGGACGTGCCCGAACCGGTCGAGCAAGTGGAAAAAGTCCGCGACCGGCGCGAAACGAATCTGGCGTTCGCCCAAGGGACCGCGCCGTGTGACCTCCGCCTCCAGTTCTCCCCACTCGCCGAAAAAAAGGCGCTCGCCCACGCCGATCTTGCGGCCGGGCCGGACCAGGCACTCCCACTCGTTTGGACTCTGAGTCCGTTGCCGGGTCAGCAAAACTTCGACGCGGCCCCGAAGGAAATCGCGCGCGGCCGGGTTTTGGGGACTGATCGCGTGGGCTTTCGCGCCACTCCGCGTGCCGTAGAGCCGGGCGGGAAATACGCGGGTGTTGTTGAACACAAGAAGGTCATCACGCCGCAGAAGGCCGGGGAAGTCGCGGAAGACGAGGTCCCTGGCCGCCCTGGTTTCCCGACCCAGGTGGAGCATCCGCGAGGCGGCGCGGTCGGACAAAGCCTCCTGGGCGATGTGCTCCGCAGGAAGGTCGTAGTGGAAGTCGGATACCTGCACGCGAGGGCCGATTATAGGGGGTCTTTGGGGGTAGCGTGGCAGTTGTGACCACACGGGCAGGCCGATCGAAGCCCGCGACAAATCGTTTTGCCAGTGCGTGAATTTGGATTGTCGGAACCGGAGAGCCTGCGGTACCATGAGCGGGTCAGGCCCTCCTCTGTTCGCCAACCCATGGCCAGTGAACGCCAATTTCGGGAGCAGATCGTCCGCTACGGCCGCATGCTGCACGATCGCGGGCTGGTGGCCGCGACCGACGGGAACCTCTCGGTGCGCCTGGACAACAATCGGATCCTGGCTACGCCCACCTGCATGAGCAAGGGTGGAATGCGACCGTCGGACATGGTCGTCGTTGACATGGAAGGCCGTCGGCTGGCGGGACGACGCCGCGTTTCCAGCGAAATCGGCATGCACTTGCTGATCTACCGGCTGCGTCCCGACGTCAAGGGGATCGTGCACGCGCACCCGCCCACGGCCACCGGTTTCGCGGCCGCGGGAGTGGCGCTGAACCAGCCGCTGGTTTGCGAAGTGGTCATCGGGCTGGGATCGATTCCGCTGGCCAAGTATGGCACCCCCGGAACTCCGGAACTCACCGACGCGCTGGCGCCGCTGGTGCCGCAATACGATGCCATCCTGATGTCGAATCACGGCGTGGTCGCCTACGGCTCGGACCTGTCGCAGGCCTATATGAAGATGGAGACGGTCGAGCACTTCGCGAAAATCGCACTCGTCACTCACCAACTCGGCAATCCGCAACCGCTGGGCGCGGCCGAACTGGAAAAACTGGTCGTGGTACGAGAGAAGTACCTGGGCGGATCGCAAGCAACGCCTTCGGCTCCCCGGCCCGATTCGCCGTCCGCGAATGGGAACCATCGCAAGAAGGCCGCACCCGAATCCGCTCCACTGGCACAAGAACTCCCCCGGCGCCGCTTTTCCAGCTAGCCGCTGCAAGTCAACCCGCAGTTTCTCCGCTACAATCGGAAATTCGCCCTGCCCTCGCCAACCCGCCTGATGCATTTGGCGTCAAAGCCAAGGAACGGGTTGAGCTGAGGCGGAGTGCGCGACTTTACGTAGCAGTGCAGAGTCTTTACCATCGCACAGTTCCGGGATTGGTTGGCATTGGGATTTCTTGCCAAGCATGCAAAAGGGCCGAATTTTTTTGGAGAACGGATGAGAAAAACTTGTTGGGTGGGGATGACTCTGAGTTTGCTGTCGGTTTTCGCCGGCGCGCAGCAGCCGCCGCAATCCAAGCCGCTGGCGGAGCATCCTACCTGGGTAATCTATGGCGGCTATCAATACGTGCGGGCCGATTTCGGCCCCATTCAAGACCTGGTGCAGGCGCTGAACACCCCCTACGGGCGTCCAAACGTTTCCGCCGATCACATACTCAACCTGACAGGCGGAATTCTATCGCTGCAGAGGAATCTGTCCGGCCGCTGGGGTGCGATGGTTGAAGGGGGGGTGATGAACGGGCCCCTCGGCGTCGATACCTCGGCGGTCATGCAGTCGCTAGGCTACATCCCCCACGGGAGCACCTACACCTCGACCTTCCTGCCCAAGTTGTACACCGTCGCCGGGGGCCCAGTGTTCATGCCGTGGCGGAACCACAAGATTCAACCGTTCTTGCACGCCATGGGAGGCATGGCGAGCAACGACCTGGTCGTCGACCAGACCACCCGAAACGCTCTGACCTTTCTGGCCCCGACGTACTCGACCTCGAGCAAAGGGGCAGCCGCAATCGTAGGCGGCGGAGCGGACTACCCGCTGTCGCTGCCCATGGTCAAAATCAAGAGCCTGTCGTTCCGGATCGGCGGAGACTACATCGTGAGCTTTCTCCCCAACGGGCGGCAAACCTACCTCCGGGCCACCGCCGGACTCGTCTATCGCAGGAACGGGAGACTGTTCTGAGCATGGTTCGAGAGCTTTAATCTCCGCCGATCCGAAAGCGAAGTCCCGCGTGGAAGTTGATTCCCAGTGCGGGGTATCCGACAACTTCTTCGTACTGCTTGTCGAGCGCGTTCTCGACGTTCACGTACGCGGTGACGCGCGGGTGCACGGCGTACCAGCCACCGATGTCGATGCGTGCGTACCCCGGCGCGTGGTCGATGCCAAAGCCGAAGAAGTCGGAATCCGGACGGCGGCCGACGAAGCTCCCTCCCAGATTTGCACCCCAACGGCTGCCGAGATAGTTCAGCAACAGACTTCCAGAGTGCTTGGGGCGTCGGATCAGCGGGGCGCCCGCCGCATGGAACGCATCGAACGCGAACGGCGCTTCGAGAACCTGCGTCGAGTCGTAGGTGTATCCACCGTTCAGGGCAAGGCGCGTAGTAAGGCGACCCTTGATTTCGACTTCTGCGCCGTGAGCCATCGACTTGTTGATGTTCACATACTGGCCAACAAAGGTAGTGGGGTCGATGGTCTGGAAGTCGATCTGGTTGCGAAACCGGTTGTTGAAGTAGATCGCCGAGAGCGCGTATTTCCCGCGCAGGAAATCTTGTTCCACGCCGGCTTCGAAGGCGCGGTTCTCTTCCGCCTTGAGGTTGGGACTGCCCAGGACAAAAGGCGGACTAGGCAGAACTTCTTCGAAACGCGGCTCTTTGATTCCAGTCGCATAGGAAAAACGGAAGCGCGTGCCGGAAAAGATCTCGCCGCCACGAAGCGCCTGGAAGGTGAGGGCTGCGCGCGGGACGCCTTTGTTCCCGAACGTCTCGTTGTGCGCAAAACGGGCACCGGCAATCAATGAGAGGCGGCCCAGTGTCAGGCTCTGCTGGGCGTAGAGGTCGTGATTCAGGCGCAGGCCGTGTTGCGTAGCCGCGGTCGCGCTGTTCAGGTAAGCGCCTTCATCCTCGAACTGATAGCCGACAGTGGTGTGCGCCCAGCTGCGCTCGGTGTAGTCCCCCTGGTATTCGAAGCCGGCGCGATTGGCCTGGAAGGTGTTGCGGTAGATGAAATCCATTTCGCCGAAGGGCGACTGGCGCAGGGGATCGACGACATCGTTCTCATTCAGGGTGCGGTGGTTGTACTCGAAGCCGGTGAAGCGATGCTGCCAACGGGATGGTCCGACGAGCGTGAGTTCCGCACTGCTAAGCAGGTTGTTCTGGCGGGCCCGCTCGTTGGTCTCGGGCGGGACGGGCGGAATCCCATCGAAGTACCACTCGCCCTGCACACCCGTGCGGCTGTTGGAATGACGGGTGCGGACGTGCAGGAAAGCGCGATCGCTGAGGCGCACGCCGAGGTTCGCACCCTGCAGGGAATTGGAGTAGTCGTCGTTGGAGCCGCTGCCTTCGGTGTTGAACTGGTCGCCGAACAGGTTGTAATCGTAACGATTGTGAGCGCCGGCGAGCGCAAGATATCCGTGCGCGGTGTTGAGGTTGCCGCCATCTGCGCCGAAGCGGAGTTCGGGGCTTTCGGCGGTTCCGCCGCGGCTGAATATCTGCACCACGCTGGTCATGGCGTCGGAGCCGTAGAGTGTGCTCTGCGCGCCACGGAGGAATTCGACCCGATCGGCGCCCGACATGGGCACCACCGCCGAAGTCAAGATGCCGCCGGGATCGTTGACCGGAACGCCATCGATGATGACTTTGTTGTAGCGCGAGTCGCCGCCGCGCACGAAAAGCGAAGACTGGCTGCCGCGCTGGCCGACCGTGTTCACAACCGCGCCGGGCAGAAAGCGCATGGCGTCGGAGGCCGAGACCGGCCGCATCGCCTCGAGCTGGCCGCTTTCCAGAGTGGAGATGCTCGCACCCCCGGCAAGCTCGGGGACCGGCGTGCGGGTCGCGGTCACAACGACGAGTTCGGATGTGGCCGCGATCGCGAGGTTCACCATGAGGGCTGAGGACTGCGGAACAGATGTGCCCAGAGTTTTCGCGGCGAAGCCGGGAGCGAGTACCTGGACGCGATAAGCGCCGTCTTTCAGCCCTGCGATCGAAACCACACCCTCACTCGAGGTCAGGACAACCGCTGAGGGCGCAGACTGGCCCTGCGGGAAGACTGAAACCTCGGCTCCGGCAACGGCAACGGAATTGGGGTCAACGACTTTGATCTTGAGATCGGCGGCGAAAGCCGAGACCGAAATTGCCAGCGATACAACAGCACCGAGCACGCGCATGCAATCCTCCTTGACACGCGAAAGGGATTGTTGGTGGTGGCGGCTCGCACCGGTCTCCTGGCTTGGCGAGTAAGGACGCGCGGCGTCCGACCTAGGCATCCGGCCTTCCCAGGCAATTTCCCCAGTGGCCGGCTGCGAATTTCCTCGCTCACAGTTGCGCGGCAGCGCGGGATTTACACCCGCTTCCCAATTCCCGTCCGTGGGGACGGAAAAGCGCGAACCTAAGAATTTGAAAGAGCTGAAAAAATCGGTTCATGGAATTTACTTGGGATGGGGGCGGGAAGTCAACGCCAGGGGAGACCTTGGGTGGTGGAATTAGGATCAATGAATTTGAGTGTCCACCTTGGGGGGACGCGTGGTTCACGGTTCCCTACTTCTTGACCCATGAGTACGTCCGGGCCGCCGACAGACCGTTGAGAACTGTCAGGCAGCCGGCTGATCTGGATTTCGAGGGCGCCAGCCATACGCCACGATCGAGTTTCTCCAGAAATACTTATCTGAGGCAACGGAGCCTTTCGTCGCTACATAGCTCCGAACCAGATCCAGAGTTTCTGCATAAGTGGCAACATGGTCGCTATTAGGCCAGTCACTCCCGAAAAGAACGTGATCCTCGCCGAATACATCCCAAATGCCATCCAGCTTGTCTTTGTAGAACGAGACGTCCTTCGGCACGCTACTAGCGACGCGAGCCGGTACCTGCGAGAGCTTGACGAAGACGCGTGCATTCTGGCTGAGAGACTGCAGATTGGCCCAATACTGCTTGCGGGCACCACTCTCCGTTGGAACTGTGACGGCAGGAAGGTGGTCGATGACTACGCGCAGTTCCGGAACCTGCTGCGAAACATCCAGGATCGCCCTTATTAGTTTTGGATCCGGGTTTGCACTATCCAATACTAGGCCGGCTGAAGCCAGTTTACGAAGATCGGAAACAAACCCTGGCTTCTTCCAGTCGGCGGCCAGGTCACGATCCCACAAGTTGCCGTAGCGGATTCCAACCAACAGAGGGTTAGCGTGCAGTCTATCGAGCTCCCTGCCATACGACGAAGTTCCGGGAATCAGATCCCCCACCAACCCGACGACAATCGTATGGTCGGCGGCCTGTTGCAACACCCAATCGTTATCGCTTTCGAGCGGACTCGCTTCGACTACGATCGCTCCAACAACTCCAAGCGGCCGTGTGATGTGCTCATAACGGCTGGGAAGGGCCGGCTTGTAGAGGACTGCGTCATCTTTCGGTGGCCAAGGGACTCCGCCCGTTCGCATGGGGTCGAAGAGGTGGATGTGAGTATCGATGATCGGAGCTGTGCTGCGTGCCTGCAGCGTCGCCTCAACGCCGCCGACAGCGAACCCCAGCGCGAGTTTCAGAATCCCCCGCCTGTCCATTTGCTCTCCGGGCCGCGAAAGTGCTATTCGAACATGGAGGTAGTTTCCCTATGAGGAATGGGTGTTCGATTCGCAACCCTAGCGACGTCGTCAATGGTTTGTCAAGGACGCACTCCGAGGCATCCGAGTGCTTTTTCGAACTGGCACCGACCCCCGCTTGCGCAGCGAATAATTCGCCAACATCGTGCTCAGAGGACGTAGTTGCGGAGAACATATGAATCAGATTGATCTTAACCACCGCCACGCAGTCGTCACGGGAGGAGCTCAAGGAATTGGACTTTCCATCGCAAGGCGGCTATTAACTTCCGGTGCTTCAGTATCTCTGTGGGACCGCGATGAGGAATTGCTCTCGGCTACGCGGAAGCAACTTGGGGAACACGGGTCGGCCTCGGCCGAGACCGTTGACGTCTCGGACGCCTCGAGTGTCGCGGCCGCCACGGCCGTGACCGTCGAGCGACACGGCAAGATCGATATCCTGGTCGCAAACGCAGGGATCGCCGGGCCGAACCACACAACCTGGGAATACCCGATCGACAGCTGGAAGCACGTAATCGACACCAATCTTGTAGGCGTATTCCTGTGCTGCCACGCCATCGTGCCGCACATGCTGAAGCAAGGTTACGGGCGCGTTGTGAATGTCGCCTCAATCGCCGGCAAAGAAGGCAATGCCAACGCTTCCGCTTACAGTGCCTCGAAGGCCGGAGTCATCGCGCTCACCAAGTCGCTGGGCAAGGAGACCGCCAACCAGAACATTTCGGTTAATTGCATAACTCCGGCTGCCGCACGAACCCGCATTTTCGATCAGCTGACAAAAGAACACATTGACTTCATGCTATCGAGGATTCCCCGTGGCCGCTTCCTGGAGTTGGAAGAGGTGAGTGGGATGGTGGCATGGCTGGTCTCAGAAGAGAACTCCTTTACGACCGGCGCGGTCTTCGACCTTAGCGGCGGTCGGGCAACCTACTGACGTCCAAAGCAATCCGATTCAGCCAGCGGGAAGGAAAAGCGAGAGCCACCACGATTTAGAAATCGCCCCACCGAAAAGCCGGGAGTCGTCGATTCTGAGGGGCGCTGGTACGCATTGATCCTCCCGAGCCCACCATCAAGCAGTCGGGAATGTCCCGCCGAGGCCGTGCCTGCGAAAAAACGGGAATTCAGCCGTACCCACCTTATCAACATTGGCTTCAGCGAACGCCTTGACGCGGTCCAGCGACGATTGCAATACGGCGTTGTAGTGCTCCAGGTCTTCAGAGCCGATATCTTCGGGTACGGGGATCAGCGCGCCCACCCGCATCAGGGCACGGGAAAAAGGTTTGGGGACGAGCAGGCGGTCCCAGGTGTTCAGGACCCATGCGCGGTCGATCGCGATGTGAAAGACGGCCAGGGGAACTTTCGAGGCGCGCGCCAGCAGCACCGGGCCGGGCTTGGTGACGAAGCGGGGGCCGCGCGGGCCGTCGATGGTGAAAGCGACGGTCCATCCCGCCTCGATATGTTTGCGCATGCCCAGCAGGCCGCGCACGGCGCCCCGGCTGCTCGAACCGCGCACGGGAAGGAAACCGAAGCGGCGAATCATGCGGGCGGTGAACTCGCCGTCGAAGCTGGTCGAGCTCATCACGCGGATGTCGAGATCGCGCCACAGATAAGTCGCGGCGAAAGTGCACTGGTGCCAGAAGGAATAGACGAACGGACGCTGCTCTAGGCTGGCGGGGGAGTTCTCTTCGCAGGAAACGGAGAAACGCATGGTCGGACCGATGAGGCGGACTGCGATGGTCGTCGCCCAGGAGATCAAAGTGAGGAGCAGATCCTGCCAGCGGCTAAAGGCAGGGCGGTCGGCGAGCGGGTCAGCAGTGGCTTGGGTAGGGCTGGCACTCACGTCGACATTGTAAAGGGAAGGCCGTTCTTGACTCTCAATGGACTGTCCAGCTCAAAGCAGCAAACGATCAGCAAGGCAGGCTGAAAACTGAAAGCTGAAGACTGAAAGACTGAAGACCGAAGACTGAAGACCGAAGACTGAAGAATGAAGACTGAAGACTGAAGACTGAAGACTACCTACCCCTCCAGATATGCGTCGATCCACTCTTTCAGCTTGCGGCGGCGGTCGTCGGTGGCGTCGAAGCGGACGCCGAAAGAATGCTTGGGCTTCTTCCAGCTCACATTGCCGCGAACCCAGATGCGGGGCAGGGTGAGCAGCGCGAACGATACTTCCACGCTCTGGCCCGAGCCTATGTCTTCCGCCGTCTTGATCGACATGCCGCCCGAGCTCACTTCAAGGCTGGTGGCGGTGATTTTCCTGGTCTCTCCGACATGCACCGCAACTTCGGTCATCACCGGAATGCGTACGTAGCGGCGGAACTCGTGAAGCACGAGCATTTGGGTGGCGCGAACCAGCTTCAGGGCCGCCGAGCGCTCGACGGGCTCCTGAAAAATCGCATTGATGCCGTGCTTGGAGTAGCGCATGGCTTCCTGCGCGCTACCGCCGAGGCCGTAAATCACCATGCGGCTGTTGGACGATGAGGTCCGAATCGCTTCCATCACGGCCTGCGCGCCCGGGCCCAGTCTGACGACGCAAGCCTCGAATTTTTCCTTTTGCAGGCGCTCCGCGGCGTTCCCCGGCATCAGGACGGTTTGGATGCCGAACTGTTTGAAGCATTCGACCAGGACGGTCTTGGTCGCGTCCTTGAGGTCGACTAAGGCAATCCGAGCCGCAGCCTTCTTGGTCTGGGGGATGGGGGCCAAGGCGGTTCCGAGGGCGTTGTCCATAGCTATGCGGCCGAAACCTCGCTCGAAAGCCTATTCTGGTCTGCGAGAAGGGCTTTGGCAAAGGTTCCTTGCGGCCATTTCCGGGTACAAAAGTGCCATTACGCGGGGTGGACTGACGGGTTACTTAGGGCTCTTGCAAATTTCAAAGAGACAGCGTCGTCTTCTTTGCGCCCTGGGTGAGATCGTTGCGCTTTTGCGGTTTGAGGCCTTCCGTTAGGACCAGCGTTTGAACACGATGGCCCCATTGGTGCCGCCGAAGCCGAAGGAGTTCGAGAGGGCGTAGTCGAGGCTCGCTTTACGCGCCTGGTTGGGCACGAAGTCCATCTCTTTCGTGTCAGGGTCCTGATTTTCCAGGTTAACGGTCGGTGGCAGCATCTGATCCCGCAGCGCCAGCACCGAAACGCCAGCTTCCAGGCCGCCGGCGCCGCCCAGCAGGTGTCCGGTCATCGACTTGGTGGAACTCACCGGCACCTTGCGGTGGCTGAAAAAGTTGCGGATGGCGTGGGCCTCAAGCACGTCGCCAATGGGCGTTGAAGTGCCGTGGGCATTGACGTAGCCGATGTCGGTGGGCTGCAGCTTGGCGTCGTGCAGCGCGTTCTTCATCACGCGGAAGCCCCCTTCGTGTTCGGGAGCGGGTTGGGTGATGTGGTAGGCATCGCCACTCATGCCGTAGCCCACCAGTTCAGCGAGAATCGGCGCGTTGCGGCGCTGGGCAAACTCGAGCTCTTCCAGGATCAGGATCCCAGCACCCTCACCCATCACGAAGCCATCGCGGGCAGCGTCCCAGGGACGGCTGGCCTTCTCCGGTTCGTCATTCCGGGTGGAGAGAGCGCGCATGGCCGCGAAACCACCGACGCCCATTGGGGTGATGGCAGCTTCGGCCCCGCCGGCGATCATGACGTCGGCGTCGCCGTGCTGAATGATGCGGAGCGAGTCGCCAATCGAATGCGCACTGGTGGTGCAGGCCGTGGCCGTGGCCTCGTTGGGTCCCTTGGCTCCGAAGCGCATGGAGACGTGTCCGGCGGCCAGGTTCACGATGGCTGCGGGAATAAAAAAGGGAGAGATCTTGCGGGGGCCGCCCTCGAGCAGGGCGCGATGTTCGCGCTCGATGACGTCGAATCCGCCGATGCCCGAGCCGATGTGCACGCCGACGCGCTCGGCAATTTCAGGAGTGACTTCGAGGCCGCTAGCCTTCATCGCCTCGTCGGAAGCGGCGAGGGCGAAGTAGATGAAGCGGCCCATCTTCTTGACTTCTTTTTTCTCCACGAAATTCAGGGGATCGAAGTTCTTGACCTCGGCCGCGATCTGGCAGGCGTGCTGGGAAGCGTCGAAGTGCGTAATGCGGCCCACGCCGCTCTTCCCCGCCAGCAGATTCTTCCAGACTTCATCCGTGGTGTTTCCGACGCCGCAGATGAGGCCGATGCCCGTAACTACGACCCGCCTCGCCAAACCTACTTCCCACCTTTCGAGTGCTTGCCGATGTAGTCGATGGCATCCTGCACGGTCCGGATTTTTTCCGCGTCCTCGTCCGGGATTTCGATGTCGAACGCCTCCTCGAATGCCATGACCAGTTCGACGGTGTCGAGCGAGTCGGCGCCCAGGTCGTCCACGAACGACGCGTTGGTGGTGACTTCGCCCTCATCGACTCCCAGTTGCTCGACGATAATCTGCTTTACCTTCTCGTCAACGGCTGCCATTAGTTCTCCTCGCCGGCCGCGGTGCGCGGTCCTGGTTCGAATGTCCTACTTGCTGACCTTGGAATGCTTTTCGATATAGTCGATGGCATCCTGCACGGTGCGGATCTTCTCGGCGGCTTCGTCGGGAATCTCCAGATCGAAGCCCTCTTCGAACGCCATCACCAGCTCGACCTGGTCGAGCGAGTCTGCACCCAGGTCTTCCACAAACGACGACTTGGGGGTGACTTCGCCTTCGTCCACGCCCAGCTGCTCAACCACAATCTGCTTCACCTTCTCATCGATCGACGCCATAGGAATACCACCTCCAGGAAATGTAGGGAGAGAGGAACGGTTAGTGTAATGGTCCCCGTGAACAGGTGTAAAGGAAGCGCGGGCGTTTTCGGCGTCCGCCTTTTAGGTACGGCTTGTCCTCGGCTCTGGCTGCAGTCCTTCAGCATCCTAATCGCTGGCGCGGAAAGGGGTCAACGCGGGAACCCGGGTAGGCACGCTTGCAACTCGGACAGCAAAGCTGGACACTCGTTGACCATGCGCGCCGTGATTCAGCGGGTGAGCCGGGCAAAGGTGACGGTTCGTGGAGAACTGACAGGTGAAATCGGCCGCGGCCTGCTCGTTTTGCTGGGCGTGGGCCAGGAAGACACCGAAGCCGACGCCGCCTATCTCGCCGACAAGACGATCGGGTTGCGCATTTTCGAGGACGCCGACGGCAAGATGAACCGGGCCGCGGGCGAGATTGGGGGCGCTGTGTTGGTGGTGTCGCAGTTCACGTTGTACGCCGATGTCCGCCGGGGCAAGCGCCCATCGTTCGACGCCGCCGCGCCATCGCAGAAAGCCCGCGAACTCTACGAGTACTTCGTTGGACGAATCCGGGCGGCCGGCCCATGCTGCGAAACCGGACGGTTCCAGGAGATGATGGAAGTGGAGCTGGTGAATGACGGGCCGGTGACGATCCTGCTCGACTCGGCCAAAACCTTCTAGTGCGCGGTTCGTAAGTTCGCAGCATAAATCCACTCGCGGCGCACATCCAACTCGTCGGCTCGGCATCCACAATCGGCAAATATTTTCACCTCCTCCGATATGCGATTTGTCGCGAAATGATTCGCGGACCGCTCAGGCCACTACATCGGCGACCCGCACCGCTTCTACGCAGGCGCGCACATCGTGGGTGCGGATCACGTGCGCGCCCTTGAGAATCGCGGCGGTTTCAGTGGCTATGGTTCCGTACAGGCGGCCGTCGATCGGGGCATCTTTGCCGCCGCGCGCCAGCATTCTTCCGATGAACGATTTACGCGAGACTCCCACCAGCAGCGGGTAGCGAAGCTGGCTGAGTTCGTCGAGGCCGCGGAGCAGCGGGTAGTTCTCTTCGAAATTCTTGCCGAAGCCGAACCCGGGATCGAGCACGATACGCTCGCGCTTTACCCCGGCCATCCCAGCGGCGTCGGCGAACTGGCGCAGTTCGCGTTTTACGATTACCAGGATGTCGGACGCGCGCGGCAACGTGCGCCATTCCTCCGGACGCCCGCGCATGTGCATGAGCACGACGCCGCACTTGAGTTCGGCAACAGTCTTTGCCATCTTCGCATCCCAGCGGAAGGCGCTGACATCGTTGACGATCTCAGCTCCGGCGGCAACCGCAGCCCGCGCCACGTTGGCCTTGTAAGTATCGATAGAGACGACGGCCTTCGCACGCTTCTCCTTGAGCTGCGTAATCACCGGGATGACGCGTTCGAGCTCTTCTTTTTCAGTGACCGTCTTGGCCGCCTCGGCCTTCTTGGATCCCTCGCCGGAGCTCACTTTTGCGCCCGGACGGGTGGATTCTCCGCCTACGTCGATAATGTCGGCACCTTCGTCCAGTAGCCGCAGAGCGTGTTCGACAGCTTTTTCGCGATCCAGAAACTGCCCGCCGTCGGAGAAAGAATCCGGGGTCACGTTGACTACTCCCATGACCAGAGTGCGCTTGCCGAGGGCTAGCACGCGCGACCCGATATTCCAGTCGAAGACCGACCGCATCCGGCGATTCTAAATCAGCGCCCGACGCCGGTTTTCGTTGCGCCCTTCGTGGCCTTTCTTTGCGTCCCGAGCCTGCCCTGAGCGCAGTCGAAGGGCGGTCAAAGGCTTCTTTCGCAGGCCCTTAAATTTCAAACCCTCGTGGAACATGATCCGTCATATCCGCCCGCCGACAAAGGACGGGCGGGCGTCGCATTCGATGCTAAGATTGGCTTGGAGTACCATGCACCGGGTTCGCTGCATTCTGTCGGTTATGCTTTGCGCGCTGCTCGCGACGCAAGTGCAGGCGGCCAAGCGCAAGCCTCTTTCCACGCGAATCGCCGCGATTCTGGCGGATCCCAGTCTTGCCCAGGGGTACTGGGGCATTGAAATCGTTTCGCTGACCACCGGGAAGACTCTGTACGAGCAGAACGCGGACAAGCTGTTCACCCCGGCTTCGAACACCAAGCTGTTCACGACCTCCGCGGCCCTGGCGCTGATCGGCCCCGACTATAAGTTCAGAACCTCGGTTGAGACCAACGGCCTGCTCGACACCCACGGGCGCCTCACCGGCGACCTACTACTGGTCGGACGCGGCGATCCGAATCTCTCCGGGCGCGAGCTTCCCTACGACCTGCACACGCAACGCAACGACCATCCCATCAAGGTGCTGGAGGATCTGGCCGACGGCCTGGTGCAAAAAGGCGTGAAGTACATAGACGGCGACCTGGTTGCCGACGATTCCTATTTCGCCTTCCAGCGCTATGGCGAAGGCTGGAGCCAGGACGACCTGGTATGGGGCGACGGCGCACCCGTCTCCGCGCTGACGATCAACGATAACGTGGTGTTCGTCAACATTCTGCCCGCCGATCGAAGCGGAGAGCGGGCCTTCGTCAGCATCACGCCCTTCGCCGACTACTACCACATCGACAACCGGATCATCACGACGCCCGCAGGCACCGCCCGGCGCATCTTCTTCAACCGCGAACCCGGTTCCACCGCCCTGACCCTGTGGGGCGAAATGCCGCTCGACGACAAAGGTGCAAACGAGGCCCTGGCCATCGAAGATCCGGCGTCGTTTGCCTCGCAGCTGTTCCGGAACCTGCTCGAGCAGCGCGGCATTACGGTCTACGGCCGGGGGCGCGCACACCACACCGAGCTCGCCGGCCTGTCGACCCTCAGCATCACCGCTACGGCGGAAGCGCGCGGCGGGGAAGGCGATAGCTCGCGTCCCGGTCAGCCCGCCCAGAACCTGGTGCTCGCCGGTCACGACTCAAAGCCGTTGATCGACGACATTCGCGTAATCAACAAAGTCAGCCAGAATCTGCACGCCGAGATTCTTCTCCGGCTGCTCGGCCGAGAACGCGGCACCGCGGCCACGGTCGACAATGGACTCGAGGTGGTGCGGGCCTTCCTGACCAAGGCAGGCATTCCCGGCGAGCAATTTGTTTTTTATGACGGCTCCGGCTTGTCGCGCCAGAATCTGGTCACGCCGCTTGCCATGGTCAAGCTGCTCCAGTACGCGGCAAAACAGCCGTGGGGCACGGCGTTTCGCGACACGCTTCCGGTGGCCGGAGTCGACGGTTCCCTCGCAGAACGATTCAAGGGAACGTCGGCGCAGGGACAGGTACAGGGCAAGACCGGCTCACTGGGCGGCGTCAAATCGCTGGCCGGCTACGCGACCACAGTGCGCGGCGAACAGATCGCGTTCTCCATCCTCTCGAACAATCTGAACGTTCCCGCCAGGAGAATCACCGATGCGATTGACGAGATTATCCTGAATGTCATCGAGGACGAGCCCCGCCGCAAGTAGGGAGCAATCGCAGATCTTTTTGCAGGCGGTCCGCCAGATCACATGGGCCGGCGCGCAGCCTTGCGGATACGCACTGCCCCCGCGGCTGCGGGTCCAGTTCCGGTGGGAGGCTTCTTCATTCCATCGAGCAGATCCTTGAGCACGACCGCGTTGTTGTGCTCTTCGTCAGAAAACGCGTAGAGCAGCGTGAGCCGTTTGCGTTTGCGGGCCAGCAGATAGAGTTGCTGGAGTTGTTCCGACGCTTCCGGGCGCGCTAGTTCCTTGAGATAGCGCTTGCGGAACTGCAGCCACGCTTCGCGGTGAGCATGGGACCAGCGCCGCAGTTCGTCCGACGGCGCCAGTTCTTTCAGCCAGGCATCCAGTGCGGCCGCTTGTTTGGTAAGTCCGCGCGGCCACAGGCGGTCGACTAGCACACGTGTCCCGTCGGCGGGCGACGGCTTTTCGTAAACTCGCTTCACCGCAGTAGCCATGGCTTTGCTCTATTATTGTACGTCGAGCGCGAGCCCGGTTGGCGCAGGACGGTGGGCGATCGGCAGCTCTTTTTCAAGGAAGAATGATGGGATTCGCCTTTCAAAAAAATCGTCGGGCGCCTACCGGGCTTCAGCGAGGAACACTCGCACTGCTTGGCGCGATGGCGGTCCTTCTTCTTTTGGGCTGCGACGCGGAACGCCGCAAGTCAGACGCAGAACTGGGCCTGAATCCCCAGCAGGCCGCGGGTCGCCGCGTCTACGACCGGACCTGCGACCAGTGCCACGAACCGTATTCGTCGCGCGGGAAGAAAGGCCCCGGGCTGAAGGGTGTTTTCAAGAAACAATATCTGTCGGAGAGCGGGCTTCCGGCGAACGACGAGCGGGTGGGGGAAATCATCCGCTTGGGTCGCGCCAAAATGCCAGCCTACGGACAGGTCCTCGACCCGCAGCAGATCGAAGATCTGCTGGCCTACATGCACACACTGTGAATTTTAAGGATACAGAATCGCGAGTCCAGCGAAATGAGTGATCCTGCCCTCGTGAACACAGCCTCCAAGTCGGAGCTCTTCCGCAAACTTCCTTCCGTGGACGAACTCCTACGCACGCCCGAACTCGCTACCCTGTTGGCGCAGGAGAGCCGGAGCGCGGTCACGGATGCGGCCCGCAGTGTTGTGGATCGACTGCGGCAGGAAATCAGCAGCGGAAGCCTGCAACCGTCCGGAGTGGACGCAGCCGTCGCCGGTCTCACCGCCGCAACCGAACGCCAGTTGCGCCGAGCCACGGCATTCTCGCTACGCCCGGTCATCAATGCCACGGGGGTCATCCTGCACACCAACCTCGGCCGCGCCCCGCTGGCGCAAAACGCCCTGGACCACATTCGCAAAATCTCCGAGGGTTACTCAAACCTTGAATTCGATCTCGAGTCCGGTGCCCGCGGCGAGCGCGACGTGCACGTGGACCGGCTCTTTCGGAAGCTGCTGCCAGGCGCGGACGCGAGTCCTGATAACGAACTGTCAACCATCGTCGTGAACAACAATGCCGCCGCGGTCTGGCTGGCGCTGAACACGCTGGCGGCCAGCGGCGAAGTGATTGTCTCACGCGGCGAGCTGGTCGAGATCGGCGGCTCGTTCCGCATTCCCGACGTCATGACCCAGTCCAACGGCATCCTGCGCGAAGTTGGGACGACGAACCGCACTCGCATTCGCGACTACGAGCAGGCCATCAACGAAAGGACGCGGCTCCTGCTGCGCGTGCACCGCTCGAACTTCCAGATCACCGGCTTCACGGAACAACCGCCGCTGGAAGAGTTGGTCGCTCTGGCGCGGGCGCGCGCCATCCCTCTGGTCGAGGATCTGGGCAGCGGCGCCCTGCTGGATCTGCCTTCCCTTGGAATCAGGAACGAGCCGGGCGTCACCGACAGCCTGCGTGCCGGGGTCGACGTGGTCACCTACAGCGGCGACAAGCTGCTGGGCGGTCCGCAAGCCGGGATGTTGACCGGGCGCGCCGACCTAGTCCGCCGCATGCGCGCCAACTCCCTGTTTCGCGCGTTGCGCGTGGACAAGCTGACCTCAGCCGCCCTCGAAGCCACGCTGCTCGGCTACGTGAAGGGCGACCACGACGCCATTCCCGCCGTGCGCATGATGCGCTTATCGAAAGATGAAATCGGCAGGCGCGCCGACGCAGTCGCGCAGGGGTTGGCGGGTTCGGCCAAGCTGGACGTAGCTGTAGTCGACGGCGAGTCCGTCATCGGCGGAGGCGCGGCACCCTCGGCAGTGCTACCGACGCGGTTGCTGGCGATCTCGGGCGTGAGCATGAACGCCGACGAGGCGCTGGCGCGATTACGAGCGTCCGACCCTCCGGTGATCGCACGGGTCGAAGAGGGCCGCGTGGTAGTCGACCTTCGAACCGTCTTTCCGGAGCAGGATGCGCTTGTTCTGGCCGCCATTCGCGCCATTTCGGGAAGCCCGAACCAGCCTTGAGCCGAATGTCTTGGCGACGCTCTACACCATCGGCCATTCCACCCGGACGCTGGACGAGTTGATCGCCGTTCTGCAGGCGCATGCGATTGCGACACTGGTCGACATCCGCGCCTTTCCCATGTCGCGGCGCCTTCCCCATTTCAACCGCGAGTCGCTGCAACCGGCACTGGCGACGGCGGGTATCCAGTACATATGGATGAATTCCCTAGGCGGCTACCGCAAGAAGATGCGCGACGACTCGCCGAACGTCGCCCTCCGCAATGCAAGTTTTCGGAATTATGCCGACTACATGCTGACCACCGAATTCGCGCAGGCGGTGGCGGAACTGGTCCGCATCGCTGAGCACTCCCCCACGGCTTACATGTGCGCCGAACGTGTATGGTTTCATTGCCATCGCATGCTGGTCTCCGATTGGCTGGTCGCGCACGGGCGTACCGTGCTGCATATCGGCAACGAAGGACCAGCCCAGGCGCACATGCTAACCCGCGAAGCCCGGCTCGTCGACAACCACGTCCTCTACCGCGGCGACAGCCTGTTTTCGTGAGCCGATCCGCCCCCCGCGGCCGTTCCGTTGTGCTAACTTCGCTACATGATTGTCGGCACCGGCATCGACATCGCCGAAGTTCCGCGCATCCGTGAAGTCATCGAACGGCACGGGCAGCGGTTCTTGCAGCGCGTTTTTACCGAAGGCGAGATTCAGTACTGCGAGTCGAAGGCCAATCGCGTGGAGAGATATGCGGCCCGGTTCGCCGCCAAGGAAGCAGGCATGAAAGCGCTCGGGACCGGCTGGAACCACGGCGTTCGCTGGCGTGACATCGAAGTCGCCCGCAAGCCCGGCGGACGTCCCACGTTGCTGCTCCATGGCAAGGCTGCCGAATTCGCCGCAAAACTCGGCACCACCAACATCGCGCTCTCCCTCACGCACACCGCCGAACAGGCCATGGCGCAGGTCATCCTGGAGCGTTGAGCAGTTTCCTTCTGCTAGACTGACGCCTTCATCAAAAATCCATGGCCACCGCCGTTTCCCCATCTGTGTCTTCGTCCCCCCAGGCCGCGGCCTACGAGCGCGTTCTGCTGTGCGGCATTGGGCTGAGCAGTTTCTCGGCACTTCTGCTGGAGCTGGCGCTCACCCGGCTTTTTTCCGTGATTCTCTTCTACCACTTCGCGTTTTTGGCGATTTCAATCGCCCTGCTCGGCCTGGGCGCCGGCGGAGTCTTCGCCTATCTGAAACGAAGCTGGCTGGCGCAAATGGAAACCCGTCCGCTCGCGGCTCAGTTGTCCACGCTGAACGCCATCGCCGTCCCGCTGGTTCTGGAAATCGTGCTGCATGATCCGGTGTCGCTCGGGCTCACCTGGCACAACCTGATCAAGCTGACCGTGCTGTATCTTGTCTCCGCAGTGCCGTTCGTGCTGACCGGGATCCTGTTTTCGGTCGTCTTCGCCCGCGAAGCGCGTGCCATCTCGCGCCTCTACGGCGCCGATCTGCTGGGTGGAGCACTCGCCTGCCTGGGCATCGTTCCGCTCCTGAACTGGATCGGCGGCCCAAACGCCATCCTGTTTGCGGGCGTAACCATGGCGCTGGCGGGGTGCCTGTGGGCGCTCTCGCCGGGCGCCCGCAAAATCAACCTGGCGCTTGCGGGCGCGCTTCTTCTGCTGATCGCCATCAATCATACCGGCCGCGCGATCGACGTTATCTACGCCAAAGGAAATTTCCGCGACCAGGCCTGGGTGGAGTTCGCACGCTGGAATGCCATTTCGCGCGTGGAAGTCGACAACCAGGGAACCAACGGCAAAGCGATCGTCATCGACGCCGACGCCTCCACCTACATCATGAATGTCGATCCGCACGCCTGGCAGGGTACGGACTGGCAGAAGAGCCTGATGTCCGCGCCGCCCGCGCTGGCCAACGTGCTGCGTCCGCAGGGTGAGTTCGCCATCATCGGTCCCGGCGGAGGCGTGGACGTGCTGCGCGCCGTCGCCAACGGCAGTCCCAGCGTCACCGCCATCGAAATCAACCCCATCATCGCGAACACCATCATGCGTGGACGCTACGCGGACTACTCGTTTCACTTGTACGAGCGTCCGGACGTGCACCTGCACGTCACCGACGGCCGCTCCTTCGTCCGCAATGCCACGCAGCCATTTGACGTGGTGCAGATGACCCTGGTCGATACCTGGGCCTCCACCGCAGCCGGAGCCTTCGCGCTGAGTGAGAACAGTCTCTACACAGTCGACGCTTTCCGGGAATACTCCGAGCACCTGAAACCGGACGGCCTGGTCGCCATCACCCGCTGGGAATTTCGCCAGCCGCGCGAGGCCCTGCGCGTGGTATCGGTCGCGACCGAAGCCCTGCACCAGCTTGGCGTGCCCGACCCCGCGAAACACTTCATCATCGTTTCCCAGGGAGAGCTCGACGAAGACGGCATCCCGGTCGTGGTGCTGGCCAAGAAGAGCCCCTTCACCCCCGAGGAAGAGGCGCTCGTTCGCAACCATCTCGACAAGGCTGACGATCTGGTCGCGCTCTATACCCCGTCCGATCCCGGCAGCAACCCGTTTTCGGCCCTGATCGCCCGCAATGACCCTGTTGCGTTTGCCCGCACTTACCCCTACAACGTTGCGCCGGTCAACGACAATGCACCTTTCTTCTTCTTCACACTGAAAACCGACCAGGTTCTTCATGACGGGGGTCTGCAGCAGGGCATCGACTGGAAGGTGAACCTGGGTGTAGTTGTGCTCGGCCTCGTGTTCGTGATCTCCCTCGTCGCGGTGTTCGCGTTCTTGCTTGTGCCTATGGCACTCGGCGGCGGCCGCCGGCAGCGCACGTTGCCCCTGCTCTACTTCGTGGCGGTAGGACTGGGCTATATCCTGGTGGAGATCGCCTTCATCCAGCGCTTCGTGCTGTTCCTCGGACATCCCACCTACGCGCTCACCGTGGTGATCTTCCTGATGCTGCTCTCCAGCGGCGCGGGCAGCCTGGTTTCCCGCCGCTGGTTGTCCGATACGGCACGGGGCTGGATGCCGCTGGTCCTGCTGCTCGGGGCCATCGCCCTGTACACCGGGGTTTTGCCCGCATTGCTGTCGTCGCTGATCGGATTGCCTTTCGTCGCGAAGCTGGTCGTAAGCGGTGTGATCCTGGTGCCGCTCGGCTTCGCCATGGGCATGCCGTTCCCCACGGGATTGCGCCGCTTTGCACAAACCTCGGCGCCGGAGCTGCCCGCCGCCGAATTCGGTGAGCCCGCGACCACGGAAGGCAACGCCGTGGAGTGGGCTTGGGCCATGAACGCCGCCTCCAGTGTGCTGGGTTCGGTGTTGGCCATGGTGATCGCCATTCATTTCGGCCTCAACATCACGCTGGCCTGCGGCGGCGGCGCCTACGCCTTCGCCCTGGCCCTGCTTCCTACCTTGGCTCCTCGCCGCCCCTGACACGTGAAGTCAGCCCTTCGGTCTGCTATGATCAGCGAAAATCTGCCAGCCGTGCAGAGAGGTGATGATGGCGTTGCTCAAGCCCTGGGGCCGGGCGCAGGGTCCGCCCGGACGGGGGATGCGTGCCTAGCCAGAAGCAGCTGAGGTGGTCCCAACTGCGCGTGGGCTTGACCGTGCTGTGCGCCGGCGTGACGCTGGCGGTCCTCACCTTCCTGATGAGCGGAACCACCGGGCTGTTCACGCCTAAGATCACCCTCAAATCGTATTTCGACAATGCCCAGGGCCTGCACAACGGGGCGCCTGTGCGTCTGGCTGGGGTGGATGTTGGCAACGTCAGCGGAATCCGCGTGGTTGCGGACCGGCCGCGCACGCCGGTGGAAATCACCATGCGCGTGAATACGAAATACATCCGCAGCCTGAAGAAAGAGTCGGTGACGTCGTTGAGCACGGCCGGCGTCCTGGGGGAGACTTTCATCGACATTGACAGTTCCCTGGCGAAGGGCGCCGAAGCGCAAGACGGCGACACGCTGGCCACCCGCGACACGCCCGACATCCAGGATGTGGTGCGCGCCAGCCAGGGCACTTTGCAAAATCTGGACGCGTTGCTCAAGCGCACCGACCGCATCCTCGCCTACGTCGAGAGCGGCCAGGGCTCGATCGGGAAGCTGATCTATGATCCCACGCTGTACAACCGCTTTTCCGACACTGTGAGCGAGTTCAAGGGCATCGTCGACCAGGTCCGCAGCGGACAGGGCAGCCTCGGAAAACTGGTCGCGAGCGACGAAGCCTACAACAAGGCGATCGCTGCCGTCGATAAGCTGAATGCCGTCATCGACGATTTGCAACAGGGTAAAGGCACAGCCGGAAAGTTCCTGAAAGATCCCAGCCTCTATAACAACGCCAACGAAACCATCGCCAACGTGAAGAAATTGACCGACGATATCAACGCGGGCAAGGGTGCGATTGGCAAGTTGACGAAGGACGAAGTGCTCGCCCAGAAGCTCGATAACACGATCAGCAAGCTCTCCGCCCTCACCGGCCGTCTGGAAGCCGGCGAAGGCACTGCCGGCATGCTCTTCAAGGATCCTGCCCTCTACAACAACACCAACCAGATGCTGTTGGAAACCCGCCAGCTGGTCAAATCCATTCGCGAAGATCCCAAAAAGTACCTGACCTTCAAAGTAAAAGTGTTCTAAGCACCGGCGCGCGCGAGCAGCCGAACTACTCCGTGACTGCGACTGGAGCGCAAGGGGACTTTGTGTTCCCCGCGGGCCCTAGTCCCGGCTCAGAGCGTTAAAATCCTCTTCAATTTTCTGCATTCGCCGCTACGTCTGCCAACGTATTGTGAAGTGAGCGTATGGAACACGCGATGGGGCTTCGCAACCCGGCGATCGCGGCCCCCGAATGGGAATTCGGGGGCCTGGTACGCGAACATCAGGCGATGGTGTTCAGCCTGGCGTATCACTTCCTGCACGATCACGCCGCGGCTGAGGAAGTCGCTCAGGATGTGTTCCTCGAACTGCACCGCCATCTTGCGAAGGTGCAGTCCCCCGAACACCTCGTCTTCTGGTTGCGCAGGGTGACGGCGTACCGGGCCATCGACGCCTCGCGGAGGCGGCAACGCCGGGCCGAAGTAGCTCTCGACCTGGTGCCCGAACCGGTCGGCTCGGCGCCTGCATCCGATGTTTTGCTGGACCGTCGCCTGCAGCGGCTGGTGGCGTCCCTGCCTCAGAAGACCCGGATGCTGGTGGTTCTGCGTTACCAGGAAGAGATGGACCCGGCGGACATCGCCGCCTTGATGAATATGCGGGTCAACACTGTAAAGAGCCAACTGCAGCGCGCTCTCAAGCTGCTGCGCGAGAAGGCTGGCGTACCACAAATGGAGACCTAACCCATGGACCATTTCGAAGAGCAACTCAGGACCGCGCTGCGCCGGGAAGAACCCGACGCCAACTTCAGCACCGGTGTGCTGGCGCGCCTGGCCGAGGAAAGGGATCGTGTCGCCTGGTGGCGGCTGCGTCTGCCGCAACTACGCTTTGCGATCGCGATGGCGTTGCTGGTCGCCGTGTTCGGCTTCGGCCTCTACCGGTACGAGCAGCAGAGACAACGCGCTGCAGGACGAGCCGCGCGACAGCAAGTGATGGTCGCCTTGCGCATTGCCGGCGCCAAGATTCACCTGGCGCAAACCAAGGTTCAGGGGATCGCTCAGCGCTAGCGGGAGGAAACGATGAAACGCTTTTTGTGGTGCGCAGTGTTCGTAGTTGCGTGGGTTGTGCCCGGCGCCAGCCAGACGATCCGGGTCCCGGAAAGTTGGGACAAGCTCGCCGCCCAGGCGAACGAGGTTGTGAAGGTCACCCTCGACCGTAAGATGCTGCAATTCGCCTCCCGGTTCATGAACAACGAAGGCGACGAGGAGGGCAAACGGCTGATTTCGAAGCTGAACGGAATTTACGTCCGCAATCTGGAATTCAAAAAGCCCGGCGCGTATTCGGAAGCCGACGTGGCCCCCATCCGCAAGCAGCTCGAAGGCCCGGAGTGGTCGCACGTCGTGGAAGCCGATAGCCCGGACGAGAAAGTCGACGTCTACATCCGCATGGTGAACGATCAGGCCATGGGCATGGTCGTGCTCGCACAAGAGCCGACGGAGCTGACCTTGGTGCATCTGGACGGAGCGATCAACCCCGAAGATCTCGATGAACTGAGCGGAAACTTCGGCATCCCCAAAAGTGTCCACGCCCCGAAAGAAAGTCCCGGACCACGGGGCACAACTTCGATCGCGAAGAAGGTGTCCAAATGAGGCGGGCAGGGGTTTTGGCGATCGTTTTCGCGTGCGTGATGACTGCAGAGGCAGGCGAGACTGGAATCAAAAATGTCGTGCAGATGCTCGAGACCCACTACGCCACCCGTCATCACGGCGTCCACTGGCTCTGGCTCGCCCGGCCGTTCCTGCTGGGATCGGGAGTAAGCGGCCTGAAAATGGCCGAATTTCGCGCTCTGCACACGCCCGCCCCGCAATCCGAAAATCTTTCGGACCAAGTGGGACGAACGCTCGGACCCGACTGGTCGTTGTTCGTTGAAAGCTGGGAACGGGGAGGCGAATGGTCGCTGATCTATGCGCGCACGAGCGGACGCGGTATGAAGATGCTCATCGTGAGCGCCGATCAGGGCGACGAAGTCACGCTGGTGCAGCTAACGGTGAGTGGTAAGGCGTTGGACGGGTGGGTCGATGAACCAGTCGAAACCGCAAACCGAGCGAATCACGAAATACCGCGGGAGTAAAGTCGTGCGCGGTGATTTTACAGCGTTTCGACCAAGCCACAGCTTAGCCATTCTCTGCGGCCAACTCGTCCAGCACCGCAACCGCTTTGGTCAGGTTGTCCACTCCAAAGACCAGCAGCCCGAGCGTCGAGCCCGGATCGAGCCCGCAATAGCTGTAGTCAATGTTGATCTTATTCTCGCCCAACCGGGCGGCGGCGCGGCCCAACTGACCCGGACGGTGCGCCAGCCTGACGACCGCAACCTCGGTCTCCTCGAAGATCATGTGCAGGCTGCCCAGCACCGCTTTGGCGCTCCCCGTCTCATCCGCCACAAACCGGGCCAGGCTCTCGCCCTCCTCGACATACGATTGGAACGCAAGCACGTTCACTCCGCGCTCCGCCAAAGCGAGAAAGCATTTCCCCAGGGCGCCCGGTTTGTCTGCGATCGTGACCGTAAACTCTTTCGCCTTCGGCATGCGGCTTCATCTTCCTTTCACGACTTCCATTATCCAGTATCGCGCCCTCTAGCGGACCAGTTCAATCGATGGGTCGGAATTTCTCGTGCAAACGGTGAGGATGCTTTCCACGCTTCCGATTCGGATAGGGTAGTTGAAAGCTGACGAGTTGCCCGCGCCTAAAGCATCCTCGACGAAAAACCGCAATTATGCCCGTCCCCTGGTCGTCCGCCATCGCCCCAACAGATGTACAAAATGATCGAAGGAAACGAACTCCTCAAGGCTTACCATGCCGGTGTTGCAGCCGGCCTGACCGTCGGGAGTTTCTCCTGCGCCTGCCAGCGACCGATAAACAGATCGTTGATCCTGGAGAAGGAATAGTGGTGGAGAACGCCACAATTCCCCTGCCCGATCCTGGGCGCAAGCTGATTGCATCCACAGCGTAGGTCTATGGCTGATTCAGGCGGGGCTTGCGGTGGGGGGCGCCATCCTGCAAAGCAGGCCCAGCGCTGGCCCAAACCTCGCTGGGCCGCACAGCGGGATTGTGCCACTCTACCCTTCTATGATCGCGCTGGAATGGGGGCTCGTCGGGTACGTATTGGGTGGCATCCATAACAAAGGACATCGTTTGCTCGATCTCGTCCGGGGGGAGATGGAGCGACTGGAAAAATGTAGCCTTGGACCTGGCGATCGCGCTCCCATTCTGGATTCTGTGGGAGGCCACAATCGGCGCTAGGGGAAAGTCATGCCAAGACCATCCAGAGTTTGCTTCCTCAAACCTGGCTGGAAATTGTGCTCTGGATCGCGCTCTCTGCCTCAGCCGGGGTTTGCGAGGAGATCCTTTACCGTGGTTATTTGCAGAAGCAGTTTCAGGCAATCACCGGAAGTATTGCCCTGGCGGTAGTCCTGCAAGCGCTCGTCTTTGGCGCGGGTCACGCCTACCAGGGGATGGAGCAGGTCGTGATCAGCGTGCTGGGTGCGCTCTACGGGGCGTTGGCAGCATGGCGCAGGAATCTACGCCCTGGGATGATCGCGTACACCTTGTCGGACATCGTCGGTGGCTTGCTCGGAAACTGAACCCGGCCCGCGCTGGAGGCAGGCCGCCGCTCTACAACAATCGCGCTCAGCATGGCCCGGGCTAGCTACGAGATTCTCGGTTCTTGATGCCCGGACCTGATTTCACTTGCCTGCGATGCCGTCCGCGATTCCTGCGGCGATCGGAACTCTGAAATTCTCGTGCTGGTACGCCTTGATCATCAGGAGGATCCAGAGCACCAGCCCGATTAGCCCAAGGATCACTTCCAGCATGCCCAGCAAGCCGTAGCCAAAGATTCCCCCGATCATCCCGTGGATGACGACCAGTCCAATCCGAATCACCGTCAGCCCGCCGAACACGACGATGGACTGAGCGGCCTGGAACCGCACCCACGGGCGCTTGTCGATCATCAGGAAGATGATGCCCGTGATCCACCCAAGGACATACGCCAAGAGGCCCGCAACATTTTCGGCGAGACCTCCCGTGGGTGAGGCCGATGCGCCAACAGCAGGGGCCGCCGCTCCCTGATTCGCTCCGCACTTTGAACAGAAATTCGCGTCGCCGATCTCTTGACCACAGGATTTACAGAAGGCCATGTTTTCGCTCCCAAGCTTGATTGCGGTGGGAGCCTACCAGATGCCGGTCAGCAGCGCAATGAAGGTGTGGCGGTCAGGGGAATCCGGCACACCTTGGTTGCGCATCGCTGTGAAATACCGCGACTACGCTCATAACCGAAGGTTCTGAGTGAAGCCTGTTTTCGTCAGCTATCTCCCGTTACGCTCTCCCGGCCTTGATTTGAACTCGCCTCCCCGCTGCCCTATACTTGTCGCCCACCATGAAGGTGGTTGTCATCATTCCGGCGGCGGGCCTCGGCACGCGCATGGCGTCGGCTGGCGGCGCCAAAGCGAGGAAGGCCACACCCTCCAAGCAGTTCACCGATTTGGGCGGCACGCCTATCCTGATTCATACCCTGCGCAAGTTTGCCGCGACCCCTCGCGTCGCCGAGATCTATGTCGCCTTGCGAAAAGACGAGATCCGCGGATTCCGCGAGCGCCTGGAAAAAGAAGCCAAAGACCTCCTGCAGAAAAAGGTGGAACTGGTCGAGGGCGGCGAACACCGTCAGCACTCGGTCGCCAATGCTCTGGCCGCAGTGTCCGCGCAGTCCGATGACATCATCCTGGTGCATGACGCCGTCCGCCCTTTTGTCACCAGCGCGATCATCGACGAGGTGATCGAGGGTGCCAAGAAATTCGGCGCCGCCATCGCGGGCATGCCGGCGGTGGATACCGTGAAGCAAGTGGAGCGCACCGCCAACGGCGCTTTGATCACCTCGACCGTGCCCCGCGAACGCGTGGTGATGGCGCAGACGCCGCAGGGATTCCGCTACGACATTCTGAAAAACGCATTCGACGAAGCGGCAACCGATGGATTCATCGGCACCGACGAAGCCTCGCTGGTCGAGCGTTCCGGGAAAGAGGTCGCCGTCGTCATGGGATCTGCGCGTAACCTGAAGATCACGACTCCAGCCGACATGCTGCTGGCCGAGTTTTATCTGAGCCATCAGGGTAACTGAGGAGACCGAGAACTTTGCAGCCCGCGACCCGCATCGGCTTCGGCTGGGACTCCCACGAGTTCCAGGCCGGCATTCCCCTCAAGATCGGCGGAGTCACCCTGGCTCACAACAAGGGCCTCGGCGGTCATTCCGATGGCGACGTCCTGCTGCACGCAATTACCGACGCGCTGCTGGGTGCGATCGGGGCGCCCGACATCGGGACTCTGTTCCCGCCTTCCGATCCCCAGTGGAAGGGTGCAAACTCCGTCGTCTTTCTGAGTGAGTCCCTGAAGCGGGTTCGCGAAGCCGGATACGCGTTGAGCAACGTGGATTCGTCGCTCATCCTGCTGGCCCCCAAGATGGGTCCTCACGCTGCTACCATCCGCGCCCATGTGGCCAAGCTGCTCGGAATTCCCCCGGATTGCGTCGGCCTGAAAGCCAAGACACCCGAAGGGATCGGCACTGACAACGCCGCGATCGCGAACGTGGTAGTGCTGCTGGAGAAAAAACGCGATTCCGAACCGCAGAACAAGCCACCGGCAAGGCCCGCGGGTGCACGAAAAAAATCCGTGACCTGAGCGGGAGGTCAGCCAATCCCCGGACATGTTGTCAGTCCGACGTGCGAGCGCAGAGACGCAGTAGGAATCCGCTGTTTAGCTCGGACGTATTGGTTAGCTGAGGCCGATCAGTCTACAGGCGAGTTTTCACCAACCACCTTTCCCCTGGACACGTAAGCGACACAGAGCGAGAAGCGCGTCTCCCAGGGGCTGGCAGGGGTGCGGAAAGCAGCAAGGGAAACAGGGAAAACAAGGATGAAGTTCACTGCCTTGCCCCACCACTTGAACTGCTGCGGGAAAGCTTTTGCTCGTGGAAGCGAAAAGCCGCGCCCGGAGTAGAGGGCGTCACGTGGCAGGAGTATGAGCCCGGAGTGGAAGGCCGAACTGGTCGATCTTCATGGTCGGGTGATCGGCGGGGTCATAAGTGAAACCGCCTTCCATGAGAAGGCCGGTCGGAGTCAACTGGGTCGTTTGGTTTTTTCGTTGGACAAGGTTTTTCCTCGGCCGAGTTAGCCGCTGTCGCCACCCTTCCATCCGCACTCGCGAGGAGCGATTGTTTCGCTCGGTGCAAGTTGGGCGTTCTCGGTTCAGCCGGTGGCAAACAGGAAACTGGGCCAGGGCGATCAACGCAGTCACCGCGACCCAACTATCCCCGGAATCGCCGCTTTCGCCATCCCTCAAGGGGAGTTCATTTTCACCGTGAGCTTGACCGCTACAATGATTCCTAGAAGTCTGCGGTGCAAGGTTCCACGGGGCCATTCCCCTTGACTGTCGCTCGCGGGTGGGACAGTCTTCAGAACCCAGAGGGCCTATGCCCATATCCAACCTGCAATTTTTGTTCGAACGCACCCCGTTCTGCTGGACGCGACGCTGCCTGCAAGGGGGGTTGCTCCTTCTTTGCCTTGCAGATTTTGGTTGCAGGCGTGCAACGACTCCTTCCCAAGGGCTGAGTTTCGCCCCGGCCGCGCCGCCGCCGCAACACGCGCAAGGCGACGAACTCCTGCAGGTTGCTGCGGGTTTTCATAAGTTCTTTCTGCACGACATGTGCACGGCACCATACCCGCCCCAGCCCGATACCTGCCTCCACGAACGGCTCCACCAGCAATCGTTCACCGTCGGGGGAAAAGCTGGAACCGTCTACGATGTCACGCTGCGCATTCGTGGCATTTTCGAACCTACCACCATAGCCGGTGGCGACACGCCCGACGCCGACCACCCCTACTTCAAGGTTGGAGGTACCGTCAGCACTCCGGATTGGTCGCACTGGGAAATTGAGGTGTTGGAACCGAAGCAGACGTACTGGCTGAATCACTATCCTTCGGTCGGGCACACCATCTACAAGGAGGACTTCGAAGCGACGATCACGGTGGCGGCGGGCGCAACCGTTGTCATCCGAGTCGTCGATGGCAACGATCGGCAGATTGACAATGGCAAACCCGGGCCGGATCGACAGCAGACCATCGCAGGCGTCGTGGACTCTCCCCTTTCGGGCCAGATGTTGCGTCTCGACGTGATTCGGGTAAGAGCACGATAAGCCTATCCCTGACCGCCATGCTCACGATTGGCATGGCTACACCTCCGTCCCGCGTCATGGACCTAAAGTGCAATCGACCCGGATTTTCGCCAAGAAACGGCGCAAACTTGCGCTAGCGCCCGTTTCGGGCAATCTGCAAGTGGCTTCTCGTCCTCCAACTCCACCCGTCCGATTGCCAGTATTGCTGTGCGCTCAATGAATTCTTGGGAGAAGACACACGGAACTTAAAGGACGACTTGAGTGCCGATTGGGGGAGAATGACCGGGCCTACAGAACGGGATAGGCTTAGTGAAATGGATCAGTCGAAGGGTCGAACCTACCCTGAAGCAACCGACAAAAACTGAATCGCAGGCTCGAAATGGGTAAAGGGGTCAAACCGGTCCGTAAGAGCGAACTCTCGAAGCATACGAAGCGCGGGCCGGGCTGGAGAGATGAGAATAGCTTCCAAGCCGCGGCCCGCCTGAACTCTGTTCCGAACCTAGTTTGAGAGTACAGGAACTACCTTGACGATCGTAAGGTTGCAATCACCGTCGTTATTGGCGCAATCTGCCGGATCTTCACCCGCGATCCAGTAATTCGGATGCGAAGGCGAACCATCCTTGAACACGACGAAGTCGTGATCCCCCTGGCCACCCGTGGCGTCAACACATTTTTGGTCATTGAGCCCGAACAGCGAGTTCGCGTAACACCCGTGCAATGGCAGCGCGGCATTTCCGCATTGGATGGTAGTGATATATGGATCCGTACCGTCGGGGCAAGCCGGTTCGCTAACGTCGCTGTAGTAGTAACCGAAATACCTGGTCGGCAAGAAGGTGACGCTGGTACCGGTCGGGGTAGGGATCTGATCCTTGTTGACCCCCGTCCCGCTGAATAGCAGGTGCCTCGTCACCACAACGCTGCCGGTTGCAGTGGTCTCAAACCAGCCAAAGTCGTTGACCTCATTCGGATTCGCAGTCGCATTGAGATACAAGGTTGCTCTCAATCTCCCACCGCTACTCTTGAAATAGACGTTGTTGTCGCGGGCGCCGCCTGAGTCGGTCAAAGGGTCGTATTGCATACCCCAAAATGGTAATGCGCCGGGAGCGAAGGTGCCACTGGCGATTCCCACGCAATCGCCGGTCCCGGTCATGCAGAACCCCGGATTTTTGTCCGCACCCGCGCTATTCAAGCCATAACTGCCGGCCGCTGCCCACTGAAGATCCCACCAAGGTGTTCCGCTGTCATTGAGGTCGGGCTGGTTAGAGCTGATGGGCGTGACCGTCCAGGTTTGCCAACCAGCTCCAGGGCTACCTATCAAAGTTTGAGCGTTTGAGGTTCCACAGATCGTGACTGCGGCAATCGCAATCAGTAAGATGAGACGTGTTCTGGGAGTCGTCATGGCGCATCCCCTCCTTGGGATGTGGAGTTGAAGAAATCGACCACAACTAGATCTAGCTAGTGTTTTGGCAGATGCAGCCTTACAGGGCCTGAACTTTATGGTTGGACAACCAGAGACGTTCTCGGCCCTAAACTCCAGAGGAGTAACTGAGCGAGAAATAGACTAGGCGGTCCATGATGCCAGGTTCGTTTACATGAATACGCGTGCCGATGTGTGGCGGCACAAGCGGAAATTCCGACGGCAATAACAATTGATCGGTGGCGCATATTGAGCTCCCCGCCACACCGTTGGTGGCGTTGCAGGTCGGGCGCGCGTAAGTGTCGCTCTGTTTCTGCGATGGCTGAGCGACACTGGTACCAGTCGCCTGCATTCCTTCACAAAAGCAGGTGCGCTCTACTTGGATAACTTTTCCTGGGTCACAGGTGTTTCGTGGGCCGTTGAAAAAGGGTGCCGTGAGGGGACCGACCTGTTTCGGGCCGGCGATCTGCCGCTATGAGTGCAAGGAAGCTAACACCGGGGCTTTAGGCTGTCAACGTCAAAATGGATGAGAAGCCGCATGGGACGGGCCATCTGAGGGGGAGTCCGTAATTGACTTGGTGTATCCCGTCCGAGCGGAACCATCTTCAGCAGTCAAATAGTCAGCTAGTCCGAGCCGAGTTGAACCCCTCCTCAGCCCGATCCAACCTTCCGTCTTTCACGAGACGTTGTGTTGTCGAGGAACTTACCGGACGAAGTTCGACACCAGGCCCATCACGATCGAGCCGATCATGGCCGCCGCAAGAATGTAGAGCGCTGCCCGCGCTTCGGAACTCTGGATCGCCGATTCAAACATTCGGTTCACCCCGGCAGTAGAGTGGGGGACTCCGCCTGCTTCCCCGAAACAGCGCGGGATTATACACCTTCACCACTCTCGCGCAAGCAACCACCTCAACTCACCCAGTCCAGAAACTTGTAGTAAGCCCCCGCGAAGGGCAGAAACCACGGCCACCCGTTATACAAACCCAGCGGCGCTCCCGGGAACGGAATCCCGTCGAAAGGATTATCTGGTTTCTCCCCTGCGATCCGTTGTCCCATCATCTGTCCTTGATAGGTCGCCATCGCGACCCCGTGCCCCGCATACCCCAGAGCGTAAAACATGCCGTCCATCTCGCCCGCGTGCGGCATGATGTCAAAGGCGAAATCCAGCGTCCCGCCCCACACAAACTCGACTTTCGTGTCCCGCAGCTGGGGATACACCTCAATCATCCCCAGGCGCAAGATCTCCGCGCTCTTGCGAATCGAATCCCCGCTCTCTGGAAAGAATGCCGCTCGCCCGCCAAACAGCATGCGATTGTCAGGCGTACGCCGGTAGTAGTAGATGTAGTTCTTGGAGTCGTAAATCATCCGGTTGCGGGGACTCAACTCACGCGCCAGCGCATCGGGCAAAACTTCCGTCGTAATGATGTACGATCCGATGGGGATGATCTTCCTCTGCAGCGCCGGCGTCGCGCCGCTGGTATACCCGCTGGTCCCGATAAATACATCCCGCGCCCACAATACGCCACGTGACGTGCTTACCTTCCAGCCCAGCGCACCCTGCCGCCCTTCCCGTTCGATCTGCTGCACGCGCGTCTGCTCATGCACAGCGGCCCGAGCCCGGATCGCCGCCGCACCCAGCCCCGCCACATAACGCGCCGGATTCAGGCCGACGCTGATCTCATCGACCATGCCGCCGTAATAAATCTCCGAACCAATCTCCGATCGCAGCTGTTCGCGCGGCACAATCCTCAAGGCATGATTGAATTCCTGCGCCACCACTTCCACCTGCCGCGCGTAATCGTCAAAGTGCGCCCGCTTGCAGGCCACTTCCAGATGCCCGCAGCGCGAGAAGTCGCATTCGATCTTCTCTTCGTGCACAATCTGCTCCACGCAATCGATCGAGGCCAGCGACGCCGCATACATCTTCTGTGTCCGCTCGCGCCCGTACATGGAAATCAGCTTGTTGACGCCCAGCTTCATCCCCGTAAGCACCATCCCTCCGTTGCGCGAACTGGCGCCCCAGCCGAGGCTCTCGGCTTCGAGCACCGCAACCTTGGCGCCCTTCTTCGCCAGCGTCCGCGCCGCCGAAAGCCCGGTGAAGCCCGCGCCGATCACCGCCACGTCGGCCGTTTCCGGCAGAGCACGCGCGCCGTCCGTTTTCGGCATTTCAGCCGTGGTCAACCAGTAGTTGTGGAGTTGCATCACTCCTCCGCTCGCCGTTGATTGACTTGACCCGCCCAGCAGCCTACCATGCCTCGCATATGGGCGCGGGCCGAGGATGATCGGCAAGACGGTGGGCCACTACCGCGTCCTGGAAAAGCTGGGTCGCGGTGGGATGGCGGTGGTCTACGAGGCCGAAGATCTCCGCCTCGGCCGGCACGTCGCGCTCAAGTTTCTTCCCGATGACCGCTCCGACCCTCGCTACCTCGACTTGGTCAAGCGCATAGGCTTTACTCCCTAGCTAGAATCGGTGCTTACCCCTACGCCGGGCGCGCATCGCCCCCGCCGCCCGAGCCGCCTTGAACCAGGCTTCCCCAGCCCGTAAACTTAGAACCCATGCACGTGCACGCCAGCCCCGGCAGCGGAGAAAAGACTTCCAAAGTCCTGCGCATCTCCCTGTTCGTCACGCTCGCCTACATCGTTGTTCTGGTGGGCGCCGGCATCCGAGCCCACTCGCTGGCCTTGTTGTCGGAAGCCGGCCACAACCTCTCCGATTTCCTCGCCCTTCTGCTCTCGC
>Ga0210408_10000892_pt1 | contig 33415 bp, 18 predicted proteins | sample IncBWH4MmetaG_FD_155471 | JGI IMG/M metagenome (GOLD analysis project Ga0210408, IMG submission 155471) | Forest soil microbial communities from Barre Woods Harvard Forest LTER site, Petersham, Massachusetts, United States - Inc-BW-H-4-M | ecosystem: Environmental > Terrestrial > Soil >... | reverse complement strand
TGGTCGAACAAGTTATTGCTCTTGGTACCGACATACCCAACCCGGAATAGCCAGTTCTGAGTGAGTTGCTGTTCCACGGTCAAATTCCACTCATAAATCCGCGGAATTCTCCGAACCGGATCGAATGATGAAGACCCGATTACCCCCGTGGTTCGCACCGTCCCCGTGGGATTGTTGGGATCAGGCTGGGTGAACGTCGTTGGGAACGCTCCCAGCAACTGATTGGTAGAGGGATTTGAACTCGGATAGCTGAACGACTGAACCGCCAGGGAGGGTGGATTCAGACCCAGGTCGTCGAAAATGTTGCCTTCGGCGGCATAGAAAATCCCAAAGGCGCTACGAACAACTGTGTTCGGGCGCACATTCCAGGCAAAGCCCACACGCGGCGCCCAATCGTTCTTGTCAAATTTCACCCCGCCGTGAGACGAAGTATTGACCGTGAGGGTTCGCAAGTCGAAGTTGCCCACGGTGGGTCCATTGGCCGGAGAGTTGATCTCATAACGCAAGCCAAGATTGAGCGTGAGGTTCGGGGTCAGGCGGATATTGTCCTGCACAAACTCCGACAAGTCCCAATAGCGTGTTGGATCTACTTTTCCGGCCAGATGATCCTGCAGCGTATTTTGCGGAATGCCCAGCAATGCATCGGCCAAGCCAAAGCCTGAACCAGGGGCCGAATAATTTCCACTGAACTGCAGTTGGCCTGAGGGGGCTGTCTGCTGGAAGAAGTTCCGTTGTTGCCGCCGGAAGTCCACGCCGAACTTCAGGGAATGCTTTCCGCGCGTCCAACTCAGGGTATCGGCGAGCTGGTATACGTTCTCGGCAATGGTTTCCGGCACCCACAGTGAATCGCCGAGCTGCTGGTAGCCGCTGATGTTGATTTTGGTCAGGCCGGAGGAATTGCCTCCGTGGTTGGCGTTTGGTATACCCGCATTATTCCCGGCATTTGACCCGAAATCCAGCGGCAGGGTGGCGTCCTTGAAGCGGTTGAATCCTAGCCGCAAGTCGTTGAGTAAACCCGGATTGAAGATGTGAGTCCAGTCCAAGGCCACGCTCTGCACTCTGTTATCCAGAGTGGCGGACGTGCCGGAACCGGCTCCTCCGTCCACGTTGGGGAAGTTGGAAGGATTTGTTCCCTTGGGAGTAGCGATCGCGTAGTGGGCAAGGAAGCGGTCCTTGGGAGATATGTTGTAGTCGAATCGCGTCTCGAAAGCGGTCTCATCGAATTTGTACTTCCCGTTGAAAATGAAGTTATTGGTGAGACTTCCTCCGCCAAAATTGGGATTGGGAAATAGGTTGACGATATTCTGCCCCACGCTGTTGATGCATCCAGCCTGCGCGCAGGTCGGAATTACGTTGCCGGTATAGACCGGCCCCCCAGGGAACGGGTCGGTAATCGTTGTGCTCACCTCGCTGAAGTTCCCCGAATGCATGAGTACAGTTGGAACGGTGCTAATGAACGGAAGCTCCTCCCGAATGTCGGTGCGCTGGATGGAGCCGAACAGAAACATCTTGTCTTTCTTGATCGGGCCGCCTAACTGGCCACCGAACTGGTTCCGCTGGAAGCCTAGCCCACGGGTTGCGAAATAATTCCGCGCGTCCAATTTGTTGTTGCGGATGAATTCCCACCCAGCCCCGTGAAGCTGGTTGGTTCCAGAACGAAGCACGAGGCTGACCATCGCTCCGCCGCGACCGTATTCAGCGCTCATGGAATTTTCTTCGACTCGAAATTCCTGAATGGAATCGGGCGGCGGCTGAATTACAACTGTGCCGTTGCCGAATTCGTTGTTATCCATTCCGTCGAGCAGAAAGTTGTTGTCGAAGATTCGCAGACCGTTTACAGAAAGCGAGGTTCCCGGCCGGTTATTGTCGGTGGAACCAGCGCCGGCGCTTGTTCCGGTCGCACCTTCGTTCGCTCCCGGTCCGAGGAAGGCGAGCTTGAAGAAATTCCTGCCGTTCAATGGCAGGTCAACAATGCGCTTCTCGGTTTCGATGGTACCCAGGGACGAGGTCTCGGTCTGAAGCAGAGGGGGGGCATCGGTCACTTCCACGGTCTGTGAAACGTTTCCTACCTTCAGAGCGATATCAAAGCGGATGACCTGTGCAATGCCGAGAACCACGTTGCTCTGAACAACGCGCTGAAATCCCTCCTTCTGAAAGGTGAGTGAGTAGGTGCCGATCTTCAGGTCGGTGAACCCGTAGTTGCCGGAAGAGTCGGTGACGCCCGTGGCCACGGTGGAAGTCTCCACCTGGGTGGCGGTCACGGTGACACCCGTCACCCGCAACCCGGCAGGATCGGTCACGGTGCCCACAATGCCGCCCGTGGTCAACTGCGCCAGGACGATCGGTTGGCTCACCCATAGCAGCGCAATCGCACAGACCACAACACTCGCCTTGCAGGCGCGTTTTGTCATGACGTGGCTCCCCTCTAGACACGTAAACGAAGCCGCTGCCGCCCCAACACATGGAAGCAGCGGTGAAGATTGTGATAAGCGCTTATGGTTTCGACTGAAGCTCCCCACTAGCTTTGAATAAGCGGTTATTTAAATAGATCAGATCGTGCGCCTCTGTCAAGCTTTTTTCGTTGCCAGCACCCACCTGAAACGCCTGCGAAACCTTCATGCCGGTTAGCAGGACCGCCCCCGGGAGTCAGGCCCCCAGGTCCAACCGCTCCCGAGCGGCCGTCTCGATCGAGACCGTCCGCTTTTCGCGCGCCGAGCGGTAAATCGCTTCCACGGTGGCAATGTCCCGCAACCCTTCGACGCCATCGGGTTCCGGATCGCGTCGCCGGCGGATCGCGTCCGCGAAAGCGTCAAGTTCCAGAACGAACTCGTCGATGACTTTGAACTTCTGTTCGAACCATCGCCCCTGAATCTTCCCGAAGAGCCGGCGCTCCTCTTCGAATGCGAAGGCGGGATTCAGCGCCGCCCAGCCTTTGTCTCCGTGCACTTGCACGAACGACGCAGCCCTCGCGCTGTAACTGGATGTCCCCTGGCAAACCAGGCCTCCGGGGTGGGTAAGACGGAAGGCGATACTGTCCTCAACCCCACTGAAGGTCCCGGGATCGTCTGTCCAGGTGGAAGCGGTGGCTTCCAGGGGGACAGTGCCTGCCAGCCAGCGCATCGTGTTCACGCAGTAGATCCCGATGTCCATGAGCGAGCCTCCCCCGGCCAGCCCCGGATTCAGCTGCCAGTGTTTCGCTTTGACCGGATCGACGATCTCCGTGTAAGTCGAAAAGATGTGCCGGAGCCGCCCCAGCTTTCCACCGGCCACCAACTTCTTCAAGGCCACGCTGCCGGGCTCGAAATATTTCCGGTAGGCGATCATCAGCCGCGCCTGGTTGGAGCGACAAGCCTCCACCATGCGGCGGCAGTCTTCCACGCTGTTGGCCATCGGCTTCTCGCACAGAACGTGCTTGCCGGCCGCGGCGGCCCGGATCGTCTGCTCGGCATGGGCGCCATTGACCGACGCAATGAAGACCGCGTCCACACCCGGCTGACGCAGGCAGCGTTCGTAGTCGTCGTAGGCGTAACAGTCCTTGACGCCAAACTTCTTCCCCATTTCTTTGGCCCGGCCCAAGTCATGACTCACCAGGGCTACCACTTTGCACTTCTTGCTCTTGCGGAACGCCGGCAAGACGGCAACCTCCGCGATACTTCCCAGTCCTACCACTGCATATCCGACCGGTTTTGAAGCAGCCACGTTTGCATCCTCTCGGCGAAGAATTGCAATTCAACATCAAATCGCTAGGCCACGACTTGGGTACCGACACTGGCGACTTCCTGCCACCGTCCTGTTTCCCACGTGCGTTCGATGGCCGCCAGAACTTCGGCCACGCACACGGCTTCGGCAAATCCCGGCTCGCCCTGGCGCTTTTCCGCAATCGACTTCAAAAATTGGTGGGCCTCGATGGTTTTCAAATCGTCGTAGCCCAAGCCCGTTCCGGTTGCGGGGTTGAAGCGCTGGTGAAACGGATACTGGGGACCGCTCACGATGCGCGCATATCCTTCGTGCGCCGAATTTCCATCGGGCAGAAAAACGTTCAGCTCGTTCATGCGTTCGAAGTTCCAGCTCAGGGCACCCTGCGTGCCTTCCGCCTCAAACCCCCAGTCACACTTGTGTCCCTGAATCACCCGGCAGACTTCGAGGTTGCCATGAGCCCCGTTGGCAAATTGCACCAAAACGCCAACGTAGTCCTCGTTTGTGACGTCGTCCAGCACCCCGCTGCTCGTAGGGCGGCGGGGAATAAAAGTCGCCCGATTCCCCACCACCCGATGGATGGGGCCTGCCAGGAAGAGGCTCATATCGACCACGTGCGTGAGCAGGTCGCCAGAGACTCCCGAGCCGGAAAGCTCCTCCTGAAATCGCCAAGAGAGCGGCGTTTCCGGGCTCGACGCATACCCCGCCAGGAAGCGTCCCCGAAAGTGAGTCAGCCGACCCAGCTTTCCATCGCGTATCAGCTGGCGCGCGTACTGGACCATTGGGGACCAGCGGTAGTTGAATCCTACGAAGGTCAGGACCCCCGCCTTTCGGGCCTGGCTGTCGATCTCCGCCGTCTCTGCCGGGGTTTTGCCAACTGGTTTCTCGCAAAAGACATGCTTGCCCACGGCGACCGCCGCCGTAACCACCTCCCGGTGCATGAAGTTCGGGGTCGTGACGCTCACGACCTGAACATCCGGATCTTCGACTACGTCCTTCCAGCGAGTCGTGTAGCGCTCAAAGCCAAAGCGTTGTTGTGCATCCTTAGCACGCGCTTCGATCTCATCGGCACACACCACCAGCCGGGCGCGAATGCCGCTATCGGCAAAGCGGTCGGCGACCTGGAGATAAGCGCGGCTGTGTGCCGTTCCCATCCAGCCCGTCCCGATGACCCCCACGCCGATCATGTCTGTCACCCTGAACCTCGCTCGAAGCGCCCCCACCTCGCATCTCGGCAGCTTGGTTTTCGCAACCAGCGACAACTCCCGCCAGATCAATCGGGATTGGGAAGCATCGCGTCGCGCACCAGACCATCCAGTTCATGACAGGCTGCGATGAACTGCCGGAGAGTCCGCCGGGTTGGTGCGAAGGAATCGAATTCCTCCACCGACAGCCCGCCCTCTGTCGAAGCGCGCCGGAAATCAGCAAACTTTCTGGAGAGCTCTTCAACCATCGCCGGCTCTACCGGTTTATCGATGCGAGGCTGCACTCGAATGTCGCTGGCGTTGAATCGAACCTGCCAGGCGTACGGAGGGGAGATCACGATGTCTCCGCCGATCAGTTCGCTCCAGTGCATATGGTTGCGGAACGCCGCCGAGAGCAGCCGTAACCGGTAGCCTCGCTCCTGGAAAATCCGGTATGTCTTCTTAAACACCGCCACACCCGCCCACTCCAGGTACCCCGGATCGATGGTGACGTTTTCCTTCTCAGCGACCACCTTCAGCCAGTCGTCCAGCCGGCCCACCATGATGGTGCACACCGGCCCCATCGACTCGATCTCCTTAGCTTCTCGTTCGCGCCGTTTCAGCCCGCGCTCGACCGCCTCGGCCACCGCAAGGCACTGCGGCAACGTGAAGCAGACCGTCGCGTTGATGCTGACTCCCCGGTAGGTGGCCTCTTCAATCGCGGGAATTCCCGCGTGGGTTACGGGGATCTTCACGATCATGTTAGGAGCGAGCCGGCTGAACTCCTCCGCTTGAGACACGATGGCTCGTGAGTCTCGATAGAAACGAGGGTCGGTCTGAATCGAAAGCCGCCCATTCCGCCCGCGATGCGCGTCGAACACCGGCTTGAGCAGGGCGGCCGCTTTCACGGAAACCTCACGCACCAGTTGCCACGAAATCTGCCCCTCGGTGGATGGCGGCGCGGCGTCAATCAAAGCTCGCACGCGATCTTTCCAGGAGGCCATCTCTTTCTTGAGCACCCCGACCACGATCACTGGGTTGCAGGTGGCCCCGACCGCCCCGTGCTCGATCGAGTAGCTCAGTTCCTGAATGGAGGCGGAGTCGTTCCACAGGCACGTCGGAGTCACCTGCGTCATTTCATGCAATGGACTTTTGAAAGTTGCGGGGGCGCTGACTTGGGTCATGGATTTCCTCCGGCCCTTCACGGGCGCTCAACATGGCTGGGCGGCCACGCTGCACGGCTTCGACTGCAAGTGGGAACTCTCGGCGGCCACCGCAATCTCTAGAGCGCGCAAACCATCTTCCCCCGAGACTCGCAGCGGCTTGTCATGCAGAATGTTGTGCACAAAGTCCCTCACTTCGGCAACGTAGGCGGCTTCGAATCTGGTCAGGAAATGATCGGCGAGAACCTGCGTGCCTCCGTCTCTCGCCAGAAATGTCACGGGCGTTTGCTGAAGGCTGCCCACGAGAATCGATCCCTTCGACCCAACGATCTCAGTCCGGATGTCGTATCCGTAGACCGCCTGTACGAACGACTCCACGTTCCCGATGGCCCCGTGCCTGTACTTCAGGTTGACGACACTGGCAACCACGTCCCCGTACTGCCCGACTTCCGGCCGGATCGCTACTGTCGTGTACGCCTGTACCTCAACCACCTCATCGCGCATCAGCCAGCGCGCCAGGTCAAAATCGTGGATCGTATTGTTGTAAAGCAGCATGCCGTTCAGCTTGGCCTGATAGGCCGCGATGGGCGGAGCGTCCCGATCTCTCCCAACGGATTTGAAAATAACCGGCTCCCCGATCTCGCCGGCTTCAATTCTCTTCATCGCGGTCGCGTAGCCCGGGTCGTACCGGCGCATGAAGCCAATCTGCAGGCGGACACCCGCCGCTGCAACCGCCTCCAGGGCGGCGAGCGCATCCGCGAGTTTCAGCGCAATCGGCTTCTCCGAGAGGATGTCTTTTCCGGCCGCGGCTGCGCTGCGGATCGCCTGGCCATGAAACTTGTCCGGGGCAGCGATCACCACGCAGTCAATTCCCTTCAGAGCCAGCATGTCCTCGAGAGAACTGAAGGCATGCTCGATCTCGAGTTCCGCGGCAACTGCGCGCGCTCGTGCGGTAGCGGGGTCCGCCACCGCCAGCAGGCGGGCTTCCGGCACCAGTCGCCGCAGGTTCTCCGCGTGCCGTCTGCCCATGTCCCCCACGCCCAGAACGCCCATGCCCAATTTCCGCATGCCAGCTCCAGAAAATCTTAGCGGTTTGATCGCAGACTCCCGGCCCTCCCGCTATCTTTCAACGGTGCGATAACCCTGGTCTCCAATCACCCCGGTCCACGCCAGTCATGCCCGTGAACCGGTTGCTCCAGAACCACGTCGTCCGAAAGGATACTGCAAGTCGGTCTAAATCTCCAGCACGAGCAAACAAAAACCAAACCGCTTAGCGCGCCTGTCTCATCTCTTCCCGAAGGCCTGTGCCGCGGCGGCTGTTCGCCGAGCAAGGTTCCGTCCTACGGATTTGTGACCTGCCACCCTGTGGTATGGTAAAAGCGCCGCGGCCGTGATCGGGAAATTTCGGCATCGTGGGTGATCCTCGTGCGAGTCGCGTTCTTCGCTGAAATCTTATGAGCAAGCCACCAAGACGAACCCGAATGGCGGGACGGGTCTCGAAGGCGCCCAGCATTTACGACGTGGCTCGCGAAGCGAAGGTTTCCGTGTTCACCGTATCGGCGGTGATCAACGACACCGGGCGCGTGAGCGCGACTCTCGGGCGACGCGTCGAAGCCGCGATTCGTAAACTGAACTACCGGCCAAATTTGCTTGCCCGCAGCCTGGCCAAGCAGAAAACCCACACCTTGGGCATGGTCGTCACCGACATCGCCAACCCGTTCTTCCCCGCCATTGTCCGCGCCGCGGAGGACGCCGCCCAGAAGGCCGGCTACAGCATGCTTCTTTGCAACAGCGACGACAAGCAAGACAAAGAGGCGCTGTATCTGGAGCTGCTGATTTCCAAGCGTGTCGATGGCATCATCCTGAGCAAGACCCCCACTCCGCTCTCGATCGCGCAACAGCAGATGATCGAGGAGTCGAAGATCCCGATCGTCCTGCTGATGCGAACCTGCCCCGGCCTGAAAACCGACATCGTGCAGACCAACGACCGGCAGGGCGCGATCGACGCAATCTCGCACCTCGCCCGTATCGGTCACAAAAAAATTGCTTTCGTGAGCGGCCCCCTCGATGTCAGTAATGCCCGCGCCCGCCGCCAGGGATATGCCAAGGCGCTCGAGCAGTGGGGTCTTGACTACGTTCCCGAACTCACTTTCGAAGGGGACTACCGCATCGAGTCCGGCCTGCGCGCCGGGCACGCCCTCTTGCCCCACCGGCCTGACGCCGTGCTCGTGACCAACTACCTGATGACCATCGGATTCATGACCGCCGCCGACGAGATCGGAATGCGCTGTCCGGAAGACTTTGCGCTGGTGAGCTTTGACGACTACCCGTGGCTCGGCTGCTTCCGCCCGCGCCTGACCACCATCGAACTACCCAAGTTTGAACTGGGCGACACCGCGATACGCTTGCTTCTTGAACGGGTCAAGGGCGAGCGCACGACCCCGGTCACCGTCAGCCTGGCGCCGCAACTGCGGGTGCGCGAATCCTGCGGTTTCATGCTGCGCACCGGAAAACAGCCCCCGGCGGTCGTGGAAGTGATCGCTGAGCGGTAGTTCCCGCAGGCGATGCTCGGCCGGCTAAATCCCTTCAGCCCGGCTGGCGGAGACCGATGTAAACCTGGCCCCCTTCAATCTTCGTGGGATACGTCTCGAGATCCATGCACACCGGAGCTCCCTTGGCTTTTCCTGAGGGAATGTGAAACCGCCCTTGATGCCTGGGACACTCGATGATTTCCCCAAGAACAAGTCCGTCCGCCAGTACTTCTTCTTCGTGCGTGCACAGCCCATCGGTTGCATAAAACCCAGAGGGCGTGTGGTACAGCGCATATTGCTTGCCCTGGTATTCAAAGGGCGCAACATCTTCTTCGTCAATCTCGTCCACTCGGCGAACCGGAATCCAGGAAAGAGCCTCCTCAGGCATAGCCCGCTCCCGAGCGCGTGACGCCCGCCTGGTTGTCGATGGCCAAGACCTTCGTTTGAGCGTTACCCGGGAGCTCGCGCAGCACGAAGTAGTTCGCGTCTTTCGATTGCCGGATCAGGGCCGGGATGATTTCCTTAAACGCATCCGTCAAACCCCGGTAGGTACGGGGCAGACAAGCTTCTACTTGCTCATGAAGCTTGGGCAGCGCGTGAAAAGGGACCATGGGAAACATGTGATGCTCGATGTGGTAGTTCATGTTGAAGTAGAGAAAGCGAAAAATGGGATTGAGTTCCACGGTGCGCGTGTTCAACCGGTGGTCGCGGACGTTTTCCGCCAGGCCTGCGTGCTGCGTGAGCGAAAAAATCTGGTGGAGCCAGCCTCCGTAGAGCCGCGCCAGGGGAAAGAAAAGCACGGGGAGCCAACTGTGCACCCACACTGACCAGGCAATCATTGCTCCGTAAATCAGCAGGTAGACCCGCGACCACCAGAACATCTTGCGCCACTCGCTGGGCGGCACGAAGTCTTTCCCTTCCCTGCTCGGCGCTCCTGAGGCATGAATGAACATCACTCTGAACATCTGGATAGCATCCGGGATCCAGAGAAAATCCAGCAGCACTCGCCCTAGATCCGCTGGTCGCATCACCTGGATCTCCGGATCGAGGCCAACCATGATGGTCTGGGTGTGATGCCGGGTATGACTCCACCGCGTGTACGTGCCCTCCTTCATGTTCATGAGGGAACAAAGCACGTAGAACGTTTCGTTCAGCCAGCGCGTTCGGAAAGGCGTGCCGTGCGCGCATTCGTGCCAGCGCGCATCGCACGAACTGTAAATGGTGCCGTAAAGAAAGAAGGCCGGAATCACCCAGTAACTGCCGACGGATCGGTAGGCCGCATAACCGCTAAGGCCAAGACACGCTCCCCACATTCCGAAGCTGAGCAGGCCCGCAAGGTTGCCGCGAGCCATCAGCACCTTCAGTTCCTTGCGCGGAATGTCGGGACGATACCAGCCGTCTTCCATAGTCGCTCTACGAGCTTTCGCTGTCGCTCAGATCGGGATCAAGATTCGCTGAAGTCGATCGTGACCGGCTGCCCCAGCGCCTTCGTTTTCAAGATCACGTAGGCTGCTCCCACGAGCACCCAGATTCCGCCGGCCACCAGGGTGGAGCTTTGCAGTCCCAGAAAAATCACCAGGCAAAACAAAAATCCTGAAGCGGGGACCACGACATCGAGAAACACCTCTCGCTTGTCTTTCATTCCCGGACTGAACCCAAAGTAGCGCGCCGCCGCCAAGTTCACCGCCATGAACGCCATCAAGGCCCCGAAATTCAAAATCTCGACCGATCGCTCCCACCCCATGGCGAGTGTGCCAACGTAGGCCATGACACCCGCGATAATTACGTTATAGGAAGGATTCCCGCGCTCAGCATTCAGGTGGCCAAAAATCTTTCGCGGCAAAACATTGTCGCGACCCATGCCGTACAGCAGCCGCACCGCTCCCAGCAGGCCCGCCAGGCCGCAGGCCAGGCTTGAGATCAGCAGTACGATGGCAAACCCGACGAACAGGTGGTTGCCTCCCACCACTCGCGCTACGTCCATGAACGCCGTCTCCGGGTTCGCCAGCGTGCGATAGTCAGGCCATATCCGCTGCGCCAGGTAGACCTGGAAAGCGGCAAACAGTCCGGTAAAGACACAAACCAGCACCGACGCCAGCAAGACGTTGCGTCGCGGATTCTCGACTTCTTCCGCGAGAATGCTGACCCCGTCGAAGCCGATGTAGGTGGTCGCGGCCAGCGCTGTGCCGGCTGCGATCGCGCGAACGCTGAAGGTCTTGGGATCGTAGAAAGGTTGTGCTGACACCAATCCGTGCCATTGCTGGTGTGCGAAGATGTACCATAGCGCCTCGCCCAGGAAAGCCACCATCACGATCGACATGAGGGCAAGCAGGATCTGATTTGCTCGCGCCGTCGTGCGAATTCCAAACCAGCACAGCAAAGTCATGAAGCCTACCGCCACCGCCGACAACAAGGCGAAGGGGACGTGCGGAAGCAATCTCTGAACGGTGAGCGCCGCGTACAGACTGTTTTGCAGGGGCTGAAACAGATACTCCAGGAACATGGCCCAACCCACGACGAACCCGATCTGCGAATTGAATCCGCGGCTCACGTAGGTGTAAACCGATCCGGCTGAGGGGTAAACGGTTGCCATCCGGCCAAAGCTTACAGCCGTAGCAGTCATGGCCACCATGGCGGCCAGCAGAGTGATGACCGCATGTCCTTGCGAAAGCACCTGAGCCTCGCCGAACATCGGGACCACCGCGATGGGCGAGGTCAGAATCACCCCGTAGTACACCAGGTCCCAAAGGCCGAGCACCCGCTTGAGCTTCGGTTGTGTAGCTGCCGCCTCGGCGGTGGTGGATTGCACTGGAATGCCCCCTGCCCATCCTCAGAATGGGGTGGTGCCTGAATCTCCTACCCGTCGCGTATTACACTCGGCCGAGCTTGAATTTAAAAGACTCGTTGCTTCTCGCGAGCTTGCACGTACTTCGCACGAGCCGCTTGGACGGACTCCACTTCGGAGACCTCCGCGATCGGAACGTCCCACCAGGACTCGTAACCTGGCACGCGTTGATCATACGAGGTCTCAATCACAATCACCGAAGTTACGGGACGCTGGCGGGCTTCGCGCAGCGCTTTTCGGAGGTCCTCTCGCGATTCAGCCCGAACCGCGTGAGCCCCCAAACTCTGCGCATTGGTGACGAAGTCCACCGGCACCCGATCCCCCTCAAGCTGTCCATTTCTTCGATAGCGATACTCCGTCCCCATCCCACGATTGCCGCACGCGCGGCTGAGTCCTCCGATGCTCGAAAACCCGTGATTGTCGAGCACCACGATGATGAGCTTGTATGCCTCCTGCGCGGCCGTCACGATCTCCTGGGCCATCATCAGGTACGACCCGTCGCCCACCATGATGTACACCTCTCGGTCCGGAGCGGCCATCTTCACGCCCATACCGCCAGAGATCTCATATCCCATGCAGGAGTAGCCGTACTCCATGTGATATCCGTTCGGGTCTCGGGTTCGCCAGAGTTTGTGCAGGTCGCCGGGCAGGCTGCCCGCCGCACACACCAACACGTCCCGCTCGCCCGACACTTCATTGACCACTCCGATCACTTCTCCCTGGCTGACCGGCACTCCGATATTCAGGTTGTAGATTCGGTCGACTTCTTTTTCCCAGGCGGCGCGGTAGCTCTGCAACTGAGCAGCATAGGACGGTTGCACTCGGAAGCCCGCCACCGCCTTGCCCAATTCTTCCAGCGTTACCCGCGCGTCGCCGACTAGCGGCAAAGCCGCCTGTTTACCGGCATCGAATTCGCTAACATTTATGTTCACGAATCTTACGGAAGGGTCTTGAAATGCGCTTTGGGATGCGGTTGTGAAGTCGCTGTATCGCGTGCCCACTCCAATGATTTGATCGGCTTCTCGGGCCAACTTGTTGGCGCCCGGCGTGCCGGTTACACCCATGGCGCCAAGCGCCTGAGGATGATCGTACCGCAGCGAGCCTTTGCCCGCCTGCGTCTCGACCACCGGAATACCCGTTTGCGCAGCAAAGTCGGCGAGCGCGGCGCTCGCTTCGGAATAAATGACGCCCCCGCCAGCCACCAGCAGAGGACGGTGGGCCGAGCGGATCCATTCCGCCGCCGCTGCCAGGAGTTTGCTGTCGCAGCGCGGCCTTGCGATCGCCCACGTCCGTTTTCGGAAGAAGTTCTCCGGGTAATCGAAAGCCTCAGCCTGCACGTCCTGTGGCAGTGCCAGCACCACCGCGCCCGTCTCCGCCGGAGAAGTCAGCACGCGCATCGCCGCCGGGAGGGCGGTCAGGATCTGTTCCGGCCGTTCCATGCGGTCCCAGTAACGAGACACTGGCTTGAAGCAATCGTTGACCGAGATATCCTGGCTGCCGGGCGACTCCAGTTGCTGAAGCACGGGCGCCACATCGCGGCGCGCGAAAATGTCCCCCGGAAGCAGCAGCACGGGCAGGCGGTTGATGGTGGCGAGTGCCGCTCCTGTCACCATGTTGGTCGCGCCCGGACCGATCGACGTCGTACAAGCCAGCGTCCTCAACCGGTTGCTCGTCTTGGCAAACGCCGATGCTGTGTGTACCATCGCCTGCTCATTCCGGACCAGGTAATAGCGCAGCTCCGGGTCTTGCTCGAGGGCCTGCCCGATACCGGCGACGTTCCCATGCCCAAAAATTCCCAGGCAGCCCTCGAAAAAGCGCTGCTCTTTTCCATCGCGCTCGCTGTATTGGTTCTTGAGAAATGCGATGATGGCTTGCGCCATGGTCAGGCGACGGGTCATGAGCGCCCCTCCTGCGGAATCCTGCCCTGCTTTTGCGTCCGGTAGGCCACGCCTCATCCTCTCACGAGGGGCAGGCGAGGATCGGGCTCCTTCCACGTGGAACGAATCCACACGTGGTGGGGGTCTTCCGTGATTGCCAACACACGGGATGTTCCGGCGAGAAAATTCAGGTAATACACGTCGTAGCCGGGCCCGGCCACCACTGGATGAAAACCGCTATGCACCAGGACCACATCCCCGTCCCGCGCTTTCAGGGTTCGTTCCCCGGCGTGGTGACCCATATAGAGATGTTGGAACGCGAAAGCGTTCGGCTGATTCATGCGGTAATAGTAAATCTCGTCCAGATCCACTTCCCGCGGAGGATCGTCCACGTCATGCTTGTGCGGCGGATAGCTCGACCAGTTGCCTCCCGGCGTGTACACCTCGATCACGACCAGCTTATCGGCCGGGAAAGCAGGGGGGACGATGTCGACGATCTGGCGCGAGACGTTGCCTCCTCCCCGTAAGTTGCTGGCGACCTCAGACGGACGAATCAATTTGGGCTCGAGTCGCGCTTGTGAAGGCACGCGGCACTCTGCAATTTCGCACGCAGTCTCCGCTCGGAAACTGACTTTGTTGCCCGTGGGCAGGTAGAGCGTGTAGGGAAATCCGTCAAACACATGCTTGCGCTTCCCGATTTTCTGTTCGCCCTGCCCCCAGTCAGCTACACACGTACCACCCAACAAAACGAAGGCAGCTTCCTCTCCATCGGTGCTTGCCTGGTAAGTATCGCCCGGAAGCAAGCGGCGGACGAAGAAACTCATCCACTCCCACATCGCTTCTTGCCGTGGCAGATGCAGAAGTTCACCGGCTTGCTCCGGAGGCAGAGGGCGGGAATGAATCAGGAAGTCGCGTTCGCTCATTGTCGTTCTCCGCTACGGGGCGGGGACAGTCCTCAGGGACGCGCCGGGAGCTGCGGGGAAAACATGCTAACCGCTTTGACAATATGGCAAATGACCTGTTCAATTGTCAATCGCTACTTGCGTCTGTCCCCGGGCTCCAGAGTTTCCGCTCAGGCAGTTAAGCGCTTTGCTGCGCGCCTTAGTACTCACCGAAGCTGGTGCCCGGTGTTGGCATATCGCGTATCAGGGCGCTTAAATCGGTAAAATACCTTCAGCGAAATCGTGCCCGCAACTCGCGGCGATTCTCCCTGAACCAGCAGCGAATACTCCGGGTAGAGCGAAGTGCATCCGCCCGTCCAGCCATCCTTTATCGCGCGTCAAACCTGGCTGAGACCGGTTCGGTCCGATCAGGTTTCTGGCGTCTAGGAATCGATCAAATGACGCACCATCGGTTCTCCGGAGAGACAGCTGCGTATTCGCCCTTCCAACTCACGGTCGGCCTGGGTTTGCCTCTCATGCTGACGCAGATGCTCTGCCCAAGAGTTCACGAGAAATATCTCCAGATAACGATCCGCGACTTCAGTATCGCGGAAGATTGCCCACCGATACGCGCCATCGCGACGCCGCATCGGACCATATTCATGCATTGCATCCACAAATTCTGCTGTCCGTCCAGGAATGACGGCGTATTCGATGGTAACCAGCACCGGCCCTTTTTCAACATCAGCTCCAACTTCCCCGATGACGACGGGCATGCGCCAGTGGTTCCAGGGGCTCAGATCCGCGGTCGAATCGGGAAGTCGCGCGACCAGAGCAATTGCTGCGGTGGCGATCGTCCCCAATCCAGCGTAGACCAGCGCGGTTCGAACGCCTGATCGTTGGGCGACGGCGCCCCAGACCGCGGTCCCGAGCGCAAAACTCCCCTGATAAACCAAAATGAAGATGGCGAGGACTCGTGCTCTTACCCAATCAGGCGCCAGGTTCTGGACGAGGGCATTAATAAGGGAAATGAAAATGACCCATGCCGCACCGCCAACCAACATAACCGCAGCCAGCGTGCTCAATCTGTGCAACCCACTCATCGCCAGAATCACTAGCCCCAAGCTTACGACGCCCGTCGACACGATGGGCTCCATCGCCCACCTGTCACGGGCTGACTGCATGACCCAAGCGCCGATGATTGCACCGCCACCAAAGCAGCCAAGCAAGAGTCCATACCCGGTTGCATTCTGATGCACGCTTCGAGAAACCGTCGGCAGCAAAGCAAACAGGGCGCTGGAGAAGAACATGGCTACGCCTGTTCTGAGCAATACCGTCAGGATTGCGGGAGAGTGCCGGACGTATCGAATTGCAGCGACGGTAGCTCCCGAAAAAGATTCTGGCGGCGCGCTCCTCCTCCGGACAGGCCTTTTCCACTTGGCAACAACAAGAATGACACCGAAGAACGATACGAAATTTGCGACGAAGGCTGTGGCGACACCAGCAACAGATATGATCGCGCCAGCGAGCGCCGGGCCAACCGCTCGGGCGAGGTTGAATTCAATCCCGTTGAGCGCAGAAGCCGCTGCGAGGTCTTCCTTGGGCACCAATTCAGGGAGGATTGCACGCCAGGCCGGCGTTTCGAACGCATCTCCGGCCGAGAGCGCAAATGTGAGCAGCAAGAGCATCCATGGCGTCATCATTCCTGCCATGGTCAAGATCGCTAGAATCAACGCGACACTCATCATCCATGACTCGGTGAAAAGAATCAGCTTGCGGCGGTCGACGATATCGCCAGCGGAGCCTGCTGGAAGGGCCAGCAGAAAATACGGCAAGGAAGCGGCGGTCTGCGTCAGCGCAACATAGGTCGGCCCGGCGCCAAGTGAGACCATCAACCATGCGGCGCCGACGTTCTGCATAAAAGCGCCGGCGTCTGAAAAGACGTCCGCCACCAGCAGATTGCGAAAAACCGTTATTCGAAGCGGTCGCCACAGATTTGGGGAAGCAGTCGGCTTCATTTCTCTCCGCTGTTGTCTCTCAACTAGGCTGTCCCAAGGTTCGAATCGAACTCAGGAATCCAGTATTTTTCGTAGCCTTTCGGAGGACAGCTATGTCAAGCAACATAGCAGAAATCGCCACCGAGGCACCGCTCACGTCGAATCCTCTTGGTGTCATCCCAGGACGAAATACCATTCGATGTGCCTTATGGCCGCCCAATATCACTAGACCGAGCCCAGGCGGTTATGCAAGCCGCTCTGGCAGACGCCAAGAAGCGGAATTCGAAAATGAACGTAGCAGGTAGCCGATTCCGGTGATAATTTAGTTGCCTTCCAACGAATGGACGGCGCGATGCTCGCCTCCATTCAGATTGAGGAACCCAAGGCGCGAGCAGCCTAGACCTTCCGGCGCCAACGAAGGTCTTCGAGGACCGTACCCAGTCTATGCATCTCAACTATCTATCTCGCGTTCGATGGAATGATTGTGTCTCAAGGCGGTATTCCACGGATCGACCAGGGCGTGATTATCGGCGCAATCGGTTGTTCGGGAGGCACGGATTCCCAGGACGAAGTCGTGAGCAAGGCAGGGGCGGCTGTAATGAATCAACTCCCGTCGAGGAACAGTGGATGGGATCTTGCGAAGACGTTGGGGGTCGATTGCGAACACAGGTTGTGGTTTACGGCATCAAGCCTAGAACAACCTGCTTCGTCGATCGCTCACCGCCCTAGCATGCCGGTGAGCCAGTAATCGACACTGAACTTTCCCGGGCCAAAGCAGATCAGCCACATAAAGAAGAGCACGTACAGGACTTCCGGAAGGTAGAGGAAATCGTCAAGCCAGTTAAGAGGCGAAAGTCCTTTCGGCATGGCGGAAAGCTTTGTGGTCAGGATGGCGACAAGCATATCGACCAATAGAGGCACGCAGGCCAGGCTCGAAAGAAACCCCACCGTCAGCAAGGATCCGCCAACGAACTCGACACTCGACACGAAATAAGTCATCCGGCGGGGAAACGGGACTTTGGCCTCAACGAGCGTTTCGTACATAGTTTGCGTGCTGCCGGCGACAAACAATTTGTTTGCCCCGGAGATGGCGAAGAACAGCCCGAGCGAAACGCGTATCAGCAGGATGGCATATTGTTCCAAATCACTGCTACCCAGCAGCGCAAACTGGACCAACCGTTTCCAACCCACCTCTTATCCCTCCATCGGAGGATGTGCTCTAACGATACCCCATACCCTACAGTTCGACTTCTCCGGTAACCGCGTTCATCAGGACTTAGCGGGTCTCTGGCGTTAATCCCTGCTCGACAATGATGCTGCAAACCGCAAATGGCGCCGTGGTTAGCGAATTCCCGCGCCTCGAGATCATGCGTCCATCCGTTCGACCCATTGAGCGCGCCATGCGGGAGCCACGAATGGATCCGCAAAGTACTGCGTTTCCCGCGCAACCTTGTCGTTCCTGAACTCCATGATGCTCACGGTGTAGGACGGCTTGCCGTCATAGGTCAGGATGAATTCGGTGATCCAAAGATCACCGCTGCCAATGATTCGTCGGAGAGCAAACCGCTTTTTGCTCGGCTGACTAGCGCGTTGGCTCTGTATGTTGCGTCGACCGCGGGTTCGCTCGCCTGACTGCGGGTATTCGAGCACCGCGTCCTCGCGATAGATGCGGTGCTCGGTTTCAAAATCGTTGGCATCGGACGCCGCCCAGTGCTGATCCAGTGCCGCACGGATCTCTTGATCTCGTACTCCAGAATACTGCTGCTTCTTTTGTTGATCGTTCATCTTGAGCCTTCAATTTGACAAGAAGCTAAATGCTTTAGTGGAATCGGAGTGTACGGCGCCCGCCTAGCGGGCGATTTGGCCCAGGTAGTATCCGAGTCGATCTTCGACATCCCCCGGCTTGTGGAAGCCGCGCGCCATCCGTGCCTTGATCCCCTCCTGGGACGATCGCCTCCGTATTACTCTGGCTCTACATTCGTCCCGCGACAACGCACGGAACAATTGTTGAAGAAGGCTCCCTGAAACTGGCCGTCCCGAGTTCAGGCAGTTTGACCTCGAGCTCATGTTCGGTAGCAGGTCTGATTCCTGACATCGGCGTAGAAGCCGACAAACGATGCGTCTCTGGCCATCATGTTTTCAATGGGTTAGGAGAATTGCTGAACCTCTCTCAGCCGCAAGAAAGCCCCTCAACCTCTTAACCACCTTAATAAATGATAATGATGTGTCGGAAAAACCTAATGCTAGCGGGTGGCGCGAACGCTTGGGACAAACTTCATGCCACGCAGACGTCGTTTGCGTCTGTGTGCCACACGACGATTTTTTTCTAAATTGCGCCAAGCAACACCAGGATCACCCCAGCGCCGCAAGTTGCGTAAGCACGCCAAACACTACGCCCAACCCGGGGGCAGTAACGTACAGGCCGGTGGCGGGGCGGGTTCAGGTGGGCGGGGACTTTGGGTTTGAGGCGTGAACAACAAGCCCTCTTCCCGGTTCCCGGGGAGAGGGCCGTTGCGGTCGGAACGAGTTTTAGTCGTCCAAGTCAGCGGTGGTGGGTGCCGGGTTGTTGAAGTCGCTCGGGGGGCGAACCGTGCTCTCGCCGGGATAGGGTCGCTTAAACCCGGTCGACAGGTACCAGTTCAGGTGGTTGACGGTGTCCGGGTCTTCGGAGTCGGGCTTGGTCAGTTTGCCGGCGAAGATCTGCGCTTTCTTCTCGATCCAAGCCTTCCTCAGGGCCTGGACCGCCGGGCTGCCCGTTTTGTCCACTGCGCTCGCGATAACGCCCTCGTCCAGCGGGACCTGGTTTGGCACGTGCCTCCAAGGCTTAAAGTTCTCTTCGGGCGGCTCGCCTTGAACGAAAGCCGTCCTCATCGGCGACGCCACGAGGTCGAACTGATTCATGGGCCGCAGACCGAGGATTTGCTCGATCGTACGAGTCATGTTGACCTGCGTATAGTAGGTGTGGTCGGTGGGTTTGTGTTGCACAGCGTACGGGCTGACGATGTAGCCTGGGCTGCGATGACCGTCGACGTGGTCGACGCCGTTCTGCGCGTCGTCTTCCTCCATAAAGATGGCCGACGAGGACCACACATTGCTGTGGCTGATGTAGTCGATAATGCGCCCAATGGCCAGATCATTATCGGCCTGTTCGGCGTCCGGAGTGGGCGGGCCGCCGGTGTGGTCGTCCATTATCCACAGGATGCTCAACGCGGGCACCTTACCGGCTGCGAGGTCCTTCTTGAAGTCCTGCACCCACAGATCGACGCGGAACTGGTCGGGGATGTTCAGATCAAACTGCGGGAAGTTCGTAACGAGGTGGTTATACACGGCCGGGACAGAAGACTCCGCCTGCACCGTGTTCTGATAATAGAGCGTCTTCTCAAGCCCGGCCTCGAATTTCTTGGCGTCGGCGTAAAAATCGCTCCAGCTTGGCTCACTCGTCGACCCGTCCGGCTGTAGGAACGTATCGTTCTCGACGTATTCGCCATAGATCTTCACCGGCAGACCAGCGGCCGCCGCTTCCGAGAACAGGAATCCCTTTTTCTGATAGGCGAGTGCATCGCCGGCGTTCCCGCCTGGATAGCTCCGGTTCCAGTCTGGCGACTGAATGTCGTCGGCGTAGGGTGCCATACCCTCGGTGATCCACTGGTGACCGTCAGCCGACTGGCGGCTCGGGTCGTAGAAATTGTCGAACAGAGGGAAGCGCTTCAACAGCTTGTGCGCGTTCGGCGTATCCTTGCCGCCAAACACTGCCAACGAGGAGTCGCCATTGCCGGCTGCCACGTCGCCCAGAACCTGATCATAAGTGCGGTTTTCACGGATGATCAGGAACACGTGCTTGATCAGCGACGGATCGCCGATCTTGGCCGGGATTGCGACCGGCTTGGCATGCGAGCTGCCACCGGCGGCAGACTTGATATTTTGCGCCAGATCCCAGTGGTTGTTCTGGAAAACCTGGCTCGTCATCGCCTCCAAGGTGCCACTATCCGGCACGGGAACGATGCTGACGGTGCCATTGTCCTGGTGGGTATTGTAGTCGGTGACGCCGTAGTCGGTCTCGAATGAATAACGCGCGCCGATGCCCTTGTCGTTGGCAACGAGGAGCACGTTCTCAGCTCCGTCCAGCACGACCGAGCTCGGCGCATAGGCAACCGGGATCATGCCCATAACGGGATTCCTCGCCCCGTTGCTGAGGTCGACCACCCCGATCGCGTTGGCATTGTAAAGCGCGACGTAGGCAACGCCCTTCTTGCCATCCACGGCGATCGAGTTCGGCGCAGCACCATAAGCCGGTCGGCGATCGCCGGGCACTCGGATCGGCAGCCCAAGGTCGATCGTCCGCTCTACCTCGTTGGTGGCCGTGTCGATAACCGAGATGGTGTCGCTATAGGCATTGGCGACCAACAGGTGCCGTCCGTAGAACGCCATCCCGGTCGGGTGCAGACCGGTCGAGATGGTGCCGGTGACGTTCATCGAGGCCAGATCAACCACAGAAACGGTACCGGTGATCGCGGCGCCAACCACCGGGTCGGCGACGATCTCAGTGCCGGCGGAGTAAATCTGGAAGTCCGCCTCTCTAGCGGGCCGGCCACCCTCGTTGCTGATGTAGGCGGTCGCGCCGTTGTTGTCGATCACGATGCTGTGCGGCGCGTTGCCGACACGGATCTGCTCAGCCTGCTTCGGCGGCTTCGCGGTCAGGTCGATCCTGGTCAGCGTATCGTTCTGGTTCAGCAGTGCGTAAGCGCTCTTGCCATCCTTCGAAAACGCGACGCCGCCGGGATAAGAGGTGCTCGGACTATAGAACGTGGCACAGGGTCTGGCATAAGGGCCTATGGGGCTGTTTGGAAAGCACGCGATGAAGGAGCTGTCTGGCGGTACGCTGACCTGAGCGTTGTCTTCCAGCAAGCCGTCTTTAGTGACGTTCGCGATGGTGACATAGCTACTGTCCTGGCTGAAGACCAGGTTCTTGCCGTCCGCCGAATAGGCGATGCCGCTATAGCTGCCGCTCGAATCGTGCCCGAACGGGACGTAGTTCTGCAGGACGGCGCCGGTGTTGGTGTCGAACACTTCGACGGCTTCCGACGCGCCCAAGGTGAGGACGGCAGCGGTGTGAGTGTTGAGATTGGGATTCAGCGCGATGGCCTTCGCGCGGACCCGGATGCCGAGGTCGACTTGCGTGCCGGCTGGGGTGATGACCTGGCCATCGCCGACGACCCACGAGCCGTTCGGCTGAGGGCCGGTGACGTAGGTCGGATAGGGCACCGACTGAGCAGTGGCGAGCCCCTGAAAGCTAAGCCCCGCCGCCAGCAGGCCGGCGAGCGGACTCACACGCTGGGTGTGAGATTTACTGCGAGAGTTATTTCGAGACCTTTTTCGGGACATGTAGTGTTCTCCTCTCTCCTCCTTAGATTTTTTCACCACGCAATCGGGATCTGTCGTGCGACATTCGCGGTGCAAACAGGACCAGCAGGTCTGCACATCGGAGTCGTAGCCGCGAACCTTAACAGACGAGATGTGACGGCCTTATGACAATCGGGTGAACTTTCTGTTAAAAGGGCCGAACGTTTTTCGCGGATTGTGAAGCGCCCAGCTCCAGGCTAGGCAGAGTCTGTTTTGTGGAAGTGCTTTTCGGGTCTTTTCGGTGGGGTGGGCTGCTTCAGCCCAATCATGATCGGGCGCTACCCGCGGCCATTTCCGACCCGTCATCGACGAGCGCGCGCAGGGCACCCAGCCAGGGTTCGTAGCGTCGCCAGCGCGCGACGGAAGTGCGATAGATCGGCTGCCGGGTCTGCCATTTGCTAGGCGTCTTCACAGCCCGCGGATTGGATTCAGGGCGCAGGCACGCGTCATGCCACGCCAAACCGCAGGCCGCGATAATCCGCCGGATGATCGGTTCGGGCGTGCCTGTCAATTCCTCGTAATCGACATCGATGAAACGATCCGCCGGCAGCACGCTCCGCCAATGGTCGATGAGCCGTTGGTAGCTCCGGAAATACGCGACCAGTTCGGTACCTCCGGTCGGAAACGACAGGCTCGGATGGAAATGAGTTTGATGGATCGACAGCGCCGTGTCGACTGCAGAGCGGCGGCAATGGATGAGGATTGCGCGCGGAAATGCCACATGGACCAGCCCGGCCCAGAGAAAGTTGAACGGCATCTTGTCGGTCACTCGCGCCGCCTTCGGCGCGATCGTGCGCAGCACCCCCAGATAGTCTGCCGCCGCTTTGGCGAAAAACGGCTTCTCGTTCCCGGCTGCGCCGGAGCGGTGCCAGGACGCCCCGCGCTCGTTCCAGAAATTCAACTCGTCGCCGGCTCCGACCTCGGGATGCATGGAAATGATCTGCTCAACCAGAGTTGTACCGGACCGCGGCATGCCGATGATCAGCACCGGCGTCCGATCGCCGCTGCCGAGTTCGTGTGCCCGTGCGATCCATTGGGGTGTGCAGCGTGCAATCAGGTGGTCGATCTCGATGAAGAACGCGGCCGAGTCGAACGACGTATAGCCCCGGCGCACGGTGTCTGCAGCGTCGAAATGCTGCATGGCCAAGGCGTAGTCGCCAAGATCGTCCGCCGCTTTGCCGATCGCGAGGTGAAGCCGCTGACGATGCGCCGCCTCCAGCCCCGGGGTGGCGAGGGCGGCTTGCATCTGTTGAAGCAGACCGTCGTCATCGCTCGTGACGCGGCGACACCGGACCAGATCGTAGTAGTTTCCCGCCAGCAGCGGCGCGATCGCGATCGCGCGTTCGAAGCATGCACGAGCCTCGTCGAAACGGCCGGCCTCAGAGAGCAGGTTGCCCAGTAAGTCATACGCCATGGCGTTCCGCGGATCGGCCACCAGCGTCTGCCGCAGCACCTGTTCGGCTTCCTGATTGCGCTCCTCGATCAGCAGCGCCCGCGCTTTGCCCAGGCGTCCGAAGCTGGTCCTGCCTCCAGTCGTCGCCGCGCGGCGGAAACAGCCGATCGCCTCGTCGCGATGGCCCATTGTGTAGACCAGGTCGCCGGCGCGGAACCATGCCTCGCTCATGGATGGGAGCAGCTTCGTGGTACGGTCGTACGCAGCGATTGCCCCGGCGATGTTACCCAGCTTTTCGAAGGCGATTCCCATGCGGAAATATGCATCGGCGTAGCGCGGGTTGATGGCGACGGCCCGCTGCAATGCCGCGATGGCATCCGATAAGCGGCCAACCTCGAGGCAGGCGAGGCCGAGATCGTGCTGGATCGTGGGATTGGAGGGCTGCAGCAGCGCTGCATCGCGCAACGGCGCGATGGCATCGCCTGGTCGCCCGGCCTCAAGGAACTTAGTGGCCAAGGTAAGCAGGGGCGCCACTTGGTGCGACGCGGCTGGGTTTGGAGACTGGGACATAAAACGCGAACCTAGCGTGGAATCCGTAGCGTGGCCATCGGAACCGCCAACGCAATGTCACCCTACCATAATCTGCCAACCAGAAAACTTTTGCGATGGGCCATCTGCACGCAATCGAACGGGCGGCCGTCAGCGGTCCCAGGCTGATATCCAACTTCGAATGGCTGCTTCAGGACGTGCCGCCTGGCCGATCGGGCGCTTAGCGGACTCTCACCCGTTGGCCTTGCGTCGAGTTGTCATTTCTTCAACTCCGCCTGCCAATTGAGCACGACCGTGATCGAACTGGGCGACGGAGCGAGGTTCTGTGTTGTGGAGTTGCGTCCAAGGGTTTACGCCGTCCTTCAGGCCGGAGATATAGATTGGTGGGACCCCTGGGTCCCACCAATTAGAGTCGGTAGCCTAACTACCTTTTTTGTCTTCGTGGCTTTGGGTCACGGGAGCAGCCGTTCCCTTCAGACCTTCCCAAAGGATCTTGTTGTAGAGTTCGGCCGGAACCCGATCTTCTTCAGAAAAGTCGAAGCCGCGGGTTTTCTCCGTCCAGTACTTCGTGTCATGAGTCGGTTTTATGTCGGGACCGGCGGCGAACTCCACCTTCGCTGGATCCAGTCCAAGTGCGGTCAACTTCAGCAGCGTCGAGGCGACAGCATTGAAGGTCCACTTGCCCGATGCCTCGGTGTCGAAAACGTCCGCCATCGGTCTCGCGTAATAAGTATTCAAGTTGAGGTGCTTCGTGCCCAGGATGTCCTCGATTGTGCGGAGCACGTTCGGCTGACTGTAGTGGGTGCTCACGATTGCGTGCGTCTTTACGTAGGGGCCAACGAAATAGGTGGTTGCGCGATGCGAATCGACGTGGTCCGCTCCGTCCTGAGAGTCATCTTCGATGATGATGATCAGGGTGTTTTTCGCGTACGGGCTGTGAGCGACGGCTTGAACGAGCAGCCCGACAGCATAGTCGTTATCTGCTTGCTGGATTTCCGGAGTGTTGACTCCAGCCAGCGCCGAACTGAAACTGCCAGTGTGATCGTGGCTGAGGCCGCGAATCATCTCGAGCGACGGCAGATTGCCGTTCGCCACGAACTGCTGGAATTCGCGGTTCCATTCGTTGAAGCGCCAAACATCCGGGTAGACCTGGTCGTAGGCACGGAAGTACGGATCGTAGAATCCGTTCTGATAGAGAAGTTGATTGGCCGTTGTGGTCTGGATGATGCCGGCGGCAAAAGGATCCGAGATGGGGTTTGCGATAGTTCCGATGCTGCCCGGGGTGTTAGCCATCCAACCGTAGTTGCGCACCGTTCCACCGGCATTCAGCACGGCGTTGAAGATGTATCCCTGCTGGTAACCGGACGGGCCGTCGGTGGCCGCATGGTCACCGTCACCCGCCAGGATGTTGGTCGTGCCTCCGCTGAGCGTCGAAGTTGCGCTGCTGTACGGCGTGGTTGCGCCAGTTGGGTCAAAGAAAAAGTCGCGGGCGGCCGGGCTATTTAGGTTGCTCGGAATGTTCCGGTTCTGGCCCTCCCCCTCATAGGAGAGGCCGCGGTTCACACGTGCATAGTTGATCTGCTGCGTGAGCGTCTCGGTGTTGGTCACACGGCCGCGCATGGACCAGGACCAGCCATCCATCGATCCGTCGCCAGGATCCATGAAGTTATCCAAGGTCACGAAGTTCCTCGCCATACGATGGAAGCTGGGTGTCGCGAGTTCGCCGAACAGAGCCAGCGAAGGATCGCCGTTCGAACCATTGCCCAGATCACCGAGGATTTGATCGAAGGTGCGGTTTTCCTTCACGACATAAATGATGTGCTTGATTTTCGAGTGAAGGAAGCTCATTACTTCTGCATCGGATTCGGAAGACTCGATCCGATACCCGTTGTTGGCTGCGACCGTTGAGGTCAAATCCCAGAGAGACTCGCTCGGCGGAACTTGAGCGCTGACCAGCGACGCGTGTTCCAGTTGAAATTGATACTGATTGTTCGCTCGCAGCGTGGCGGACTCGGCCGCATTGCCACCCGGGAAGGGGCCGCCCGGCGGGGTAATGTACTGGATGAAGGCAAAGTTGCCGTATCCATACCCCGGGTTCGGGCCCGTGTCGCTCTTGCCGTTGATGATGTACATCCAGCTGCCATCGGCGCTGAAGGCAACATCGGTCGGGTCGTATGCGGTCGGGATGAGGCCGAGCGTATGGAAAGCGTGCGGCCCACTGAGTGGGATCACAGCGATCGAGTTCGAACCGGCGTTGACTGCATACAGAGTTTTCGTTGCTGGATTCACGGCGACAGCGGTCGGCGCCGCGCCAGTGGTGTTCGCAGGAAACCCCAAATTGGCGGGACCGCGTGTGTCGATCTTGTGGATAACCTTGTTATTTGCAGTGTGAATGACTGCAACCTGGTCCTGATTATCTTCCGCAACATAGAGCGTGGAACCGTCCGCGCTGAGTGTCATGCCGTTGGGGTTGCCATCCAGTCGGATGCGGGCCACGAGTGAACCAGCGGTGGGGTTAGTCACATTGACAGCGATGACCTCACGATCTCGATCAGCGCCGACATAGGCGACGGCACCGTTCACCACAACAGAATAGGGGAACGTGCCGCCCTTGGAGCCGCTCGAGGCGCCGGAGGTGGCAAAGGGTCGTAAATCGTACTCATAGCGGACCGTCCCAGTCGCCGTATCAATGACGCTAATCGAATCGTTGTAGTTGTTGGCGGCTACGAGCGTTTTGCCGTCGGCGGAAACCGCAAGTCCAGCGACATTTGGCTCGACCCCGAGACCGAGGCCGGTCCGATTGGCAGCGTTCGAGATGCAACCGCCGGGGGCATGGCCTAAGCTGATCTTGGTGCTGAGTCCAAAACTGCTGCCATTACTGCTGTAGGCATACACGGCGTCATCACACCCGCCCGAGGCATACAGCGTCTGACTGCTTGGTGCCCAGACGAGACCAACGTGCGCATTGGGCTGCTGGATGACTTGTTTAAGGACAGGACTGGTCTTATTCGCATTTGAAATGTCGTAGAGAAAAAGGAACTGCGTTGAAGCTGCCGTGTCAACGTTACCCGAAGAGGCGTAAAGCGAGTTCATGCCGGCAGTCAAGATGGCCAAGGTCTTGCCGTCCGGGCTTACTACTGCCTTTACCGCCTGACCTGCAACGAAGCTCGGATATTTTGTCAGACCGGGGTTGAGTGGCTGCTGGACGGCGTTCGCCAAGACCGTTGGCGTAATAAATAAACCCGGCGGCGTCGGCGACTTCTTATCGTCATCGTGATCAAGTTGTGGGTTTGCAAAAACCCCAAGGGCCAGAATGGCCCAAGCGAGAACAATCAGCTTGCCCAGCTCATCGAACCTAAACAGTCTCATACAGCGATTCCTTTTCTTCTAAGATGTTCCTCACGAATCCCTCCGTGAGGCGGAGCACGACGGAGCCTAATCATCACATCCGAGGGCTCACAACAGACCTCGTGAAAGTACGGGACTAATGTTGAGCTTGTGTTAAGAGCAGATGAAAAGTTGCGCACATCGAATTTGTTTGGCCGTGACAACACGATGCGAAGTTGTTTCGCGAGGAAGCAGGTGCTCCATAACTCCGCTGCAAGCTTGTCCCAGCGCAATCATCTGTGACCGATGCGCCGATGCGCCATCAATGACGGATTTGTCGGGGAGGAGGCAGGGCGGAATGCGAAACCGTCTCGCACTCCGGCCCTGGCTGCAGCGAGTGGAAACGAATACTCGCCGTGCAGGATCTCCTCCCAGACAAACGGGCAACTCACATCACTCCTCGGCAGGTAATCCGGTGGCGGGGTCGAGGAACAAGCGGCCGTCGTTCTGGGGCGCGCTGAAGTCGAACATCTGATTGATCGGGCTGGCTAGAACGTCAAACGAGCCCTGTCCAACACGTTCCCCACCCAGCCAGTTGTCTTCGATAAAGCGCAGGATCGAAGTCTGGTCGGTCACGGTGTGGTCCACGAAGTTCACCCTCGCCCAAGGCGAAATCACCAGCAGCGGCTGACGCGGACCGTATCCGCAACGTCCGAGTGCGTGCGCGTTGCCAGGATCGAGGCCGGGCAGTGCGGCGGCGGCTGTCCCACAGGCGTTCGGACCGGTCAGCGCATCCGCCGGACCGGTCGACTGGTTCACGATCGGCCCCATTTGGTGGTCGTACCATCCGTCGGAATCGTCGTAAAGCACGATGACCGCAGTGCGCTTCCACGTCGGTTGCTTTTCGAGGAAGTTGATCAGATTCACCAGGAAGTTCTGCTCATCCAGTGGACCCGAGTAACCTGCGTGGCCGTCCTGATAAGCTTGCGCCTTTAGAAAACTAACGGCTGGAAAGTTGCCATTTTGGACTGCAGCAAAGAAGTCAGTCAGATCGTATTCGTGGTTGGCGGGACCGCCCTTACCGATCTCGGCGACCGAAGAAGGTCTGGTGTGGTTGGCATTGGCAGTCGAGGCATAGTATTGAAACCAAGCATGGTGCGGAATGTAGTCCCCGGTCGTACCAGCGAGCCCGGTTGAGCTCCGGTGGCAGCCAGTCGACCCGTTGGAGTTCACCGCCGTGAGGTTGAACCCGCCCATGAACGATCCCCACGTAATGCCTGCCTCATTGAGCAGATCCCCGATATTCGTTCCGCCCATCTGGACTTGATTGCGGGTCGGATTGGAGCAGACGTCGCCAAGGGGATCGGCATCGCTGATAAGGGTCAGCGATCCACTACCGCCGTCGACCTCATCGGCAGTGCCGTTGAGCGTCTTGACCACGCCGTTCGTTTGCCCGGAAATCAGGTTCACTGCGCCCGGAGTCGAAGGGCCGAAGGTCGTGCTGTACGAGTTATCGCTCATCGCAAAGTGCTGCGCATAGTCCCAGAGCGCGGTCACGGTGTTGCCGTCGTAATAGCCGAGATTGAGGGCGGTGTTCGTCGCAGGCGATCCGACTGAAACCGGGAAAAGGTCCATCAATCCCGCATCAAATGCCCTTTGCTCGGCGGTGTAGTCGTGATCCTGATCCGCGGTGACTGGCTGCGACCGGTCCAGACGAAAGGGATTGCTGGCGCCAGCGCCATTGAGTGGATTGAGGTTGGGGTTGTTGTTCAACAAGGCGGGGGTGTATCCGTTGACTGTGGGCGTACCGCGCCTGGCGTGAAAGCCGGGCTCACCCTTGGGGTTCGTGGCATTGGGATACGTTCCAAAGTAGTGGTCGAACGAAACGTTCTCTTGAAAGACCACCACCAAGTGCCGAATGGGTGTTGCCGTTTCGGCGTTTGGTACCGCGAAAGCGGGCGCGGCACACGGTCCGAGAGCCGTCAGCAGCGCCGTTGCTAGAGCCACGGTCTTTCTAGGAACCGCTGGCGCAAAAATTCTCTTCAACATCTCTCCCTCCATCCTCCGGCACTTCGTAACCACACGCTGGGCCACACTGCCTGAAGAGGAACAAACGCTACCTGATGCATGTTTCGGCAATTTGAACCGCGTATTAAACCTCGGTGAATCGGGGGCGCGCCGAGCTTTGCCTGTGGATATCCGGGGTGCGGTCCGCGGGCGGCCACTAGCCTCTTCTCTGGCGGCGCGCACTCGGCCGGACCAACGCAACTTTTAGCAGACTTTCGAAGAAAGGCGATGGGTTTCCGCTGACAAAATTCATTCACCAATATTTCATTCATTTGTCATCGTCCCGTAACAACTCCTTGCTATTCATCGTCCGCGTGGGACGGCGCTGACAAAAACTCCTCACAGCAAACCTGATCTGAAACGAAGTCGAAGTGCGACGAGTCATCTGCCAGCGGCGTCGAGTTGGGTGCGATCGGAACGTTTTGAGGCCTATCGGCCAGGAAACAGTAATCTATGTGCAGCAAATGCATTTCTGGGAAGCGCATGGCCTTTCAATTATTCGTCGTCCTGCTCGTCGCCGCTGCTTGGCAATTCGTCGCTGCGCAGACGACAGTGACAACCGGTGTGGTGCGTGGATTGGTCAGTGACGGCTCAGGCGCTGTGGTTCCTCAGGCCACCGTCGCGCTCTTGGCGGCTAGCACAGGCCAACATCTAATCCGAAATACCAATGGCGCTGGAATTTTTGTTTTTCCCTCGCAGCCGGTTGGAACGTATGCCTTGGAAGTCACGGCGCCCGGGTTTCGCAAAGGAGTCGTGCGGAGTGTGGACGTTCAGGTAGGACAGACAACCACCGTAAATGTTCGCCTTACGCCAGGCACTGGGACCGAGTCCATCACGGTCAGGGGCGAGTCCCCCCTTCTACGAACCGAGGATTCCAACCAGAGTTCCGTGGTCGGCCGGGATCTGCTCGATGGCCTTCCGCTCAGCGGCCGGCGATTTCTCGATTTCGCGCTGCTCGTACCCAACTCCACACCCGACGGTCAGTCCGGATTGGTGAGCTTCGCAGGCGAGCAGGGCGGTGAGGACACGGGATACGCGAATGGTAATGGTGCAAACTCGTTCACGGTTGACGGCGCGAGCGCGACCAGCAACTACTTCGGAAATGCGCGCGGCGGCGAAAAAGTGCCTTACATCTTTGGCGAGAACGCCATCGAGGAATTTCAGGTCGCAGTGTCGCCTTATCGCGCCGAGTATGGCGGAGCGGCAACTGGCTTCGTGAATGTAGTGACACGCTCCGGCAGTGACGCAGTCCACGGCAGTGCTTTTTACTACAACCGCAACTCGGGCACGGGCGCAAACGATGCCGTCGACAAAGCGAACGGGTTTCCGCGCCCTGTGAACATTCTGCAGCAGTTCGGGGGAAGCCTCGGGGGCCCTATCCTGCCGCATCGCGCCTGGTTTTTCGTCGACTACGAGCAGCAACGCCAAAAAAATCCGATCACTGTCACCAACTCCAGTTTTTCAGGCTTGGACCAAACGGATTTCGGCGTACCCGACGGCGTGCTGCTGCCTTCCCCCAATGCGGCCTTCCCCGTCCCGAGCGAATTGTCTGTGCCGAACCCGAACAATTCCATCTATCTGCAGGACGTCGCCAACGCACTTAGCGCCATTCAGTCCAATCTCGGGGTTCAACCGCGCTTCGGGTATGATTGGTCCCTGTTCTCCAAGATTGACTATCGTGACTCACGAGACGATCGTTTCTATCTCAGCCTCAACTGGAATCGGTTCGATTCTCCAAGCGGCTTCATCGTCAACAGTCAAACTCCGCTTTTCGGGAAGAGCACCCTGGCAAATGCCTTCGTGCGCGACTACCACGCCAGTACCGGATGGAGTCACGCTTACGGCAGTGATTTGCTCAACGAACTGCACGGCAGCTTTTCGCGCGACGACCAGTATTCCACTCCCACCGGGCTGGTCAACTCATACTTACCCACCGTTTTGCTGAGTCCCTCGGGCGGCGAATCCGAAGCAGGCAGCAGCCTGCAACTCGGCAACGCAGGGTTTGCCGGCGGACGAACCAACGAAGCCCTTTGGCAGGCATCCGATCACGTGAGTTACCTGCGAGGAAAACACACCTTCAAGTTTGGAGCCGAGTTTGCACACGCTCACGTAACCGATCTGGCTTTTGGCGGTTTCGATCCCGACGCGCAGGCGCAGTTTGGCACTTTTCGGGGAACTTACAGCTTTTCCAGCCTGACGAACTTTGCCCTGGGCATCTATGACAATTTTTTCCAGAGTACGGGCCAGCCAAGGTTTTCTTTCAACGTCCCTTACCTGGGCTTCTACTTGCACGACACCTATCAGATTCGTCCTCGTCTGACGCTGGATCTCGGAATCCGAGAGGATTTTCAGATCTATCCGCAGCCGAAGATGAATCCTGCGTTCCCGTTGACGGGTGGGTTTTCGAACGAATACGAGCGCCTCGCACCCAGATTTGGATTCGCATGGCAGCCGCTGGAGCGAACCGTCGTGCGCGGTGGTTTCGGAATGTTCTACGAGAATCTCAACGGCCTGAACTACAGGAATGCGGTGATTTCTAACGGACTGCTTTCCCAACAGGCGTCGGTGTCCTGTAACTATGGTGACAACGGGTCGCTGACACCCAACCAGCAAAGTGCGGTATTCCCGAACCAGATCGGTGATCTGTCGCAATTCTCCGCCTCCGACATTTCCCTGGTAGACCCGCATTTTCGATACCCCTATATCCTCCAGGGCAGCCTGCAAATTGAACGCGAGATTCTGCGCGACACTGTAGTGACGATCGGGACGACCTGGACACACGGTGTTCATCTGATTTCCTCCAGCGCGTACGACTTAAATCAGAGCCCGCCGACCGGAACCACGACCTATGTCCTCTGCTCAAGTGGGGCTACCGACGCCAGCGGTTGCCACGGCGCATCCGTCGTCCTCCCGAATCTGGACTCGCAGCGCCTGGCGCTCACTGACAATCGCTTGACCACCAGTTTCGGCCAGATCAACGCGCTTATTACCCCTGGGATGAACAACTACAACTCGTTTTTTGTGCAAGGGCAGCGTCGCTTCCGTCACGGCCTGGCGTTCCAAACCGCTTACACGCTCTCGAAGAACCTCATGTCGCAGGGCGTGGACTTCAACAATCAGTTCGATTTCCGCAATACGCACGCTCCGTATCTGCTGGACCAGCGTCATCGTCTCTCGGTCGCCGCAGTCTTCCAACCCGATTTCGGGTCCCACCTCGAGTCGGAATGGATGCGTGCAGCCTTGTCGGAATGGACGATCAGCACAGTTATGCAGTTCGCGTCCGGCCGGCCCTACGCTGCGGAAATGGACATTGCTTGCGCTGCTCCCGACATCTCCGACGGGTGCCCGGACGGTTCCCCTCAGAATGCGATCAACAACACGGCCGCTCTTCAGAGCACGGCGAACTCCGCCTTGGGAATTAATGCCGGCAGCCCCAGTCCGTTCGAAGGCCTGAACTCCTTCTATGGCCCTTGGACGCAGCAGATCGACCTCGGGCTCTCGCGACGCTTCCATCTGACCGAACGGAATTCCATTACCTTCCAGGCTCAGGTTTTCAACCTACTGAATCACGCGAACTACTACGTACAGAACGGCACGGGAGCGAACCCCATCCAGTACAGCCCGTTCGGATCCACCTGTGGCGACGGACAGACTCTGAACCAGACCTGTTATCTCGTCCCCAACACGGGCCCGGGCGGATTCGGCACGCTGCAGGTGATCAACGCGCTCAACGGCCCGCGTGTTTTCCAGTTTGCGCTGAAGTGGAGTTTCTAAGCCTACCCGTAAGAGCGCCTTTGTCCTTCACCAAGAACACCACGAATTTCGCCGGTTGGGTTTGGCTGCTGATGCCTTTTCAATTCGTTACGCCGAGGAAAGAGTCCGGCTTGCGTGTCGCACGGGTTCCTGTTTACGCGGCGCGAGCGGCTGCTGCCGACTGAAGCAGGACATGTTGGACTGTTGGCTGAGTATCGGTCTACGAGGCGGCTGATGGCCACGGGCGCAAATCATTGGCTGCGATGTCTTGTGACAAAAGCGGCACTGCTCCCATAAGCACGGCATTGTTCCCCAGTTCGGCGGCGCAGACTTGAACCTTGCCCCAGGGTGTCCACGCATACTTATGCACATAGGATTCGAGGTAAGGAATGATAACGTCTGCGCTATTCATTACACCGCCGCCGATCACAATCATCTCCGGATCGTACGCATGAACCAGCCCGACGGCAGTGGCCGCCCAGATGTTCAAACAGCGGTCGCGGATCGCAACGGCCACCTTGTCGCCACTTGCCGCTTCTTCAAAAAGCTCTTTGAACCCGACGTTCGAATATCTCGACAAAACGCTGTCTCTAGCTCCGGGCCAATCCCTTACTATCAAGGGAAGTGACCAGCCACTCGCTTCAGCTTCCGCGCAGCCGACCGCCCCACAAGCGCATGGCCGTCCATTGAATACTGCCGGAATGTGCCCGCCCAAACAACCTGCTTGCGCATGCTTGCCGTGAAGCAACTTC
>Ga0210408_10000891_pt1 | contig 33422 bp, 31 predicted proteins | sample IncBWH4MmetaG_FD_155471 | JGI IMG/M metagenome (GOLD analysis project Ga0210408, IMG submission 155471) | Forest soil microbial communities from Barre Woods Harvard Forest LTER site, Petersham, Massachusetts, United States - Inc-BW-H-4-M | ecosystem: Environmental > Terrestrial > Soil >... | reverse complement strand
AAAATGAAGGCGGCTGGTTTCGGTCCTGTGCCGTGTGGTCCCGACGGGCCTGATGCGTGGGCACGCGCCGAGGAATGGAATCGGCGGTGGGATCAGACGCGCACCGGAGCGGCGCCCTCGCCGGCTATGGCAGCGGCGCAGAACCTGTCCTTCGAGAACTCCGAGGAATTGACGATCTATCCACCGCGGTCCTTGGGCGAGGCCTTCCGTAGGTACAGGAGGACCGAGGAATGGGGCCGCAAGGCGGTGCGCACGCGCGAAGATTGGTGGCGCGGTTGGAAGCGCATCAAGCCGGTGTTCGGCGACGTGGATCCGCGGACGGCTCGGCTCGATGACGTCTCCGCGTGGCGGAAGGCGATTGAGGATACTGTCTCGCTTCGTGAAGCGCATCGGGCGGTGAAAATCTGGCGCGCACTCTGGAAGGTTGCCGCCGCTCTTGGCTATTGCGTTAGAGATGCTGACCCCTCCCTTGCCGTCCGCAATTCAGCTGCAAAGGGACGGTCCGCGCGCTGGTCCGAGGGCGAAGCGGCGCGGTTGGCCAAATGGGCCTGGCGGATGGGCTTCCACGGCCTTGCCGCCGTGATCGGGGTTGCCTGGGATACCCAGATGAGCCCGGGCGACGTCCGCGCCCTCCGCGCCTCCCAGATGGCCACGGCGGGCTCGGGGACGCTGTTCTTCACCGAGCGCGGCAAGACGGGCAAGCCGGTTGGCGGGTTGCTCAGCGCCCGCTCTTTGCGGCTTCTGGGCGCCTACCTCACGAAGCTGGGCGTGACGCTCGCAGGCGATGCGTACATCTTCAGAAACCGGTCCGGGGCTCCCTACTCCAAGGACACGCTGGGCGACGATTTCAGGACCGTCCGCGAAGCCCTGTTCGGCCCGCTCGAGCGACGCATGCTCGGCCACGACTTCCGGCGCTCCGGCGCGGTGGAAGCGATCACCGGAGAAGCTACCCCCGCAGCGCTCTCCCACGCCATGGGGAACACGTTGTCGGCCTCGAACCAGCTATTTGCTACCTACGTCCCGGTCACGGTGGTGACGATCAACCAGGTCGCAGAGGCAAGGCGGAAGGGTCGCCGGGCGCTGCGCTAAAATGAACAGAACCGGCTCAAAAGTTGGAATGCGCCGGTCCGGAAAGTTGGAATGGGGAAAAGTATGACCGCTAAGTCCTTGAAAAGTGGCGCGAGAGACGGGGCTCGAACCCGCGACCTCCGGCGTGACAGGCCGGCGCTCTAACCAACTGAGCTACTCCCGCGTTTCGCGAAACCCGCGGAGACGTGGGACTTAAAGGGGCCATCATTCCAAGTCAAGCACTTCAGAATCCCCTTGCAGGGCAGGTCTTTTTGCGATCCCAATGCAAAAAACGGCCGGTTTGCAGGCAAAACAGCGTAGTCAGCCGCCCCCCGAATCGACTAAGGCCTGATACGCTTGATGCCGCCGATTTGAAGTCCCTGCAGCGCAAGCGGAAAATTCGCCCCAGGGACGTCAAATCGAAGAGCGGCACCAAAATCATGAGATCGCTGGTGCCCACGACTTTCCGAAGTTCGCGAAACGGTCGAGCGGCAAGGGAAGTGCAAACTTCGGAACGTGGGCACCAGGTTTCCTAAGCCATTCCCAACAACCAAGGAGGGCCAGAAATGGCGAAGAAGGCAGCGACCCCGGCGACGATCACGCTGAAACATCTGGCGGCGGCGATCGCCGAGGACCAGGAATTGTCCAAGAAGCAAGCCGAATCGATTCTGAGCGACATGGTCAGCCGGATCACCAAGCACCTGAAGAAGGGCGAGCGCATCCGCATCGTCGGGCTCGGCATACTCCAGGTCCGCAAGCGTGCAGCGCGCATGGGCCGCAACCCGGCGACCGGCGAGCCGATCCAGATCAAGGCCAGCAAGAAGGTGGCCTTCCGCCCGGCCAAGGAGCTCAAGGAAGCCGTCTGAGCGGTTCCTGTTCATCATCGGCTCCCGTTTTGGCGTCATTCCGCTGGCCTGGTCTCCGGAATGACGCTTTTTGCTGTATAAGGGCGGCCCCAGTCCCTTCTAGGTTGCAAACGGTTTTCATGGTCGCCTCAACAATCGCGTTCACGCACACCGTGACCGAGCGCTTCCTGCGCTACGTGGTCATCGACACGCAGTCTGATCCCAGTTCCCCGACGTGCCCCTCGACCGCGAAGCAGAAGGATCTGGGGCGGCTGCTCGCGGCCGAGCTGAAGGCCATGGGGCTCGCCGACGCCCATCTGGACGACCACGGCTATGTCTACGCGACCATCCCGGCCAACACCGCAAAGCAGGTCCCGGTCATCTGCTTCTGCTCGCACATGGACACCTCGCCGGACTGTACCGGCAAGAACGTCAAGCCGCAGGTCGTCAAAAACTATCGGGGCGGCGACATCGTGCTGCCGGGCGCCACCTCGCAGGTGATCCGTGCGGCGGAGCATCCCGCGCTTGCCGACCAGATCGGCAACGACATCATCACGACCGATGGCACCACGCTGCTCGGGGCCGACAACAAGGCCGGGATCGCCGAGATCATGGATGCGGTGCAGTTCCTGCTCCAGCACCCCGAGATCAAGCACGGCACCATCAAGATCCTGTTCACGCCCGACGAGGAGATCGGCCGCGGCGTCGACAAGGTCGACCTGAAGAAGCTTGGCGCCGACTTCGCCTATACGATCGATGGCGAGACCGCGGGCCAGATCGAGGACGAGACCTTTTCCGCCGACGGCGCCACCATCACCATCGACGGCGTCAGCACCCATCCCGGCTTCGCCAAGGGCAAGATGGAGCACGCGATCAAGATCGCGGCTGCGATCATTGCGCGGCTGCCGCAGGAAGGCTGTTCGCCCGAGACCACCGAAGGCAAGCAGGGTTTTCTGCATCCGATCGGGATCGAGGGTGCGCTGGAACAGACCACGATCGGCTTCATCGTGCGCGATTTCACCGAAAGCGGCCTGAAGGACAAGGAGGCGCTGCTCGAAAACATCGTCAAGGACGTGATGAAGGATTTTCCGCGCTCGACCTACAAGCTCGAGATCAAGCCGCAATACCGCAACATGAAAGAGGTCATCGACCGCCACCCCGAAACCGTCGACCATGCGATCGAGGCGATCCGCCGCGCGGGGCTCGAGCCGGTCAAGACCTCGATCCGCGGCGGTACCGACGGCTCGCGGCTGTCGTTCATGGGGCTGCCCTGCCCCAACATTTTCGCCGGCGAGCACGCGTTCCACTCGCGCCTGGAATGGGTCAGCCGCCAGGACATGGAGAAGGCGGTGCAGACCATCGTGCATCTGGCGATGGTCTGGGAGGAGCGTGCTACCGCCGCCTGACGCGCGCTTTCAGCGCCTTCGTATTTCTACGCGCCGGATTTTACCGAGACGTTAGGCAACGTCGCGTCGGCCGGCGGCCCGTGACGGCATCTCAAGACCCTTTTAACCGGACCGACCTCTCACTATCCGGCCAGGCATCGACGGCGCGCATGCTCGTGAAGGAGCGAGACGGCCGGACGCTGCTCACGGAGGCTTTGCGTCATGGGCGAACATCATTCTGCAGAGCCGTCGTCGACGATGCTGATTGTCGATGACGACCCTTGCGTCCTGCGGGCGGTGGCTGAGCGATGCGGCCGGATCGGTTTTGAAGTCAAGACCGCGAACAGCGGGCTGCAGGCCCTGATCAAAGCCAGCGAAAGCCAGCCCCACGTGCTCATCATCGACGTCCACCTGCCCGAGCTGGACGGCCTTTCGGTTTTGTCTTACCTCGCCGATGCGGCCAAGAAGTCCGACCATGTGATCGTGATGACCGGGAGTCCGCGGGCGGAGATCGCCGAACTCTGCGAGCAACTGGGGGTCTCCTGCGTTCACAAGGGAAAAATGTTCTGGACCGAACTCGAGGCGCTCCTTGCCGCGATATCGTCCGAGGAGAGCGCGGCGAAACCGCCGGCGGGCTATCTCCCGACGGCGGCCTTGAAGACGCGCCCACGGGTGCTGCTGGTGGACGACGATTTCAACATCAGGAAGTTCTACTTTCGTAAATTCGCGAAGGTGGGAGCCGAGCTGCTCTACGCTGCCGACGGAACGGGCGCCTTCTCGATCGCGCGACGGCTGGAGCCGACCGTCATCGTCGTCGACTATGCAATGCCAAACGGCAACGCCGAGTATCTGCTGACCAGACTGCGGAGCGTCCCGGAGACCGCCAATATACCTGTCGTCGTGCAGAGCGGGCGGCGTCTTCCCGATGCCGTCAAGCAACGGTTGCGAGCTCCGATCGACGGGCACCCCGGTGCCATACGTATCCTGCAAAAGAGCGCCGACGCCGCCGAATTGTTCGCCGTACTGCAGAGGCTTTGCGGCTTTCCGAGCGACCTGGACGGCGCGCCGCTTTACCAGTGAGCGCGACCCGAGGCGCGCGCCGCGTTCAATACATCGCGGGCGCGTGACCGACACTTCTTTGCGACTCCCACACTATTGCACTACTCACGCACGCCTGCGTGCATGTGCCCATGCACGCAACGGTTGCCGACATGTGCCCGCGCTCGGCAGCCCCGTAATGCTCCGCTCCATCGTGCGTGTTTGTACGGAATCGAAAGTTTACCCTCATTCAGCGCGCCACCGCTAGGTTCGCGATAACACACGTGATTCGGGAATTTCCCCGAAAGTACCTCCGTGAGTACCCTTACTGGTACGAAGGTCGATTTGATGGACACGTTAGAGGAAACCGCTGGCGACATCTCCGCCTCGACGAAGCCGCCCCTGCGTGTGCTCGTGATCGACGACGATGACTGCGTCTGCATGGCGATCCGGGCCATTCTGTCGCGCCGCAACGGCGAAACGGCGATCGCGCCGCGCGCCGCCGCCGGAATCCGCGCGCTCGAAACGTCGAGGTTCGACATCGTCGTCATCGACGTTTTCATGCCCGGGTTGAGTGGCCTGCACACCATCGCGCATATCCGCCGGAAATCGACGGTCCCCATCATCGTGATGTCGGGCTTCCGGCTCCGGCAAACGCCAGGAGCGGAGGATTACTTCGCCATGGCGATGCAACGCGGCGCATCGACGTGGCTTCGGAAACCTTTTTCGCCGCCCCAGCTGATCGAGGCGATCGACAGAAGCCTCGCCGCGGCGCATTTCACGGGAACATTGACGCAATGACATTGCCCGACGACCTGCCCGCCGAGGGCCGCGCGCGCGAGGATGCGTCGGCGGAGCGGTCTCAAACGGCGAGCGAGGTCGCATCCGCGATCGCCCACCAGCTCAGCGGACCTCTGACGGCGCTGCTGCTCTATGTCAGCGACCTCCACACGAACAGCGACCAGTTTCCCGACGACAATGGTGAAGGTCTGCCGCTCAGACAGATCGCGGAGCAAGCGCTTCGTGAAGCTGAATTTGCGTGCAGGCTGCTGCAACAGATCGAAAACACCTGTGCGAGCGCGTTCCCGGAGCAGAGCGATATCGCACACGGCCGCAAGGTCATCGCGTGGTGGTCGCGGGCGACCACCGGCAACGCCCGCCCGGCCGATCCCGAGGCCGCGTCAGCGGCCAACGCCACATACCAGCTCCTGACGCGACGTGAGCGGGAGGTTCTGCGCCTCATCAGCCAAGGCCTTACCAACAAGGAAGGTGCCATGCACCTTCAGATCTGTCCGCGCACGTTCGAGAGTCATCGCGCCCGGATCATGCAGAAGTTCAAGGCCAAGAACGCGGTCGAACTGGTTCGCATGGCGCTGCACATCAATATGCCGGCCGACGGCAACGAGAAAACCTGGTTGCTCCCCACCCCGACACAATGCCGCGCGGAATCATCAGATGGTAATGCCTGAGCCGGCGACCGGCGCGGCAGTCGCAATCGACCGGGAGGCGGCGTCCCACCTCTGCCCTGCCCATCACCGCAATCCTGATTCCGTCGCTGCGAAAGCCCCGATCGCGGAATCGGAATCAGGCGGATCGGACGCCGACGGCGCGCCAATCCAACCGCTGTCGCAATCGGACTCGAGAGACGCCTCGGGCCCATCCCGCTCGATCCGATCGAGCCTGCTGCGGATCGTCTTCATTCTGATCGTGCCCGCCATTTCCGGGCTCGCCGCGCTCGCGTCCGGCTCTTACTACAGCGAACGCGAGCAAATGTCGCAGAACATCTTCTCGACCGCGGGCGCGCTGACATCCACGCTCGATGGCGACCTGGCGGGCACGATCGCGGCAGCACAGGTGCTGGCGAACTCGCCGTTGCTCACGTCCGGGCATTTTGCGGCATTTCACCGCGAAGCAATCCGAGTCCTTCCGCTGCTTCATGGATCCGCCGTCATTCTGACGGACGCGGACGGCCAACAGCTCATCAACACCTCGCATCCCTACGGAACGCCACTCGGACCTGCTGCCAATCCGTCCAACCTGCGCAAGGTCCTGGAGACCGGCCAGCCCACGGTCTCGGATCTGTTCATCGCAGGGCCCACAGACGGGCCGGCGCTGGCAGTGTCCATCCCGGTGTCTCCGGACCATCCCGTCAAGTACAGTCTGGACGTCATCCTGCCTCCGTCGCACCTGGAGGACCTCTTGCAGCGCCAGCAGCTGCCCGCGGGCTGGGCCGCGACCTTCATCGACACATCGAACGTCATTGTCGCGCACTCCAAAAATCGCGCGCGGGTCGGCCAGAACGCACTTCTCAACACCCCCGCCATCAAACCATCGCAGGGTTTGTTGGAAACCAGGCGGCCGGACGGCACACCGGTCTATGTGGGATTGAGCAGATCCGGCGTATCCGGCTTCACGGTCGCGGTCAGCGTTCCCGTGGCTCAATTCGCGCGGCAGCCGACCGGCATTCTGCTCTACGGCGGCACCGGCATATTCCTAATCATGGCCGCAGGCCTCCTGCTGGTGACGCTTGAATCGGCGCGCATCGCCGGCGCAGTGCAGAAACTGATCCCACCGGCACTGGCCGTTGGTCGTGGCGATACGCCGGTCATCGTACCGTCAAGGGTTCGCGAGACTGACGCGGTCGCTGAAGCCCTTGGCCACGCGCATGGGCTTCTGGAGCGCCGGACGCTCGAGCGCAATCATGCCCGGCACAGCGTCGAACGTCGCCTTGGCGACGAATTGTTTCGGCTCGCCGTCGAAGCCTGCCCGAGCGGGATGGTGATGTCCGACGGCGATGGCAGGATCGTGATGCTCAACACCGAGATCGAGAATCTGTTCGGCTACAAGCGCGAGGAGCTGATCGGACAATATGTCGACATCCTGGTGCCTGAACGCCTGCAAGCCCATCACGTCGTCAATCGCGCCAACTTCATGGCGACGCCGGAATGCCGCCATATGGGCGCCGGCCGCACCCTGTTCGGCCGGCGCAAGGACGGGACCGAATTTCCCGTGGAGGTTGGCCTCAATCCGATCCATACCGGCCAGGAGCACATGGTTCTGAGCGCGATCATCGATATCACCCAGCGTCGGCGCACGGAGCGGCTGAAGGACGAATTTGTCGCAACGGTCAGCCATGAGCTGCGCACCCCGCTGACCTCGATTGCCGGCTCGCTCGGCCTGCTTGCCGGACAATGGGCGGCAAAATTGCCGGACTCGGCGGCGCGCCTGCTGACGATCGCGCATACCAACAGCCAGCGGCTGGTGCGGCTCGTCAATGACATCCTCGACATCGAGAAGATCGAGGCCGGTCACATCGTGTTCGACATGCGCCGGATTGCCCTGCGGAGGGTGGTGGAGAGCACGATCGAGGACACCAGGGGATTTGCGGGGAGCTATGGCGTGCGGCTCCGGCTCGATGAGGCTCCGGACGATTTCGAGGTGAATGCGGATTCCGATCGTCTGGCGCAGGTCCTCACGAACCTGCTGTCGAACGCGATCAAGTTCTCGGCGGCGGGCGAGGAGGTCGTGGTCGGCATGGCGAGAAACGAAGCCAACGCCCGCATCACCGTTCGCGATCGCGGCCCAGGCATCCCCGAGGAGTTCAAGCCGCACATCTTCGAGAAATTCGCCCAGGCCGACGCCACCAACACGCGCAAGAAGGGTGGGACGGGTCTCGGGCTCAGCATCGTCAAGGAGATCGTCGATCGGCTTGGCGGCAAGGTTGACTTCGACGACGCGCCGGGTGGCGGCACGATCTTTCATATCGATCTGCCGCTTTGCGACGGCACGGCCGGCGGCGAAGTCGACCTCGTCGCCGATGCGCCGCTTGCCCGCATCCTGCTTTGCGATGACGACCGCAAGGTTGCGGAGGCGTTGCGCAAGCTGTTGCAACGGGACGGCTTCGTGGTGGATTTCGCCCATACGGTCACCACCGCGCTCGCGCGCGCCGGTGCAGCCCGCTATGGAGCGATTATCGTCGATCTTCAGCTTCCGGACGGCTACGGCGTCGACCTGATCGCGCGGCTCCGCGCCCAGCCGCAAAATCGCGACACGCCGATCATCGTGATGGCCGGCGACCCCGGACATGGGCAGAGCGATATCAGATCGTCGAGGCTCAACATCCAGCATTGGCTCGGCAAGCCGATCAAGGCAAAGACGCTGGTCGCGACGCTCAGGGCCGCCACAACGTCCGCAGCCCGGCAACGCCCCCGCCTGCTGCACATTGATGATGACCCCGACATGCGGACGCTGGTCGCCAACGAGCTCGGCCCGATCATCGACGTCATCTCCGCGGACTCGGCGGAAATGGCGCTCCGCATCATCGCCTCCGAACGGATCGATCTCGTCGTTCTCGACGTCACACTCGGCCAGGACTCCGGTCTCGACCTCCTGCCGGAGCTGCGCGACAGCCGCGGCAAGCTCATTCCGGTCATCATCTTCTCCAACGTGGCCGTGGACGCAGGATCCGGCGATCAGATCAGCTCGACCTTCACCAAGATGAATTCGTCGCTCGACAACCTTGCCACCGCCGTTCGGGATCGATTGGCGCTGGCACCGAAACAATCTGCAGAGGAGATCGCATGACCCCAATTCGCCTGCTCCATGTCGACGATGAGCCTGATATCCGCACGGTGGTGGAAATTGCGCTCAGCATGGATCCCGTCTTCGAAGTGCGCAGTTGCGAGTCCGGCGCCGATGCGCTCGCCGCCGCCGCCGAATGGCAACCGGACGTCATGCTGCTCGATGTCATGATGCCGGTGATGGATGGACCCGCGACCCTGGCTCAATTGCGGGCCAATCCCGCCACGACCGATATCCCGGTTATCTTCATGACGGCACGCGCGCAGCTCAGGGAAACCGAACGCTTTCGTTCGCTTGGCGCCATCGGCGTGATTCCAAAACCGTTCGACCCGATGACGCTGGCGGCTTCGGTCCGAAGCCATGTGGCGCCGATCGACGATCCGCTGGAGGATCTGCGCGCCGCCTTCCTGCAGCGGCTCGAGCGGGATGCGGAGACGCTTGCGCAGGATCGCGCCGCCCTGCAGCAGGGGCAGCGCTTGCCGGCGCCGCTCGATCGCATCAAGCGCACCACCCACAGTCTCGCCGGCGCCGCGGGAGTCTACGGCTTTGCCGACGTCAGCGATGCGGCAGCCGCGCTCGAGGAGGCGATCATCTTGGAGCTTGCCGAGGGCGGCCCCGCGAACGAGACCGACCGCGCCCTTGACGGGCTGCTCCTCCAGGCCCGCAACGTGCTGAAGCCCAGCTGACGCGATCGGACCGCGACGCAATTATCGGCACTGCGTGTGCAATCAAGCGGAGACGATGGTTAACCTCGCCTTAATCGGTTCGGGTGTGAATCGATCAGGGACGGGGCGATCTGTCGACCCCAATCGACAGCCAGACCCGGCAGCTGGGGAACGACAACATGAAGCAATCTTTTCCGGAACTCGAACTGCTGGACGCTGAGCGGGGCATCCATGAGAACAACGACGTTCGGTCCACGAGGGCCATTCCAAGAATGCTGATCGCCGACGACGACCCGGCGATTCTGCAATTGCTTGCGGATCGCTGCGCGCGCATTGGCTTCCAGGTCGACGTCGCATCGAACGGCATGCAGGCCATTCTCAAGGCCAGCCGGAGCAAGCCGGACATTCTGGTGATCGACGTCAACATGCCCGAGGTCGACGGATTATCGGTCTGCGCCCATCTCCTGGATCCCGAGCAGGCGCCCGTAGACGCGATCGTGATCACTGGCAGCAGGAATCCCGACATGATCGAGCGGTGCGAGGGTTTTAGCGTGCAATATATCGTCAAGGGACCGACCTTCTGGCGCGAGCTCGACGCCGCGCTCGTCGGGATCCAATCCCAGGATGGCCTGCAGGGACAATCCCGCGGTGGTTGTAACCGACCATTTCATGCCCAACGGCGCTGCTGAAGATTGGGTGGGGCGAAGTGACGGATTCTTTGTGACGGTCGACACGAGCTCGCCCAGCACGCGCCACTGACGCGACACCCAAACGCCATTGGCTCATCGCAGAATCCCGCGATGAGTTCTGCGTTCCTTCCCACCCGAATCCGTGCCGCGCTGCGATCCGCGGGCACGCTTTTGCTGATCACATTCGTGACCCTGGCGGTGACCGAGTTGCTGCTGCGCGTGGCCGATTTTCGGGAACTGCGCCAGGATTTCAGCGAGCGATCCCTGGCCTATGGCTACGACGCCGAGCTCGGCTGGGCGCCCGTCCCCAATTCGGTGTCGACGGTGACGACCGCGCGGACCATCCATGCGAGCCACAACAGCCTCGGCTTCCGTGACGTCGAGTTCAAGCCCGACGAGCGGCAGGTGATGCTGTTCATCGGCGATTCCTTCGTCTGGGGCGTCGATGCGGAGGCGGCCGAGCGGTTCACCGACCTGTTGCGCGACCGCTTGCCGCAGTATCAGATCGTCAACGCCGGCGTCTCCGGCTACGGCACGGACCAGGAATATCTCTGGCTGAAACGCATCTGGCCTGAGGTTCATCCCGACGTGGTGGTGCTGTTTTTCTGCACCGACAATGACCGCAAGGACAATACCAGCAACGTCCGCTATGGCCGCTACCGCAAACCCTATTTCGAAACCGCCGCCGACGGCGCGCTGCGGCTCAAGGGCCAGCCGGTGCCGCAATCTCTGCAGCTTCTGATCAAAGACAGCTGGCTGGTGAAGCACCTCTGGCTCGCGCGGGTGGCGGCACTGGCCACTGTCGAGCTCTCGTCTCCACCGGTCGACGTGCCCGATCCGACGGAGCGCCTCATCGGCAAGGTCCATGAGTTCGTCGGCGGGCATGATGCAAAACTGCTGGTCGCGCTGCAATCGACCGACGATCGCCTGGTCGAGCGGCTCAAGGCCGAACGCATTCCCTATGTCGCGCTCGACGGTGCGCCGGCCTACGGCATCCAGTATGGCTCGCACTTCAGACCCGAAGGCCATGAATTTGCCAGCCGCCGGCTGCTCGGGCTGATCAATGCGGCGATCGGAACTCCGCCTGTTCGGGATACGACGGCGAGCGCGACAGTAGGCCGGGCTTTGGGCACGACGAACTGAGGACACCGGTCAAGCCGAGCGCGCGGTGACGATCCAGATCGAGGCCGCGAGCGCCACGCTGTCGCCGCGCACGAAGGGTTTCAGCGTTTCACGGATCGACTCCTTCGCCGCGGCACGCACCTCCGCCGGATGCCCTTCCAGGGCCCGGCTCGCGGGGCCGATCTCCAGCGCCGACTGCGCGGCGGCATCGAGCCCGCCTCCGTTGGCAATATCCAACGACAGATCGCAGCGCTCCATCACGATCTCGGAATAGCCGGCCCCGCCCAGGATCCGCCGCACACGCTCTTCCGAGGCAAAGGCAAACGGACCGGGATCCTCCGGCCCCATTTGCGGCAGCCTGGGAACGTGCTGATAGACCGCCTGCAGCGGCGCCATCGCCCAGGGATTGTCGCGCGGCTCGCGCCAGCAGACGAACGCCACCCGCCCTGTAGGCCGCAGCGCCAGGCGCAGATTGGCAAAGGACAGCATGGGATCGGCAAAGAACATCACGCCGAAGCGCGAGGTCAGCAGATCGAAGGTCGCGGGATGGAACGGATAGACAGTGACGTCCGCGAGCACGAAGTCGAGCGGCAGCTCCTTGGGCGCAACCCGCCTGGCCGTCTCAAGCATCGGTGCGGAGATATCGACGCCCAGCACGAACCCCGAGGGTGCCACCCGCAGCGCCAGCGCGATGCTGGTCGACCCGCAGCCGCAGCCGACATCGAGGATTCGCTCGCCCGCTTGCACCCTTGCGCGATCGATCAGCAGGCGTGACACCGGCGCGAGCAGCACGTCCTGCGCGGCCTGCCGGTCGGACCAGCGCTGGCCGCCGGGGCCGTTCCAGTAGGCGATCTGGTCGGCGTTCTTGTCGTGGCCAACGGGCAAATCCATCTGCGCGGTCCTTGATATGAAAACGTCTCCGGCGCGATCCGACGCGGCAAAGGCGAAGCCCTCGCGGGCAAAATGGCAGGGGCCGCCACGCTAGGTGAACGCCGCGGTCGTGTCCAAGCCAAACACCCGCATCGAGAGCAATTCCAACCCCGGCAAGACGCGCTGGCAAATCAAGGTCGTGCGATCGAACGCGCAGGCTCTCCACATTTGCGACGGCAAACATCGATGCGTCATCGGCGTCGCGCGGGTCATCCAACGGTACGCAACCGACCGCCTCGCGCATCCACACGCAAGGCCGATCGCGCCGAGGTTGTCACAGGGCGACATGACCATTGCATCCGAGGCTTTCGCGCTGCGGTAACCCCGTGTTCCCACAAGGGAAAATGACCCTTTCCCGGTCACATTTTTGCCACGCACAATTTCTTAAAGCCAGAAGTCGGAATGAATTTCCGAGCATTCCAAGTGCCGCTGGACGATTTGGTCGTCCCCCTTTGGACGCGGCTTTCTTGATCGCTTGCAGCGATCTCTCCTCCCCTCAAAAGGAACGACAGTCATGCGTAAGACAGTAGCTGCAATTGCAATGGTTTGCGTTTGGGGTTCGAGCGCCGAAGCCCGATCGCATCACCGCCATCACGCTCATTATTCACATCACCATCACAGATTTGCTTCGGGCGGCTACTCCCATTCCGGGCGGCCACGCGCCTGGTGTGGCTGGTATATGCGCTCCCAGGTGGGTAGCGACCCCGGACCGGAGTTCAATCTGGCGCGGTCCTGGGCTCACTACGGCAGCAACGCCGGGGGCCCCTCGGTCGGGGCCATTGTGGTCTGGCGTCACCACGTTGGCAAGATTGTCGGTCACGAGAACGGCCAGTGGATCGTGGAGAGCGGCAATGACGGCCATGCGGTGCGCACGCGGCCGCGCTCGCTCGCCGGCGCCATCGCGTTCCGGATGGGCTGACACCTCCTTCGACAAGAATGATGACGATCTGATCCGAGGCCCGCGTCGCATCCCCGCGCGGGACTCGGTCTTTTCAAGACACGCCACGAGGCAGGTTTAAGAACCCGGCGCCGGCGCGCTGTATTGTGACGAGCGCAAGCGATAGTCTCGAGCTTCGACACATCAGGCTCGCGGACAACAGGGTGCCGGGAATGGACTGCAGCGTCGCAGCGGCCAGCCAAGCGCGGTCGGAGAAGCTTCGTGCGTTCTTTGCCAAGCTGATTTGCACCGCCGCCAAGCTCGATGACCCGCGCATCGAGGAGGCTTTTCGCGCCGTGAGACGCGAACCGTTCGCCGGACCGGGGCCGTGGTGGCTCAATCAGGGCGCCCATCCTTACGTCCAGACACCCGACGACGACCCCGCATTCCTCTACCAGGACCTGCTTTTGGCACTGGACCGCGAGCGCGGCATCAATATCGGCATGCCCAGCGCTCACGCCATGTGGCTCGGGAGCTGCAAGATCAAACCGGCCGAGACGGTGGTGCAGATCGGCGTGGGCAGCGGCTACTACACGGCGATCCTCGCCCATCTCACAGGCGCTGACGGGAGGGTCTACGCCTACGAAATCGACGAGGTCTTGGCGGCGCGGGCGCATGAAAATCTGAAAGACCTGTCTCAGGTGGAGCTGCGGACGCAATCGGGCGTCGCGCCGGGCTTGCCGAAAGCCGACCTGATCTATGTGTGCGCCGGCGCGGCAGAGCCGAGCCGCATTTGGCTCGATGCCTTGCGTCCGCAAGGACGGCTTCTGTTTCCATTGGCGCCGCAGGGCGTTTTTGGCGGCATGCTGCTGATCACGCGTCCCGACCAGGGCGCCGTCTGGCCCGCGAAATTCGTCACCCGGGCCGCCTTCATCGGCTGCATCGGCCTGCAGGACGAGGACGCGGGCCGCCGATTGGCCGAGGCATTTTCGAACGACTGGGAGAAGGTACGCTCGCTCCGTCTCGACGGCGCGCCCGATGAGACCTCATGGTATGCGGCCGACAGCTGGTGGCTCTCGACGGCCGAGGAATGAGCGGCGCACCGAGCCAGCGCACGGGCGGCCGCGGCGAGGCCTGCCGGAGAGCGAAGCTGGCTTACCAGCAAAAGCCTCGTCGAAACGACGAGGCGAAGGCTGTCACGGATTCGAACCGCGGATCCTCGCCTAACTTGAACCGTGCAACCGATATAGGAACGCCAGAGCTAGCGGCGAATCGCATTGGGGGTGCGAATGAGCTTCGGAACCATGGCGTCACTCGTAATCGCCATTGCCGCGGTCGTGGGAGTTTTTGTCGAAATCCCGATACTTAGCGATTACGCATTTTGGGTTTTGTTCGGCGCTTACATCGTTTGGCACGGCATTTACGTGAAGCCCGGGAAATCTATCAGGTGGTGGACCATGTTATCCCTCGCACTACTAATTGTTGCGATCGTGGGGGTCTTCGTAGAAATTCCAATCATCACCACATACGCGTTCGGGTCTTGTTCCTCGCCTATCTCGTCAGAATAAGCGTCGACCGCCTCTCGTAGTGAACGTTGATCACTGGCATCCGGCGGCGTGTTCGACATCCTCCGCGACAGCGCGGCGCAGGGCGCGCATCGCCACCTGCCACTCGGGACGATCGTGCGTCTTTCGGAAGCTCCTGGATGTCATGGCCGGCATCGCGGAGGGTACGCAGCACCCGACCATCACGCAGCACAATGGGTCGTGGAAAGTCTGTTCCCGACTCAAATGCTGCCAGTCTTTCTTGTTGGCGTGCTGGACGGCACTGGCAAGACTCACGTAGCTTGCGCGCGGCAGTTTCCGGACAAGTGTAATGGTGAAGGAAACAAAATTCTTCCGCAAGCAGGCCCGAAAGGCCGATGCGGCGGCCGTCCGTGCACCTGATACCGAATTGGAGGCTGACCTTCGCGCGCTCGCGCGGGGCTTTCGCGCTCAAGCCGACGCACTAAAACAAAAGAAGAAGAATCAAAAGGCGCCGGGAAAGCCGAAAGAGAGGCCGACGCGGAAGCGGCGTGGGCCCAGCAAGTAACCGTCTTGCTTTCGGTGGTTCTGGGTGACCGACCGCCGATAAATGTGCTCGCGATGGCTGCGGGACTTATTGCGTCGGCCGGGGCATTTTTGCAGCCTGGGCCGCCTGGCAGCCGATCAGGGAAACTCGACAAAAATTCGAGGCCGCCGGGCTACGCCGCGTGCAACTCAAGAACCGCCGCCAGAAGCTCGAGCTCGGCGGCTTTCGCTTGAGTGATCAAGCAGCCGCAATGAAAACCGGAAGTGGCCGTCGCGACGACCCGGTGTATCCTGTCCTTATGCCAACTTTCATTTGTACCGCCTGCGGCACCCAGTACGCGCCCTCCGAGGCTCCGCCCGGCGCGTGTCTGATCTGCACCGACGATCGGCAGTTCGTCCCAGCGTCCGGCCAGTCGTGGACCACGCTGGAGGGGCTGCGCAACGTGCACAGCAACAAGTTCCACCGCCTAGCGATGGGGCTCACGACCATCGAGACCACCCCAACGTTTGGCATCGGGCAGCGGGCGATCCTTGCGCGCACGCCGGCCGGCAACGTGCTGTGGGACTGCATCGCCCTGATCGACGACGCGACAATCGATCTCCTGCAGGGTCTGGGCGGCGTCACGGCGATCGCGATCTCTCACCCGCACTATTATACCACGATGGTGGAGTGGAGCCGCGCGCTCGGAGGCGTGCCGATCCACCTGCACGCGGCTGATCGTGAGTGGGTCATGCGGGCGGACCCCGCTGTGCAGTTCTGGGAGGGTGACACCAAGCCAATCGGGCCGAACCTCACGCTGGTTCGGTTGGGAGGGCACTTCAACGGTGGCACCGTCCTGCATTGGGCGGACTGGAACGAAGGTCGCGGCGTCGTGCTTTCGGGCGACATCCTCCAGGTCGTCCCGAGCGGGCACGTCAGCTTTATGTGGTCCTATCCGAACCTGATCCCGCTCTCCGCCGCCAATGTTTGGCGCATCGCGGAGATCCTGGAGCCATTCGCGTTCGACGCAGTCTACGGCGCGTTTTCAGGCCGGGGGCAGATAGACACAAATGGCAAACAGATGGTCGCGGCGTCGGTCACGCGTTACATCGCGCGGATCACCGGGGCCGAGTAGTCGGGAAGGCCGGGATGGTGGGCGGCGAGAGATTCGAACTCCCGACCCTCTCAGCCCTGCGAGCAGGGCCGGTGCCTGATCAAATGGCCTACCAAACCAGGAGGAAGAACGGTTCCCCCGATGAGAACGAAGTGTGCGGATGATCTCCGCTGCGGTTCGATGCGCCGCGGCCTAAAGTGCATCTTTCAGTTATTATGGCGCGAACATGTGTGGCCGCACGCGGCAATGGCTGCTCTAATCTTGGCATCGAGCTGTTTGGTTTATTCTCGCCAAATGATACTCGGTCGCTTCACTCCCTTTTTTGGTGGGAGTTTCATATCCAGTGGCAGGAAGTTTTTTCCTCCGCACGAAGTTGTAGCTGTTGCTGCCAACCATGGTGCAATCAGATTTTATGTTCGCGCCGCCACCGATTTTGGTGAAGCGGAAACAGAATTCCTCAGTGTGAAGGTAGCCAAAAATGTCCGTATAGCGGACATACCCAAAGAGAAACCTCTTCAACTCGTCATCTCTGATGAGGGCGAAGGTGGCTGCGTCGATTTTGTCTCTTTATGCCATAGGTTGGACATTCGTACGTCTTATCGACTCCGATTGGATAATGCCCCAAGGACGGTTCGGAAACCTCCAATGCCCCCGATAGAAAAGACCGGCGGTTCGGCGAGATCCTCAACAAAGCCAATTCCGCAGTGACTTCCTTAAGGAAGGCAACACTTCGGCCGACGTTCACGAAACCGTAGTCAACTATTCCCACCCATTCTGGCGGTTCGACAGGAATGCTGCCTGGCGGACCGTACCGATAGATTTTCAGCCAGGGTTCGATGGAGATCAGAAAGGGGCGTTCTGCGTCAATAAGAGCGGCCTCGGCAACATCAGCGGACTTTTGGGCGGATGCGGCGGCTTTTTCAGCGGCCTTGATGGAGGCTTCCATATCCTTGGATTGTTTGTCGGCGTCGGATCGCAAGCCAGCGGTCTCGACGAAGAGGCCGGACGTCTTGATAGCCAACACAACTGTAAATATCGCAATGATTGCGTCGGTGAGTTTGAGTTCGAAGAAGTTAGTGATCCAATCGCTGGCCGAGTGCTCCTCTTTCTTTTCGGCCTTTGGTGCCTGCTCTTTGGAATGCGATTGCGTGATAGAGGCCAGCTTGTCGTCGGGGCCGGCCTCTGCGTTCTCAGCTCGGCGATACTGCTGTTGGGCTGGGGTTTCTTTTGACGCCGACCAGCCGCCGAAAATGTATCCGAGCGCGAATATGCAGAAGACCAACAACCACAGCCAATCGGCTACAATTCTTCGCATCCACTTCCCCCCATTCAGAATGACAAAATTATCTCACTCCTCGCGCGGCGGTTGAGGCAATTGGGGGGGCAGACGGAGTCTGCGATCGGCTTTTGTTGCCCGCGACATTTGGGTTCCGGCATCACAAACAAAAACCGCCTGTTTTCGTTTTTGAATAGGACGAGCAGGCCTTTTGCGAGCGGCGCTCTAACGCGAAACAGTCCAGCGTGCGATAAGCGATACCGCCGACTCAAATCGGAGGGGATAGCTGGATGGCAATGTTCCTCGATATTCTTTTCGCGTTGCTCGCTATGGGTACAGCGGCGGTCTGGATTTTGACTGCTCGCGGCGAGCTCCCGCCCGATTGGGACCCTCTACGGACTATGCCCGTAAGCCACGGCGGGCCAAGGATTAATGTACGCCGAGCTTGGCTACTTAATTTTAGCCAAGCACTCCTTAAGGCGATCAAGCTCCGAACGAACCTGCGAAAGCAGGACGTTTTGTAATGCAGTCGTACCCCTGCTGGAGAATTCTGCGGAAGTCTTCTTGTCCAGATTTTGATGCCAATCCCGGATTGCCACCTTAGTGGCCTTTTGGGCCTCCGACGTGGCCTTTGCGTACGCTGCAATGCAGGCGTCGGCCGTTGAGCACATCTGGCACTCCTGAGCGGCGGCGGCAGCAGTTGAAACAAGCAATGTGAGAGACGCGGCAAGGACCTTCATCGCCTTTCCCCCGGCATTGGCCCAGTCCCCATGGCCCAGCGGATGTTTTACTTTGTTTGGGCCCGTTTGCAATGGTGGCGTCGCCCGCTGCGGTTCATGGGATGCGCCGCCTCTTCATCCTCGACCGGATATTCGAACACGACACCCCAGGGTCCTTCTCTGCCAACCAGCGTTGCGCGAGCTCTTCTGTCTCGAAAACGATCAGGTCGGACTTTTCGTCGCCATGCGCTTCCTTGGCGAAATAGACCCAAACGGTTTTCATCGGATACCGTAGTTTCTCGGTGAGAGATTTTGAGGTCGTATTAACCTGGCCTTTTGCATGATCCTTATATGTTTAAGAGTATTCTCGCGGCGCTATTTGCGCTTTGCCTCTTAATCCAGCTGGATCAGTTTCTGTATTTCGGCAGACATACCGACGCGGTCCTGCGCATGCTGCTTGAGATTCAGCGCAGCTTTGGTTTTTGAAGCGACGGCGTTCATTAGCGAGCCAGTCCTCACTTCGACCGCGCGTCCCATGCGGGCGCGGGAATTTGACGCCTGGCCTCATCGCGGTCTCGCGCTCGCCCGCTGAGCCTCCGTCAGATGCGGGACATGCACAACGGTGTCGTCGAGCCGGTGGCTGTTGAAGATGGCGCCGCACTGGCACTTCATCCAGATGCTGCACGGCTTGCCGCGCTCCCAGTCGAGGGGTGGCAGGCGTTGCCCAGAATCCCAGAGGGCATACTTCTCTGCCGTTCTATCGCGGTCGTCTCGCCAGGCCTGAAAGTCCGCCTCGGTGCGCTTGGCGAGGAAGATCCGCCATGCTGCCTCAAAGGCGTTCCGGGCTTCCCAGAAGGTCGCGGCGGTGCCTGAGGTGGCATCGCCCGGCTCTGAGCCCGGGTAGAAGCCGCAGCGCCATTCCCATGAGGCGGTCGTGGTCGGATTGCCCGAGCGCAGCGCGATCGTTCCGGCGTGGATGTCGCCAAAGTAGGCGGGGACCGGCGGGCTCATTTCACTTCGTTTTCCGAGGGCATGGAAATTTCATGCCTAGCACGGCAGCAAGAGAAGCGCTTTGCGGGCTAGTGAAAACGGGGTTCGCCTCTGGGCCTATACCTCGACCCTGAGCCGCCGCCGTTCCCATCTCGCTAAGAGTCTCAGTGAAGATGCTTAAAGCTTCGTTCCCCGTAAGGTTTTTGGGGATGCAGATCTCTCCCCGCAGATCCTCGGCGGCCTGCAAGCCGTTCACAAATCCAGAGATGTAGAGACCGCACGACACGCGCTCGACAGGATTTTTGCTAGTGCAGATAACAAAAAGGTCTTTGCCGGTTTGTGCGTGGGCTGAGCTCATCATCGCCGCGACCAGAAAAACTATCCTTATCGGCCCCAGTGTCATTTCTTCGCCCTCAGCCCGAGTTCGACCAGGGCGCGGGACTTTGGTCCGCGCTGTTTGCTCTATGGCCGCGGCGGGTACGGCCGTGGCGTTGGAATTTCCGCCCAGTAGACCGGTCGCAATCGGATCTCCCTGCGTCCGGTTTCTCCAGAACTTAGGAGCACATCTCCATAGCCGTCGCGTTTTGAGCCATATCCCACAACGGGCATCCATATTTCGTGGTTCTTCGCCTCAGCATCGTAGTTCGCGCTGTAATTGGATGCGAGAAATAGCACGGGATTTTCAATCGGCACGAAGTCCGGCGCCGTCGACATAGGCTTCCAAGCAAACTCGGCCATCGGTCTCCCCCTCCTCCTGACGAGGATGGTGGGCAGTGACGGGCTCGAACCGCCGACATCCTGCGTGTAAAGCAGGCGCTCTACCAACTGAGCTAACCGCCCGAAATCGTTACCCGTGAGCTACCCGGGAAAATTTTCCCAAGCTAAGTTATTGAAATTACTGGTATTGAATCTCGGTGTAAACGAGATGCTCTAACCAGCTGAGCTAGCCGGCCGTAGCGCCTGTTTAGCCTTGCCGTACCCCGTCGCGCAAGGTGGCCAAGCCCTACTCCGTCGGCAGCCCTGGCAGTTCGGCCAGCGCGTGGATCCAGGGCGCGGCCGAGCGGCACCAGATCTGCCGCATCGGCTTCAGGTCGCGGCGTTGGCGGATCGAGCCCCAGCGGATGCCAAAATCCAGCGGGCCGCCCTCGCCGCTGGTGAACAGCGGGGAAGCGCAGTCGGGGCAAAAATGCTGAAACCGCGTCCCGCCGTTGTCGCCGGTCTTGGCATAGATTTTTGGCGTTCCCCGTGTCAGGCGGACCAGCCCGCCGTCGCACAGGACTGTCACCCGAAAGGGCGAGCCGGTCAGCGCCTGGCAATCGGTGCAGTGGCAGACCGAGACGCGCACCGGATCGATCTCGGCCTGATAGGCAATGCGGCCGCAATGGCATTGTCCGTCGATCTGCATGGCCCTGAACCCTCAAAAAAGAAGCGGCGCCCACAGGGGGCGCCGCTTCAACAATTTTCGATCCAAAACCGTTCCGGAGCAGCGGGCTCAGTGCGCGGTCAGGCCACCCGCGGCCTCGTCGCCCTCGTCGGACTTGACGGGGACCTTGGTGTCCTCTTCCCAGACGATCGGCACCGGCTTGCGCACCAATGCACGCGAGACGACGTCGTCGAGGCGGGCCACCGGGATGATCTCCATGCCACCCTTGATCGCATCGGAAATCTCCGTGAGATCCTTGGCGTTGTCCTCGGGGATCAGCACCGTCTTGATGCCGCCGCGCGCGGCCGCAAGCAGCTTCTCCTTCAGACCGCCGATCGGCAGCACGCGACCACGCAGCGTGATCTCGCCCGTCATCGCCACGTCGTGACGCACCGGGATTCCGGTCATGACCGAGATGATCGCGGTCGCCATCGCGACACCGGCCGACGGTCCGTCCTTCGGGGTCGCCCCTTCCGGAACGTGGACGTGGATGTCCCGCCTGTCGAACAGCGGCGGTTCGATGCCGTAGGTGATCGCGCGCGAGCGGACATAGGATGCCGCCGCCGAGATCGATTCCTTCATGACGTCGCGCAGATTGCCCGTGACCGTCATCTTGCCCTTGCCGGGCATCATGACGCCCTCGATGGTGAGCAGCTCGCCGCCAACATCGGTCCAGGCCAGCCCCGTGACGATGCCGACCTGGTCATCGCTCTCGATCTCGCCGAAGCGGAATTTGGGCACGCCCAAAAACTCCTCGACGTTCTTCTCGTTGATCTTGACCGACTTCTTCTTCGAGATCATGAGGTCCTTCACCACCTTGCGGGCGAGTGTGGACAGCTCACGCTCCAGATTGCGCACGCCCGCTTCGCGGGTGTAGCGGCGGATCAACAGCAGCAGCGCGTCGTCGTCGATCGACCATTCCTTCGGGTCCAGGCCGTGCTTTGCGAGCGCGTTCGGGATCAAATGCTTGCGCGCGATCTCGACCTTCTCGTTCTCGGTGTAGCCCGCGATCCGGATGATCTCCATGCGGTCCATCAGCGGTCCCGGAATATTCAGCGTATTCGCGGTGGTGATGAACATCACGTTCGACAGGTCGTAGTCGACCTCCAGATAGTGGTCGTTGAAGGTCGCATTCTGCTCGGGGTCGAGCACCTCGAGCAGCGCCGACGACGGATCGCCGCGGAAATCGGCGCCCATCTTGTCGATCTCGTCCAGCAGGAACAGCGGGTTCGAGGTCTTGGCCTTGCGCATCGACTGGATGATCTTGCCCGGCATCGACCCGATATAGGTGCGGCGGTGCCCGCGGATCTCGGCCTCATCGCGCACGCCGCCGAGCGAGACGCGCACAAACTCGCGCCCCGTCGCCTTGGCGATCGACTTGCCGAGCGAGGTCTTGCCGACGCCGGGAGGCCCGACCAGGCACAGGATCGGCCCCGTGAGCTTGTTGGCGCGCGACTGCACGGCGAGATACTCGACGATGCGCTCCTTGACCTTCTCGAGACCATAGTGATCGTTATCGAGCACGGCCTGCGCCGCCTCGAGATCCTTCTTGACCTTGGACTTCTTGTTCCACGGGATCGACAACAGCCAATCGAGATAGTTGCGCACGACGGTCGCTTCCGCGGACATCGGCGACATCTGGCGCAGCTTCTTCAGCTCGTGCTGCGCCTTCTCGCGCGCTTCCTTGGAGAGCTTGGTCTTGTTGATCTTCTCCTCGAGGTCGGCGAGCTCGTCGCGGCCGTCCTCGTCGCCCAGCTCCTTCTGGATCGCCTTCATCTGCTCGTTGAGGTAGTACTCGCGCTGGGTCTTCTCCATCTGGCGCTTGACGCGCGAGCGGATGCGCTTCTCGACCTGCAGCACCGAGATCTCGCTCTCCATCAGCCCCAGCACCTTCTCCAGCCGCTGGGTGACCGACAGCGTCTCCAGAATGCCCTGGCGGTCGGCGATCTTCACGGCGAGATGCGATGCGACGGTGTCGCCGAGCTTGCCGAAATCGGTGATGGCCTGGACCACGCCGACGACCTCGGCCGAGATCTTCTTGTTGAGCTTCACATAGCTCTCGAAGTCGGACACGACCGAGCGCGCCAGCGCCTCGGCCTCGACCGACTTGGCGTCGGTGTCCTCCAGCGCCGCGGCGGTCGCTTCGTAATAGTCGGTGCGGTCGGAATATTTCTGGACGTGCGCGCGCTCGAGCCCTTCCACCAGCACCTTCACGGTGCCGTCGGGCAGTTTCAAGAGCTGCAGCACGCTGGCGAGCGTCCCGGTTTCATAGATGGCGTTCGGCGCCGGATCATCGTCGGACGCGTTCTTCTGGGTTGCAAGCAACACCAGCGCGTCGTTCTTCATGACCTCTTCGAGGGCGCGGATCGATTTCTCGCGACCGACGAACAGCGGCACGATGTTGTGCGGGAAGACGACGATGTCACGCAGCGGCAACACTGGATACGAGTTGCTGACGCCGTAAGGGATAGACGGCCGGGGTTTCGGTGCAGTCATGGCCTGTTCCTTTTGTTGTGCCCCCTTGCACGCGGCCCGCGACCAGCGCAACCACCACAAGGTGCCGAGTTGACCCGCGATACCGCGAGGCCACGAAGGCCCAGCCGCGGGTCACCGGATCGTTATTGGAGCGAATCTCTGCAGAGATAAAGATATCGCCGACAGCATTACGTGGCTATCCACCCAGGGGGTGTCAAGTGTCGGAAAACGCCTGAAAATTGCGGACTTTTGCTGTGTACAACCAACAATATCGCGGCTGCGGAATACCTTCCACAGCCGCCTGTTTCCAACCGTCTCAACACGCCGCCTACGCGCTGGCACTGCTTTCGACAGCGCGATCGGATCGATCGGCGTAGATGTAAAGCGGGCGGGCGGTGCCTTCCACCACCTCGCGGGAAATCACCACCTCTTCGACGCCTTCGAGACCGGGAAGGTCGAACATGGTCTCGAGCAAGATGCTCTCGAGGATCGACCGCAGGCCGCGCGCACCGGTCTTGCGCTCGATCGCCTTGCGCGCCACCGCACCCAGCGCCTCGTCGGCGAAGGTCAGCTCGATGTTCTCCATCTCGAACAGCCGCTGATACTGCTTGACCAGCGCGTTCTTCGGATCGGTCAGGATCTTCTTCAGCGAGGCCTCGTCGAGATCTTCCAAGGTCGCGACCACCGGCAGGCGGCCGACGAATTCGGGGATCAGGCCGTACTTCAGCAGATCCTCGGGCTCGACGTGGCGGAAGATCTCGCCGGTGCGACGGTCTTCCGGCGCCAGCACCTGCGCGCCGAAGCCGATCGAGGTCGAACGTCCCCGCGCGGAAATGATCTTCTCCAAGCCGGAGAAGGCGCCGCCGCAGATGAACAGGATGTTGGTGGTGTCGACCTGTAGGAATTCCTGCTGCGGATGCTTGCGGCCGCCCTGCGGCGGAACCGAGGCGACCGTGCCTTCCATGATCTTCAACAGCGCCTGCTGCACGCCCTCGCCCGAGACGTCGCGGGTGATCGAGGGATTGTCCGATTTGCGGCTGATCTTGTCGATCTCGTCGATATAGACGATGCCGCGCTGTGCGCGCTCGACGTTGTAGTCGGCCGACTGCAACAGCTTCAGGATGATGTTCTCGACGTCCTCGCCGACGTAGCCTGCTTCGGTCAGCGTGGTCGCATCCGCCATCGTGAACGGCACGTCGAGGATGCGCGCCAGGGTCTGCGCGAGCAGCGTCTTGCCCGAGCCGGTCGGACCGATCAGCAGGATGTTCGACTTCGCGAGCTCGACATCGTTGTGCTTGGTCTGGTGGTTGAGCCGCTTGTAGTGATTGTGGACCGCAACCGACAGCACTTTCTTGGCATGGTTCTGGCCGATCACGTAGTCGTCGAGGACCTTGCAGATCTCCTTCGGGGTCGGAATGCCGTCGCGTGACTTGACCAGCGAGGACTTGTTCTCCTCGCGGATGATGTCCATGCAGAGCTCGACGCATTCGTCGCAGATGAAGACGGTGGGACCCGCGATCAATTTGCGGACTTCGTGCTGGCTCTTGCCGCAGAACGAGCAATACAGCGTGTTCTTGGAATCGCTCGTGCCAACCTTACTCATTCCTGTCTCCGTCCGCGGTTCTTCGTAGTTCACCCGCTCTGTTGCTCCATCTCGGCACGCGGTGCGCCGATTCATGACTGGAGCAAGTTCCGTACCAATGACGCCTCAGCCTAGACTCCTTTGCGAATCATGGCCCGCTCGTTCTCAAGCGATCATATATGACCGCCGTTAGCCAACCATGCTGTCACCCGACTATCAAGAATTCGCTAACCGGCAGCCTAGCTGAGACCGTGACAATACCGTGATTTGGACCTCACGCACGCGAAAACCTTGCGAAATCCGCTCAGCGTTGCGCCTTTGCCACGACCCCGGGCAGGCACGAAAACGGAACTTTTTGCGTCGTGGAAGCCTTTCCGGCCGGTTTCCGGCCGGGGGCCTGCCAGTTCCGGCGCATCCCGGTATTCGTACGCCGCAGACCCAGTAATGCTACGGGGCCGGTTCAGGCGCTCTTCGCGGTTGCAGCGATATCCTCGGGTCGCTTCTCGATGACCTTGTCGACCAGGCCGAATGACTTGGCGTCCTCGGCGGTGAGGAACTTGTCGCGCTCGAGCGCATCCTCGATCGCCTTGTAGGTCTGTCCAGTATGTTTGACGTAAATCTCGTTGAGTCTTTTCTTCAAGTTCAGAATTTCCTGCGCGTGCAACATGATGTCGGTGGCCTGGCCCTGGAAGCCCCCGGAGGGCTGGTGCACCATGATGCGGGAATTCGGCAGCGAGAAGCGCAAGTCCTTTTCGCCGGCGGCGAGCAGCAGCGATCCCATCGAGGCCGCCTGCCCGGTGCAGAGCGTCGAGACGGCCGGACGGATGAACTGCATGGTGTCGTAGATCGCCAGCCCCGACGTCACCACGCCGCCCGGCGAGTTGATGTACATCGAGATTTCCTTCTTCGGATTGTCGGCTTCCAGAAACAGGAGCTGGGCCACGACCAGGGTCGACATGCCGTCCTCGACGGGCCCGGTCACAAAGATGATGCGCTCCTTCAGCAGGCGCGAGAAGATGTCGTAGGCGCGCTCACCGCGATTGGTCTGTTCGACCACCATCGGCACGAGGTTCATGTAGGTTTCGACGGGATCGCGCATGTTTCACCCAAGGGTTGGCCCGGACTGATGTTCGGCGAGCGGATCGGACTAGCGGCCCGACGCGAACGCCCGTCCCATGGCGGGACTTCAAAGACGGTTTCACAGATATGAGCCAATTTCCCGGCGACAAGACCGGGGCAATCACCCACATGGCTAGGTAAGTTCAAACCGATTCGGACGCTGCCGCAAAGCAGCGCAGGACGGTGCGTCACCGCTTTCGCGGTTCATCATTAACGGCCGACTGATGTCATGGCGCAATGCGACGCCGACGAACCTCAAGCCGCACTCTTCTCGTCGTCGTCCTTGAACAACTCCTCCTTCGAGACCTTCTTCTCGGTCACGCTGGCGAGTTCGAGGATGAAATCGACGACCTTGTCCTCGTAGATCGGCGCGCGAAGCTGGGCGAGGGCTTGCGCGTTGCTGCGATAATAGTCCCAGACCTCCTTCTCGCGTCCGGGCATCGAGCGCGCACGCTCGATTACCGCGCGACCGACTTCGTCCTCGGTCACGCTGATCTTGTTCCTCTCGCCGATCTCCGACAGCACGAGACCAAGCCGCACCCTGCGGTCGGCGATCGCGCGGTATTCCTGCTTGGCGGCGTCTTCGGTCGTGTTCTCGTCGGCGAAAGTCTTGCCGCTCGAATCCATCTCCGCCTTGATCGAGCCCCACATCAGGTTGAACTCTTCGTCGATCAGGGACGGCGGCGCCTCGAACTTGTGGCTCTCGTCGAGCCGGTCGAGCAGCGCACGCTTGACGCGCTGGCGCGTGGCGCCGGCGAATTCGCTGGCCAGTCTCGCCCGCGCGGCATCCTTCAGCTTGTCGAGCGATTCGAGCCCCAGCGACTTGGCGAACTCATCATCGATCGCGGTCGTCTGCGGGGCCTCGACCGAGACCGCATTGGTTTCGAATTCGGCCGCCTTACCCGCGAGCGTCGCGCTTGCATAGTTCTTCGGGAACGAGGCCTTCACCGTCCGCGTCTCACCCGCGGCGATCCCGATCAGCTGGTCCTCGAAGCCGGGGATGAACGTGTTGGAGCCGATCGCGACCTGGATGTTCTCGCCGGTGCCGCCTTCGAACGGCACGCCGTCGATCGTGCCCTTGAAGTTGACGGTGACGCGGTCGCCCGCTTCCGCCTTGGCGCCCTCGGCCTTCGCGGCATAGTTGCGATTCTGGTCGGCGATGCGCTGGATCGCCTCGTCGATGTCGGCGTCGGCGACGTCGGCGACCGGCTTCTCCACGGCAAAGCTCTTGAAGTCGGCGAGCTGGATCGCCGGCACGACCTCGATCGACACCGTGTAGGTCAGATCGGACTGTCCGTTCAGGAGCTGCTCGACTTCGGCCTTTTCGGTCGGCATCGTGATCTTCGGCTCGGTCGCAAGGCGGAAGCCGCGCTCGGTGAAGATCTGCGAATTGGTGTCGCGGATGGTGTCGTCGATGGTCTCGGCCATGACCGAGCGGCCATAGACCTTCTTGAGATGGCTGACCGGTACCTTGCCCGGGCGAAAGCCGTTCAGACGCACCTTGTCCTTCATGTCGACGAGTCTCGCGCCCGCCTTGGCATCGAGGTCGGCGGCGGGAACGCTGATCTTGAACTCGCGTTTCAATCCCTCCGAGAGGGTCTCTGTGACTTGCATGGCGTCCAATCTTCGTTTTTCGGCTTGGCCAGGCTTAAGCCCGGCTCCCCCATTGTCCTCGTGTCCGGCGAACCCGCCTCCGTCCCGCGGGACCAGGCTTCTCCGGTATTCCAAAGCAAACGCAGCAGGCGCTTGGTGCGGGCGGAGGGACTCGAACCCCCACAACTTTCGTCACTGGAACCTAAATCCAGCGCGTCTACCAGTTCCGCCACGCCCGCTTGAAGTGCATCAAAATCCGGCCGCGATGCCCGCGGGCGGCGGGCTTATAACATGCACGTTCCCGTCCGCAGCAAAAAAATGACTGTAATGAGAGGCCGTCCCGGGCGGCCAAACGTCTTATCTACAGATGGTCCGCACCGCCCCCAAAACAAGCTTTCATGACCTCAAGGCAAGGTAGCATGTCCCTGACCGACCGACGCGGCCTGTTGGCCGGATTGGGGGCGATGGCGCTGCTGCCCGCGACATTCCGCGCCGCAGCAGCGCAGGCGTCCCAATCGGCGGCGCTGGTCGCCAAGGCCGAAACGATCGCCCTGCGTCCAGGCCGCAACGGCACCTGGGCCTGGATGCTCCGGGGAGCCACCTCGATCCTTCGCTACAAGCGCGGCAACGAACTCCAAATCACCCTGCAAAACGACCTGCCGGCGGCAATCGCGTTGTGCGTCCGCGGGGTCGACGGTGCGCCAATCCTCGAACCGCTCCTGGGCGTTCCGCCCGTGGTCGCTGGAACCATCGTGCGCGTTCCGCTCGCGCTGCGCCAAGCCGGAACTCAGCTTTGCGACCTGTGGCTGCGCAGCGATGATCCGGCGCCCCCCATCCAGCCGCTGCCTTTGATCGTCGAGGAGGATCAGGCCGGCTCCGTCGACCGCGACGAGGTGGTGCTGGTTGAGGACTGGCGGGTTGCGACCGATGGGACCGCGCTCTCGCCGGGCATAGATCCGAAGGACGCCGCCGCCGTTTACACTGTGAACGGCCAGCTCGTCCCGGATGTTTCGATAAGACCCCATGAGCGGCTCAGGCTCCGCATCATCAATGGCTGCCAACGCTCCGTCGTTGCAACAAAAATCGAAGCGTATGAGGTTCGGGTCATCGCTCTGGACGGCCAGCCAGCGGAGCCGTTCTCGGCCCGCAACGGGGCGCTGGTGCTGGCCCCGGGCAGCCGCGCCGACGTCCTGATCGATGGGACGGCGTCGCCGGGCTCGGTCGCTGGCATTCTGCTCCATGACGGCATGGAGCCCCGCCCGATTGCCCGTCTGGTCACGTCGACCGAACCGCCGGTTCGGCCCGCGCCGCTTCCGCCCGCCGCGCCCCTGCCCTCCAACGGTCTGCCGGAAAAACTGGACCTCAAGACCGCGCTGCGCGTGGATGTCCCGCTCGCGGGTCCCGAATGGGTGACGTCCGCAAGCTTCACCGCGTCCTCACAGCCCTCCTTCCGCACCAAGACCGGCCGAACGGTCGTGCTTGCGCTCACCAACCGCACCGCGAGCGCGACCACGTTTCACCTGCACGGCCATCACTTCCGCCTGCTCGACCGGCTCGACGACGGCTGGAAGCCGTTTTGGCTCGACACGCTCGCGGTCGAGCCCGGGCAGACCCAGCGCATCGCCTTCGCCGCCGAGCATCCCGGCCGCTATCTCATCGAATCGACTGCAACCGACTGGGCGGCCCCGCGCTTGTTGCGATGGTACGACGTGGCATGAAGGCACACCGGCACGAAATACATTGTGAACGCGCGGCCGAGACCTAAGCCGCCTTTTCCACCGACAAACAATCCGAAAGCGAGTACTTTTCAATCAATGCTCGCGAGGATCGCATGCGGTTCGTGGCCTTCCTCTTGTTGTTGTGGGCTTTGTGCGGCTGCGCCGTCATCGTCATGATGATCTATGGCGCCTTTGAGCCCGTCGCGATGAACGAGCCCGTGATGGCCGCGGTGCTTGCGACCGGGACTGCGTTTCTGAGCGCGCTGGCTACTCTTCTGGGCTGGCGCGCGTACCGACGAGCCAGACGAGGACGGCTATGATCGCGCTCAGGCGGACGATCCCGTTCGCTGTCTGCGTCATGCTGCCGTTCGCCTCTCCCGATAGTCCCTGCAAGGCCCAGGACGGCGGGGGATGGCCGGTCTATGGTGGCAGCCAGGGCGGTGGACACTATACCGCCCTTAGCCAGATCAACGCCGGCAATGTCGCAGAACTGGAGCCGGCCTGGATCTATCATACCGGCGATTTTTCCCCCGGCGCTCCCGGCCATCGTGCCACCACCTTCGAAGCGACGCCGATCCTGGCGGAAGACAGGCTGTTCTTCTGCACGCCCTACAACCGCGTGATCGCGCTGGAGGCGGCAACCGGCAAGGCGATCTGGTCGCACGAGCCCGAGCCGAAACTCGACCGCGCCTATCATGAGCAGCACTCGCTGATCTGCCGCGGCGTCAGCTACTGGTCCGAGCCGCAGCCCGACCCGTCAAAACCGTGCCAGAGCCGGATCTTCCAGGGCATTCTCGATGGCCGGCTCGAGGCGCTCGATGCGCGCACGGGAAGACTGTGCGCCGATTTCGGCGCAAGCGGCACGATCAAGCTGAACGGATTGGACAATGGCGGCGTCGGCGACGTCAACCTGACCGCGGCGCCGCTCGTGTTCGAGGACATGGTCATCGTCGGCTCGGCGATCTCTGACAATGCGCGGACCAACATGCCGAGCGGCTTCGTGCGCGCCTTCGACGCGCGAACCGGCCGCGAGCGCTGGCACTGGAGCGCGATTCCGCAAGAGGCCCGCAACCGGGTCGGCGCCGGCAATGTCTGGTCGGCCATGTCCGTCGATGCCGAGCGCGGCATCCTCTATGCGCCGACCACGAGTCCGAGCCCCGATTTCTGGGGCGGCCTGCGCACCGATCCCCTGCCCGCGGTCAACGCGGTCGTCGCGCTCAAGGTCCGCACCGGCGAACTGGTCTGGCAGTACCAGACGGTGCATCACGATCTCTGGGACTATGACCTGCCGGCGCAGCCGACCCTGGTCGATGTCCATCGCGACGGGCGCACCATTGCCGCGATCGCGCAGCCGACCAAGACCGGATTTCTGTTCGTCCTCAACCGCGAGACCGGTGAGCCGCTGTTTCCGACCGTCGAGCGCGGGGTCCCCCGGTCCACCGTGAAAGGCGAGCGCGAATCCTCGACCCAGCCGACGCCGTTGCTGCCGCCCCCGCTCGCACACCAAGGCCTTTTGCGCGAGGACATCTGGGGCATCACCCCGCTCGACCGCATGGCCTGCATCGCGCGCATCGATGCGCTCCGGAATGACGGGTTTTTCACGCCGCCCAGTGTCGAGGGAAGCGTCGAGATTCCCTGGGCCGCGGGCGGGACCAATTGGGGCGGGATGGCCTACGATCCCCGCGCCCATCTCGCGATCCTGAATGCAATGAACGTGGTCGGCTATGTGCGGCTGCTTCCGGAGTCGGAGTTTCAACTCAGGAAACGGCAAGGGGCTCCGCCGGGCGTCGAGCTCGCGCCGCAGACCGGTGCGCCCTTCGGCATGGAGCGCGGGCTCGTGCTGTCGCCGCTCGGCATTCCCTGCAACCGGCCGCCCTGGGGCATCATCTCGGCGGTCGATTTGGACACCGGCGAAATCCGTTGGCAGCATCCGTTCGGCGCGGCGCCGATCGCTTTTGGATTGCAGGCGCCGGCGAAGTGGGGCGCGCCCAATCTCGGCGGCCCTCTGGTCACCGCGAGCGGGCTGGTGTTCATCGGCGCGACATCCGACGGCAAATTCCGCGCCCTCAATGTCTGGACCGGCGACGTGCTGTGGGAGTACGACCTGCCCACGCCAGGCGCGGCGACGCCGATGAGCTTTCAGACCAAGGACGGACGCCAATTCGTCGTCATCGCAGCCGGCGGCAGCATCCTGCTGCAGTCCCCGATCGGCGACGCGCTGGTCGCCTTCGCGCTGCCGCCACCATAGCGAGCCTAAATCCTGACGATCTCAATAATCGACGCCGAACTCGTCATAGATGCGCCTGAACACGGCGGGCAGCGTCTCGGTGAGGTCCTCCGCGATCAGGCCCGGGCCCGCCTCCCGTGCCGCCTCGCCGTGCATCCAGACCGCCATGCTCGCGGCCTCGAAGGCGGCGACGCCCTGCGCCAGAAAGCCCGCGATGATGCCGGCGAGCACGTCGCCCGAGCCGGCGGTCGCAAGCCAGGGCGGCGCGTTGGCTGCGATCGTGGCGCGGCCGTCCGGCGCGGCCACCGTCGTATCGGCGCCCTTGAGCAGCACCACGGCGCCAGAGCGCTCGGCGGCGGCGCGCACCCGCTCGAGTTTTGAGCGGCCGGGGTGCTTGTTGGAGATGTCGCTGAACAGCCGCGGGAATTCGCCTTCATGCGGGGTCAGGACGATCTGGGGATCGGCCGCGGCCTTGATCTGTTCGAACAGGCGGTCGGGCGCATCGGCAAAGCTGGTCAGCGCGTCGGCATCGAGCACCAGATGCCGTTCTGCCGACAGCGCCGTGTGCACGAAATCGCGCGTGCGATCACTGATGCCGGCGCCGGGCCCGATCGCGACTGCATTGAAGCGCCGGTCATTGAGCTCCTCGGCAAACTCGATCGCGGTGTCGACCGCGCGCACCATCACCGCCGTCAGCGCCGCCGCATTGACGGCGAGCGCATCGCGCGGCGTCGCCAGCGTCACGAGGCCCGCGCCGGCGCGCAGTGCGCCACGCGCGGTCATCCGCGCGGCGCCCGTTGTGCCGATGCCGCCGGAGACAGCAAGCACATGGCCGCGGACGTATTTATGGCCGTCGATCCGCGGCACCGGAAAGCTCTTGCGCCAGAACAGCGGCGTGTTCTCGGAGGTGAGCGGGCGGATTTCGTCCAAGACCCTTTCATCGATCCCGATATCGGCGAGCCGGACCCGCCCGCATTGAATGCGTCCGGGCAGCAGCAGATGCGCCGGCTTCTTGCGAAAGAAGGTGACGGTCTCGGTGGCCTTGACCGCGATCCCCATGATGGCCCCGTTCGTGCCATTGACGCCACTCGGCAGGTCGACCGCGAGCACGGGCGTGCCGCTTGAATTGATCGCCGCGATCATGTCCTGGGCTTCGCCGGTAATGGTCCGGCTCAAGCCAGCTCCGAACAGCGCATCGATGATCAGCGCCGGCCGGCCGATCGCCTGCGGGTTGAACGGCAATACTGGATATTTCCATCCGCGCGCGGCGGACGCGGCATCGCCGCGCAGTGCCTCACGCTCGCACATCAGGATCACCGAGACGTCGCGGCCCTGGGCCGCGAGCTCGGCGGCAGCCACGAACCCATCCCCGCCATTGTTTCCGGGACCGCAGACCACCAGGATCGGCCCGGCCTCGACGATGTCGCTGGCGGCCTCCGCCACGGCCTGTCCGGCGCTCAGCATCAGCGCGAAGCCGGGCGTGCCGGCCGCGATCGTCAGCCGGTCGGCCCGCTCCATCTCCGCCGTGGTCAAAACTTCCATTGCCTTCCCCTCAACCGCTCTCGGACCTGCATCGCCACGCCGGCCCGACCTGCACAAACTCTGGCAAGAGGAAGCGTATCGCAAAGCAGGACCTCAACCCCATCGGAACCTCAGTGCACGGTGGCGTCGCGCCGCCTTTTCATGAGGCATGTTGGCAACGCGAAGGCGAGCAACAATTGCACACGAATTAGTCGAATTGCCTATTCTGTAATCTCGTGCATTCTGGCTGGTTGTTGGTCAGGTCGCGCAAAATGCTGCACAAATGCCTGATGCCATGTCGAAATCAGGTTTGTTAACGAGTTGGCATAGACCCTGCTTTTGAGGAGCCGCTTCGTTGTGTTTCGTGCTAACTGGCCGTGCACGGCCAGGGCCGGCGGGACGGTCGGATGGTCCAA
>Ga0210408_10000890_pt1 | contig 33441 bp, 22 predicted proteins | sample IncBWH4MmetaG_FD_155471 | JGI IMG/M metagenome (GOLD analysis project Ga0210408, IMG submission 155471) | Forest soil microbial communities from Barre Woods Harvard Forest LTER site, Petersham, Massachusetts, United States - Inc-BW-H-4-M | ecosystem: Environmental > Terrestrial > Soil >... | reverse complement strand
CAACGAAGGAACGCCGGATGGCAAGAGAGCTTATTAGATGCGCAGGTTCGTTTCTACCAAGCACGCCGATACGCCGACACGCCCTACGCCGACACGTTCCGCCCCTACGCCGCTCTCCGGCGATTCTTCTCCGTTCCGAGTATCTTCCGGAGGAAGGGGGCGGTGCGGCTTACACTGTGGCGTGCAACCTCCGCCGGAGGACCAGCCGTTACGACTTCTCCGCCGGCATCGCCTGCCTCGGGGCCGATATCAAGAATGTAATCCGCCTCGGCGATAACATCGAGGTTATGTTCGATAAGGATTACCGTATTTCCATCGTCGACCAGGCGATGCAGGACCTCGATGAGCAGTTCTACGTCAGCAGTGTGTAAACCGATCGTCGGTTCTTCCAACAAATAGAGTGTGGACTTAGGAGTTACATTTTTTCTGAGCCGCTCGTTTAAGCCCCTGGTAACCCCGGTCTTCAATTCACTAACTAGCTTTAGACGCTGCGCCTCACCGCCGCTAAGTGTTGGACTAGGCTGGCCCAGTTGGAGATATCCAAGACCGGTTTGAGCGAGGAGTTCAAGTGGTTTATAGATCCGCGGCTGCGACTTGAAGAATTCTGCGGCCTCTTCGATCGTAAGTTCGAGCATATCGCCGATGCTCTTGCCATTGAATTGGACTGACAGCGTTTGCGGGTTGAACCTCTTACCTCCGCACGCTTCGCAAGGAATGTAACTGGGGGGCAGAAAATTCATTTCCAGTTTGATGACTCCCTGGCCCGCACAAATCTCGCAGCGGCCACCCTCAGTGTTAAACGAGAAACGGCTGGGGTTGTAACCGCGGATCCGTGATTCCGGGAGTTGGGCATACAAGGCCCGAATGGCATCAAAGACCTTGACGTAGGTGGCTGGGATTGATCGTGACGTTTTTCCTATTGGGGATTGATCCACTTCAAATGCGGCTCCCAGGTGCTCGATCCCCGCGACCTCTTTCCAAGCCAAATTTCCGGATCCACTCTTCTTTTTTGCTCTCTGCAGGTGACTGTGAACCGCGGGCAGCAGAACCGATCGCAGAAGCGTGCTCTTGCCCGAGCCGGAGACGCCGGTAATGACCGAGAGCCGCCCAATGGGGAACCGTACGTCGATGTGTTTCAGGTTATTTGCATACGCTCCCTTGATTTCGAGCCAATTCACCCCCTGCAAGGGGCGCCAAGAACCTCGTAAAGGGTGAGCCAAGGGCAGCACGAGGAACTTCCCAGTCACTGACTTACTGCACTTTTTAATCTCTCGGATTGGGCCGAGTGCAACCAGCTGACCGCCCCTGCGTCCAGCGCCAGGTCCCAGATCGACAATCAGGTCAGCGCGTCGCATCGTCTCTTCGTCGTGTTCGACAACGACCAGGGTGTTACCCTTTTCTTTCAGAGCTTTCAGTGTATCGAGAAGTCTTTCGTTGTCTCGAGGGTGTAGACCAATGGTGGGTTCGTCCAGGACATACAATACACCGCGCAAATTTGAGCCTAGTTGTGCAGCAAGTCGAATTCGTTGGGACTCGCCCCCGCTCAATGTCTTGGCGGATCGGTCGAGCGTCAGATACTCGAGACCGACCTGCAGCATGAACAAGAGCCGCTGCTTGATTTCGTTCAGAATATCAGCCGCGATGGTATGATTCGAGCCAGAGAACTTAAGGGTTTCGATGAGCGAGATGGCGCGATTGATAGGTGCCGCAGTCATTTGATCAATCGTGTATCCTTGCACTTTGACCGCGCGCGCGGTTGCGTTCAGACGGGCGCCGCGACATCCCGGGCACTGCTCTACGGTATCTTCGTCGATCGAATCGCTCCTGCGCTCTGCAATTAGCTCGGCTGCCAACTTTGACTCAGCTTTCTCCTCGTCCATGGCGAACGGGAGAACGTACCCGAATCCGTTACAGACCGGACACCAGCCGTGTGGCGAGTTAAAGGAAAAGAGGCGGGGATCCAACTCTTCAAACGCATCTCCGCAGTTTGAACAGGTCATTTCGCTACTTAAGACGACGCGGTTTAAAATGGGACGAGCATTCGGCCTTTGAACTTCGACAACGTGGCCATCCAACCCTTGGTTCGCGAGAGAGCTTCGGGACGCCCGTTTCGCTTTGGCCTTGGCGGGCAATAAAAAGGCTGAGCCGTTTCCAATCCGGAGGGCCGTCTTGACCAGTTGTTGGATCTCCTGCTCATCGGGGCTCTTCAGTTGGGCAATGACGACATCAATCGTATGCTCCCGGTAGCGTTCAAGGCTTGGGAATTCGTCGACTGCGCATCTCTTACCGTCGACAATCAACTCGCGGTAACCTTCGCGCTCGGCCCAGGCCGCAACTTCTTTGTGATACCCCTTTCGTGCCTTCACCAGCGGCGCCGTCAACGTCGCAGGCGCCTTTTTGATGAAATCCTGCACTAGTCTGAGCGTCGCTGCGACGCTTTGTTTGGTTACCGGAATGCCGCACCGCGGACAATGTTGTGTCCCGAGCTTAGCGAACAGTAGCCGCAGGAAATGGTAAATCTCGGTAAGGGTTGCGACAGTAGACTTGCCGCCTCCCTGAGTGAGTCTCTGTTCGATCGCCACGCTTGGCGGTATTCCTTCGACGTGATCCACGTCAGGACGTTCCAGTTGTTCGACAAACTGGCGCGCGTAAGCCGACATGCTATCCAGAAAGCGGCGTTGACCCTCGGCGAAAAGAATATCGAAGGCCAAGCTCGACTTTCCAGAACCACTCAGGCCCGTTATCACGATGATCTTCTCGTGAGGTAGCCTGAGCGAGAGATTCTTAAGGTTGTGGTGGCGCGCTCCGTGAACCGAAATCGCAGGCTTTGCGAATACTTTGGGAAGCTCTGCGACCCGGGCGCTCGATTGAGGCTGCCGAATTGCCAACTTTTCTCGAAGGAAAATTCCGGTTTGGGAACCGGCGTTTTTCGCCAACTCCTCGGGCGTCCCCTCGGCAACAATTGCACCGCCATGCGCGCCGGCTTCGGGGCCGAGATCTATGACGTAATCCGCAGACTGGATGACATCCAAGTTGTGTTCAATTACGATCAAAGTGTTGCCTCGACTCACAAGTTGATGAAAAAGACTCAAGAGAGAGGCGATATCATCGAAATGCAGGCCGGTTGTCGGTTCGTCGAAGATCAGGAGCGCGTGCCGGCTGTTTTTTTTGCTCTCAGCGAGGTGGCCGACGAGCTTCAGGCGCTGCGATTCTCCTCCGGATAATACGTTGACTGGTTGACCGAGTCTCAAATAGCCGAGCCCTACTTGTCTGAGAAGATCCAGCGGCTCAACTAACCCCTCGTCTGCTTTTGTGGGCCGGAAAAATGCGATTGCTTCGGTTACAGTCAGTTCCAGAACATCGTGAATGGATTTGCCCTGCAGCTTAACAGCAAGGATGTGCGGTTGGTACCGCTTCCCATCGCATTCACCGCATCGGATGTATTGATCGCTGAGAAATTGCATCTCGACCTTCTCGTAGCCAAGGCCCGAGCAACGTTCACACCGGCCTGTACCTGAGTTGAACGAGAATGCCGATGGAGTCAGGCCCGCTGTTTTGGATTCGGGGAGTGTTGAGAACAGTTCCCTTATCCGATCAAACACTCCGACATAGACGGCTGGTGTCGATCTTGGCGATCTGGCGAGCGGAGATTGATCCACCAGGACGACCTCATCGATATCATGGGCACCAAGGATACGGTCACAAATGCCAGGTGTTTCTTCGCTCGAACCGCCTTTCAAACGGATCAGATTCTGGTAGAGAACATCCTGTACTAATGTGCTTTTTCCTGAACCGGAAACGCCGGTGACGCAACAGAATACGTTGAGAGGAAATTTGGCATCGACGTTTTTCAGGTTGTGTTCGCGAGCACCAACTACTTCGAGAAACATTTTCGGCTTTCGGCGTCGCTTTGGCGGGAGAATGCGCTTTTTACCCGTAAGGTAGGCTGCCGTAAGTGAGTTCGGTAACGCTTCCTCTATGCGGTCAATCGGACCCTGATAAACCAGTTGCCCGCCGAGTTCGCCGCGGCCGGGTCCGATCTCGATCAGGTTATCCGCACTTCGAATCACGGCCTCTTCGTGCTCGACGACCAGAAGCGTGTTCCCTTTTGCACGCAGGCCATGGAGCACACTGATCAGGCGATGGACATCCCTCGGGTGAAGTCCGACACTGGGTTCGTCGAGCACAAAGAGTGTGTTGACAAGAGAGGCGCCCAGACAAGTCGTCAGATTAACTCGTTGCACTTCGCCGCCGGACAGGGAACGAGTCGCACGGTCCAAAGTAAGGTATCCGAGTCCGACATCGACCAGATAGTTGAGCCTGGAGACGATCTGGGAGCGGACCACTTCGGTCGTCGTATCTCTCTCAGGGATAGGCAGTTGTGTGAGACGAGCAGCCAATTCCCCGACCGGCATCTGCTGCAGAGTCGGCAGCGCAAGGCGCTGTTCTCCGATCACTACCCGAAAATTCAGGGTCTCCGGTTTGAACCGCGTCCCATGACATTGCGGACAAAGGGTGTACGCCCGGTAGCGGCTCAGAAAGACGCGTACATGCATCCTGTAGGTGCGCGATTCCATCCAATCAAAAAAACCACGGATCCCGTACCAACCACCGCTTTGCCAAACTTCATCCGCGGTCATATCAGGACGAAGATCGCCGTTGATCACCCATTCCTGGTCGCCCTTCGGTAGAACTTCGAACGGGCAATGGATATCGACTTGGCGATCCAATGCTCGGGAAACCAGATCATTTTGGCACTCGCGCATTTGACCGCTCTGAAATGGCTTCACTACGCCGTCGGCGATGCTCAGGCTCTGATCCGGCATAGCTCGGTTCAGGTCGATACCAATCGTGCGTCCGAACCCCCTGCAAGCCGGACAAGCTCCAAGCGGATTGTTGAACGAGAATAGACCGGGCGCCGGTGGCCGAATGTCAATATCGCAGTAGGGACAATGCCATCCGGTGGAGAAACGATGCTCTTCGATTGGGTTCAGCGCTACGACGCTTAGTTGACCCTTTCCGTATTTCAGAGCCTGTTCAATCGCTTCAGTCAACCGCGCGTAATTCGACTCCTCGACGGCAGTGCGGTCCTGGATAACGGGTACGATCGCAGGAAGCCGTTTTAGCTGAGGTTGGCTATCCGTACGCATGGGTTCGTGATTGAGCCAGACGCGCAAGAAACCTTGCTGATTGAGGAAGGAGAAAAAATCTGCGGGTTCGGTGCCGTTTGGGACCGGAACGCCGAACGTCACGACGATTGCACGGGTTTTGAGATTTGTTAGAACTGCGGACGCGATGCTCGCAGGCGTTTCGAGGACAATCTCGCGCTCACACTCAGGGCAGAAAGCGCGCGCAACACGGGGCATCAGGAGTTTCAGGTAATCGTTAATCTCGGTCATGGTTCCGACCGTGGATCGAGTCGTACGAACTCGGTTCGCCTGTTCGATTGCAATAGCGGGCGGAATCCCGAGGATTTCGTCTACCAGCGGTTTGTCCATCCGCTCGAGAAACTGGCGGGTGTAAGGGCTGAAAGTTTCGACATATCGGCGTTGGCCTTCCGCATAGATCGTATCGAAGGCTAAGCTGGATTTGCCGCTACCGCTTGGGCCCGTAATCACATGAAACCTGTTAAGCTCCAGATCGAGATCGATCCCTTTCAGGTTGTTCTGACGCGCGCCACGAATAATGATTGCATTCTGCGGATACTCGGCAGACCTGGGCATAAGATGGCGAAGGTAATACGAGATGGGCCGATGCGCTAGTTGCGCTGTGAAGGTCTGACAGTCAAACGTGCGGGATGCGTGCGGGATGCGCTCCCGCGCGACCGGCGTCGAATCTCTGGAACGGCTTCCACGCGTGTGACGTGGTAGGGTTGCGCTCCTGCGCGACCGGCGTTGAATCTCTGGAACACGCTCCCACGCGTGTGACGTGGTAGGGTTGCGCTCCTGCGCGACCGGCGTTGCACGTTCGAAAACTGTTGCAGCCCTTTATGCTTGATTCCTACCTTTTTGTGAGCTTGTTCGTTCTATGAACGTGCAGCGCCGGACGCGCAGGAGCGCATCCCTACCACGCCACGCGCGCGGAAGCGGTCCCTAAAAACCGTCACCCTCAAGACTCAAAACCCAAAAACCCAAAACTCAAAACTCAAAACCCAAAACTCAAAACCACCAAGCCATGACCGCCTCCGACATCATCCGCCTTCTGGACCTGAAACCCCACCCGGAGGGCGGTCACTATCGGGAAACGCTTCGAGATACGATGAGGTACGATGACAGGGCAGTTTCCACGGCAATCTATTTTTTACTGGCGGCCGGTGAAGTTTCCCATTGGCATAGGATCGACTCTGTCGAAGTCTGGCATTGGTACGCTGGAGAACCGCTTGCGCTTTCGGTTTATAGCCAGGATCAAGAGGTTGTTACCGTCCACGTCGGCATGAATTTGAACGCCGGTGAGCGCCCTCAAGCGTTTGTTCCCGGCAGCGCCTGGCAATCGGCGCGGAGCCTTGGAGATTGGACACTCGTCGGCTGTACGGTTGCACCCGGATTTGTTTTCGACCGCTTCGAACTGGCGCCGCCTGACTGGGAGCCCGGAAGGAAGTTTTGAGTTTGGCGTTTTGGGTTTTGAGTTTTGCGTAGCTTGTCAGAGACGCTCGGTTAAGTCTATGGCGTTCACTCAAAACCCAAAACCCAAAACCCAAAACTCAAAACGCCCGCGAAGCGGGCTAGTACTCATAGAACATGCGTTGAATCTCTTTCGTGTCCTTCGTCTTGGTGAGCGCGATAGTTAAAAGGATTCGTGCTTTCTGAGGGTTTAAGGTATCTGAAACGACGAAATCGCGTTTATCATCGTTCACCTCGTTGTTGCGGGCGACGATTCCGTTTCCTACCCGGGCACTGCGAACGATGAGTATCCCTTTCGCGCGCGCATCGGCCAGAGCCTGTTCGGTCAATTCCGATGGATTACCGTCGCCGACTCCGGCATAGACGATCCCATCGACGCCGGCGGCTGCGAGGGCGTCAACTGTTGTGCGCGAGACGTTCGCAAAGCCATAAGCGATTTCCACGTTGGGCAGCTTGTCGACAGCGGAGATGTCAAACTCGGAGTTCAGCGTATGCTTCCGCGCAGGCAGCCGATAGAACGCGACGCGGTCCCCTTGGATATAACCAAGTACGCCAAGCTCAGGCGACTTAAAGGTGTCGGCCGTCGAAGTGTTGGTTTTCGTCACGTCTCTGGCCGAGTTGATCTGATCATTTAGACAGACAAGAACGCCTTTGCCAACGGCTTCCTTGCTGCCGGCAACCAGTACGGCATTATAGAGGTTAATCGGACCGTCAGCAGATAGAGCCGTCGAGGGGCGCATTGCTCCAACGATCACTACGGGCTTGCCACTTTTGGTGACCAGGTTCAGAAAGTAAGCGGTTTCTTCGAGCGTGTCAGTCCCGTGGGTAACGACGATTCCATCGACATCTGGCTGTTGCAGCAGCTCGTTAACCCGTTTTGCAAGCTTCAGCCAATTGTCGTTGGTCATATTCTGGCTTGCGATTTGGAAAACCTGTTCGCCTCGGACAATCGCGACTTTCTTAAGTTCAGGGACTGCGTCAATCAAAGCTTGAACCGGCACGGTTGCCGGCTTGTAGCCCACTGTAGTGGTGGAGGTCGATCCGCTTCCGGCAATGGTGCCGCCTGTAGCGAGAATGAGGACGTTTGGAAGCTTTTTTTCGGTGGTGTCGTCTGCGCGGAGGACAGAATGGCAAAGTAGGACCAGCGACAGGATAGGAATGAAGCGGGTGTTCATAGCGGGTTCAGCGCGAAGAATCAAAGAGTTTGCATTTGCTCAGACCGCCGGATCGGTCTTGGTCGGGCTGGTGGGATTTGAACCCACGGCTTCCACGTCCCGAACGTGGCGCTCTACCAAGCTGAGCCACAGCCCGTTTTGATCAAGAGCAGGGAGGTTAAGTCTCCATCGCCGAGAAAGCAACCGCTGATTTCCATTCCTGCTTTTCCTTGAATTCTTGAATTCTTGACTACTTCTCAGTACCTCGATTTGCCCGGCAGTAGGCGGTCAGGCCATCCACGACTCCCTGAGCATATTCTTCATAGATATTCGGGCGCATCACGCCTGCGAAATCGCGGAGGCCTTCGTATTCTCCGGCCTGAATCCGGGCAAAGACTTCTCGGTTATTCATCACATAGGGCTCGATGTAGATTACTGGGCATTCATAGAGCCGGTTCGCGAGTAAGTTGCGGGCCCAGACATAGCCTGAGCTACCGACGCTTCTAGCATTTGGCCCGGAATAACTGTAGGGCGGAAGTCCGGTAATCCTGGCCATCGATCCAGCCACAAATTCGCCGACGGCCAACTCTTCCGGATAGGCTCGATTCAGCAACTTCAATAGCATCGCGAACCGTTCGTCGTCAAAACCGAGCTCGGAAGTGCTGTAAGCGCCGTTGACCAATAAGTGGAGATGGTTCTCTGATACGAGTGTAGGATGTGTCGGGTCACCCCAAGGTTCGGCGTTAAAATGGAGGCAGAGGGCAAGGTCTGGTTTGATTTTTTCGTTTACAATCCCGGCTCGCGCGTGGATCTCCGCGACGCGATAAAACAGTCGCTCGGCTTCCCAAGGAATCGAGTCCTCGCGGTTCGGATCTCCTGGGCCGGCGTAAGACGAGAGGACGTTCGTTACACCTCGATCTCGAAGCGAAGCCTCGGCCTCAACATGGAGTTCGGTCGGACGAGCATCTGTCACTGGCCCAGGGGCCGACCGAACGAATGCCACCTCAGCTCCAAGGCTCCGGAGTCGCGGCGCCAGAATTTGAGCAACGCGCAGAGTCAGATCGCCTTCTGTCACCGGAAGGGAGCTTCCTATCTGAAACCAGCGCTCCTCCATTTGGGCCCATTTCCCACCCAAATGACCCGGATCGATGGCGATCTTTATTCCGCTGAGGATCGCTTCGTTGTTCGGATTCAACTGATTAACACTCGTCCAATACCGTGGGATCGGTTTTCGCATTTGAAGGTCTGGCGCGAACCTGAGGACGAAACGATGGGAAGCGTCTTCCTGTATAACTGCTTCGGTAGAATCAACGCTGATCCACTGCGCTGCGGCACCGTTTGGAGCGTAAACCGATTCCAGGAGACTGACAAATTCGTCGTGCGTGATCGTTTCCTGGAATCGATTCAGTTGGTCCCAATTCGGAGGCTGCGAGAGCGGCGTCAAGCGTTGGGAGAAAGAGGCGACCGGAGCGAAAACGACCGCGAAGGTCGCAGCTGCGAAAAACCCTGAACGGCAAACAACCCCTGGAGAAACGTCCTGGAAGTGGCAAGCGGTTGCTTGCAACGCCCAGGGAGCCGCAAGCGACTCCCCTCCAAATATTTCGACGAGGACAACGGCTAGCACGAAGACGAACGGGAGCCCGCAGCAGAGTAGCGCAACGACTTGGCACATAGCGAATTTGATTCGGGCTCTCGGAGAACTTATATAAGATAGAGATATTTGGGTGTGTGCAATGCTTCGACTTTTATTTCTCGGCGACGTTATTGGAGAACCTGGGCGAAAAGCGGTGATCGAGATGGTACCGAGATTGAAGCAGGCGTGGGGGATTGATTTTGTCGTAGTCAATGGCGAAAATGCGGCGGCGGGGCGAGGGATTACGGGTAAAATAACCATCGACCTATTGAGGGCCGGAGTGGCGGTCATAACGAGTGGAGATCACATCTGGGATCAGAAAGAGGTGGTATCGTACATCGAAACCGAGCCTCGTTTGCTGCGTCCCATCAATTATCCGCCTGGCACCCCAGGGAGGGGCTCTATCGTGCTGGAGACCGCCAAGGGCAAAGTTGGGGTGATCAACGTCCAGGGAAGGACATTTATGCAGCCAAGTCTGGAGAATCCTTTCCGCCTTGTTGACGAGGAAGTCCGCCGGTTGCGAGCTGAAACCCACATTCTCTTTGTGGATATGCATGCGGAAACCACAAGCGAGAAGATTGCCATCGGGCGATTTCTGGATGGGAAAGTTTCGGCTGTTGCGGGCACCCACACCCATATTCAGACCGCCGACGAGCAGATATTCCCGGGAGGAACGGCGTTTATTTGCGATGCTGGAATGTGCGGTCCGACCGAGTCTGTCCTAGGGCGCGAAATCCAGCCGATCATTCAGCGCTTCGTGAGCAGCATGCCGGTGAATTTCCCGGTGGCGAAAGGTGAAGTAAAGCTTCATGGGATCCTGGTCGATATCGATCCTTCCACGGGCAAGGCAAAATCAATTCGCAGAGTTGCCGAGCCGTACGTGGTGGAGCCGGATGCTCCGGAAGCCGACCGGGCGGTTCCGCATGTGGCGGCGGTGGGGAAGTGACCTTAGCCTGCATCGCTCACAAATCGGTTAGAGATTCGCGAGCGATGCAGGCTGTGGGAGCGTGCGAAGAATCCTGTTGACGGGGTTGGACTCTTTGTTAAGTTTCGGGCTCGCTTGACGGACCTTGAGCAGCAAGCTTACTGCATCTAATGTAATGGGACTTTAAGATTGGCGGCTAATGCTTTTTGACTTCAATTTCCGGCGAAGAGAGTCGGCCAGTCCCGGTAACTTTGTGATTGGCCGAAAACGGCAGCTGCCCATGTAGCTCAGTTGGTAGAGCACGTCCTTGGTAAGGACGAGGTCACCGGTTCAATCCCGGTCGTGGGCTCCATGTCCTGTGGTTATACAGGTGATTTCAGTTAAGACATTAGCAGCAAGAGAAGGAGACCTTAAATGGCTAAGGACAAATTTCAAAGATCCAAACCGCACGTGAACATCGGCACGATTGGTCACGTCGACCATGGGAAGACCACGTTGACTGCCGCTATCACGACGGTTCTGGCCGAGAAGGGCATGGCCCAAGCGACGCGGTACGACCAAATCGATAATGCTCCTGAAGAGAAAGAACGCGGTATTACGATTAATACCGCGCACGTTGAATATTCGACCGAAAAGCGGCACTACGCTCACGTGGATTGTCCGGGGCACGCGGACTACGTGAAGAACATGATTACCGGTGCGGCGCAGATGGACGGCGCCATTTTAGTCGTGTCGGCGGCCGACGGACCGATGCCGCAGACCCGTGAACATATTCTGTTGGCTCGCCAGGTTGGCGTGCCGTCTATCGTGGTTTTCCTGAACAAGTGTGACATGGTTGACGATGCCGAACTTCTTGACCTCGTGGAAATGGAAGTGCGCGACCTGCTCTCTCAGTATGAGTTTCCGGGCGAGACAATTCCGATCGTCAAGGGTAGCGCTTTGAAGGCTCTGGAAGGTGATCCGAAGTCTAAAGATGCAATTTACCAGCTTATGGCAGCGGTCGATGAATATATCCCGCTCCCGGAACGCCCTATCGATCAGCCGTTTCTGATGCCGATCGAAGACGTATTCAATATTGAAGGCCGTGGCACCGTGGTGACTGGTCGCGTTGAGCGCGGGATCCTTAAGAAGATGGAGGAAGTTGAAATCGTCGGTATCCGTCCGACGGCAAAGACGACGGTTACCGATATCGAAATGTTCCGTAAGTTATTGGACGAAGCCCGCGCTGGTGACAACGTGGGAGTGCTGCTGCGCGGCATTAAAAAGGAAGAGGTGGAACGCGGTCAGGTTGTCGCGAAACCGGCAAGCATAACGCCCCACAAGAAGTTTAAGGCGGAAGTGTATGTACTGAGCAAGGAAGAGGGTGGCCGTCATACGCCTTTCTTCACTAACTACCGGCCGCAGTTTTACTTCCGTACGACGGACGTGACCGGGACGGTAAAGCTTCCGGAGGGAGTTGAAATGGTTATGCCCGGCGACAACGTCTCGATCGAAGTGGAATTGAATCACCCAATCGCGATGGAAAAGACAATCCGATTCGCTATCCGCGAGGGTGGCCGAACCGTCGGTGCGGGTCGAGTCTCCGATATTCTTGACTAGCTGAGAGCTTCTGAGAGAGAGATTTTTTGAGTTGGGCGAAGGTGGTCCGGCGTTTGCCGGACCCGTTTTGTTATTTTTGACTATTTTGAAATGCAATAGGTCAGTAGCTCAATTGGTAGAGCAGCGGTCTCCAAAACCGCCGGTTGGGGGTTCGAGTCCCTCCTGACCTGTTCCGAGAACTTGCTGTTTAGATGCCGTAGAAAGGTTAACGAACGGAGCTGAAGGCTGCGTTTAGCTTATGATCGGTCGTATTAAAGGGTTTTTGGGCGAGGTGCGGGTCGAGCTTGAAAAAGCCAGCTGGCCGTGGGACCCGAAGGAAAAAGGAATTAAGAAATATAGAGAGCTGATCGATTCGACCGCCGTGGTTGTCGTCGCGATGTTGCTCTTGAGCGGCTATATTGCGTTCTGGGATCTGGTGATGGTCAATCTGGTGAAGTTGTTAGTTCCTTAGGCAGTTTGAACTCGATATGAGTGAACCCGAAAAAAATCAGTGGTTTGTCGTGCACGTTCTCTCCGGACAGGAGCAGAAGGTTTACGACAATCTTACACGTCGAATCAAAACCGAGGAAATGGGCGACTTGGTGTATGAGGTTTTGATTCCCACAGAGCGGGTTTCTGAGATCAAACGAGGCAAACGGACCGAAACAACCCGAAAATTTTTTCCCGGCTACCTGATCGTAAATATGTATCTGCTGGACAAACAGAACCAGTTGATAGAACGGACCTGGTACTTTATTCGCGAGACGCCAGGAGTGCTCGGCTTTGCGGGTACAAAAGACCGTCCGGTACCGATGCGACCTCAGGAGGTCGAAAGCATGCTGGCCCAGATTAGGCAGCTTGAAGATAAGGTTAAGCCGAAGGTAAGCTTCGAAGTAGGCGAAACGGTTAAGGTTGCGGATGGACCGTTCCAGAATCAAAGCGGTGTGGTGGAAGAGATCGATCCTGACCGCGGAAAACTGCGCGTCTCGGTGAGCATCTTCGGTCGATCGACCCCGGTTGAGTTGGAGTATTGGCAGGTGGAAAGAGGATGAGATATTCAAGCTGAATCGCGACATTAAGCACTATGGCGAAAGAAGTTGTTGCAACCATCAAACTGCAGATTCCGGCAGGTCAAGCCAACCCGGCGCCACCTGTGGGTCCCGCTCTTGGTCAGAACGGTGTAAATATCATGGCGTTCTGCAAAGAGTTTAATGCGGTAACCCAGAAACAAGCCGGAGATATCCTGCCAGTGGTAATCACCGTCTATAAGGATAAGACTTTTTCATTTATCACCAAGTCGCCGCCGGCGGCGCTTCTTCTGAAAAAGGCCGCAAATATCGCTGCCGGTTCGAAGGAGCCAAACAAGACCAAGGTCGCTAAGCTGACGAAGCAGCAGGTGATGGATATCGTTAAGGTGAAAATGAAGGATATGAATGCTCGCACGGAAGAGGCCGCCTACCGGACGCTGGTGGGGACCGCTCGCCAGATGGGCATTGAAGTAGAAGAATAGTTTATTTGGATAGGGGCGTCGCGGCTGCGAGAATAGCTGAGAACCGTGTCCGCAGGGACGCCCGTCCAATACGGAAGCTCGTTTTACAAATAGCAGGAGGGTCGAAAGGCTCGCCACAACTGCAAATAGAAATGAAAGTAGCAGACCGCAGTAAACGTTATCGCTCTTGCGCCGCGCTAGTGGATCCGGCCAAGGCTTATTCATTAACAGAGGCCGTCGAAGCACTCAAAAAACTTCCACCGACGAAGTTCGATCAAACCGTGACGCTGTCGTTCAGACTCGGCGTGGATCCGCGTCAATCCGATCAAATGGTCCGTGGAACCTGCCCGTTGCCGCATGGCAGCGGAAATAAAGTGCGAGTGCTCGTTTTTGCTCAGGGCCACGCAGCTGAGGCTGCCAGGGAAGCCGGCGCGGAGTTCGTGGGCTTCGAGGACATGGTAAAGAAGTGTCAGGAGGGCTTCCAGGATTTCGACGTAGCCATCGCAACACCGGCAGCGATGTCAGAAGTCCGCAAATTGGGCAAGCTTCTTGGTCCTCGGGGATTAATGCCAAATCCGAAGACCGGCACGGTAACAGAGGACACCGCGAAGGCCGTTCGAGAGGTGAAGGCCGGTCGCGTTGAGTTCAAGCTCGACAAAAACGGGAACGTGGCTGTGCCGATGGGTAAATTCTCGTTCCAGCCGCAAGCGCTGGTTGAAAATGGTTCCGCGGTGATTGAAGCCGTAGTCAAGGCCAGACCCGCGACGGCTAAAGGGAAGTTCGTTCATAACATTACGATGAGCGCGACGATGAGTCCGGGCCTGCGGATCGATGCGACCCAATTTTTGAAATATTGAGATAAAGGGGATAGACCAGAATGAGACCTGAAAAAACCACGATTGTTGATGATCTTTCTGCGAGATTGAATCAGTCCCCGTTTCTGATTGTGACAGAATATACCGGGATGAACGTGACCAATTTTTCGGAATTGCGGATCCGTTTAGCCGGAGCCGGCGCCCAGTGCAGGGTGGTTAAAAACACGTTCCTGCGCAGAGCCGCGGCAGAAGTGGGTTATCCTGATCTTGCCGCCAGCCTCAATGGTCAAACTGCCATTGTGACCGGGGAAAGCGATGTCTGTGCGGCCGCGAAAATCTTGAAGAATTTTAGCGCTGAATTCCAAAAGCCGGCGGTGAAGATCGGAGTCCTGGATAAAGCCGTCATCTCAAAAGAACAGATACGAGCGCTGGCAGATCTACCGCCCAAAGAAATACTCCAGGCGCAGCTGTTGGGAGTTCTCAAGTCGCCGCTGCGGAAGCTGGTTACCTTGCTCAACGAACCGGGCGCTTCGTTGGCCCGCTTGTTAAAAGCAAGAATAGAGAAGGAGGTCGAACCGGCCAACGCGTAGGCTGAGACCTCAACGCTGGAGGGTCATTGCTTCGAGCAAACAGGCGGCGAACAGGTGCCGTCTGCAAAATCAAATTTTTCGAGACGTGAAAGAAGCCGCACGTCCCGAGCATCAGTAAAAAATGGTTCCTCGTCGGGGTCCGCGGCTGCGGGCTCTTAAATGCTCTGAGGCTTCGGAGCGCGACGATACCGAGAGGAAGAAAAATGGCAGATACAAATCAAATCGTAGAGCAGCTCAGCGGTCTTACCGTCCTGGAAATCGCTGATCTGGTGAAGAAACTCGAAGAAAAATGGGGAGTTAGCGCGGCCGCTCCGGTGGCTGTCGCGGCAGCTCCTGCAGGCGGCGCCGCGGGCGCAGCGGCTCCTGTGGTGGAAGAGAAGACGGCCTTTGACGTCATCCTGAAAGAATTTGGAGCCAATAAGATTGCCGTTATCAAGGAGGTCCGCGCTTCTGTTCCGGGTCTGGGCCTGGCTGAAGCGAAAGCGCTTGTCGAGGGCGCTCCGAAAACGGTCAAGGAAGGTGTCACGAAGCAAGAAGCCGAGGAGATCAAGAAGAAGATTGAGGCAGCCGGCGCAAAAGTCGAAATCAAATAATTCGCACGAAAGACTCACACAGAGGTCACAAAGGTCAGCAAAAGGTGACGAAGGAAATATTAAAGTTGTCCGGGCTGGTCGATTTTTCGAAGTCGATCCCATTTCTTAGAATCTCTAAGAACCTTGGCCACCTTGTCTGACCTTTGTGACCTCTGTGTGAATCTCGGTAGCTCATCGCTGGAGGCGCGGGAGCGTGGTTCCTACGGAAGAATGCACGTGGGGCGCGTTTCCGCCATAAGTGGGTTGCGCGGTTCCTATCATAAAACTTCTTGCGGCCCGATTACATCTGTGTATAGTGTTATCCCGTTAACCGCGGGGGAACTCGAGATATCGCTCGCAAGTTACAAGAAACAACAATTTGGCGGCTCCATGGGTGTGGCAGATTTGACAAGCCACGCGGGTGGGGCTATTTGTGTTCTCCTTTGTTGTCGAAACCTTCACCGAAACGGTAGCCCGCGGTGCGGCAGCAAACCTTTACCGTTCGGCTAGAAAACACGATACCGTATGTCAGACCGTATTTACTTCGGAAAGATCAAAGAAGCGATTGAGCCGCCAAATCTGATTGAAGTCCAGCTCAATTCGTATGTGGAATTCCTTCAGAAAGATGTTTCGCCAGGCCGGCGAAAGAATGTTGGGCTGCAGGCTGTCTTTAAGGAGGTGTTTCCGATCCAGAGTTACGACGATAAGGTCGTTCTGGATTTTGTCAGCTACGACATCGGTGAACCGAAGATGTCCGCCCTAGAGTGCCAGCGGGAGGGGCAGACGTTCAGTGCGCCGTTGCACGTGACTTTCCAGCTTCGGGACGATAAGGGAACGAAAGAAGAGAAGGTCTACATGGGTGAAATCCCGCTGATGACTCCTCAGGGGACCTTCGTCATAAACGGTGCGGAACGTGTGGTGGTAAGCCAATTGCATCGGTCGCCTGGAATTGCGTTCGAATCTTCCGTTCACCTTAACGGCAAGGTGCTTTACAGCTTTCGAATCATTCCAGATCGCGGTTCCTGGCTCGAAGTCCAGTTCGATACAAACGATCTCCTTTATATCTATCTCGATCGTCGGAAACGTCGCCGAAAGTTTTTGGCAACCACCTTTCTGCGCTCGATCGGTTTCGGTGGCGACGGCGATATAATCAAAATCTTTTATAACATCGAAAAGCTCCGGCTAACAAACGATCTCGAGGAAGAGGAACTCAGCACCCGGGTATTGATCCAGGATGTGCGCGATGGCGAGATCACCGTAGCGCGTGCCTTCGAGCCATTAACAAAGGCGACAGTTCAGCAGATTTTAACGCTGGGTATCAGCGAAGTGGATGTCGTCGATGCCAAAGATGACGATACGATCATCAAGTCCATTAAGAAGGATCCGGCGCACGACGAGGAAGAAGCCCTCAAAGATATTTACCGCAGATTACGCCCCGGCGACCCGCCAACGGTCGCGAATGCTCGCGGATTACTAAAGCGATTGTTTTTTGATCCAAAAAAATACGATCTCGGGCGGGTTGGCCGGTACAAGATCAATCAAAAGCTTGGGATTGAAGTTGATCTCGCCGAGCGAACGCTGACGAAGGAAGATTTTATCGGAGCGATGAAGTATCTCATCACACTGCGGAAGGGTGAGGGGATCCTGGATGACATCGACCATCTCGGCAGTCGCCGGGTGCGCACGGTTGGGGAGTTGCTCGCGAACCAGTGCCGGGTTGGTCTGGCGCGAACCGAGCGTCTCGTCAAGGAACGTATGACCCTCTTCGATGTGAACATCGACGGCATGACTCCGCAAAAGCTGATCAACCCCAAGGCTCTCAGCGCGGTGATTCGGGATTTCTTTGGCCGGTCGCAATTGAGCCAGTTCATGGATCAGACGAATCCTCTTGCCGAGCTGACTCACAAGCGCCGATTGTCCGCACTTGGGCCGGGTGGTTTGAGCCGGGACCGAGCCGGCTTCGAAGTGCGCGACGTGCATCCTTCGCACTATGGCCGAATTTGTCCGATCGAGACGCCGGAAGGGCCGAACATCGGTCTCATCAGCTCGATGAGCACCTTTGCCAGGATCAACGAGTTCGGATTTATAGAGACACCCTATCGTCGAGTGGAGAGTGGTCGTGTATCGACGCAGATCGACTATTTAACAGCAGACCGCGAAGAAAATTACCTGGTCGCTCAAGCGAATGCGCCGATCGATGACCAGGGTAATTTTACTGACGAGAAAGTTTCATGTCGTTATCGGGGTGACTTTCTGGAAGTGGATCCGGGTAAGATCCATTACATGGATATCTCGCCGAAGCAGTTGGTTTCGGTGGCGGCGGGGCTGATTCCTTTTCTCGAACACGATGACGCGAACCGAGCGCTGATGGGCTCCAACATGCAGCGGCAAGGAGTGCCGCTGATTCGATCCGAATCACCGTTGGTAGGGACCGGGCTCGAAGGAAAAGTGGCGCGTGACTCCAAAGCGGTCATTGTCGCTGAGGCTGACGGTGCGGTTGTTTCTGTCACGGCGGAACAGATTGTGATCACAAAAGATGGAAAATCGCCGGAGCCGAAGAAGAAACTGGTGAGCCGGCCAGACGAAGGCGTGCACGTTTATGAGCTGCGCAAGTTTATGCGATCGAACGCCGGAACCTGCATTAACCAGAAGCCGATCGTTCGTAAGGGTCAACGAATCACCGCCGGCCAGGTCATCGCGGATGGACCAAATACCGAAGCAGGTGAGCTGGCGCTGGGCCGGAACGTGTTGGTGGCGTTCATGCCTTGGAACGGTTACAACTTCGAGGACGCGATTCTCATCTCGGAGAAAGTGGTCAAAGAAGACATCTACACCTCGATTCACATTGATGAATTCGAGATCGGCGCGCGCGATACGAAGCTAGGGCCGGAGGAAATAACCCGAGATATTCCAAACGTTAGCGAGGAAGCTCTGAGAAACCTCGGACCCGACGGAGTAATTCGGGTCGGCGCCGAAGTGAAGCCGGGCGATATTCTGGTCGGCAAGATAACGCCGAAAAGCGAGACGGAGCTTGCGCCGGAAGAAAGGCTGCTGCGCGCGATCTTCGGTGAGAAGGCCGCAGACGTGAAAGATACTTCGCTGACCGTTCCGTCCGGCACCTACGGAATCGTCATGGATGTTAAAGTTTCCTCTCGCAAGGAAGTCGCTAAGCAGAAACTGACTCCGGCCGAAACAAAACGTCAGGCCAAGCAGATCGGTGAAGAGTACAAAAAGAAGAAAGACGAACTGCACGAAGAGCTGACAGAAGCGTTATCGAACATCCTGCTAGGTGAAAAGATTCCGCTCGACGTGGTCAACGCTGAGACAGGTGAAATCATTATTCCGGCGAACCGAAAGATAACCAAGACGCTGCTGCGGAAACTGGCTGGTGTTTACGATCATGTCGACATCGATCCGAGCCCGATACGGAACAAGATTCATGAGATAATCAGTTCGTTCGAACACAAGTTCGCCGAGCTGGATCTCGAAAAGGAGCGCTCTCTTGATCGAATCGAGAGTGGCGACGACATTGATCCGGGCATCATCAAGCAAGTGAAGGTCTATATCGCCAGCAAACGTAAGCTGAGCGTTGGCGACAAGATGGCAGGCCGTCACGGGAACAAGGGTGTCGTTGCAAAGATTGTTCCGGAAGAAGATATGCCATTTCTGCATGATGGCACTCCGGTCGAGATAGTATTGAACCCGCTCGGCGTGCCAAGCCGGATGAACGTCGGTCAAGTGCTTGAGACTCACCTTGGAGTGGCAGCGAAAGCCCTCGGGTTCAAGGTTGCGACCCCGGTTTTTGATGGGATTGAAGAGCCGGAAATACGGAAATACCTGACCGAAGCGAAAAAGGTGGAAGGCTTTACCTGGGTGACGGAGACCGGTAAATCGACGTTATACGATGGCCGGACCGGCGACGCGTTCGATCAAAATGTCGTAGTTGGATATATTTACATGTTGAAGCTCGGTCACCTTGTGGCGGACAAGATTCACGCACGCGCAGTTGGGCCATACTCACTCGTTACACAACAGCCGCTGGGTGGGAAGGCTCAGTATGGTGGTCAGCGATTCGGGGAAATGGAGGTTTGGGCGCTGGAAGCGTACGGTGCAGCTTATACGCTCCAGGAGCTGCTCACTGTCAAGTCAGACGATGTTCAGGGCCGGACCCGAATTTATGAATCGATCGTGAAAGGTGACAATTCGTTGGAAGCAGGTACGCCCGAGTCTTTCAACGTTTTGATCAAAGAAATGCAAAGTCTAGGGCTTGATGTGAAAGTCGGCGGTCGCACCCAGGTATTTGGCGATAACGCCCTCGATGCAGCTCCCTCAGCTGGATGAATTATAGGCGCGGACCGACAGCGGCAGCGTTGAGTTCCTGCTCAACCCCTCGAACCGACTCGACCGCGCCACAGCTCACAAATTTAATCAGTCAACCACTCATCCGTGGCAACTATGAACGAAACTAATCTTCGCGAGATTTTTGGAGAAGAGCGCTCGGTCGGTTTTGACCAAGTAGCAATCAGCGTCGCGTCGCCGGACGCGATTCGCTCCTGGAGTAAGGGCGAGGTAAAAAATCCGGAAACGATTAATTACCGCACCTTTAAACCTGAAAAGGGAGGGTTATTCTGCGAGCGGATCTTCGGTCCGACCCGCGACTGGGAGTGTTCTTGCGGCAAATACAAACGCATCAAGCACAAAGGTGTGATCTGTGACCGTTGTGGGGTGGAAGTGACACTGTCGCGAGTGCGTCGGGAACGTATGGGACACATCGAGCTTGCGGTGCCGGTCTCGCATATCTGGTTTTACAAATGCATGCCCTCCCGCATCGGTCTGATGTTGGATATGAGTTCCCGGCAACTGGAGCGGGTCATTTATTATGAGGATTACATCGTTATCGACCCGGGCCAAACCCAGCTGCAGAAAACGCAATTGCTCAATGAACAGGAGTACAGAGAGGCTCAGGAACAATACGGCGACACGTTTGTTGCCGGTATGGGTGCCGAAGCGATCAAGATGTTGCTCTCCCAGATAGAGCTTCGCATGCTGAATGGCGAGCTTGAAGAGTCAATGAATAACACCAAGAGCAAGCAGATCCGTAAGAAGTTGGCGAAACGGCTAAAACTTGTTCAAGGGTTTATGAATTCTCATTCCCGGCCGGAGTGGATGATTCTGGATGTGCTACCGGTAATTCCGCCCGATTTGCGACCCCTCGTTCCGCTGGAAGGCGGCCGATTTGCCACTTCTGATCTCAATGATCTCTATCGCCGGGTGATTAACCGAAACAATCGTCTCAAGAATCTTCTGCAACTGAAGACCCCGGATGTCATCATTCGGAACGAAAAACGGATGCTTCAGGAAGCCGTCGACGCTTTGTTCGATAACGGCCGGCACGGCCGGGCCGTGACCGGCGCAGGAAATCGCCCCCTGAAGTCTTTGAGCGACATGCTCAAAGGGAAGGGTGGCCGATTCCGCCAAAACCTGCTTGGAAAAAGAGTCGACTACTCGGGCCGTTCGGTGATCGTGATCGGTCCGGAGCTGAAGCTTCACCAGTGCGGTTTGCCGAAGAAGATGGCGCTCGTTTTGTTTGAGCCGTTCATTATTCGGCGGCTCAAGGAGCTCGGATACGTGCACACCGTCCGTAGCGCTAAAAAGATGATTGAGCGCCAGACGCCAGAGGTCTGGGATATTCTCGAAGAGGTAACTAAAGGGCATCCAGTCTTGCTGAACCGCGCTCCGACTCTGCACCGTTTGTCGATTCAGGCGTTCGAGCCAATGCTCATCGAGGGTGAGGCGATTCGCATCCATCCGTTAGTCTGTACCGCTTACAATGCAGACTTCGACGGAGACCAGATGGCGGTTCACGTTCCGCTCTCTGTGGAAGCACAAATGGAGGCCCGCCTATTAATGCTCGCGCCGAATAACATCTTCTCTCCTTCCAGCGGCAAACCGATTACGACACCGTCCCAGGACATTGTGTTGGGCTGTTATTATTTGACGCAGACTCCGCGCAAAACTGCACAAGTTGGCGAACGCCTCCGGTTGTTTTCGGAGCTCCAGGAGATTGAATTTGGGCTGGCCGAAGGAGCGATCAAGATCCACGAGAAAATTCGATTCAAGAACCCGAACTTCGGCAAGAAAACTATCTACGGAAATTCCGAGATCAAAGTTATCGAGACGACAGCCGGTCGCGTGATCTTCAACGGGATCTGGCCGGAGGGTCTTGGCTTTTACAACAAAGTCGCCGGGAAAAAGCAGCTGAGCGACATCATTTGGCGTACCTACCAGGTTTCGGGTCAGCAGAGGACTGTTGAAACTCTCGACCGACTAAAAGAGCTTGGGTTCAGTTGGGCAACACGCGCTGGCGTCTCGATTGGGATCACCGACATGATCATCCCGGACGAGAAGAAGACCGAGCTCGACAAGGCTTACAAGCAAATCGCCCTGGTAGAGAAGCAATACCGCAGCGGAATCATTACTGACGGTGAGCGCTATAATAAGATCATCGATATCTGGACTCATGCCGGAGAAGAAATCTCGAACGTGATGTTCCGGACTCTGGAGCATAACGAAGGGCGCCGGGAGATGAACCCGGTGTTTTTGATGCAGGATTCCGGCGCTCGTGGCAATCGGCAACAGGTCAAGCAGTTAGCGGGTATGCGCGGCTTGATGGCGAAACCATCCGGAGAAATTATCGAACGGCCGATAACTTCGAATTTCCGGGAGGGTCTTTCGGTTCTGGAGTATTTCATTTCAACGCACGGTGCGCGAAAAGGTCTGGCCGATACAGCCTTGAAAACGGCCGATTCAGGGTATTTGACTCGAAAACTGGTGGATGCCGCCCAGGACGTGATCATTGTTGAACCAGACTGCGGAACGGCTAACGGAATTATCGTTCGTCCAATTTACGAAGGAGATGATGAAGTAGTCGATTTGGCTACACGAATCGTAGGCCGCGTAAGTTGTGAAACCATCGCTAATCCGGTCAGCAAAGAGACGATTATCAAGGCAAACCAATTGATCGAGGAGTCGCAAGCCAACGCGCTCATGAAGATCGGCGTCGAGCAACTGAAAATCCGCTCCGTCCTCACCTGTGAATCGAAGCGTGGTGTTTGCGCGCAGTGCTACGGCCGGAACCTGGCGACCGGCCGGATGGTGAAGCTCGGTGAGGCGGTTGGCATCATCGCTGCACAGAGCATCGGCGAGCCCGGTACTCAGTTGACGATGCGTACATTCCACATTGGTGGAACCGCTACTCAGCTTTTTAAGCAACCTATTATCAAAGCGAAGAACGACGGTAACGTGCACTTCAACGATCTTCGGGTTGTTCAGTCCGTAGACGGTAACTTTATTGTGCTGAATAAGAACGGTTCGGTGTCTGTACACGCGAAGGATGGCCGGGAGTTCGAACGCTACAATGTCGTTATCGGTTCAGTGATCTCCGTCGGCGACGGTGAGCCTGTGAAGAAGGGTGATACTTTCGTTCAATGGGATCCGTACAACGTGCCGATCCTGACGGAAAGAACCGGTAAAGTGGAATTCCGGGATATGATCCCCGGCGTAACCGTGAAGCGGGAAATTGACGAAGCGACCGGTGTGATGGGCACTGTCGTGATCGAGCACAAAGAGGACTTGCATCCGCAGATTGTCATCGTGGATGACAAACACGAGGTCGTTGCGAGCTACTCGATTCCAGCCGGTGCACACGTAGTCGTGCAGGAACATAAGAGAGTGCAAGCGGGCACACTGCTGGCCAAAACACCGCGGAAAATTGCCAAGACCAAAGATATTACCGGCGGTCTCCCGCGGGTTGCAGAGTTATTTGAAGCTCGGCGTCCGAAGGAAGCGGCTGAGATCGCCAAGATTGACGGTCTTGTTGAGTTCGGCGGCACGGTCCGTGGTAAGCGCCGTTTGATCCTCCGGGATCCAATTACCGGCCAGGAGGAGGAACATCTAATCCCGTTAAACAAGCACATCATCGTGTTCAAGGGTGATTTCGTGAAAAAGGGATCCCAGCTAACTGAGGGGCCGATTGTACCGCACGAGATTCTCGAGGTTTGCGGGCCTCAGGACCTTCAGGAACACCTTGTGAACGAGGTGCAGGAGGTTTACCGGCTTCAAGGAGTGGAGATCAATGATAAGCACATTGAGATTATCGTGCGTCAGATGTTGCGGAAAGTGAAGGTAACCGAACCGGGCGATACTGCCTTACTCTGGGGCGACCAGGTCGACCGGCTCGAATTTGACAAGGAAAACCGTCGTGTCATTGAGCAGGGTGGTAAGCCTGCCGAGGCCGTGCCGGTGCTCCTCGGGATCACTAAGGCGTCGCTTGAGACCGATAGCTTCATCTCAGCTGCGTCGTTCCAGGACACGACTCGCGTTCTCACCGAGGCAGCTACGCTGGGTAAAATCGACTTCCTGCGCGGCTTCAAGGAGAATGTGATCATGGGCCACTTGATTCCGGCGGGAACCGGTTTCATGGGTCACCGAAGCATCCGTACGCTGGAAACCGGCGAACCGATTGGGAAGGCTCCAGCGGTCGAGATTGAGCCTGCGGCAGTTGGCTAACAAAGAGGGCCGCTGACGCGGCCCCCTTTATCAGTTTTGAGTTTTGGGTCTTGGGTTTTGCGTTTTGAGTGGTTTTACCTCGACACGCGATCTCGCTCTTCACGCAAAACTCAAAACCCAAAACTCAAAACTAACCTCCTTGTGTCCATCGCTACGAAAACTGGAGATGCGGGTGAAACAGCCTTGATGTACGGGAAGCGGGTGCCGAAGACCCACCGGCGAGTCGAAGCCTGCGGCACGGTGGATGAGCTAAATTCCTCGCTTGGATTGGTGCGGGCAACGACTGATGAAATGCTGATTCAGGAGGTCGTTTTATCGGTGCAAAAAGAGCTCGTCATCGTGATGGGCGAGCTGGCACTCCGCGACGACGATCGAGAACGCTATTTGAAGGATGGCTATAAGATTGTCACTGCGGCAATGGTGGATCGCTTAACCGATGTGGTAAACGACCTGGAAAAAAACTATCACATTGTCTTCAAACATTGGGCAACGCCAGGGCACAATCTGAGCTCTGCTGCGTTGGACGTGGCCCGGACGACTTGCCGGCGAGCAGAACGCCGCGTTGTTGCTTTGGCAGACAGCACCGATTACGTCAATCCGGAAGCCATTCGATACCTCAACCGCCTTTCGGATGTCCTCTGGCTTTTTGCCAGGTTTATCGAAACGGAGGCTGAGAGCGTCGCGAAATCGCAACTAAATCATCCTCGATCCCGTCGTCGATCTTTGAAGGCAGCAGCTGGAAATGCGTTGCTCGCCACGGCGACGGAGCCGCACGCACTCCCTGAAGACCTGGCGAAGGTGGAAACGAATCCCATCCAAAAGATGTCGAGGACGAAGACGAGTTCGAGGACGAAATGAAATCCTCGTGAAAGCCCTTGCGTGACCTTGGACCCTGCAGCATAGTTTTCGGCTCTACACGGAAACAACTTTAGAATTACGGCGGCCGTCAAAGAACTAGATATGTCTTCAATGGAATTAATGACGGAACTCCTGGAGGCGGGAGTTCATTTTGGACACCAGACGAAGCGATGGAACCCAAAGATGAAACCCTTCATCTTTGAACAGAGAAATTCGATCTATATCATTAACCTGTCCGAAACGGTAAAGCAGCTGCAGACAGCGACTGACTTTCTGGCGAACGTTGCGAGACAGAAGGGCAAGGTGCTATTCATCGGATGCAAAAAGCAAGCTCAAGAAGCCGTTAAAGAAGCTGCGGTAGCCTGCGGTCAGTTTTATGTAAATCAACGGTGGCTGGGTGGAACGCTGACGAATCTAACAACCATTCGGAAGAGTGTCGGCCGGTTGACCTATCTGGAACAAATCGAGCAGTCACCAGAGTACTCGAAGATGGGGAAACAAGAGCTTTCAGCGTTACGGCGCGAAGCGGAAAAGCTCCGTCGAAACCTTGAAGGTATTCGCACGATGGACCGTTTGCCGGATGCAATGGTTGTGATCGATACTTCTCGAGAATCAATCGCGGTAGCGGAAGCTCAGCGCCTGAAGATCCCGACGGTGGCAATCGTCGACACGAATGCAGATCCGGATCAAGTGAGTTACCCGATCGCTGGAAACGATGACGCAATTCGAGCGATTCGAGTCATTCTCCAAAAGTTGGTCGACGCGATCTATACGGCGGCTCACGAGGGCAACAAGGAAGAGGCCGCCAATCTTGCTGCTGTTGCCGAGTAGGGAGAGATTGGTTTTGAGTTTTGCGTTTTGGGTTTTGAAGTTTTGCGTAGGCGACCCAACGCAGCGACTCCGGCCAACGGACTGGAAATAGAGAAGACGGCATACTCAAAACGCAAGACCCAAAACTCAAAACGCAAAACCCTTTATGTCTGAAGTAAACCCTGCCCTCGTCAAGCAATTGCGTGAGAAGACAAGCGCCGGCATGATGGATTGTAAAAGAGCGCTGGTCGAGTCCGGCGGCGATCTGAATAAAGCCGAAGATATCCTCAGGAAGAAAGGGATTGCCAGTGCCGCGAAGAAGGCATCCCGATCCGCCAAAGAAGGAGTGGTTGCTTCCTACATCCATCTGCAAGGAAAAGTGGGTGTTCTCGTTGAAATAAACTGCGAGACTGACTTTGTCGCAAAAAACGAGAGTTTCCGCGACTTTGTCAAAGACGTCACGTTGCACATCGCCGCGGCGCATCCGTTACATATTGGTCGGGACCAGGTTCCGCAAGAGACGGTTGAACGGGAACGGGACATCTATCGCTCTCAAGTGAAAGGTAAGCCGGAAAATGTCACCGAGAAGATCGTGGATGGAAAACTCGACAAGTTCTTTAGCAGTGTCTGTTTGCTTGATCAGGCATTCATTAAAAACCCGGATCAAACGGTTGGCGAGCTCGTTGCCTCGAAAATTGCCGAACTCGGTGAAAACATCGTGATCCGACGTTTTACGCGTTACGTGGTTGGGGAAGAGATCGCTAGTGGGGCTTAGCCAAAGGCTTCGCGCCTATCCCTATACAAACGAATTTCTCGTCACGGTTCCTCGTCCTCGTAATCGGTCCTTGACGGTCGCAGCCAACTAGCCCTTTTTCACGCAAAGGCACCGGACGCGTGGGAGCGCATTGCTACCGTTGATCCGCGCCGATCTTCTGTTATAAGTCTGGGGCATGCGCTGTTGTCGGTCTGCCTTTCTTGCACTGGCTTTGGCTCTCCTTTTCTCGTCGTGCGTTACCAGAGATAAGGACCACCGAATCCTGGTGAGCGTGGCGGATCAAAGCTTGGAGCTTTACTACAGGAACAAACCGATCGGACGCTACCTGATCTCGACCTCAAGATTCGGGTTGGGAGATAGGCCCGGCAGCCGGGAAACCCCGCTCGGAAGAATGGAGGTGGCAAAGAAGATTGGGGCGAGTGCGGCCGTGGGGGCGGTCTTTAAAAATCGACGGCCGACGGGCGAAATCCTTCGACCAGACGCCCCGGGCCGTGACCCGATCGTTACAAGAATCATCTGGCTTAAAGGCCTGGAACCCAAAAATCGAAATGCATTTACCCGCTGCATTTACATTCATGGAACGCCTGAAGAGCGGAACGTTGGGCATCCAGCGAGTTTCGGCTGTATTCGCATGAAGTCGGCAGATGTTGTGCAGGTTTTCAACACGATCGGCTTAGGTTCAACGGTCGATATCATTCCGGGCTCTTTACCGGACCTAGTTCAACAAGCTGCCTCAAGCGTCGGGGCCCAGGTTACGAGCCCGCAGGTCGCCGGTCCGCCCGAGCCTCCGCCGACGGCTGCGAGGTAAAGGATGGAAGAGTGGATTCGGCTCCAGTTGATCGAACGTCAGCCGCCATTGGGCCAGTCGCCTGTTATGTTCCAGCGCTGGTTTCACTTGCTCTTTCTGCATTGGCCAGTCGAACCCGAGTCCATCCAGAGTACCCTCCCTTCAGGCTTGCAGGTCGACACCTTTGCGGGCAAGGGATGGATCGGCATCGTTCCATTTTTCATGCGTGGTGTCAGACCGGCCGGTCTCCCTTCCATTGTCGGTCTTTCCAATTTTCTCGAATTGAATCTCAGGACTTACGTTCTCGATCGAGATGGTCGACCTGGCATTTGGTTCTACTCCCTGGATGCAAATCAGCCGTTGGCAGTGTGGATCGCTCGGCTTTGCTTTGCGTTGCCTTATCAGCATGCGGCGATGCGTACCGATATCGACGGCGGCGAGATGGCTTACTCATCAGTCCGTCTTGGTTCGGCTGAAGCGCTCCATTATCGCTACAGGCCGGCGTTGGATCTTGAAGAAGCCGGATTCGGTTCCTTGGAATTTTTCCTTCTGGAACGCTACCGGCTTTTTGCACACCGCCGTGGCCGGTTGTTGACCGGCCGGGTCTATCATGCGCCATATCGCCTGGGGAAGGCGATTGTCCACGAACTGGATTCGCGCCTGTTTGAGCTCGATGGATTCGAGGTTCCGTCAGAGCCGCCCGCACATGCCGCCTATGTGCGCCGAGTAGACGTTTCGATTTATCCAGTAAAACTGGCGAAGTGAAAGCTCCAGCTTTTGCCCGCCCCAGAGCAGCAGAGCAAAAGCTGGAGCTTTCGCTTACGACAGTGCTAATTCTTTGCACTTTTCGAGATCGAGTTTGCCCGAACCGAGAATAGGAATTTTCTCCACTCGTTTTATTCTGCGCGGGATCCAAATGTTCGGCAGGCCGGCAGCCAGAAGCCGCTCCCGTACATCTTCCAAAGAGAGATTGAGCGCCGCAAGTAAAACCAGCGCTTCACCTTTGGCCTGGTCTGGTACGCCAACGATCGCGGCAATACGTTCATCCTCCATCTTCAATCCAAAGGCCTCAATAATCTTTGTCTCGATCGTTTCGTGCGGGACCATTTCTCCCGCGATCTTGGAGAAGCGAGATAATCGCCCCTCAATGTAGAGGAAGCCATCTTCATCGAACCGGCCAAGGTCACCGGTTTTGAACCAGCCATTCTGCAGGACTTCGGCTGTTCTTTCAGGTTCGTTGAGATATCCTTCGAAAATGTTCGGGCCCTTCAACCAGAGGATTCCCAAGGCATGCGGTGACAACAGGTTGTTTGTTTCAGGATCGCGAATTTGGGCAGCTTGGCCCGGTAGCAATTTACCTACCGAACCGACCCGGTCAGAAGTCTGGATCGTATCATTTTGTCGGCTCGGAGCAGGATCGGGCAGGTTCGTGCTGACGACCGGAGCTGTTTCCGTCAATCCATAGCCTTCCAGTACATGTTTCCCGAACTTCTCCTCGAACGATTCGGCGAGTTCCCGAGGCAACTTTTCAGCTCCGGTAACGAGAAGTTTGATGGTAGCGAACTGTTTGGGTTCAGTCCGCTTCAAGTATCCTCGCAAGAATGTGGGGGTTGTCACCAGTAAGGTGATCTTGTAGCGCTCGATCAACTCGGCGTTCTTCACCACGTCGACAGGGGTAGGGTAGGTAACAGCGCGTACCCCTTCAATCATTGGATACCATAGCGTGACGGTGCAGCCGAAGCTGTGGAAGAACGGAAGAGAAGCCATCACCGAATCTTCGGGTCCCAGGTCCAGCATTGAGCCAAACTGCAGAACGTTTCCCAGCACATTCCGGTGGCTGAGCACAACCCCTTTAGGTTCGCCGGAAGTGCCACTTGTGAAGAGAAGGAGCGCCTCTTTCCGGTCGCCTCTCATCGGCAAGCCTAGCAGATGACTCAGCACCCAGGCGGGCGCAACCGCCGAAATGAGGCGCCAGATCACTATTTTTGGCTTCAACTCCGGTATCAGCTCTTCCAAGCGAAAGACATCTTTCGGCCAGGGAAAATCTTCCAAACGCTTCATGACCGGCTTTGCGGAAATCGCGTGCAGAATCTGGCCCCTAATTATTGCTGACTGCATAGCTGCACGGCCGGCCGTAAAGTTCAAATTGACCGCCACCTTGTTTGCCAAAGTGACCGCAACGTTCGCGACGACCGCTCCAATGCTCGGTGGCAAAACAACGGCCACCCGTTCGCCTGCGCAGTGTTTCTTAATCCAGCGGCTCAAGGCAATCGAGACCGCGAGCAAGTCCCCTCGCTTCAACACACGACCATCCATTCCGTCAATGACCGCTTCGTCAAACTGTCTTCGCTTCAAGCCGCGTACGGTGGCGCGACCTAAGTGACCGTCTAGCTCCGGTCGTTTCTGAAAGCAGAGCTCGCCAAGCTCAAGAAGTCTTTCGCGGGTTAATCCAATGTCCACGGAGTGGGCGGGAATCGGTTTGCCGAAAGCGATCGTTGCGAATTGCGGGATTCGCTTTGGGATCTTGAAAAAGTACCGGCCGCCTTCGAACGAAAATATCGAACCCCATAGGCCATCCAGCCAAACCGGGACAACTTCGCACTCGGCCAATCGGGCGATCAATTCGAAACCCCTTCGCAGTTTCAAAAGCGTGCCGGTGCGGCTCAGCTCACCCTCTGGGAAGATGCAAACAATTTCTCCACTTTTTATCCGATCAGCTGCTTCTCGAACTGCCTCCTTGGCGCGAACATTGGAGATCGGTATAGCTTCGATCAGTTTAAAAATCGGGTTAAGCCAGGCGATCCGGTAGATCGATTCATGTACGATGAATCGAATTGGCCGCGGGCAAGCCAGTTGGAGAACGACCGCATCCACGTATGTCATGTGATTCGGCACCAACAGAAAACCCGTCTCCGGCAGATTTTCGAGGCCAAACGTTTTTACGCGGTAAATGGTCCCGGCGACAAGGTTTCCGAATAGGCGAAAAACTTTCTGACGAAACTTTTGACCATTTGTGGGCATAGTTATGCGGGCAAGCGAGGCTAGTGGCTGGTGGGACGCGTGGCGCGGTAGGGATGCGCTCCCGCGCGTCCGGCGTTGCACGTCCACAGAACGTGAACGAAAGGAAAATTTAGGACAAAGAGTTGCGGGGCGCAATCAGCAAAAGGAGTTTTCCAGACGTGCAACGCCGGACGCGCGGGAGCGCATCCCTACCACCAGCCACAAACCCTTGCATCCTGGGTGCCGCATCAGTAACCTTGCCGCCATCATGTCCGCTACTCCGATGATGCAGCAGTATCAGAGCATCCGGCGGACTCTGCCCGAGGGAACGCTGCTCCTGTTTCGTCTCGGGGATTTCTACGAGCTTTTTTTCGATGACGCCAAGATCGCCGCGCCGATTTTGAACGTGGCGTTGACCAAGCGCAACGGAATGCCGATGTGTGGCGTTCCGTTCCACGCCGCAGAGGCGTACATCGGAAGATTGATTAAAGCCGGTCACCGGGTCGCCATCTGTGACCAAATCAGCGATCCGCAGCCTGGAAGAATCGTGGAAAGGCAAGTCAGTCAAATCATCAGTCCGGGGACGGTCAGTGATCTCCAACTCCTTGAATCCCGCCAGAACAACTTCCTTGCTGCCGTCGGGAGAGACTCGTACGGCGAAAAGCAGTCCTCTGCCATAGGACGAAAGGAGCGGTTCGGTTTGGCGCTGCTTGACGTAAGCACAGGCGAATTTCGGGTTACTGAAGTCTCTTCCTGCAGCGCGCTCGAAGATGAACTAGCGCGTTTTGCTCCTTCTGAGGTGCTGATTCCTGATTCAGACCAAGATCTGATTCGCCGTATTCCGCGCGCTTTGGCGTACGACAGTTATAGTTTCGAACTCGATCACGCTTCTTACCTGCTTCGTGAGCAGTTCTGCGTCCAGTCGCTTGACGGTTTTGGCTGCGGCGACATGCCGGTCGCGATAGGCGCGGCGGGGGCGATCATCCATTACCTCAAGCACCAGCTGCGCCGGCGAACGACGCATATTCAGTCGCTGGGAGTCTTCCTCTCTGATCAATACGTTGCGCTGGACGCCGCCACACAGCAGAACCTTGAACTGATCCGATCGAGAGGTGTGAACGGTGATACAAGCCTCTTAGCCGCTTTGGACCGGACATTAACACCGATGGGTGCCAGGCTCCTGCGCCAATGGCTCCTGAAGCCACTACGGTCGGTGAGCGGCCTTCGCAGGAGACAAGAGATGATTCAACAATTCTTGGATCAGCCGTTTCTCCTCAATTCCGTGAGGGGGATCTTGCGCAACGTTCGCGACGTGGAACGCACCCTGGGGCGCTTGAGCCAGGTGAGCGGGAATGCCCGTGATGTTGTTGCTCTTCGGCTTTCTCTCGAGTGCCTGCCGGATCTCAAGGAACAGCTTGCGGCTCTCGCGAAGTCTACTCTGGCAGAAGGAGAGGATGGATTATTGATCCAGATCTCCGCAGGAATTCGTGAGTTGCCCGATTTAGTTGCAATTTTAGGCGATGCCCTGGTGGAGGAACCTCCGGCATTGATCAAGGAGGGCGGAATGTTCCGACAGGGGCACGATTCGATGCTCGACGAATTGCGGAGCGCTTCAAGTAGCGGAAAGGACTGGATTGCAGCGCTGCAACAGCGGGAAATCGAGCGGACCGGAATCAGGTCGTTGAAGGTGCGATTCAACTCGGTATTTGGTTATTTCATCGAAATCACCAATTCGAATCTGGGCGCGGTGCCTGCGGATTACACTCGGAAACAGACGACCGTGAACGGGGAAAGGTTTGTAACTCCAGAGCTGAAAGAAGTCGAGTCAAAGATATTGGGCGCGGACGAGCGTTCCAAGGCGTTGGAGTACGAGCTCTTTCTTCGACTGCGTGAGAACGTGCTGGAGTACATGCCTCAGTTGCAGGAGACGGCTCGCTCCATAGCAGTTCTTGATGTGATCGCGTCTCTCGCGGAGACAGCGCGGCTATTCGGCTACGCGCGCCCCACTGTGACCGATGAGATGCGCATCTGTATCCGGGATGGGCGCCATCCGGTTCTCGACCAGAATGTGACGGAAGAAAAATTCGTCCCAAACGATTGTTTGCTGGATAGCGCAGAGAATCGCCTGTTGCTGATCACTGGGCCGAACATGGCCGGTAAATCGACCTTTATCCGACAGGTCGCGCTGATTGTCTTGATGGCGCAGATTGGCAGTTTTGTACCGGCCGCCGCTGCCGAGATCGGACTGGTCGACCGCATTTTCACCAGGGTAGGCGCTTCGGATGATCTTTCGCGTGGGCAATCGACGTTCATGGTCGAGATGAATGAGGCTGCGAATATTGTCAACAACGCGAGTGAGCGCAGCCTGGTGATTCTCGACGAGATCGGACGGGGCACTTCTACCTTTGACGGACTATCGATCGCCTGGAGCATTGCGGAGTATCTCCATGACGTCCTGCGGGCCAGAACGCTCTTTGCAACGCACTATCACGAGATGACAGAATTAGCAGTGGTTTGTACCGGCGTTAAAAACTACAATGTGGCGGTTCGTGAGTGGAACGACCAAATCATCTTTCTTCGCAAGATCCAGCCCGGTGCGGCGGACAAAAGTTACGGAATACAGGTGGCGCGTCTTGCCGGTTTGCCCAACGAAATCATCCAACGAGCCAAGGAAATCCTTGCTAACCTGGAGGCCTCAGAACTCAATGCTCAAGGCAAACCGCGATTGGCCGAAGCCAAGGTTTTCCGGAGCCGCCCAAAGCGGAAGGAAGAAACGAAGCCGCAGCTTAATTTGTTCGATTACAGGCCCGAATGAGCATGGTGCGTATCGGCGAAGAGAAAACTCACACCAAGGTCACAAAGGCCACGAAGGTTTTTAAAGGTTTAGATAAATGAGATGGAATTCAAATCGGCGAGTCTGAACAACTTTTGAATTTCCTTCGTGACCTTCGTGCCCTTTGTGTGAGTCTTTTCTTCCTGACCTTTGTGTGATCCAATTACTAAGTCGATGAAGAAGTATTTGATCCTGATTGCAACTGTATCGCTCGCTCTCTGGGCGTGTGAACGCCATCCTGCAAGTCAATTGCCGAAAGAAGGTGAGGGTGCTGGGACGGGAGAGCCGAGTAAGTCGGGCGACGCGCTAGAAAAGCAAACGACCCCAGAGACTTCTCCGAGCGGTACCCCGAAGACATATTTCCCGCAGAATACTTGAGGAGGCGGCAGGGTCACGCTTGGGTGGTAGGGACGCGCTCCCATAAGCATTAACTT
>Ga0210408_10000889_pt1 | contig 33465 bp, 35 predicted proteins | sample IncBWH4MmetaG_FD_155471 | JGI IMG/M metagenome (GOLD analysis project Ga0210408, IMG submission 155471) | Forest soil microbial communities from Barre Woods Harvard Forest LTER site, Petersham, Massachusetts, United States - Inc-BW-H-4-M | ecosystem: Environmental > Terrestrial > Soil >... | reverse complement strand
ACGCCGCCACGTGGCCGCCAATGAAGGCGTTTCGGCGGCATGGCGTTGTGGCATCGGCGCAATCCGGTAGTTGCCGGCGATTGTCAGTAGGTGCGGCAAAACGATCACACACGATTGTCCCAAAGCGGGACGCGGCCGCGCGAGGGCCGGCCGCAAACGTGGATGGACCGAGCGAGACGCGCGATCGGACTGCGTGCCGCGCCCGCCCTTGCGGCGCTCACGCGCGCTCCACGCTCGCCGCGTAGCATCCCGGCGCGGCGAAGTGTACGTGCAGATACACCGCACGCGGATCGGTGAATTGCCGCTCGATGGCGCTCTCGAGCTTGACGCCCTCGACAAGCTCGAAGCCGACCATCATGGCGTCGCCGTCGAACGCGCGCACCGCGAGCGTGCGCTTGCGCAGCTGCTCCGGCACGGTGTCAAGCTCGTCAAAAGTCTCCTCCCCCTTGCGCACAAAGATGGCAAAGCGCATGCGGTAGGGCGAAGCGACGGGATGATGCTCGTAGTTCGCCAGGATCAGCTCGTCGCCCGGCTTCGAATCGGTAAGGCTGATGCGGCACGGATATCCGGGCTCGCGGCCGTCCGCGATCCGCCGCACCGCGCCTTGCGCCGCAAGCGCCGCGTCAGACAACGCAAACAGTGGAGCGAACTTTTCGGCCGGCAGGCCGCGAATGCGAAAGTGCATGGCCATTCCTCCATGGTGTCGTACATGCTGTCGTAGAGGACAAATGGGCCGAACAGCCGCGGCGGGCCACCCGATTTCTGCGCCGGCAGCCGGGCCGCGAGCCGCAACCAGCCGCTTCGGAATCACATCGGCGGCGCCCTTTCGCGCCCCCAGGGATGGACGGCCGGGCCGCCTCAGATTTTGTTTCACTCAAGACCGCCATCATTTGCTATAAGTTTGCGATGACGCGACGTCCGATCTACGATACGCGCACCGCAGCCGAGAAGGCATTCAAGGCGGCGACCACCAAACCGGTTGAAGCGCCACCGAAAGCGCCTTCGCTCCCAGGCGCGAAGGAAGTGGTGTCGTTGCGCATCGACCGCGACGTGCTCGATTTCTTTCAGGCGGAAGGTCCGGGCTGGCAGGACCGGATCAACGCCGCGCTGCGCAAGGCTGCGGGGAAATAAGGGGCCAGGAGGCTAGGCCAAGCGGAGCAACGGCCGGGTACGACGCTGCGCAAGACGCCGATTCACGATGACTTCACAACGTCCAAAAAGGGGAGCTGACCATGCGACATTCATTCGGACTTCGTGCAGCGCTGATTGCGTTGACTGTGGCCCTCACCGGCCTCGGCTTGTCATCCTCCGCTCGTGCTGACAGTGGCACCATCAGCTTCCGCGTGCTGAAGGGCGGCTGGTTCATCGGCGCATCCGGTGGCAGCGGCACCCTGTTCTTCCATGGACGCAGCTATCCGCTGTCGATCGGCGGCCTGAGCGTCGGCTTGGTGTTCGGCGGTTCGGAGACTTATTTCCGCGGCACGGTCACCAATATCCGCAGCCCACACGATGTCACCGGCATCTACGGCGCAGCCGGCGCCGGCGCCGCAATCGTCGCTGGGGCGCAGATCATCGCATTGCGCAACGAAAAGGGAGCAATATTGCACCTGACCGGCCAGCAGGTCGGATTGCAGCTCAACGCCGACCTGAGCGGACTGAGTATTTCGGTCCGATAGCGGGCTGAAAGCCGGCAATTGGGGCGGATCGGCGGGGCAGCAATGTCTACGCCGTTCCGTCAGCGGCATAATGGGCAAGGGTGGGGCCGGCAAGCATTCACCCCGGTTCGCTGAAAGCTGCCGGCGGTCGCGAGGCGGCCGGCTCGCTCCGCCGTTGCCTGGACGTTTCGCCTCGCCTCGAAGTTTCAATTTCAGTGTCAGTGCCGCCTTAGACCGTCGTGCGCTTCTTGCGCGTTCGGGCGAGTGCGCGGCGGCGGGCGCGGACCATAAGGAAAGCGCCCGACGAGCCGCCTTCGATGGTCCAGGTCCCGGCAATCTCGCTGGCGTCGCTGTTCAACTCGCCCGCATAACTCACCGCGCCGTATCCGAACCCAGCCGGATCGTAGGTTTTGACGAAGGCAACGGCGCGGCTCTGCCGGCGTCCCGACAACAGCGCCAGATGCGTGCTGTGCGGACAGCCGGGCAGCGCACACCGTTCATGCGTCGAGCCGGTGACTTGATTCGCCGACTCGATGAGCGTCGCGGTGAACGCAACGGAACCATAATGAGGCTGCTGGAACACGCCGTTCCAGACGCCAGTGAGGTTGTCCGCGGCACCGCTCCCGGGTTTATTCATAGCCATGCAAGCCCCAAGGCACCGCGGCATACTAACCGGGGCGGCCGCAGCGGCCATAACTTCCTGCCACGCGTTGCCCGGCAAACGTTCCAGCAGCTTGCCCGCGCCTAGCGTATCCCCGAAGGACAAGGTAATCTCAATTTCGCCCAATACAGGCCGTTTCTTCCTGCGTTCGGGATGAGGCGATTTTCTGGGGATGCTTGTGGCGGACGAGGTTTCCTACTTCTCACGTTTCACAGTGAAGTTCGTCGAGATCGTCGCCGCCGGGATGGCGACCGCGGTCAGCGGCTACCTCATCGCGCATCTCGGCGGATTTTGGTCCTCGCCGACGCCAGCTCCCGTCGTGGCCGCGCCCAGCGCCAGCGCGGCGAGCGTCAACCAGCCGACCCCGCCGAGCCACCCGGTCCCAGCAACCTCCCCTAGTAGCCAGCCCGTCCAAGCGTCGCCGGCGAGCCAGCCGGTGCAAGCGACGCCGCCGAGCCAGCCGGTCTCGCCGGCCCCGCCCGTTTCCGCCGACGCCAGCGAACCGCGCCCGGCGCCGGCGCAGGAAAGCACGCCATCCGCCACGCCGGCCGCGCGGACAACGGGCAATGGCGCGCCCGCGCGCAAGCGTGGTTCGCCCGACACGGGCACTGCCGAGAGCAAGCCGCGCGAACCCGCCGAGAAACCGCGCGACGCCGCCGAGAGCAAGCCGCGTGAGTGGGAGTCAGTCGAGGCCCGGGTGCGCGCTGCGCTGGCGAATGCTGCCGCCAACCGGCCTGCGACGTCCGAGACGCCGCCTCCCCAGACCGATAGTCCCCAGCCTCCGCCCGCGGTCGCCGTACAGCCGCGGCCCAGCGATGAGCCTTCCGCCACCGGCGCTGTCTCCGCCCCGCGTGCCGCGAATCCTCAGCCGCCGCTGGCGGCTGCGACACCGGAGGCTCCGTCCAAACCCGACCCGCTGCCCGCAGTCGAGATAAAATCACGGCCGGTTGCCGCCGTTGAGGCGGTTCCGCCGCCGCTGCCGCCCGCTCCGGCGGAAGCGAGCAGCCCAAACGAGGCGCCGGACCTCGCTTCCGCCATCAGGAAGCTCCCCGAGATGCTGCGCAACGACAAGCCGGTGCCCGCCGACGAGGCGCCGCGTCCGCCGATGCCGGTCGGACAGTAGCCGCGAGCGCCGGCGGAGAGCGCCCGACGCATCGGTACCCCTCGCCTCTCGCGCGCCCCTGCGGGCGGCGAGCGGCAATTTTCAGATCGTCCGATAGCCGCCGTCGGCCATGACGATTGAGCCGGTGACGTAGGCGGAGAGATCGGAGGCCAGGAAAATCGCCGGGCCGACGATGTCCTCCGGCCTGCCAGCGCGGCCGAGCGGCGTGTGGTCGAGAAAGATCTTCACCAGGTCCGGGTTGGTCTGGCGCACCTTTTCGTTGAGCGGCGTTTCGATGAAGCCCGGACCGATGGCGTTGACGCGCACGCCGTCCTTGCCGAGTTCGGCGGCAAGCGCGCGGGTGAACCCGAGCACGCCGTGCTTCGATGTGGTGTAGGCGGGCGAGTTCGGCGTGCGCACATGCATGAAGGATTGGATCGAGGCGATGTTGATGATGCGCCCCTTGCTGGTCCGCAAGGCGCCGAGAAAGGCGTGCGTCACGTTGAACACGCCATTGAGGTTCACCGCCATGATCTCCTGCCAATCGTTGACCACGGCGTCGGCATCGCCAGCGAACGCGTTGCGCCGGTTGATGCCGGCATTGTTGACCAGGATCGAGGGCTGACCGAGGCGGCTTGCGACTCCGGCGGCGATGATGCGGCAGGCGTTGCGGTCGCTGACGTCGGGCGTGAAGGCATGCGCCTTGCCGCCGGCTTCGGCAATGTCCGCCGCGGTTTTGGCAGCCCCGTCGCCATTGACGTCGAGCACGGCGACCGCCGCGCCCTCGCGGGCAAAGCCGAGCGCGATGGCGCGGCCGATCCCAGAGGCGGCGCCGGTTACGGCCGCGACGTGATCCTGTAAAAGTCCGGACATTTATGTTGTCCCCCCTGTCGCATGAAGCGCAGCGAGCATAGCAGCAGCGCGCGCGCCGACGAAGGCGTGCCGCGCGGCAAATCCTTCACGAGAATACCCGGCCCGCTCTGCGCGCCGGGCCAAATCACGTGAACTGACCTTCGAAGTCGCAGTTGTCGTAGAAGCGTGCGCGTAAATCGCATTCGGGCAGCAGGTAGTAGAGGTTCCCGCCGGTACCCCACCCATGCAGCGTTTCGCCGTTGCAGTAGGAATCGACCTGCAGGAGGAGGCGCGCATCGTCCTGGGATTCGAATCGCCAGAGGTCGTTCTGCAGCAGATCCGGCCAACCCAAGAGCTTGCTGAAGCCGGCATAGCGGACGCATTCGCGCGGAATGCCGTGTTCCCGGATCTCCAGCCAAACATCGAAGTAAGCGTCCCGCTCCTCCTTCCCGAACTGGAGCTTGCTGACGGCGGTGCTGAAGGGATGGGGGAGATCGAAAATCGGGCGCGGCGCCACGGCGCACGCCGGAAAGATCAGAATCGGCTCGATCGGTGGCTGCGCGGCAACAAGGCGATCGGCATCCGGCCAATGATAAACGGCGCTCATGCCAAGAGAATCACCGCCCTGGACCGCGTCGTGATCGCCGAAGAAAGCGAGCACCCCATGCGGCGGCAATGGTTCAGCCGCCGGCAGGCCGCGCAACTCCGCGCAATCGATCTGACAAACAGCATCGGCTCGTCCTCGAAGGTCGGCCACTCCCAATCCGGCGGTGCCGGCGGCGTTCCGACGAAACGCGACGCCACGGCGGGGATATCGGCACGCCGCTGCGGCCACAGACCGATGGCCGGCAGCGCCAAATTCATGAGGCGGTCGCGTGAAGCCGGCACGCTTCGGCGCAAGCGCTCGGCAATCTCATCGCGGGTCAACGGGGCCGGCGGCGGATGATCGCATTGCCATAAAATCTGCGGCTCCCGCTGCGGTTCGGGCGCGAACTCCTGCGCCGGCTTGTCGAGCCAATCGAGCGCGCCCTTGGCATTGGCGCGTACTTGCTCGCTGGAATGCTGGGCGAGCCGCTCGAGAACCTGGCGCGCCTCCCCGCGCGCCTTGAGCGCGTCCACGATGTTCGAGCGACGGCGCGCGAGCCGGTTCTGTCTTCCGATATGCTCGGTGCCTTCTGCGGCCTCGACGCTTGTTACGTAGGCGTGCGCAAGTTCGGTCCCGCTCAGCCTTGATAGTCCGTCCCCTTCTTCGACCGGTGCCGACATAGTACCCCCTATGCAACCTACCGTTGCTTGTCTTGTTCCTGTTATGTTCTAATTTGTCAAGCGGCCGGTGGGAGGGGATGAAAAGATGCTGGCGCGCGCATTCGCGGTCGTGGCGGCGTTGCTGGCGCCGACGGCGGCCGGTGCCGAAGACGACGCCGCGGCCACGCTTCGCGACTTGCTGGCGCAATATCGCTGCCCTGTGGTCGATCGCTTCGAGCAGATCTACAACGCCGCTCCCCATTCGCATCCGCAGAACCTGTTTCTGATAGTCTATTTTGCCGCGCGTCCCCATGACTACGTGCAGTGCGTCTTCGATCCCCTGACGTATATGTTTCGTGAGGCAGCCTCCGGCTTCTATGACAACGTCGCAAGCGAGCCGCGGACCCGCCATTCGCCCGCGACCGCCATCGCCGCGCTCGGCCGCCTCGGATTTTCGACCGACGACTCGGCGGGAAATTTTCGGATCGGCTTCGAAGTGAAGGAGCCGCCGGATTTCAACACCGTCGCCGACCTCATCCTGCAAGCGCTGCACGACGCGTTCGACGCTCGGGCGGGAGTGACGCTCCTGATCGAAGCGCCGCTGGCGCCGCGACCGACCGGTAGATGCGTTCCGGTGAGTTAGCGAGCCGCGCCCTCGCCGGCCTCCTCTTGCTACGCCGCGGCACGCGTCAATCTTCGGGCTTGAGGCGATGGGCCTCGCCGGGTTTGAGGCCGGTGTGAAACAGCGGATCGGCAAAGTCGCCGCCGCGCGGGCAGATGCGCGGGAGCTTCCCCTCGCCCGCATTGTCCGGGATCTCCTCGGTCAAGACGAGCATGGCGCCGGTGCGCGTCATGCGCAGCGTACTCGCGGTATCTTCGTCCACCTCCGGGTCGGTGTTGTGCGCGGCCGCGGCGGCGAGGCCCTCGTCGGCGGCCGCGAACCCGGCGGTGAAGTGGCAGTGGTACTTGGCCCAGCCGAAGGTGGTCGTGCCGAAGGTCGCGCGGTAGTGCGCCTCGCCGCCGTCGGCCGCGAGCCAAAGCTCGGAATCGTGGTTCTTCCACAGCCCGGCATACGAGGCGGCCGGGCTCAGGTTGCGCAGGAAGGCGATGCGCTCGCGCAACTGCGCCTCGAGATCAGCCAGCGCATCGACGTCGCCGCCGCGGCGCAGGCGCGCGATCTGCGCGCGCAGCTCTCTTCCCTCCGGCGGGCTCTGCTTGCCCCAGACCTCGCCCTCGAAGCCGCTGTCGAGGTCTTCGAGGAATTGCTTCTGATCGGCGCGCAGCGCCTTCACCGTGGCCGGATCGAGGCCCGCGATCGCGTTTTGCCATGCCGCCGCCAGCTCCCGATCGGCCGCGGCAATCCTGGCGTCGGCGCAGGTCGCCAGTTCGCGGGCGGTGCGCGCGGTGCGGCAATCGAACGACGGCTCGGCAGCGGCAGGCGGCGCCGCGAACGACCGGGCGAGCAGCAACAACAGGGCCAGCGGCACGGCGGTGCGGAGCATCCGCGGGCGATCCGTTATTTCTTCAGCAGCTGATCGCGCTGCTTGACCAGCCGGTCGAGTTCTTCCTGTTGCTGGGCGATCCGGTCCGCATTGCGATCCTCATCCTCGGCGCCGGACTGCGCAGCGGCCTGCTCGATGAGCTGCCGGATGTTGTCGCGCGCGATGGCGATGCGCTGTTCGAGTTCGGCGAGCGAAAGCGACGGGCCGTTGGGCATTTGGTTTCTCCGCTCCTGGACGGGCTGCGGCAATTCTAACCTGGATTGAGCGACGGGAAATCCGGCCGTAAAGCACCTCTTCCGGCATGCGGGGCGGCCGAGCGAACGGCTTCTCCGTCGCGGCGCGGCGCGCGAAGACGAAAGCGAGCGATGCCGCCTAGCAGCGCGGCCAGCTAACTCTTGCGGCCCTCCCAGTACAAGGCCCACACCGCCACCAGCGCGGTGATGGTCGCCAGCAGGAACAATCCCGACAGCAGCGCGCCCTCGACCGGCCATTGGAGCAGGCGGGCGAGGTCGTAGAGCACATAAGCCGCGAAGGTGAAGGCAAGGCCGTAGAGATACGGCCGCCCCTGCCGCGCCGCGAGCACGCACGGCAATCACTGCATCGCTTCGAGAATGATCGAGACAATCAGCATGGCGCTTGGGGACGTTGCTTGGTGGCGAGACCGAAGCCAAGTGACTTTTCGCGCCGGCACGAAGCGACAGGTTACACCGAGAAGCGTGGCGCGGTTTCCCCGCGACGGGATTATCCCCAGCAAGTAGCCCGCATGGAGCGAAGCGTAATGCGGGATCGGCGGCGAGGCTCGTCCCGGACAGCGCGGAGCCTGTCATCGGGCCGGCCACCTCAGGCCGGACCCGTTGGCTCCATCCGGGCTGCGCTCTTTTGCAAATCCGGGTTACCGTGGCGGCGCGCGCTCATTCGCCTTGCGGTTTGGACCTGGGTGCAGGGGAGCCGTCGGTGTCAGTGCTGTTCATCCTTCTGATCACCCTGGCGGTTGGCTTTTTGGTGTATCGCATCATCGCCGACGGCTTTCGCCGTCCGCAATCGGAAAGACTGGGCTGCTTCGGCGCCTTCGGCTACTTCGTTTTGATCATCCTCGACGTGTGGCTGGCGACCACACTAGCCTCCCGCTTCTTCTAAGCACGTAGCCCGCATGAGCGGAGCGACATGCGGGATTGCGCGCCAGGAAACTGACCCCTGAGGGGCAACGGCTATGCGCGCGCATGTTATCAAAAGATCACCGACCGGATCGTGCGCGAGCTTGAGGCGCGGCGCCAGACCGCCTCGCGTGACCGGACGGTGCCAAATATCGCACGCGCCGAAATCTTTTTTCGCTACCGCCCGATTGCATGTTTCCGACTGATACTCCCGGCGCGTGCTCGAGTCAGACTCTCCTGAGCATCGGCGAGCTGACAGGGCTGCTTCAGCTTTGCATAGCCGTGCTGCATGAAACCAAACCCGATGATGAGGCGTAGTGGGAGCGCGTACCACCCAGCGGGCGCGGGTAATGGCGAGATCGAGAGCCGCAGTAGATTCATGAGACCTGACTCATTTTCTAGGGACCAAGTTCCACCTGCAGTTCTTTCGTTTGCAGATTGACGTTGGTTACGCAGCCCTCCCATGCATGGCGCGCAGGCTGAGCGTTCCGGCTGCCGAATGCGACACGCCGCGGGGCTTTTTCGATGCACCGAGAAGCCGTCTTCATTGCTTTGAGAATCCCTGAGGCGTCGTAGCACCGAGCCGCCGAAGGTGCACATTCTGGCGGAGCATCCAAGTTGGCTTCTGGCCCTCAACGACGAGGTGCATTTTGGTGGCCGCCTGTCGCTTTCGGGGACCACCGGGCATTCGATGTCGGAGCACGCGGACCGTTTCGACGCGGTTGACCCCTTGCTACCGTTCCAATCCGTCGGGGTCCTTCATGGTTTCATGACAACGCATTCGAGGCTGCCGGCGCTAGCAGCCGCATCCATGGCGGCCGCAAGTTCGGTGAGGGGGAAGACTTTGGGATTGATGGTAGATATTTCGAGCGCGCCGCTGCGGACCAGGGCGAGCACACTCCGATAGGCGCTGGCCGGGTACATGAAATTCCCGATGATTTCCAGGCTGTTGATCATCAATTGCATATACGAGACGGGAAGGTCGACGGTCATGCTCCCCATGAGAACAAGCCTGCCACCACGCCGAAGCGAATTGAGAGCCGCGAGCGTAGAACTCGGCTCGGCCGCACCGCCAACCATGTCGAAGCCGATGTCTGCGCCGCCGCCTGCGGCTTTGCGCAACGCGGCCGCGTCCTTCTGCACATCGCCCGACAGGACCACGGGCACCAGGGCCCCGCCGGCTCGGCGCACGAGTACGTCCAGCTTGTCGGCGTTGCGTCCGGCGGCGACCACTCGCCCTGCGCCCATCGCCCGCGCCACGAACACGGCAGCGCTGCCATAAGCGCCGGTCGCGCCATTCACGATGAGCGTTTCGCCGGCCGCGAGCCTGCCGCGGACCAGTCCGCCATAGGGGATGACGAAGCGGCTGACCGTCGCAAGCTGTGTCGCTTCCATGTCCTCGAAACCGTCGGCGGGGACAACCGACGACGCCGGAAGCAGAACGTATTCAGCGAGCGTTCCGTCCGGCCAGTCCGCCTGCACCTTCTCGCTGTCGGGACCGAACGAGGTCACGCCGATGAGAATTTGCGCGGGGTCTGCTACGTTCTCGGACGAGCGGAACAAGGATGAGACAAGCACGCGCTGACCCGGTGCCAACTGCCAGACGTCCTTGCCGGCCGTCTCGATGGTGCCGACGCAGTTGCCGCCGGGGGTGAAGCCGCCGGACGGCGCGTGATAGGGCGGCAAGCGTCCTTCGACGTAAGGTTTGATGTAGGACATCAGCGTGGAGGCCTCGACATGGACCAAGACGCTGCCGGGGCGCACCTCCGGCATCGGCACATTTTCGAGGCGCAAGTGGCCGCCCAAGCGGTCTAGCCGCCATGCTTTCATCGTCATCGCGATCCTCCTTGCTGTGCCCTGGTCCGATCCCGATTTCGAAGCACAGATTGCGCTTGCCCGCGCGGTGAACGATGCACAATGTCGCCTCGTCGCCCTGCTGCCGATCGCGGCGTCGCAGCAACTCGTCAGCAATCAGGGGCAAAGCGGACTCACAAGCGACAACTCAAATCCGTCGGAAATGCCCGGAGCTGACTAAGTCGAGTAATTGCCAAATGCATGACGTCCCGAGTTCGACGAGAACGCCTCCAGTTGACAATACCGACTGGCTGAAGACCGTCGCGATCATCGCGGTCGCGATTGGCCATTTCGGCCATTTCTTCATGGAAAACGACCACTGGTGGGCCGTTTTCGGACGCGTCGCGGCTCCGGCATTTTTCTTCCTCCAGGGCTACGCGGAGAGCCGCACCATCCCGCTCAACTGGATATGGATCGGTGTTATCCTCACTCTGCTCGATAGCTGGAACGCCGACTGGAGATGGGTGGCACCGAACATTCTCCTGAGCTACGTGCTGATCCGCCTCGCACGTCCGTACGTACAAAGCTTTGTGCAGCATCACGGCTGGGTCGCCGTTGCCGTGCTCGTCTCCGCACTTATCGCCGTGCTCCCGCTGGTGGGGAAGGTTGTCGATTACGGTGCGGAGGGCTGGCTGTGGGCCCTGTTTGGCTTATACCAGCGCCGCTATGGCAGATCAGCGGTCAGCGCAAAACAAGTCGCGCCACCGCCTGCGCGCGGGATGAAAGAAAACTTTGGTCTGATGCGCGTAGTGGTCTGCTGTGTCACCGCGGTCGTCTACATCTGGCAGGAACAAAAGGAATTCAGGTTTTCCCCGATACAGCTCGCCGTCGTCATTCTGTTGGTTGGTGTCATGTCCCTTGGCCTGTGTCTATTCGTGCGTGGTCCAAGCCCCATCCAACCTCCAGAGCCCGTAGCTCGCGTGTTGCACTTCATCGGCAGGCACACCCTGGAAATCTACGCCATCCAGCTTGCCGGCTCCGAACTCCTGGTAAAATTAGTGCCCGCTCTCGCCCCCTGACCCGAGACCGGTACGGTACGTGCCGCCGGCTATGTCGATTCGCATCCTCGAGGGCGAGAAGAAGGCGGGAGACCTCCCGCTGCAGGCGCCCACCCAGTACGAAACGGTGATCAATCTCAAGACCGCCAAGGTGCTCGGTCTCGACGTGCCGCCCGCGGCGCTCGTACGCGCCGACGAGACCATCGAATAGTGGCGCCATGAATTGAAGGAGATGAAAAAAACCGATCGCGCTGACGCAGTGCGAGCAGCCAAGGCGGCCGTTTTGAAAGGGGGGGCTCTCCGACTGATCTTGATCCTCGCGCGCGCGCGCTTGCGCTTGATGTCGGTTGTGGGCCCATCACGACAGGCCGCCTTTTACGGCTCGACCGTCGCTAACGGGGCATTGCGGACATGGCTCGACCTGCAGCTCGCCCCGCCTTGCCGCAAACGACCCATCACGGACATGCAACAGTCGTTCGCTGTGACGTACACCGGACCCACGATGTGGTAGAATGAGGTCGTGCACCATGAGGAGGGCTCGGTGAGACGGCCTCGCACTGCAAGCCGAAAACCACCAACAACGCGGCAGCGCAAGACGGAAAATCCAAAGCGTAACACTGCGTCGAACGCCGCGCGCCGAACTACTTCCTCGGTTGCCGATTTACAAGAACGGCTTGAGCGCCAGGCGCGAGAAATTGAGCACGCGCGTGAAGAGCGCGCGGCGATCTCGGAGGTGCTGCGCGTCATCAGTTCGTCGCCCGGCGACTTGCAGCAGGTGTTCGCCGCCATGCTGGAGAATGCCGTTCGAATCTGTGGTGCCAAGTTCGGCAATCTCTGGCTCTACGACGGCGAATTCTTTCGCATCGGTGCGACGACCTACGGCGCCCCGCCCGCCTATGTCGAATATCTTCGCCGCGAGGGTCCGTTCCGTGCCGACGCGCGGGTCGGAATCGGCCGGCTCGCGCAAACAAGGCAAACGTATCAAGTTGCCGACGTGGCGGCCCAACCGACGCATGACGACAAGCTGCGGGTGGCGACGATCGATCTGGCGGGCGCCAGAACCGTCCTGGGTGTGCCGATGCTCAAGGATGGCAAAGTAGTCGGCTCCATCGTCATCTACCGCCGGGAGGTGCAGCCCTTCACTGAAAAGCAGGTGGCGCTGGTCGAGAATTTTGCCGTTCAAGCCGTCATCGCCGTCGAGAACACTCGGCTGCTCAATGAACTGCGCCAGCGCACCGCCGACCTGACCGAGTCACTGGAGCAGCAGACCGCGACAGCGGAGGTTCTCGGCGTCATCAGCCGATCCAAGTTCGAATTGCAGCCCATCCTGCAGAGCGTGGTTGATACCGCCATGCGGCTGTGCCGGGCCGACCAAGCCATTATTTACCGGCCGCAAAGCGGCATGTATCGCTTTGCCGCCGGCCACAGCACGGTTGCGGAGTATCTGGAAATCGAGAAGCAAACGACAATCGTGCCAGGCCACGGAACGGTGGCCGGTCGTGCCGCCTTGACCCGCCAAGTAGCGCGCGTCGACGATTCGTTGGCGGATCCGCTGTACGAGAAAAAAGACGACGCCAGAGTCGGAGGCGTTCGCTCGATGATCGGTGTTCCGCTCATGCGTGAGGGTGAGCCAATCGGCGTCATTGCGCTCGCCCGCAACCGGGTCGAGCCGTTTACCGACCACGAGATCGAACTAGTGACCACCTTCGCCGACCAGGCCGTGATCGCCATTGAAAACGTGCGGCTGTTCGAGGCGGAGCAGCAGCGCACGCGAGAACTTACCGAATCGTTGCGGCAGCAGACCGCCACCGCTGACGTGCTCAAGGTAATCAGCCGCTCGACCTTCGATCTGCAATCCGTGCTCGATACGCTGATCGAATCGGCGGCTCGGCTTTGCGCGGCCAATAAGGGCAACATCCAGATGCGCGAGGGGGACGTGTATCGGATCCGCGCCCACTACGGTCTTGCACGCGAGGCGGTCGAGTACGCGCTGTTGCAGCCGCTGCGACCGGACCGCAGCAGCGTGACAGGGCGTGTCGTATTGGACGGCAAAATAATCCATATTCCTGACGTATTGGCCGATCCCGAATATCAAGCGACCAACTATCAGCAGGCATTCGGGTTCAGAACCATCCTTGGAGTGCCGCTGCTGCGCGACGGGGCGATAATCGGCGTCTTTTTGCTCAACCGCGGCGAGGTGAGTCCGTTTACCGATAAGCAAATAGAGCTGGTCACTACCTTCGCCGACCAAGCAGTGATCGCGATGGAGAACGCGCGCTTGCTTAGCGAGCTTCGCGAGTCCCTGCAGCAGCAGTCCGCCACTGCCGATGTGCTTAAGGTCATCAGCCGCTCCACCTTTGACCTGCAGACCGTTCTTGACACGCTTGTCGAGTCAGCAGCGCGACTTTGCGACGCAGACAGCGCGGCCATCCATCGACCCGATGGAAATAGCTACCCATACGTAGCGAGCTACGGTTACTCCCGGGAATATCATGAATACATGCGCGAGCGGCCGATTATCCCAGGTCGCGGCACGGTAGTTGGACGTGCAGTGACCGAATGCAAACCTATTCAGGTAAATGACGTTGCGGCTGATCCGGAATACACCCTAAGAGAAGGCCAGAGGCTTGGGGGGGTTCGTACCGTCCTTGGTATCCCGCTCCTGCGGGAGAGTGCGCCGATTGGCGTAATAGTGTTGACGCGCAAAGCGGTACGGCCGTTCACCGACAAGCAAATCGAACTCGCAACGACCTTTGCCGACCAGGCGGCGATCGCGATTGAGAACGTGCGGTTATTCGAGGCCGAGCAGCAGCGCACACAGGAATTGGCGAGATCGTTAGAGGAGCTGCGAACTGCTCAGGATCGCCTGGTTCAAACGCAGAAGCTGGCTTCGCTCGGTCAGTTAACCGCCGGCATCGCCCACGAGATCAAAAATCCGCTCAATTTCGTCAACAATTTCTCCGATGTCTCAGTCGAGCTCATCGATGAATTGCGCGAGGCGCTGGCGGATGCGGCGTTGGGGAAAGGGCAGGCAGAAATTACCGAACTGACCGATACACTGCGGAGCAATCTCGATAAGATCATGCAGCACGGCAAGCGTGCAGATTCGATTGTCAAGAACATGCTCCTTCACTCGCGCGAGGGCACGGGAGAACGCCGGCCCGTCGACATCAACGGCCTTGTCGAGGAAGCAGTCAATCTCGCCTACCATGGCGCTCGGGCTGAAAAGAAAGGATTCAACATCACGCTCGAGCACGCTTTGGATCCCACCGCCGGCCAAGTCGATTGCTTTCCGCAGGAGATAATCCGGGTTCTCCTCAATTTGATTGCAAATGGGTTCTATGCCGCGACTCAACGTAAAGGGCTGACGGACAACAGCGATTACGAACCGACGCTCGCGACCGCGACGCGGAACCTCGGTGACCGCGTTGAGATACGAATATGGGACAACGGTGCCGGCATTCCACCTGCGGTGAAGGAAAAGATGTTCAATCCCTTCTTCACGACCAAGCCGGCGGGAGAGGGCACCGGTCTGGGACTTTCAATCAGTCATGACGTCATCGTCAAGCAGCACTCGGGGATAATAGAGGTGGAGAGCCGTCCCGGAGAGTTCACGGAATTCCGCATCGTGCTGCCGCGGGCTGCGGCAACCCTCGCGAAGTCGGGAGGAACAGCGTGATGCTTCTTGTTTTAGTGGTCGATGACGAACCCGACATCGAGGTGCTGTTTCGCCAGCAATTCCGCCGAGAACTGCGCAGCGGGCGCTTCACGATGGAGTTCGCCCAATCTGCCGCTGCCGCGCTTACGCGCATTACCGATGCCGAGGCGGCCTCGCTGATCCTCATTCTATCCGACATCAACATGCCAGGAATGAGTGGGCTTGATCTTCTCCCTAAGGCCAGGGCGGCGCGGCCGGACGTTCCGATCGTCATGATCACCGCGTACGGAGATGCCGCGACGGAGCGCAAGGCCTTGGAAGGCGGTGCTGAAGCGCTGCTGACCAAACCGATAGACTTTGTGTTGCTTCGCGGTGAGATCGAAACGCGGGTGGAACGTGGCGCATAGCGCGCATATACTTGTGGTCGACGACGAGCCGGACGTGGAGTCTCTCGTCCTGCAGAAGTTCCGGCGTCAGATCCGGGACGGATCGGTCAGCTTCGTGTTCGCGCGCGATGGCATCGAAGCGCTGGCGGCGCTCAAGGCGAACGGCAGTATCGACCTGGTCGTCACCGACATCAATATGCCGAGGATGGATGGGCTGTCGCTGCTGCAGAAGCTGCAGGAGAGCGAGGAAAGTGTGTCGACCATCGTCGTTTCTGCCTACGGCGATATGGCCAATATCCGTACCGCTATGAACCGCGGCGCGTTTGACTTCGTGACCAAGCCGATCGACTTCCTTGATCTGGAGACGACCATCGCCAAGACGATTCGACACGTCCAGTTTCTGCGTGACTCGCGGCACCGCCAAGCCGCCGCCGAGCGCGCCTATGAATCGCTGTCGCGCTATTTTTCGCCGAATCTGGCGGAGCGGCTTGCCAGCGACAAAGACGCCGTCGATTTGGGCGGGCAACGTCGGGAGATCGCCACACTGTTCACGGACATCGCCAGCTTCACCGCGCTCGCGGAGACGCTGGAACCGAGCGTTCTCAGCGCGCTGCTCAATGAGTACCTCACCGGCATGACGGATATCGTTTTTGCTCATGACGGCACGGTGGCGAAGATCGTGGGTGATGCGTTGCACGTGCTGTTTGGCGCCCCGGGAGAGCAGCCCGATCATGCTGACCGTGCCGTCTCCTGCGCGCTGGCGCTTGACGAGTACGCTCAGGCATTCCGCCAGCGCTGCCACGAAAGAGGAATTGCGCTCGGGGCCACGCGCATCGGCGTTCATGCCGGACCGGCGATTGTAGGCAATTTCGGCGGCAGCCGATTTTTCGACTACACCGCCTATGGCGATACCATCAATGTCGCCGCGCGACTCGAAGCGGGTAACAAGCAGCTTGGCACCCGCGTCTGCGTGAGCGCCAGACTCGCAGACAAGGTCGCAGGCTTCCGCGGACGCCCGATCGGCGACCTGATGCTACGGGGCAAGACCGAGCCGCTGCGGGCATTCGAACCGCTCCGGGACGAGCATTACGACAACCCCGTGACCATGAGTTATCTGAACGCGTTTGCCAAGCTCGAAGCCGGCGATCCGGACGCCATAGCCGCGTTCGCCGCTCACATCGGAAAGCATCCGAAGGACCAGCTCGCAAGCTTCCACCTCAAGCGCCTGCTGAATGGCGCGACCGGCGTGCACATCGAGATGGAATAGAGCCGGCAGCGACCACAACAGGTCCCAACCCAACGTCGGCAATTGGCCGTCACGACAGTCCACCTTTTTCGGGTCGACCGTCACTAACGGGGCATTGCGGACATGGCTGGACCTGCAGCTTGTCCCCGGTCGCGAATTACCCAAAGGCGACGTAGGGCCGGCCTCAGTTTTCCACAAGACGGAGACATTAGAGTGGGCTAGACTTTATCCGGGCGTAACGCGGTCGGGGGGCGGCCATGGTAGCTCAATTTCGATCACTATCCTTTTTTGCTGTTGTGCTTGCTGTTGGGGTCGGTTGGATTTCGGTGCCGCCGCGGGCCAATGCAGAAGACGGGAAAACCGCTCTGCCCGAGTACCGGACTTGGATCGGCGATTTCGATGGAATGCAGAAACGGCGGCAAATCCGCATCATCGTTCCCTACAGCAAGACGATCTTCTTCATCGACAAAGGCGAGCAGCTAGGCACTGCAGCCGAATGGGGCGATGAGTTTGATAAATGGCTCAACAAGGGCATCAAATCAGAGCTTGAGCGCATACGAATTGCGTTCGTGCCGACGCCCCGCGAACAGCTTCTGACAGCCCTGAACGACGGTCGCGGCGACATTGTTGCCGCCAACCTGACGATCACGCCGGATCGCCTGCAAAAAGTGGATTTCACCATTCCGGCCTTGAAAGACGTTCACGAGATATTGGTGAGCGGCCCGTCCGCGCCAGAAATTGGAAAGCTTGAAGACCTTTCCGGGAAGGAACTCTATATCCGGAAGACCAGCAGTTATTACCAACATCTGCTGGCGATCAACGACAAATTCAACTCACAGAAGCTCGAACCGATCAAGCTGACCGCCGCCGACGAGAACTTGGAGGACGAAGATATTCTCGAAATGGTCAACGCCGGGATACTGCCCCTCACGGTCGTTGACGGTCATGTTGCGCAAATCTGGACCAAGGTTTTCAAGTCCATCAAGATACGCCCCGACATCGTCATCAATGATGGCGGCGCGATAGCGGCGGCAATCCGCCAAAATAGTCCGTTGCTCAAGGCCAAGCTCGATAGTTTTCTCAAGGAGAAGACCGTGCAGGACGGCTTCGCAAGCTGGTTGCGTCCCGCTATTACAGCGCCGATAAAATGGTGCGCCGCGCATATGCGCCTGAAGATATGCAACGATTTAACGAACTCGTCGGATATTTTCGGCGCTACGGCGACCAATACGGCTTTGACTACCTGATGATCACGGCGCAGGGCTATCAGGAATCAGCTCTCAATCAGTCGGAGCGCAGCAAGTCCGGTGCTGTCGGCATCATGCAGATGAAGCCAAGTTCGGCGCGTGAACCGGACATCGCCATTGAAGGAATTGAGAAGAGTGCGGAACGCAACATCGAGGGCGGCAACAAGTACTTGCGCTTCCTCATCACCAAATACATCAATGACCCGACTCTCGACGACAAGAACCGGACGTTGTTTGCGTTTGCCGCCTATAACGCCGGACCAACCGGACTCCGCAGGTTCCGAGATAAGGCGCAGGCGATGGGACTTGATCGCAATGTGTGGTTCGGCAATGTAGAAAATGGCGCGGCGGCGATTGTCGGACGTGAAACCGTGCAGTATGTGAGCAACGTCTACAAGTACTACATCGCCTACAAGCTAGTGACCCGAGAGATGGATGCGACTGAAGCGGCCCGCAAAAACCATCATCAAATGAACGCGAAGTAATCAGAAGCGTCACCTCGTTCATTTGGGCGATGCTATTGGTTGCAAATGAAAATCCGGTACGTAAAGCCCTACGTAAAGCGACAGAAAACGATAAGGCACGCGAGACCCCACGTCGCGCTCGTCATTCCGCTGGCAGGATAATGGGATCGGCGCCCAAATGGCTGCTGTTGGCCCTGAAACGTCGATCCGCCGCAACGCAGCGATACTTCCGGTGTTGGGAGTAAACCGGAAGTGCCGGCGCACGCTCGAAATGCCGCGGATGACCCGAAGCCGTCATCGGCGCTGCGCAGACCCTACTCAACAGGCTGATCTCCTGCGGTCCCATCGGGTTGCACTGCAGTGGAAATCGCGAAAAGGCCGGTGAGACGGCCGGGCGGATCGCAAGTATCTCTTAGGAACGCAATGCGATAGATATGACCGGCGCGCCGTGCTCGTCCGGGGCGGTGTGCCGGTCGAACACTCTCGGGCAAGGGAGGCGTTCATGTCAGCTACGATCATCAATCTTATCATTCAGCTTATTGCTGGTGCAGTTGGCGGCAATGCAGCGGGCGCAGCATCGAAGGACATTAGTCTGGGCACGCTTGGCAACACGATTGCTGGCGCAGTCGGAGGCGTCGGTGGTGGTCAAATCCTTAGTGCGCTCATTCCCATGATGGCCGGGGCGGGCAACAATGTCGACATCGGTGCTCTCGCCAGCCAGGCGGTCGGGGGCGGCGTTGCCGGCGCGATTGTCGCTGGCGTCGTCGGCTTGATTAAAAACAAGATGGCATCCTAGCTAGCGCGCGTAAACTTTGTCCCGGTGCTGCCGCCTCGACGACCTGAAGCCCGAGGCTCAGGGATTGCCGCCAACGCTTGCGCTTGCTTGAGCCCAGAGCCCATACGGCGGCGTGTCCGCAGATGGCCCTGAACGTCGGGTTCAGCGGCTCACCACTTCGGTTGCGATCGGCGAAGAGCGGACATGGGCTTGACTCGCTGCTGGTTGGCGCCCGGTCGCGAATGACGCAACTGCGCGTGCGCCGGTCCGCCTAGCGCCCCGCCTGAACTCCTCCACCACCCTCTGTTAATGTGCTAGTTTAGCCGGCGGGACGTCGCGAGATCGCCGCAAATGCGGGTTCTTCTGTGCGGCGCGGCGGGCAGCCTTGGGGGAGTGAGGCGGCGGACCGATTTCATCACGTTTGCTGGGGGTTCGGCGGTCGTTCGGCCACTCGAACACCATACAAACCATCCCCGTATTCGGCTGAGTCTTTGATGGGGTGATTTTCATGGATGCGACGCGCCTCGAACGACCGCTGGCTGCGACCCTCCCGGCCGATGTTGCCGACTACGGCCGACGGTACACCGCCGCTGGTTCGACGCAGCAGTGGGCTCGTTCAATCGGGCTGGCCGCCGCAGTTGGCATCGTCTACTTCCTGGCGGCACGGCTAAGTCTTCTTCTTCTCACCAAACCCGACGGCGTGGCCGTGTTTTGGCCGGCTTCCGGCGTTGCTGCGGGTGTCCTCATTGCGCTTGGACCGCGTGCGCGCTTGCCGGTCGCAGCTGGCGCGATGGTCGCGACCATTGTCGCCAATTTAATGGGTGACCGGACTCTTTTGAGCTCCGTGGTCTTCGCCCTGTGCAACGCCGGCGAAGCGTTGCTGGCGGCGTGGCTGATCGAGCGTTTCTTCGGATCGAGTTTCAATCTCGGCAAGCTAAGCCATGTGCTGGGAATGCTGGTGTGCGCTATAGCGGCGACCGCGGTCTCGGGAATGGGCGGGACTGCGGGGTTCCTGTACTTTCACAGTTCGAATGCGCCGATTCTGACTATTTGGCAGCACTGGTTCGCTTCCGACGCCCTTGGAATCATCACGGTCGCACCGCTAATCATTCAGATCGCTTCGGCCGCGCGGCAGCCGCCATCGCGGCGCGGGATTATGGAAGGCGCCGCCGCGCTCGTGGCGCTGGTCATCCTGAGTGGGTTCGTCATTTTCCTGCCGCAGGGATTCTGGGGGACCGTCGTCCCGGTCGCGCTCCTGTTTCCAATGCTGTTGTGGTTGGCGGCCCGCTGCCATCCGGTCTTTGCCGCGACGGCCGCCTTCATCAGTGCGCTCACAATCGTTTTATCGACAACATTCGGCATCGGCTTTTTCGGCGACGCCAGCTTCCCGATCTCGGAGCGCATTCTGGGCGCACAGGCGAGCATCTTGGCCGTGTCGTTTTGCGTATTCGTACTTGTTGCGCTGTTTGCCGAACGACGCCTGCACGAGACTGAACTCGTGGCGAGCGGCACGAAGCTGCACGAGGCGCTGACGGAATTGCGGCTATTGTACGAGAACGCTCCGATCGGGCTTGCGTTTCTCACGCCGGATTGCCGCTATCGGGAAATCAATCGCCGCCTGACGGAGATCTGCGGCCTTCCGATCGCCGATCATATCGGCAAGTCAGTGCGAAATACCGTCCCGCAGGTTGCGGAACAGGTCGAGTCGCTCGTCCAGGCGATTTTGAGGACCGGGGAGCCGATCACGGGCATAGAGGTCAATGGCCAACGACCGGACGGGAGCAACGCCGAGCGCGTGTGGATTACCTACTGGCATCCGCTGAAGGCTGAAGATGGCGCTATTCTCGGCATCAATGTCGCAGCTGAGGAAATTACCGAGCAAAAACGCGTCAGGGCGGCGTTGCAACTTGCGAACGACTCCCTGGAGGCTCGTACGCTCGAACTTAGCAGTTCTTTGGAAGAATTGCGCGATGCGCAAGATCGTCTCGTTCAGACCAAGAAGCTCGCATCACTCGGCCAACTGACCGCCGGCATCGCACACGAGATCAAAAACCCGCTTAATTTCGTCACCAATTTCTCAAACCTCTCAATTGAGTTGGCCGCTGAACTGCAGAAAGCCATCAAATCCCAAGAGTTCAATGATGAGAAGCGCTCTGAAATTCATGATCTGCTGGACACGTTGCAGGGCAACCTTGGCAAAATCGTGCACCATGGCAAGCGTGCGGACTCGATCGTGAAGAACATGCTTCTGCATTCGCGCCAGATCTCAGGAGAACACCGGTCTGTCGATCTCAACGCACTCGTGGAGGAAAGCATCAATCTCGCCTATCACGGGGCACGGGCGGAGAAGGGAGACTTCAATATCACGCTGGAGCGTTCCTTTGACCCGGCCACCGGCGAAGTCAATCTGCTTCCGCAGGAGATCACGCGGGTGCTGCTCAACCTGATTTCAAACAGCTTCTACGCCACGACACAGCGTAAGGCGGAAGCGAACGGAGGCAGCTACGAGCCCATTCTGACTGCTGCGACCAAGAATCTCGGCGACAGTGTCGAGATCAGGATCCGCGACAACGGCGCCGGCATGCCGCCCGAGGTGAAGGAGAAGATGTTCAATCCGTTCTTTACAACCAAACCCGCCGGCGAAGGAACCGGACTGGGCCTGTCCATCAGTCATGACATCATCGTCAAGCAACACGGCGGATCTATTGAGGTCAACACCAAGCCCGGAGCATTCACCGAATTTCGGATCGTGCTGCCGCGGGGGGCTACCTCAGCGGACGAGGAAGTGAGGGTGTGAATATGCTTATTCTGGTGGTCGACGACGAGGCCGATATCGAGGTGCTGTTTCGTCAGCAATTCCGGCGCGATCTCCGCGCTGACCGCTTCACGATGGAGTTTGCGCAGTCTGCCCCCATGGCGCTGCAGTGCATTGCGGATGTGGGCGACCGTTCGCTGATCCTCGTTCTTTCCGACATCAACATGCCGGGGATGACCGGCCTTGAGCTTCTACGCAAGGCGAAGGCCCTGCGGCCGGACGTCCCGATCGTCATGATCACTGCCTACGGCGATGCGGAAACCAAGCGCAAGGCGCTTGAGAGCGGCGCCGAGGCGCTTCTGACCAAGCCGATCGATTTCGGCGCCCTGCGCAGTGAAATCGACACACGGGTCGAACGCGCCGCCTAGCTCGGTTTCTTCCCCGGAACCTGCCCGACTTTGCCGCAGTGCAGAATGCCGCCACTGGCCCCGAAGGAGATCAATTCGAACGCTCGAAGAGCTCGATAAATTGTGCCCGAAGCAGCAACGGCTCCGCATTCTGTAGCGAAGCTGCGCAAACCAAATACCGCGTCACGATGGTTGCCACACCGCTTTCTCCTCGCGCACGACGCATACTCCGCATGCTCCTTGTGACCGACCAGGTCGGCGGAAAGCGGCGGCTGGAAATCACCCGCCGGCTCAATGGTAGCGAGTCGCCAGATTGCTAAGAACATCAGGAGGAAAAGAACCTCCTCCCATCCTTCGCGATACGCGACCGCCGCGAAGATCGCCATCGCGGTGCGCCACGCCTCAGGCAGCCGGCGGTGGTCAAAGCTCGCGGAATGGCTGAGCGCCAACACTTCGAAACGTTGATAGCATGACACCAGAAGACCTCACAGCGCTCGAAAGAGCGATTCGGTCGCTTGAACACCCGAGTTTTGCTACACGCCTCACGAATGTGGTGGGCAGGCCTATCGAGCTCGTCGGAGACGTGCTCCCAACTTACGCTCGGCGCGCCATTGCCATCGCCACCTCCAAAGCGCTTCAAGCAGCGCTCAAGGTGGCTTTGCGGACCATGCCACGCAGCCATCACGCTGGATCGCAGTTCCTGCACAAGGCGTTAGCCATGGCATCTGGTGCCGCCGGCGGGGCCTTCGGTTTGGCGACCCTTCCCGTTGAGCTTCCGGTCTCGACGATCATCATGTTGAGGTCCATCGCAGCCATTGCCCGAAACGAGGGCGAAGATCCTTCTGACCCGGAAGCAGCCCTCTCATGCATACAGGTCTTCGCCTTGGGTGGACGGATTGGTTCCGCTGACCCTTCTGAAAGCGGCTATTTCGCGGTGCGGGCCATGCTCGCGAAGAGTGTAACTGAAGCCGCGCGCTTCATCGCGGAGCGCGGCATCATCGAGGAGGGTGCTCCAGTTCTCGTCCGCTTCACTACGCTGGTGGCTTCGCGCTTTGGAGTAGTCGTGTCGCAAAAGTTCGCGGCACAAGCTCTGCCGGTCGTTGGTGCATTGGGCGGCGCTTCAGTGAACTACGTGTTTATCGAACATTTTCAGGAGATTGCTCAAGGTCATTTCACCGTGCGGAGGCTCGAACGAGTCTATGGAAAAGATGTCGTACGGGCGGAATATGAGCGCCTTGCTAAGGCCACCGAGCCGCAGGCGACATAGTTATCCTACTCCTCCGGCCCTGCGCACCAATCAACGAGAAGCGTTGGCGGCACGGCGATATGCTCCGCAAACCACTTGAATATCAGGGTAACCACCGGAGCGGCGGACTGCTTCCCAAATAGTACTGACCCACGGACTGCATGCGAGCAACACTACCCTGTACCTGTTGCGACACCGTATGCATGTCGCGAAACCGCCGCTCGAAAGGATTGCTTCGAAAAATCGCGGTTGCGCCGGCTTCTAGATAGATCATGTCGACTGCATCGCGAGCTTCATTGATTTGATGCGTGCAAGCTGTGCGGATCTTCACGCGCAAAGGAAAGCTTATTTGTCCGATTGTCGAACACTCGCGCCAAGCATCACGCAGCAACTGAATGAGCCACGCGCTCGCAGCGCTTATCTTGGCGTCGGCCTGTCCTATGCGCGCGTGAATCCAATTGTCATCGCGCAGGGATCGAATGGCGCTCGAGGGCGACTTCTCTTTCGCTAACACAATAAACGCATCCAGCGTCGCCCTCGCTATGCCGACGGCAACCGACGAGAGTCCCACTTGGTGTGCTGCCTGAATGGAGTGCCTATACAGGATGCCCTCTTCCCGTCGTTCGGGGTCGGGATCAGCAGTGCTGCCTTCTGGACGCTGCTGATCGCGGCCAATGCCTCGGGGCACCACCGAGTATTTTTTTGGCACGAATAGATCAGTAACCGAGTAGCTATCACTACCGGTACCAATCAGGCCAATGACGTCCCACAGATCCTCGCGCACCGTTGTTGACGATCGGGGAAAGAGCATTGTTCTTTCGACAGGCCGGCCATCGGCTTGAAACAACGGTTTACCGTCCTCGTTGCAAAGCTGTGTGTGACCACCAAGCCACTGGCAAATCCGATTGCCACTCGCAAAGGTCCAAGCTCCGTTCACGATCCAGCCATCCTGAACTGGAACAGCACGACAAGGCTGCCCGCCGGCGAATCCCCATGTAAACGCGCACTTTGCATCGCCAAAGATTTCCTGCGCCACGCTTGGGTCAAGATATGCGGCACACATCGAACTGCCCGAAACTTGTGCGATGCACCACGCCGTACTTGCATCGCCCTCGGCAATTGTCGCGACGACCTGCGCATAAGTTGCCAGATCGAGCTCCGCCCCGCCAACCGAGCGCGGGGTCGTCATCCGAAACATCTGAGCGTTGTATAGGGCATGTAAGACGTCGGGCGGCATCATTTTAGCTTGTTCTATCCGGGGAGCAGCGGCTTCCAAAAGCGGCTTCAAGGCTCTTGCGCGTTCGATCCACTCGCGCTCGACGTTCGCTTGAGCGGCCTCGAGAGACTCTTCCTTCATTGTACCTCCAATTCCGCTACGTCAGCGCTGGCGCCAGCGGGAACAGAATAACTTGTCCTGCAGCTGACCGGATTAAATTTTTCCATGGAGGCACAAATCCAATTTCGTTGTGTCTCGGTCGCAAATGACAACATGGACCCGGACCGTCCATCGCCCCCCGGTAGGAGGCCCAGCCGCGTCACCGTCTTGCGCCACCCCGCGGTTGAAGGGCGCGCCGCGCTCGGATGTGAACACGAACGGCGACGACGGCTCTTACGCGCGTTTAACAACTGAGCGCGCCGCCGCTTCACATGCGCTCTTCTACTCTGGGCCGGGCGCATAGAGTGCTGCCGCCAGCCCCGCCACGGCCAGCCGTCGCAACCTCGGACAGGGGTATTATTTTCAAACGCAAAAATAGCCCCGACCGTGAAGCCGGGGCCAATAGGCGCCATGACCCATCTCCCCGACCGGAGGATTTGTCAGTAGATGAGCACCGACAGCCTTCAACCCCTTCGTGGCTAGCTTCCGGCAGCAATCAGGCACATTCTGGCATTCGCGGCAAAGCAACGTTTTGAAAGACTTGCACTGTGTATCTCTGTGGAAACCCGCCGCACCGGAGAAGCCCAGAAGGCGACCCCCGCTTATGGTCGAACATCGCGCATGGGACCGTGCCTATCGGTCACCAGATCGACCGGTGGAACTGGGGAACAGCTGACCACACGGAAGAGGCTTAAAATGTATAAGTGCATCCTCCTCGCCTACGACGGATCGGTAGAAGGGCGCACCGCGCTCCGAGAGGGCGCCCTTTTGGCGCGTCAATGCGGTGCCGACGTCTTTCTCCTGTCTGTGCTCGTTGATACCGGTACGTTGCTGTTGCCCGAGGCGGGCCTCGCTGGAGCATTTGTTCATTTGGAAGATGACTTCACGGACATACTTAACGAGGGCGTCGCGCGACTGAGGAAGCTGGGTTTCGATCCCACGGCGAAACTGGTGAGAGGCCAGCCCGCTGAAGAAATTGGGAACGTTGCTAGGCAGATTGGGGCGGATCTTATTGTGGTGGGGCATCGCCGACAGAGTGCGTTTGACCGCTGGTGGTCGGGCCCCAAGGGGGCCTATCTGATGGACTATACCGATTGCAGTCTCCTGGTTGCCCGGAATGTTAATCAGCGACGAAGAAATCGAGGCGGTGCTTCTCACGAATGGCCAAACAAAAGACTAAGCCGCCCGATCTTTGCCGGTGGGCGATTCGGGCAGCGATTGAAATTTAATTCAGTCCGCTTTTTCGGCGGCCTGATTTTGATAAAAACTTCGCCGCAAAATCCTCAAGACTTTCACCCACTCCACGCTTTCGAGCGGCTTCAATAAAGCGCGCGAATTGCGCTGGATCAGTTCTCTTCTTCGCCCGCTTTTTTTGCTTTGTGTCTGCCTTTGCCACGACCACTGGTCCAGATACCGGCAGGGTCAACGGACGGGAAACCGGGGGGTTCTAGGGGCACGTTAGGGAAGTCTCCCCGTCCGCACCATCAATACCGTTTGACGATCGTTGGTTCCGTCGCCTTTGCAAGAACGCCGCGACAGTCACCCTCTTGTCCATCGAGTCGCTGCTGTGCCGGCTGCTCGCCAAAGCGGGCCGCCCTTTTTGCGCAGCGTAGCCGTTTTGTGCCAGCGGAAGTTGAGCTATTCCAACTGCGCTGGCGCCGCGGGCTCCTCCCGATGGCGTCGGCGGCATAGGTCCCTTAGGCCCCGGCGTTGCGTCGGGGCCTTTTTGTTGTCGGTCGAGGCACCACCTGGCACGCATGGGATTTCAACGCATCAGCGTCAAGTTCGGGGGGGTAAGCGCTCCGGGATTGCTTTGTAGAAGCTACATCCTATAGTCGAGGCAGTCGCCCTGATCGGGGTGGTGGAAATGTCCCAGTTGTCCCAAGAGTTCATCTTTGCCACGCTGATGCTGGCTGTCGGCCTCTTGATCTCCATTCTCGGTGTATATTCGACGCTTCGGCAAAAGCTTTACTATAACCCCACCGACAATTCTGTGGCGACCGAGATCGACATTCCGATTTTGGGGAAATTGAAAACGAACGTTCCCGCCCTCGTCCTGTGCTTCATCGGGCTCGTTCCCATCGTGCTCGCCTACAACGAGATGCAGGGTCGCGAGCAGGCGCTGGTGAAATTCCGCGGGAAGGTCGCCATCGATCCCAGCATCGTTGCCGGGATCAAAAGCATTACAGTGGGGGCGACCTCCGGCCAGTGGACCCAGTCCGCCACGCCGAACGCTGCAAATCCCACCGTGGACGTGTCGATTCCGGTACCCGATTCGTGGAAGACCTACACGTTCTATGCATTCGCTTACGGCGGATCGCAAACGCGCATCGCGGTCGTTGGCGGATCTGATGACCGGACATTCGATCTGAGTATCGCGCCATGAGGATGCTCCACGTCTGCGCCGCGGTTGCGTTGCTCGGAGGCCTGATAACGGTTTCCGCTCAGGGGCAAGGTTCGCCAGCAGCGACCGGAGTACTTATGGGTCCCGACTCAAAACCGCAGGCCGGCGTTCCCCTCTCGGTTCATGGTCCGCAGGGCCAGATCACTGTTTTCACCGACCGGAATGGTAAGTGGTCGCTCTACAATTTGGCGCCCGGCAAGTACGAGGTGCAGCCGCCCGCGGGAATGACAACTGATCGGCCCACTTTCACAATCCGATAGCAATGGACATTCGTAGTCATCGCCGCCGTGGCGGCCCGGTCGCGTCGAAGCGCAATCCGGGATTGGGCGACGAGGCCTACCCCGGATTTCGCTACTCAGCCCAGGCCGCGCTTCACGCGAAACCCGGTGCGAAGGCGTTACCTTCGCCGAGAATCGCGCTTAAGCTGAGCACCCCGCGCCCCGGTCGTAGTGCCGGAGGGGTCGATGCCCGGACCGCCCGGAAGCGGGAGTGACGAGCCCCCGCCCGCAGGAACCGCACCCGCTCCGTCAGTCGGCGTCACCGGTTGACGTCCCTTAACGAAGAGCGAGACGGCGCGGTTATTGTCATCGCGGCGGCAAAGTCAAAGGATTTGAATTTGTGCCGATGATTCAGGACGTTTCGCGCGCTGCGCTTTTCTGAAAAAAGCGCGCGGCGCGCATGATTCGCTGGCGCTCACCTCTCCCCGCGTGCGGGGAGAGGTCGGATTGCGAAGCAATCCGGGTGAGGGGGCTTTGCCGCAATTCTGAGCCGAGCCGAAAGGCCCCCTCATCCCGACCCTTCTCCCCGCACACGGGAGAAGGAGGCGCGTTCGTCATTGCCGACGGAAAGTAGCCCGCATGGAGCGAAGCGTATTGCGGGATTGGGCGGCGAGGCTCGTTCCGGATTTCGCCGCCCGGCATCCGGGCTGCGCGCACTCACTCGCTCGGCGTGCCGTTGAGCGGCTTGAGCGGCAGCGGCACGCCGTCCGGCGGCATCACGTGGGCGACATTGAGCGTCATCGAGACGGCGGTGTAGTAGCCGCTCACGCCGATGAGATCGACTACGCCCTGCTCGCCGAACAGCGCGAGCGCGCGGTTGAAGGCCGCATCGTCGACCTTGCGCGTGCGGTGAAGCTCTATGCAGAAATCGTAAACCGCCGCCTCGTCGTCCTTCATGGCGGAGGGCCGCTTGCCGAGCGCGAGCTCGTCGGCGTGCTTGGCGTCGAGTCCCGCCTTCAGGGCGAGCGGATAGTGCGCGTACCATTCGTATTGCGAGGTCCATTCGCGCGCGGTGATCAGGATCGCGAACTCGTTGAGCCGCAGCGGCAGCGAGGTCTTGTAGCGGATGTAGGCGCCGACGTTCTGCAGCCGGTTGCCGAGATCGGGGCTGCGCATCCAGGCATTGAACGGCCCGCCCCGCAACATCTTCTGCACCGCTTCGGGGCTCGCATCGCCGCCGCCGCGCGGGCCGGCGAGCAGCGCGTCGAGCAGCTTCTTCTGCTCGGCATTCATCTGCTCGGGCTGCAGGATCGGAAAGCGCTCGGCGGCGGCCGCGGCGGTGGCAGTACTGGCGGCAGCGGCGAGCACGAGCGCGAGCAGCACAAAGATGCGGCGCATGGTGTTTTCTCCTTACGGCGGGACTTTCCGGCGTTCGATTGTGGAGCAAGTCGCCCGGATCGAGCAATGTCGTTGCGAGGCGTGGGACGACGAAGCAATCCATCAGTAGCCCGTATGGAGCGAAGCGCAATGCGGGATTGGGCGAAGAGGCTTGCCCCCGGATTTCGCTTCGCTCCATCCGGGCTACGCTTGCTGCGTGGCATCGCCACGTTCGAGCTTGCATGGGATATTTCCGCTGCCGCGGCCGAGCAGCCCAATCGTCAGATTGTCGAGATTTTCGAGAGCGAAATTCCCGATTTCTCCAAATACAAGCTGGCAAAGCCCTATGTGCGATGGACCCGCAGCTGCTGCGAATGATCTCTCCATTACGGAGCGGGTGCAGTGGACGACGTTGACCGAAAAGATAAATGCAAGCTCGATTAGGTCGTGAGCTACAAGAGCGCCGACGGGCGTTGAGTGAAGCTTCCTTGGCCTGCTAGAGACGATCGGGCGGCTTTGAAAGTGCGTGCACTCGGTCGAGCACCTGCCTCATCCAGGAGCGGCAGGCTGCCGTTGCCGAAGAAGTGCGTTCTGTTCCTGCAGTAGCGCGATAATCTGTTCGTGTTGAGCCTGCAGTTTTGGCAGAATGGACATGACCAGTTTGGGTGGAGCGTTCGCTGGAAGGCTCGCCATCATTTGTTCCATGTGCTTGGCCATCCAATGCCTCATCGCGACAGACGGGCGAGCGCGCAAGTCTCGCGGTAACAACCGCGTGACAATCACGCCTCCGAATACGACCAAGCCGAGCGCAACGAGCTTTCTCATAGATCCTCCTGTCCTCGCTTGTCGGGTAACTTATTGGCATGAGAGTACGGGTGCATTGATCCAAATCAAGCTCAACGCGAGGGAGCCATCGCCTACTCTCACTTGGCGCTTGGCGGCCAAGCCCCAGTTGGTAAGTAAACAAACGAGATTGTCGCCGACATCGCGCCCTCGACTTACGCTTTCATCCCTACGGCGAATGCGTGGTTGAGGCAGCGAGCGTAGATACCATGTGGCGATGGGCACGCATCCGATAGGTTTGGGTTTGCAGACTCGAACCATCGCAGCATGTCGGATGCAAGCATCGAACACCTGCATGCCCATCGCCACATGGTATCTACGGCTACGGCGTTTAGAGTGCCTTGTTGCTTTCTTTCGCCGCCACGGCCTGATCGACATAGACCTCCGCGCCCAGGTCGAGGAACTTCTTCGACATCTGCGCCATGCCCGCCTCCGCCGTCAGCGCGCCGCCGTTCGCCGATGCGCCGGCCCCCGCCGGATCGTTCAAGGTCGCCGCGTAGTCGCGCACGTCCTGGGTGATCTTCATGGAGCAGAATTTCGGGCCGCACATGGAGCAGAAGTGCGCCACCTTGTGCGCCTCCTTGGGCAGCGTCTCGTCATGGTATTCGCGGGCGGTGTCGGGATCGAGCGAGAGGTTGAACTGGTCGTTCCAGCGGAACTCGAAGCGGGCGCGCGAGAGCGCGTCGTCGCGGAGCTGCGCCGCCGGGTGGCCCTTGGCGAGGTCGGCGGCGTGGGCGGCGATCTTGTAGGCGATGACGCCCTCTTTGACGTCGTCGCGGTCGGGGAGCCCGAGGTGCTCCTTCGGCGTGACGTAGCAGAGCATGGCGGTGCCGAACCAGCCGATCATGGCGGCGCCGATCGCCGAGGTGATGTGGTCGTAGGCTGGCGCGATGTCGGTGACCAGCGGCCCGAGCGTATAGAACGGCGCCTCGCCGCACTCCTTGAGCTGCTTGTCGACGTTGATTTTTATCTTGTGCAGCGGGACGTGGCCGGGGCCTTCGATCATCACCTGGCAGCCCTTGGCCCAGGCGATCTTGGTGAGCTCGCCGAGCGTCTCCAGCTCGGCGAACTGGGCGCGGTCGTTGGCGTCGCGGATCGAGCCGGGGCGCAAGCCGTCGCCGAGCGAGAACGACACGTCGTACCTGCGCATCAGGTCGCAGATCTCCTCGAAGCGCTCGTAGAGGAAGCTCTCCTTGTGGTGGGCGAGGCACCACTTGGCCATGATCGAGCCGCCGCGCGAGACGATGCCGGTGACGCGGTTGGCGGTGAGCGGCACATAGGCGAGGCGCACGCCAGCGTGAATCGTGAAGTAGTCGACGCCCTGCTCGCACTGCTCGATCAGCGTGTCCTTGTAGCACTCCCAGTCGAGTTTCACGGGGTCGCCGTCGACCTTCTCCAGCGCCTGGTAGATCGGCACGGTGCCGATGGGCACCGGCGCGTTGCGGATGATCCATTCGCGGGTGTTGTGGATGTTCCTTCCGGTGGAAAGATCCATCACCGTGTCGGCGCCCCAGCGGATCGCCCACGCCATCTTCTCCACCTCCTCCTCGACCGAGGAGGTGACGGCGGAGTTGCCGATATTGGCGTTGATCTTGGTGAGGAAGTTGCGGCCGATGATCATCGGCTCCAGTTCGCCGTGGTTGATATTCGAGGGGATGATGGCGCGGCCGCGCGCCACTTCCGCACGCACGAATTCGGGCGTCACGAACAGCGGCACCGCGGCGCCAAAGCTCTCGCCGTCATCATGCGCCGCCGGCGCGGCCTCGTGCATCTGCTTGCGCCCAAGGTTCTCGCGCTCGGCGATGTAGATCATCTCCTTGGTGACGACGCCGGCCCGCGCCCATTCGAGCTGGGTCAGGGGCTGCGTCTTACCCTCCCCTGGAGGGGGAGGGTCGGCGCGGAGCGCCGGGGTGGGGTGAATTCGCGAAGGCCGCAGGTCACCCCCACCCGATCGCACTGCGTGCGATCGACCTCCCCCCTCCAGGGGGAGGTGAGAAGAAGAAGCGCGCAGCGGCTTCGGCGTGTTCGGGAAATTGCGCGCCAGGTGCTTGCCGCTGACATTGCCGTTGTCGACCGGCTGCACCGGGCGGCCGTCATACTCCTCGACGCCGCCGCGCTCCTTCACCCAGTCGAGGCGAGTGCGCGGCAGGCCGCGCTCGACGTCGATCGTCGCGTTCGGATCGGTGTACGGGCCGGACGGGTCATAGACCGAGACCGGCGGCTCGCCGGACGAAGCATCGAGCGCGATTTCGCGCAGCGGCACCTTGAGGTCAGGCGCCGCGTCCGGCCGCACGTAGATCTTGCGCGAGCCGGCGATCGGGCCGGTCGTGACCTTGGGCGCGGCAAGGTCGGATTCGGCGATATGCTTGTTCATCGATGCACTCCGTTTCATTCCGTTGTTGTTCCGGCCGCGGTTATTTGTTCGCCGGCCGATAACCCTGGAAGCTGAGAAAGGCGCCGAGCACGATGGAGATGACGGCGACGACCGGCAGCGCCGCTGCGCCGGAATAGATCGTACCGGCAAGGCTCGCGGTCGTTTGCGGCAGCACGATGCGGATCACGCCGCCGATCACGAGCAGCCAGCCGAATATGGTGATGATGACGCGCCAATCGGCGGTCCATGTCCGATGTACGTTGAGGATGGCGAGGCCGGGGAGGAGCGCGGACAGGCCGGAGAAATAAATCAGCGTCGGGCTGTGCACGGCTTCGGTGATCATCGCCGAATAGACTGCTCCGTTGAGCAGGATGCCGATGCCGATCACCACGAAAAGCGGGCCGGCGAGCCGAGCGATGAAGATTGCGGGCTGCATGTGATCACCGCGGCGGCCGGCGCGAAGCGTCTTCGCGGCCGCGGGGCGAATGATGGTTTTGGGGCGTATTGACCGTGGAAAACATTCCTGTCCCTTCGCCGGTATGACCCGGATCAGGTTCAAAGGGTTTCCGCGGTTGCGGGCCAACAGCCCGGCGGCGGTTTCTCAGCTCCCTCCTGGGAGCTCCCCTCGGAACGCACTCAATGTAGGCAGCCGGCGGGGCATGTCAACGCGGCGGCGGCCCGCAGCCGAAGGGCAACGGCTGCGGCACTGCAGCAATCGCCTCGGAACGAATGCCGCCACCTAGCGGCCGCCCTTATAAAGCGCGAGCGCCTCGGTCCAGACCTCGGCGCGGTCGGTGTCGAACACCAGCGCCGGATCCTCGGGAACCATTACCCAGACGCCGTGGGTGAGCTCGCCCTCGAGCTGTCCGGGCGCCCAACCGGCATAGCCGAAGGCGATCAGGCTCTTGCTCGGCCCCTTGCCGCGGCCGATGTCACCCAGCACGTCAGGGGCGATGGTCAGCGCCACCCGGCCGTCGATGTCGAGTGTTTCCGGACGGTGATACTCGGCGCTGTGCAGGACGAAACCGGCGGCCGGCTCGACCGGCCCGCCGACAAACACGCGCACGCTGTCGGAGACGCCGCTGGCGTCGGCGCCGAACGCCGCCAGCAGGCCGGCGATCGGGCGCTTCTCGGCCATCCGATTGATGACGATGCCGAGCGCGCCGCCACGGCTGTGCCGGGCCAGCAGAATGACGGCGTGATCGAAGGCCGGCTGGCGCAGGTCCGGCGACGCAATCAACAGCTGGCCGGCGAACGACGTGCGGCCGGAAACCTCCGGCTCCGTGGATAGTGCCGCATGCAGCAGCGTCGCCGGCAAGCACATCGCCGCAGCGGCCGCAATCCAGCGCCGGCAGTTTCGCAGATGCACGACCCACCCCGCGCCCTCGCCTCGCGCCCCGCAAGATGATCGCGCGGGCGCGCGCGATGTTCAAGACGGCCCGGCGGGACAGCGCCGCGCCGCCAACGCGCAGGCGGCTGGCGGCCAAAGGAAGGAATCAAACAAACTGCACGGCGAGGCCGCCGAGCTCGCCGAAATCGGCGTGCAGCGTGTCGCCTTTCTTGGCGAACACCACGCGGGTGAACGAACCGGCGAGGACGAGATGGCCGGGCTCGAGCCCCACACCCAGCGCGCCGAGCTTGTTGGCGAGCCAGGCGACGCCGAGCGC
>Ga0210408_10000888_pt1 | contig 33506 bp, 10 predicted proteins | sample IncBWH4MmetaG_FD_155471 | JGI IMG/M metagenome (GOLD analysis project Ga0210408, IMG submission 155471) | Forest soil microbial communities from Barre Woods Harvard Forest LTER site, Petersham, Massachusetts, United States - Inc-BW-H-4-M | ecosystem: Environmental > Terrestrial > Soil >... | reverse complement strand
AAGAATATCACCTGTCTTCTGTTCGCACCGGTCGTTTTTTCCGTCGTGAGGGGGAGGGCGCAGTCGACGGCGACCGTGACGATTCAGGCCAATCTGCCTGGTGCATCGATCAGTTCCAATCTCTTCGGCGTTTTCTTCGAGGAGATCAACTTTGCCGGCGAGGGCGGCCTTTACGCCGAGATGGTCCGCAATCGCGCGCTGGGCAATTCGGCCAACCCGGACTACTGGACGCTGGTTACCCAAGGCACCGCCTCGGGGCAGATGAGCGTGGATACCTCGCGGCCGCTCAACACCAACAGCGTACGTTCGCTCAAACTGACAATGCTTTCCGGCGCCGGCAGCGTCGGCGCCGGCAACGCCGGGTTCTTCGGCATGAACCTCCAATCCGGCTCCAACTACGACTTGAGCTTCTACGCCTGCGCCACCAATGGTTTCACCGGCCAGCTCAGCGCCCGGCTCGAGAGCAGCAACGGGGGCACAGCGTATGCCCAGACTTCGTTCAGCGGCCTGACCGCCAACTGGCAGCGTTTCACGGCGTCGCTCATACCAAGCGCCACCGACACGAACGCGCGACTCGTCTTGAGCATCACGAATGCCGGCACGGTCTGGCTGGATGTCGTGTCACTTTTCCCGCAAGCCACGTTTCACAACCACACCAACGGATTGCGGGCCGACCTGGCGAACATGGTGGCGGCAGTCAAACCGTCGTTCCTGCGCTATCCCGGCGGAAACTTCATTGAAAGCAATACGATCACTAACGCCGTCCGCTGGAAGAAGACCGTCGGCGACATCGCGCTGCGCCCGGGGCACCTGAACGATGCCTGGGGTTACTGGTCCACCGACGGTTTCGGCCTGCACGAATTTCTTTTACTCTGCGAAGACCTGGGCATGGAGCCGCTCTATGGGATCAACTGCGGCCTGATGCTCGGCTATAACGGAAGCGCCAACAATACCGTTCCCCTCAACCAGATGGGGCCGTGGGTGCAGGACGCGCTGGACCTCATCCAATACGCCAACGGCGACACCAACACCACGTGGGGCGCGCAACGCGCAGCCAACGGGCATCCGGCTCCATTCAGTTTGAAATACATCGAAATCGGCAACGAGAACGGAGGAAGCTTTTATGAGCCACGCTATGCCTTGTTTTACGACGCCATCAAATCCAATTACCCGGCGATGCACCTGATTTCGCCCGTCTGGGGCAGCCCTTCCATCCCTACCAGCCGGCCGGTGGAAATCATGGACGAGCATTACTATTCGAGCGCCGGCACCTTCGCCGGCTACGCCTCCAAATATGACAGTTACAACCGCAGCGGACCGAAGGTTTTTGTGGGCGAATACGCCGTCACGTCCGGCTTTGGCACGCTGGGCAATCTCACCTCCGCGCTCGGCGAAGCCGCCTTCATGACGGCCATGGAGCGCAACTCGGATTTGGTCCTGATGGCGTCTTACGCCCCGTTGTTCAATAATGTGAACAGCACCCAGTGGCATCCGGACGCGATTAACTTCGATAGTTCCCGCGTCCTCGGCACGCCCTCGTATTACGTCCAGCAGATGTTCGGTCAAAATCGCGGCAATTTCGTGCTGCCGGCGACGGTGTCGGTGTCGGGCAATCCGCTCTACGTTTCGTGCAGCCTGGTTTCATCCTCGGGCCAGGTGCTCGTCAAGGCGGTCAATGTCAACGGCACTTCTATTGCCGCGACTTTCAATGTGAACGGCGCCAGCTCGGTCGCTGCCAGCGCCACGCTCATCCAACTGGCCTCCGGAAGCGCGACGAACGAGAATTCGCTCGCTTCGCCGACCAATGTTTCCCCGGTCACCAGCACGTTCGCCAGCGCAGGCACAAATTTCACCGTCACACTTCCGGCGTATTCGTTTTCCATTTTCAAGTTGCAAGCCAGCGGCTTCAATGCCGTTACGAACCTGCTGCTCCAGGTGGCTTCACCGCTGAACGTCGGGCAGGAAAGCCAATCGGCGGCGTTGGCCCAGTTGTCCGGTCAGGCCGGCCCGGTCAGCCTGGCCGGCAACTACGGCGTTGCCTACTCCTCGGCCAACACCAACATCGCGGTCGTCAATCCCGGCGGCCTGGTGACAGGCATCAGCCCGGGAACAACGGGCATCACCGCCACCTACGATAATCTCTCGGTCACCCAGCCTGTCCAGGTCGTTGCGGCGGGGCCGACGATGCTCATCCATCGGTACAGTTTCAACGACGGCACCGCCAACGATTCTGTCGGCACGGCCAACGGCACCTTCTTCAACACCAGCGGGAGCGCCTCAATCGCCAGTGGCCAGCTCAATTTGGTGGGTTCAAGCGGCGACTACGTGGACCTGGGGCCGGGCATCATCACGGCGACCAACATTTCCAACGGAGCCCTCACGTTCGAAGCCTGGGCAACTTTTAATGCGGTCAACGGCGCATGGGCGCGCCTGTTTGATTTTGGCAACATCTCGGGCTCTTCCGGGGGAAACTACATTTTCATGACGCCCAACACCGCCGCCAACGGTGGCAGCGGGCGTGTGGCCGTCACCGACACCATGCCCGGGAACACGGGCGAGGCTTTGGTCAACATCGCCAATCTTCTGGGCCGCACGAACATTTACGTTGCCGTGGTGTTCAATCCCTTCCCGGAGCGACAGTTTCTCGGTCTCTATACGAATGGCGTGCTGGCAGCTTCGACCTCGACCGGCACCAAATCCATCGCTTCGATTAACAACGTTTACAGTTTTCTGGGCCGCTCCTTGTGGTCCGGGGATGCCTGGCTGAGAGGTTCGATTAATGAATTCCGCATTCACAACGGCGAGCTGGACAAGTATCAAATCGCGGCCAGCTTTCAAGCCGGGCCGGACCAGACCAACTACAGCGCCGGCGCGCCCACCAGCTTTGCAGTGGATGCCGGAATCATGCCGCTGGCCGTGAGTGTCACACGCCAGGCCGCGGGTTACCTGAACTTTACCTCGGCCACCAGCGTCAACGTGACAGGCGACCCGAACTTGACGTTCAGTTCTGACAACTCCAGCGTGTTTACCGTCACCGCTGCCGGACTCATTACCGCCACCGGCGTCGGCGCCGCCAATTTGACTGGCGTCTTCAATTACGTCACTTGGAGCAATACCAATATTTACACGAATTCGCTGGCGGTCACCGTTTACCGCGATCAACGCCCGGTGTTGGCGCATCGTTACAGCTTCAGCGAATCCAGCGGCACCACCACGGCCGACTCGGTGGGAGGCTCGGCCTGGAACGGCACGCTGTCGAGGGGCGGCACTTTTGGCGGCGGCCAACTGGCATTGGCCGCCAGCGGCCAGCAATACGTCCAACTGCCGTCGGGAATCTTGAGCAATTACACCGCCGTCACCATCGAAACGTGGGTCACCTTTCCGGACCAGTTGCCGGTCAACTGCTTCTTCTTCGGATTCGGCAATACCAATGGCAGTTCCGGGTCGAACTACATCTTTTGCGCGCCTCTGGCCGGGCGTATTGCGATCACGCCTTCCGCCGGTGGCGCTGAGCAAAACGCGTACGGCGGCGTTGACTTCAGCTTCCATACCAACTTCCACCTGGTGGCCGTCTTCGATCCCCCCGCAGGCTATATCGCGATCTATACCAACGGCGTGTTGGCCGGGATTAACAACTCTGTGACGGCGCAGTTCAGTTCGGTGAACAACGTCTTTAGCTATATCGGCCGGTCGCTTTACACCGCCGACCCGTATCCGGACTTCACGCTCGATGAGTTCCGCATCTATAACGGCGTGTTGCACCCCGACGAAATCGCGGCCACGCAGGCGATGGGGCCCGGTCAGGTGCTCAGCACGGCTCCCCCAATCCTGGCGGGTTCAATCGCAAGCGGCCTGCTGACTCTCGCATGGCCCGTAGCTTCGGCTGGCTTCAATCTTCAATCGCGGACGAACCTCGTGCTGGATACCTGGACGGCTCTGAGCTCTCCGACCCCGCAAATTGTCGGCAGCCAGTGGCAAATCGCGGTACCGCTCTCAGCAACCAGCCGGTACTTCCGGCTGCAGAAGTGAAGCCGTGTAGCAGCCGACACAGGAGGCTCTGATCAGGCTCTTATCATACTAAGGATGCCTGAAAATTTGAGCCTCCTACGTCGGCTGCTACGATGGAAGTCGTTAGCGCGCGGGCTCGGTCTTCTTTCCGCTGGTGAAAGAATGGAGGTACCTGAGAGCCACGGTATTGGTCGGACTGCGTCGTAAAACCTCCTGGAACTGCTCGAGTGCTTCACTCTTGCGCTGTTGTTTGGCCAACGCGATGCCCAGGTTGAGCCGCGCTTCGAGCAGGTCAGGCTTGAGCCGCACTGCGGCCGCGAACTGGTCCGAGGCACCGGCATCATTCCCCTCGCGGCCCAACTCGATGCCGAGGCGAGCACGGGCCTCGGCTAGATTCGGGTCCAGCCGAACGGCTTCGGCGTAATGGTCCCTTGCGTCGGCGCGGCGTCCGAGCTGAGCCAGGGCGACGCCGAGATTGACGTGCGTGGCCGGGTCGGCGGGATTGAGGCGCAGCGCATCGGTAAAATTCGTCGCGGCCGCCGCAAACCAGCCTTTCTCGAAAGCGAACTGGCCCAGGGCGGCGAGGGCGGACGGAGTCATCATGCGGTCCTGCAGCGCTTTGTGGTAGTGAGGTCCGGCCTCTTCTGGCCGGCCGAGGGCTTCGAGGGCCTTGCCGGCCCCGAGGTGGGCCGGGCCGTAATAAGGTTTGTGTTTCAACGCCTCTTCAAATTGTTGCAGCGCCTCCTCATTCTTCCCTTGACCCGCCAGGACTTGCGCCAGGCCGGTGCAGGCGGCGGTTGGGTCGAGCGCCAATCGCCGAGCCTGCTGGAAAGCCCCGAGCGCCTCGGCGTCCTGTTTTTGCTCTGCGAGGACGCCGCCCAACTCCTGCCATGCGTCGGCGTTCCGGGGCAAAAGATTCACGACCTTTCGCAAGGCTGCAGCCGTCCCGTCCAGGTCGCGCAGTTTGAGAAGGAGATGCGCGAGTTGCTGGTTCAAGACCCAATCGTGGTGTGTTGCTGCCAAGGCTTCGCGGCAGAGAGAAACGGCGCTGCGGAGGGCCTCCGGCCGGGTGGCGGGCAGGAGGCGTTCGAGTTCGGCCCGGAGCCGTTGGGTTTGTTCGGCGTGGTTGAATTGGGTGGTGAAGGGAGGATCGTTGAGCCGGCCGAGCATCCGACTGTCCGCCTCGAATCGGTCGCGGTCGGTCCAGGCCAGGCGGCGGGCGCAATCTTCGAGTGAAGCCCAGGGCCGTTCGGCGGGCGCTTGCCGGGCGACGCTTTCGGGGAGGAGTTTCGCCGCCTGCTGAGCCAGGGTCAGCGCCAAAAGATAGTTGCCCTCGAAGGTGAGGTGAACGTGGTCGTAGAAAAACTCGTGGCCCGGGATACCATCCGGGCTGGACTGCGCCAACGTCGCTTGGGCATCGGCCAGCAGGATTCCTTCCTGCTCGCGGCCGGTGGCGGCCTGCCGAATGATGTCATTGAGCCGCGTATCGCAGCGGAAACGCAACGTATCTTCGTCACGAGCGCGGATAAAGTGCTGCCAAGCTTCGGCTCTTTGGCCTAGCGCCAAGCAGCACTGCCCCCAGCGGAAGTGCAGTTCGGCAAACGCTCCGTCGAGCCGGCCGGCTTGCGCGAAGCAATCGAGGGCAACCGCCGAAAGGCCCGCTTGCTGGGCTTGAACGCCTTCCTGGTATCGTTGCTCCCACCGCGCCAGGTCGGTCGCGGTGAGGTCTGGCGCGTGCAACGAGCCGAAGGGCGCGCAATCCTTGAGGTTGCCGGCCACAGTGCTCAGGACAATTTTAGCGCCGCCACGATGTCCCGCTTCGAGAATATCGGCCAGGTTGCGTTGAACATTTGCATACACCACCGGCATCAGCGCAGCGCCCTGCCGGACCTGCTGGCTTAGGAACATCTGCATGCCGCCCCACTCCTTTTGCTCGGGGGACCGCCGGTGGAGACTGGCAAGCAACCCTTCGAAGCATTGTCCGGTGCGGGTCGCGCGCAGAGTCAGGCTGCAGCGGACCAGCTCAAGTCCGGCCCCTTTGTGGCCAAAAACCGTGCCAGCCCCATAAGGCCCGACCACCTCGTTATTCCCCATGTAAACGACCCAAATATCGCCCTGCCGCGCAGCGCAATCACGAGCGATTGCCAGGATCGCGTGCGAGTTGATGGCTGTCATGGCCGCGTTGACGACCTCGAAGCGGGTGCCGGGATAACGCTGCCCCAGCAGCGCCTCGAGGAAGCGAGGTAGACCAAACTCCGGCTGTGGATCGCCATAAGCAGCAGACTCGCCAAACACGAATACGCGCACAGTGTCCCGAGGTTTGGCGGCGGCCAGGCTCAACGGCCAGGGCTGGCGGGCCATATCGGGCCCGAAAAATCGCCAACCGAACCGGTCGTTCTGAACAAAAGTGTCCTGGCCGTTGGATTGCGCTGGCAAAAGGAAACCCACCGGATAACCGTAACCGCAAAGGCGCAAGCCTGCTTCCGACAGCAGGAAGAGCAACAATGTCGGCAAGACAAAGGCGACCACACGAAAAACCCAGAGCCGTTTCCTGGAAAGAGGCAGCACCGAGGTGCGAATCGGCTTGGCTGCGGAGCGGATGTTCGGGACCGTCGTGGCTGGCGCCCGCTTATGGCGTCGCTTCATGGGCTTGCCGGCACAGGCTAAGCGCCGATCTCGCGAAGTATAGGTTAAATTTCATAGCGTTGCTGTTATTTTGTGCCAAGACGCTTTCCTGGTCCTGGCCTAGATTGGATACTATAGAAACCCAAATGCGACACGTGCTGCCAAGCTTACTAACGTTTGGCACGAGCCAGGCGAGGCAACCGAGGCTGTTATCCACGCAGAACCCGCCGTCGAAAAAAGCGAACCAGCCACCTGCCTGCTTTGGTGTCGCATCGCACGTATTCCGGTCACGATGGAGTGCGGCGAGTCTGGAGGCTTTTTTTGGCACATTACTTAACATAACTTATTAATGTTGCTATTTGGCCCACAACGCTTTCCCAAGCGCAATTTCGCGGCGCTGTTCTCGGTCCTGACCCCGGGTTCTGACAATTTGACGCAGCAACTCCAACAAAAACCAATACTCCCCAACAGTAAGCACGTTGTATGAAAACCACGCGCAACTTCCATCCCACAACCACCAGCACCGTCTTGCAAAAGACAGCCAGGTCCGCGGCCGTGATTCTCATTGCCCTTTGCCTCGGGGCGCAGAGTTATGCCGGGTTCAACCAATTCAGCGTCGGTCTTAATTTCGGCTCGGATAATGCCAACAACGGCACGGGCGCGCGCGCGTTGAACCCGACAGATGTGGCAGGTCTGCCAGCGGTGGCGCAAGCCAACTGGAACAATATGCCCGGACTCACCGGCAACAGCAGTGGCGGGGCCGTGGTTGACAATAACGGCACCGCGACCGCGGCGGGCGTCACCTGGGTGTCGGCCCTGGGCACCTGGTCGAGCGGCGCTAATAACCAATTTGCCAGCGTGCCCGATCATACCTTGATGATGGGTTACCTGGACAACGCTACCACAGCGACGGTTAACATCACCAATCTCCCGAGTCAGTTGACCGCGAACGGGTATGATGTGTATGTCTATGCTTTGTATGACACCGCCAACCGCGGCGGGACCTACTCCATCGTGGATGGGCTGAACACCAGCACGGTTCTCAAACCCGCCCAGCCCTTTAACGCCGACACCACGCCGACCAATTATGTCCAATGCCCGGGCGCCAACACGAGCCAATCCGGCAACTATCTCGTGTTCCATGGATTGACCAGCGCGAACATACAGGTGGTGGCAGTGGCCAACCACGGTGACCTTCTGCGAGCCGTCATTGGCGGCATCCAGTTGGTCGCTGCGCCCGCTCCCGGTGAAGCCCTTCCGCCCACCGGGTTGAGGGCCGCCACCAACGGCCTGACCGGGCAACTGGTGATCTCCTGGACCAACGACCCTACCGCCCAAGGGAACCTGGTGGTGATGCGGCGCGGTATCCAGGTTACGGCTGAACCGGTGGACGGACAGACCTATGCTGGTGACGCAACTTTCGGAAACGGAACCAATCTCGGCGACGATGAGATAGGGGCGGGCAACTTCGTCGTCTTTAGCGGCCCGACGAACGGTATCAAGGACAGCGTGACAGTCAGCAACCTCACACCAACTCTCACTTACTACGTGGCGGTTTATCCGTACATCGGCAGCGGGGCCAGCATCGACTACACGCTGGCGGGGCCCGCCGCGACCAACGCCGTCGCCGCTGGCACGATGACCAACATACTGCTGGCGGCCCCTTCACCGGTCGTGGTCGGCAGTGCCAGGCACTACACGGTGAGTGCCCTATATGACAATGGATCGACTTCCGATTTGACGCCTGCGGCGACTTGCATCTCCAGCAATAGCAGCATTGTCACCAACATGTCGGCGGGCCGCCTGGGGGCGCTGGCCGCCGGTGGGCCGGTTGGCTTCAAGGCTATCTATACGAACAGCCCCGGTCAGGTCTTCACCAACATCCAACTCGTGACGGTCCTCAACCTGGCGATGACCTATGAGTGGAGCTTCAATGACCCAGTAGCCAACCTGACGGTCACTGACACCGTCGCCGGAGCGGTCGGCTACGTATCCAACAATCCCACAACTGGACCGGACGGTGCCGGCAAACTGGTGTTCGACGGGACGGCCGGCTATGTGGCGTTGCCGGCCAACCTGGTGTCCAGTTACGGCGCGCTGACCATTGAGACCTGGGCCACCGAAACCACCGCCGCCACCTGGGAGCGGGTCTGGGATTTTGGTTCGGGCCAAACGGTCAACATGTTCATGACTCCGAATGGGGGGGGCGGGGTCCTGCGGGCCGCTTTCACCGTCAGCGGCGGCGGGAATGAGACGCGAGTGAATTCCCTCTTCAATCCGGACACGGCGCTGCACCATTACGTCTTCACGCTGGCGGGCGCGACGCGCACGGGGAAACTGTTCCTTGACGGCGTGCAGGTCGGGGTCAACAACAGCTTCGGGCTGACGCCCGAAGACCTGGGGCCCATGGCCAACGTCTATCTCGGCAAATCCCAATACCCGGATCCTTACTTCACCGGCACAATGGATGAGTTCCGCGTCTATAACGGGGCGTTGGACCCCTTCCAAATCGCCGTTGATGCCTCGACCGGGCCCGACGTAATCGTGACCACGAATAATGTCGGCGCGCTGACCAATTTGACCATTACCGCCGCCAGCCCGATGACCCAATTCGGCGTTGAGCCAGCTACGGTTCTCGGTTACTTCGCCAATCTCGCCAACCCGGCCAATATCAGCACCTCGCCGCAGACCAAATACTTCTCGAAGGACCCAAACATCGCCTCGGTGGACGCGCTGGGTCAGATCACCGGTAACAGCGGCGGCACTGTGCTCATCGTCGCTACGAACACCCTGGGGGGCAGCAACGCGGTCTCCATCACCGTCGTTCCCATACCGCCAGGGCTGACTCACCGCTACAACATGAACCTCGATGCCAACGATTCTTTCGGCACGGCGCACGGCACGCCTCATGGATCCATCTCGTTCGACGGGACCAAGGCCATCTTCGACGGGGGCGGCATCACCTCCGGCAATATTAATGCGTCCTACATCGAACTGCCGCCCAACCTGATGCTGGGGTATTCATCCATCGCCATCGAGATGTGGTACACCGACACGGACCCCGCCCTCGCCAATTCGGGTTGGTCGCGCATCTTTGATTTCGGGGCCGGCACGGCCAGTTATCTGTTCCTCACGCCGCTGGTGGGCGCCAACCCGCCAGCCTATCCTAACAATATGCGCACGGCCTTCCTCCTGGCGGGCCAGACGGGCGGCGAAGAGCAGATCAACATCCCGCGGCCATCGCCCAACGTGGAGCATCACTTGGTGTTCACCATAGATGGGAGCACGTTGCGGGCGAGGTTGTACGTGGATGGCCTCCTGCAGTTGGAGCGCAACGGCACCCGTCAGCCGCGTGATATGGGGCCGACCCCCAACGACTGGCTGGGCCGCTCACAGTTTGCCGGCGACTTCTTGTTCAAGGGCTCTATCAATGAGCTCCGCCTCTACAACGGCATCCTGACTCCGCTGCAGGTCTATATGGACTACCTGGCGGGACCGGATGTCGTAACCAACGGCGGTGCGATTTCCGGGGTGGGCATGACGTTGACGAACATGCCCTCGCAATCACTGCAACAGGCGCGGATCCTGGCCAACTTCGCCTTTAGCAATGCTGTTCCCGTCATGAGTGGTTCCTCGAACTGGGCCAGCAGCGACGCCACGGTTGCGCAGGTGAACTCTGATGGGCTGATCACCTCAATCAAAGCCGGCGTGGCGTCTATCAGCGCCACCTTCAACGGCACCACCGTCTCCTCCAACCTGACCGTCTCGGCCGCGCCGCCCGTCCTGGCGCACCGGTACAGCTTCGACGCCGACGCCACTGATTCGATTGCTGGCTCCAACGGCGTCAACGCCGGCAGCGCGGTATTCACTGGTGGCAGAGTTGCCCTCGACGGCACCGCCAACTCTTACGTGACGCTGCCCGGCCACTTGTTCGACGGCTTCAAAGAGGTGACCTTCGAGACGTGGACCACCGTCTCCAACGCGAACGCGACCGGCGGCAACTTCCGGCTGTGGGACTTCGGGGATCACACCATCACAAACTACCTGTTCTTCACGCCGAGCAGCCCGGGCAACACTACGGCCCGGTGGAACTTTGATTTCAACCCCTTTAACGGAGCCTTGGAAGAAATCTCCCTGGCCAGGAACTTCAACCTGGTGAATAATGGGACCAATCTGAACCACTATGTCTGGGTGTTTAGCGACATTTTGGGCCGAGCGGATTTGTACCTCAACGGTGTCTTCGCCGATACCTTCCCTTACAGTTGGTTGTTACAGTCTCCGACGCTGAGCCGCCTGGTCAATAGCGAGGGCTACATCGGCCATGCCAGCCGCACCAACGCCCCGCCGGGCAGCGCCGCAGGCACTAACTTCATGGGCGCCGTGGACGAATTCCGGATTTGGAACGGCGCGCTGACCCGGCTCCAGATCGAAACCAGCTTCGCTTCCGGCCCGACGAACGTCCTGTTAAACCCGGGTGCGCCATCATCCATCTCCCTTACGCTGAACGATCCGACGATGGTGCTGGGCACCATCCAGCGGCCGGTCGTTAAGGGGACATTCGCCACCGTCGGAACGCTGGATCTCACGGGCGTTCCGGACGTGGTGCTTACTTCGAGCGACTCGACCAAGGTGGTAGTGATTGGAGGCGGGGATGCCAAGCTGCGGGCCGTTGGCACAGGCACGGCCAACGTCGTTGCGAGCTATGGCGGCCTCAGCGCCACCAGTCAGGTAACCGTCATCAGCGTGCCTGCGTTGCGCATTGCCCATCGCTACAGCTTCCGTGGCACCGCGGCTGATTCCGTCGGCCATGCGGATGGCACGCTGAAAGGCCAGGCCGCGATCATCAACAATGCCCTGGTTCTCAACGGCGTCAACAACCCAGCCACTCACCTCCAACTGCCCAGCGACCTCATCGACGGCTATGACAAAGCCACCATCGAGGCCTGGGGTACCACTGGCAACAATACCGGCGGCAGCCAGCAGCGCCTGTTCGACATCGGAAACCGTTTCAATGGCGCCGGCTTTAACTACTTCTATTACACCCCCGGCAACGTCGGGCGCGTCGGCCTGCCCGGCCAGCAAGGCGAGTTTCAACTCAACTCCGGCGCGTTCCCGAACAGCTCGAGGTACAATGTCGTCATCACGGTGGATTCGGCGAACGGCATCCTGGGCGTCTATACTAACGGGCTGCTCTCGCTCACACTCACCAACCGGGCGGTTAATCTCTCGCTGATCAACGACGTTTACACCTTCCTGGGCCGCTCGCAATTCGGCGACCCGCCGCTCAATGGCACGATTGACGAATTTCGCCTCTACAGCGGCGTGATAACTGCCGGTCAGATCGCCGCCAGCTACGCCGCCGGGCCAGACCCGGAAAACCTGACGGCGACCCCCGGCCCAGGAGCAGGCAACGTGACGATTTCGTGGCCCGCGGTGCCGGTGCTGGACGGTTACTCGCCCCAGTTCGCCACCTCGTTGAACCCGTCAAATTGGCAGCCGGCGGGGGCGCCAACGCAGGTCGGCGGGAATTACCAATTGACGGTCGCCGCCGGAGGCACGGCCAAATTCTTCCGCCTGATAAAATGAGTTGAGTGAGCAGGGGTTGGAATGAGGGGGGCCGGAGTTGGGTTCTCCGGCCCTCCCAGTTAAGTGTGAGCCCGATAAAAATCATGAAAGTTCAACTGCCAGGGTCAACCGAACGGACGGCAAACAGAAACCTTTGCCGCTGGCGGATTTCACGGGAAAGCCCATGTCTGTCCGGCGTGCAAACAAGGCCGATGGGCAAGGGGTTCACCTTGATTGAATTGCTGGTGGTGATCGCCATTATTGCGATCTTGGCGGCAATGCTGCTGCCGGCGTTGGCCAGGGCCAAGGACCGGGCAGTCCGTATCACCTGCTTGAACAATCTTAAGCAGATGGGTATCGCCTTTCAGATCTACGCGAACGACAATAAGGACAAGACGCCACAGAATCCGCCCGGCGGCCCGATGGGAGCTTGGGCGTGGGACCTGCCGTGGGACCCGGGTCTTACAATGCTCAACAACGGCATACTGTGGAAAACGTTTTACGATCCCGGAACCGCCTGGAAATTTAGCGAAACCAACAATTGGGACCTGTTTTGGAGGTTCGCTCCCGGCCTTTTCCATGTGATTGACTACGCCTTGACAGTGCCCGACCTGGCCAGCCTAAATCCCACCAACATTAACAACCGTTTGACTTCTCAGTCGATCACAGTTGGCTTGCTGACTTATCCGCCAGCCTCTCCGAGTGATCGCGTTTTGGATGCTTGTGCCACGCTCAAAAGCGGCGGTGGCAGTTGGAATAGCATCCCGGGCGGCTATACTTACCCGTGGCCCGGCGGCGCGAACTGGCCTCACACCACCGCCCACTTGAAGGGAACGGTTCCAGCCGGAGGCAACGTCGGCTATCTCGATGGCCACGTGGCGTGGAAGAAGTTCGAAAAGATGTTGTTACGTACGAACCAGGGGGCTAATCCGGAGTTCTGGTGGTAAGAGCCGCAATGCGGGATTCAAGCGCGAAAATGGTGCGGTCAATTATCTGGCGATGACGAAGGGCTGGGCCGCAGCATTGGCATCGATAGGCAAGGAGACGGCGGTATCTTGCCCGGCAACGAGGTTCAAAGTGGAAACGAGGCCGTGATTGTTGCTGAGCGTGTATTGGCCAGAGATGGAGGCCGTCAGGTGGAGGATTTCCGTGTGGGTGGCGGGATTGCCGCTTTCGATTTGGAAGGTGGTTTGTGAGAGATCGTCTTTGAGACCGATAGCCTGGCCCTGGGCGAAGCGGTCACTGCGGAGCACCAGATGCAGTGTGGCACCGTTAAGTAGTGCATGGAAGCGGCGGCGGACGCCGTCCAGGGGGACGACCTGGTTAGTGGCGGCGGTCTGTTGCCAGGTTCCGCCGTAGCAAAAGCGGCCGAAGATGGGGTCATCGGCCAGGATGGTGGCGGCAGCGCGCAAGGCGCCGCAGAAACCGAGATTCTCTTCGGCGGAATAATACCAATCGCCGCGATGCATGGGCTGGCCGCCAAGCCAGGTTGAATTGTAGGGGGAGGGCTCGAATCCGCCGCCGCAGCCTCCGTCGTTGGCGGCGCCAGGATACCAGAAGCCGTAGTTGGAAGCGGGCGTGCCGGAGTTCATGGTCGCCCAGGCACTGAGAATCGAGGCGTAGCCAAGCCGGAGGTAATCGGCGGGATTGGGGGCGCAATAGAGGGCATAATCGAGCAAGCCCCATCCGCCCATCTGGGACATGTAAGAGAGCACATAGTCGTCGCCCATATCGCCACGGTAATCGCTGCCGTAGTGGTAATAGGCGGTTTCGAGCCAGCCGCGGTCGAAGACGTTGGCGGTGATCTGGGTGAGGAGGTATTGCTGAGCTTGCTGGAGAAAAAGGGTGGGGTTGGTGGAGCCCATCAGCGGGTCGGCGCCCGCGTGTTGGAGGGCGTATTTAGCATAGGCTTCCTGGGATTCGAAACCAGTAGAATCAAAGGCGTACTCGGAGGCAAAGAGATCGGCGTTGCCGGTGACGTAATAATTGACCTTTTGCTCCCAGTTGGTGCGCAGGCTCGCGGCCTGGTTGGTCATGCCTTCGGCCTGCAAGTCGTTGAGCAGGTCGGGGATGACCACCTCGTTCATCAGCCCGACCTGGGTCGCTTGCCCCCCACCGTAGCTCCATAACGCTATCGCGGTGCCCCAGGCGCGCTGAAGGTATTCACCGGCGCTCAGGACGGTAGTGACCTCGGGATGGTATTTGGCCACCTGGTACATGCCATAGTACATGACGATGATGTGCGGATAATCGTAGCCGCGCCCGATGAAGAGATTGTTGGCGGTGCGAAGGTTGTGCCAGTCGGGCACGCCGTAGATGCCGTAGGAAGAAGTCTCATTGGTCGCGCGCTGCAGGCCGCCCCAGACAAAGGTCTGAATGTAATTGTCGAGCGCGGTCACCTCGCTCTGTACAGGAAACACCGACTCCTTCTCGGCCATATAGGCGGGCCGGGACTCGCCGGCATCGTCGCTGGCGATTTCATAGACCTGGAAACTGCTGCCGAGCGTGTCGTGATTGTCCGGCGTGACCAACACCGCGTCGTTCATGTTCCAGTCGCAGAAGAGGTAGTTGTACCACTTGGTCGCGTCGTTGATCTGTTTGCTGACGAGGAACGCCGCGCGCTTATTGATGAGGGTTTCCAGCGGTTCGGTGACAAAGAATTCGAGGTACATGGACCGGCCGTTGCCATACTGGATGGTGAGCTCGTTTTCGCCCAGTTGGGAGAATTGGACCTGGTAAAGCTGGTAAGTGCCACCGGCACCAACATTGGTCGTGCCCAGGAATTGGATCTGTGTCTGTGCCGGGAACTCCGCGGTAACAGACGAGACGGTTTGGGTGGTGCGGAGTGCGAATTGCGCAAAGAGATTGGTGGGCAGAGTCATGCCTGGCACGATATGGACGTCGATCTTGCCTTCGTTGACCAGAGCCTGGCGAATCCCGTCGTAGTTCGTTGCCCATTGGAATTTGAAACCGTAGTTTTGCGAACCGCTCGCGGCAAGCGTGAGGCTGGTGTTGGGCTGGCGCCAGCGGCTGCCCTGCGTGGTGACGCTTGGGTTCTGGGCCGCCGCATTGGTCCCCGCTACATAGGAATGGATGTAAGCCCGGTAACCAAGCGGCGGGCTGGGATCGTCCCAGAATTCGAGCTTCGTATTGTCGGCGGGCGTCATGAGGAGGTACGGGCCCACGCTGTCGGGTCGCATCCAGAAGATGAAGGAGCCGTAACCGGAAATGAAACTGTGTTTCATGGCGCTGGAAGTGATGCCGGAAAAGGCCATATTCATTGGCAGCGGCAGCGCCAGGTCGCCGATGAGCACAGTTTGGCCAGTCAGGTTGGTCGCGTTGAGCGTCCATAGGAAGGTATCCTGCCTAAAAGTGAAGACGGACTCAAAAACCAGTGCGCCCGGCAGGCTGTTGGTGATTTGGTAGCGAGCCGTCTGCTGCGTCCCGTCCGCACTGGTGGAGTACGTGACGGTCGCTACACCACTGGGGGCAGAACTTTGAAAGGTGTGCCAGGTGGCATCCGAGGATTGGCGATACCTGATGATGGCGTTCCCGAGCCCGCCGCCACCCTGGAGGTATTGGGTGGGGAAAATATCGCCGGTGCGTGTCAGCCCGGCAACGGCACCGTTGTTGAGCTTAAGGGAAAACAAAGGGTCCATTTGCAGCAACCGATAATATCGCTGCGGGCCGGTTGCGCCGCCCGGGTGAACCAGCAGCATTTGAAGGTTGGTGACCAGTACCGGACCAGGCAACACGTTCTGCCAGTTGGGCGGGCTCAGCGAGTCCGAATACTGGAGCCAATACCACTCGCCTGGATTCGCTGCAAACGTGACATGGACGTCCGGCCCCTGGATGCTGGCCTGTGCGTAAAGTTTATTCAACGGAATCGCCACCGTGCCGATGGGAGGCGTGTGGTTGTAGGCCAGTGAGCTTCCCGATCCTGCATAAGAGAAAACCGCGACGTTATAAGTCGCGCCGGGGAGAACGTTGGCCACGGTAACGCTCGAGCCCGAGCCGGCATACACGACAAAGTAACCGGCCGCCGGCAGCGTGCTCCCCAGGCCATAACTGGGGTTGGCCGTATAAGCGGTCCCGTTTGCCGGCATCTCTTTGACGAGGCTGTTGGTCGCAGTCCACACGACTACCAGGCTGCCGACGCTGCCCGCGCCGGGCGTCCACGAAACGGTGAGGGTCTCGTTGGCGTTGGTAACCAGGGTGAGACCTGTGGCCGGCGAGGGCGCCGCGGCAAAGGGGCCCATGTTGGTGGCCGACAGGCTGAAGTTGCTAAACTGGGCCCCGAGTTGGCCGCTATAGGTTGCGTGGATGATACCGATCTGAAGGGGTTGTCCGGCCAGGTCGTTGCGCGTGAGCAAGGTTCCACTGACAGGCGCAGGGAACGTCTCCAGCTTCCAGGCATCCGTGCTGTTCGTTCGCTGGTAAAACCGGAACGTGTTCCCCACCCGGTCCATCCGCAACCAGTAAGCTGAATTGGGATAATCCCCGGGATTGATCTGGCTCACCGCGCCGTTGACTTCGTTACGCAGGTAATTGGCGAAGCTGTACTGATCGAAGCGTGTCCACGAAACAAAGTTCTCACTGCCGCCGAAGGCGTTGCCTCCTGCCGTGAACGCCCGCGCCTGCAGACCCGCGGTGTTGTAACCCGCGTTGCTATAGGGCGTGACAATTTTCACCACCGCCGAGAAATCACCCTTGACCACCTTGAACAGAAAGAAGCCGTCGTCATTGGCGCCTTCCCAGTCGGTGGCCGTGGTCTTGAGGGTCAGGGTATTGGCGGCTGAGATACCAGCGTCGCATTGGATTGTGCCGCCAACCCCATCCGGCCCGACGCCGGTGTTATTGAACTCACCTGCGCCGAAGTAAACCCCGTCCCAAAGAGTGCCAACGACGCCGTTGGTGAGATAGTTGACGTTCGTGTTGAAGTTGTCCGTGTAAGTGACCGCCGCCCGGGTGGAGAGGGTAATGGTAAAGACGACAGCACTTGTGGAAAGGAGGCGCATATACGATGACGCCGGGAATCTTGTCCCATCAGCCGGCAAAATGTCTTGGTCGAAAATCACAGAGGCGGCGTCAAAAGGACACTCTCGGGGGTTTTGACGCGGGTTAATAGGTCATTTTTCACAAGTCGCCTGTAATTTTGAGCCAAGACAAGCTGGCCACCAGTCGCCTAAATTGGCACCATAAACTATTAACCCAGATGCAACGCCACTTTGGTCGCGCAATGGAAGACAGCGAACATTTCTTAGTTTAGTTAATAAAAGCGCAACCCTCCCGACCATGCCACCTATGAAAACCAACCAACGCCGCCTCATCATCAGTCTCACCCTGCTGGTTCTGGCCTTGAGCCTCCCCGCCTCGGCGCAGCTCACCAACAATTTCACCACCCCATACAACTACGTGGCCAACGGTATCGTCGGTGACACCAATTGGGACGGCATCTATATGTTCCTGGGCGATATCCCCAACAATAATGATGCCGGGGGCAATGGCCCGGCTGTCACGGCCATCGCCGACAGCGGAATCACCTTCCCGGGCTACCTCAGCATCCGCTCCCAGGGAACGGATTGGGCGGGCGGTGACAACGACGGCTTCTTTGTCTGGAAACTGGTTTCAGGCGATTTCGATGTGTCCGTGCAGAGCAGTCCGTTCACCCTGAGCGGTGGACTTGCTTTTGACAACCGCGCCAACAATTTCTGCGGCCTGATGGCGCGGGCCTACAAACCCGACAATTCCGGGGCGCCCTACAGCCAGACGACGACCAATTACGTCGAAAACTACGTCATGCTGTGGCGGTTCCAGGAGTTCAACCTGGACGAAGTCAACGAGGCGATTAATGGCGCACGGAGCGAGCGCATCTTCACGGATGTCAACACCGACATCACCAACGCCACGCGGTACTACCGGATCGTGCGCTCGTCGCTGACCAATTTCACTTTCTATTGGAAAACCAACGCAGGCGACGCCTGGGCGCTGATCAGCCAGAACCAGCCTACGAACCACCTCCTGCCGCTAAGCCAGCTTTCCGGGCCATTGCAGGTCGGCATCGCCCAGGGTGCTTTCAGCACCGCGACGCGCGACGCCGTCTTCACCGATTTTGAATTGAATGCCACCAATGTGAGTTTTCCGGCGTTTCCGGCCGCGCCGTCGGCGTTGGTGACGACGGCGACCAACATCGGCGGCTCGCTGACTCTCTCCTGGACGGTCGGCGATCCAGTCAACGACAGAAGCCTCGTCATCGTCCGGGCCAATGGAACCATCGAGGCCAGTCCGATTCAGGGAATCGTGTATAGTGCAGACGCCGCGTATGGGGACACGAACGCCGCCGTGGCCGCCGCCCGGGAGTTTGTCGTCTATAATGGCACGGGCAACAGCGTCACAGTCACCAACCTGGCAGGAAATAATACGCTCTATACCGTGGCGGTCTATGAATATTCCAATCCGGCGGCGCCGGTCTATAACACGGCCAGCCCGGCCACCAATACCTTTAATGGACCAGGGATCATCACAGGGGTGATCACCTCGATTTCCCCGACGAACCTGCCGGTCGGCGGCGCGGCCCTGGGCAAACTGTTTGCTACCTTCAGCAGCGGGAGTGGCACGGTGGATGAGTCCGCCTCCGCCTCATGGGTCTCAAGCGATCCGACGATCGCGACCTTTAACGTCAGCACGCTCAGTGCCGTGGGCGTCGGCACGTGCACCGTGACCGGCTCGTTCGGCGGGTTCGTTGCGTCGCAGGTCATCAATGTCCACGCCCCGGCGTTTACTGACAACTTCGGCACCGCTCAGGATTACATCGCCAACGGTCTCGAAGGCTCGGCATGGGACGGCCTGTTCCTGAACTTCGGCGATGTGCCCGGTGTCACGGCCGCTAACGACCAGGATACCCCCGGCGTCTGCAGCCAGTGCACAGCCCAAACCAATGTATTGTTCATTGATTCCGCTGGGAGCGATTGGTGGCTCGGGGCGGCCGACGGGCCGTACCTGTTCAAGATAGTCACGGGCGATTTCCAGGCCAGCGTCCACATCGGAACGAGCAGCACGATCAACGCCAACGACAACGGGATCATGGTGCGGTTGTACAATAACTCGGGAGGCGCCTTGCAGGGCGGTGGCGGCGGCACGGGTGGACTGGAAACCCACCTCAAGTGGGCGAAGATTCAAAACGGCCAGGTGGCTTGCCGGCGCACGATTGACAGCGGCGGCACGACGGTCGTCAACGGCCTCAATGGTACGGACCGGTGGCTGCTGATGCAGCGGCTCAACTCGACGAATTTCTTCCTGTACGAAGGCTCCACGGGCACGAACTGGCTATTCGCCACCAGCCTGGTGCTGGCCGAGGCCTCGAACAACGCACCGGTGGAGGTGGGGCTGGAACACGAAATGCGCAGCGCCGCAGACGGCTTCGGCCGATATGACACGCTGATGATCGACGGTCCCGGTATAACGCCGCCAACGAATCCACCTCCACCCGCGAACAACCTTCAGGCCACCCTCAACGTCGACTTGTCGATGACCTTCAGTTGGGTGGCGGCCGACGCAACGGGCACCAACCCTATCCGCAGCGCTCTCATCATGCGGGCGTCCGGGCCGGTCACGGCATTTCCGACTCTCTCACAAGCCGGCGCAATCGGCGGCACTGGAACACCGGTGAACTTCGGGACGGGTCTTAGCCTTGGCGGTGGCAACTGGCTGGTGTTTGCCACCGGCAACCCTGCTGCCTCGACCAATGTCACCTGCACCGTCAAGAACCTCTCGCCCGGCGTGACGTATTACGCCGCCGTGGTGACTTTCGTGGGCTCGGGCGGGAACAAGTCGTTCAACAACGTAATCCCGGCCAACGGAGCAGTGACGAACGTGCAGGACGGCGCTCTCTTGAGCGTCGCGGTTATCCCGCCTCCGCCCATCCCCATGGGCGGGGTCGGCAAACCGGTGGTTCTGGCCACGTTCCAAGGCGGGGCGGTGATTGACATCAGTCAGTTCGTGCCTTTCTTCCCCGCGAACAACACCATTATCGTGGCCACCAACGGACTGCTGACGGGAGTGACCAATGGTACGACGCAGGTAACCAGCATTTACCGGGGTTTTACCAACGTCTTCAGCGCCACGGTTCGCTCGCCGCAGTACACAGACAACTTTACTGCAGGTCATGATTACCTGGCTAACGGTGTGACCGGGAGTGGCTGGAACGGACTCTATAACCCCACGACCGGTGTGAACCCGGTCCCGGAATCCGTTTACGTCCCGCTCGCCTTGTCCGGGGCAACCGTCGCGGACGCAAACATCACAACCAATAACCAATTGACCGTGACCGCCGCGGGCGACGGCTGGGAAAACGGCGCCTCTGGCGGGTTCTTCCTGTGGAAGTATGTTCCTCTTGACTTCCAGGCGGTCGTCCATCTCAAAGCCATGGATATCGTTGGCTACAACCAACCCGGTCTCCTGGCCCGACAGTACACTTCGGGCACGAATGGCACCGACCTGGGCGCTCCGTTTATTCCGGCAACCGGCGGTGAAACCTGGGTGTCGCTCTGCCGGTTCGAAGAATTTGGGTTCGGAACTTATGCTCGATTGAACCAGAATAGCGCGGTGCAGCAAAGCACGCAGTCCGACCCAAATGACGGCAAGACTTTTATCATGATCTACCGCAGCAACGGCACGAACTTCAACTTCTATAAGAGGGCATCCCTTACCGCGCCGTGGGAAAACATCCCACTGAAAACAACCTATCAAGTTGCTGAGTCCGCCAACCAACCTATGCAGGTCGGCATCATGGCAGGCCCGTGGGATGGCGCCAGCGGAACCGGACTGACAACCGCATACGACAACTTCATGCTGGATTGGACGGACGCCCCGACCCCGACGGCGACGCTCTCCGGCCCGAACGTCATCATAAGCTGGCCGCCGGATCCGCAGCTTATACTGCAATCCACCACCAGCCTGATTGCGCCAGCCGTCTGGTCGAATGAGGCCGCCGGGACCCTAGGACCGAACGGTTACAGCGAGAGCTTCCCGGTGAGCGCCGTGGCGCAGAAGTTCTTCAGGCTTAAGCAGTGATTTGACAGTGATAAACCGAGCCGTAGTCTTTAGTTGGGAGGCTGCGAGCGGCCGGAAAACCATTCCGGCCGCTCGAAGGCAAATGAGTAGCACGCTAAAAAATGATGAACAAACGTTTTAAGGGAACACTCCACAAGTCCGGCTTCACCTTGATCGAATTGCTCGTAGTCATTGCCATCATAGCGATCCTGGCCGCCATGCTTTTGCCGGCTTTGTCGAAAGCCAAAGACCGGGCCAAGCGGATCGCCTGTTTGAACAACCTCAAGCAACTGGGCATGGCCATGCTGGCCTATGCCTATGACAGCAACGACAAGTTCCCGGACGGCGCCGGGGCCTACTGGACGTGGGATTTGCCCAAGACCGCCGGCGACCCGATGCTCCAGGCAAATCATAACTTTCAGAAATCCTGTTATTGCCCGGGCACAGCGCCACGGTTCACCGAGCAGGACAACCTCAACCTCTGGGACGGCTACGGTGCCTACCACGTGATTGGGTATGCGTTGACGCTTCCTAACACTGCGAGCCTTAGTCCGACCAACCAGAATCCGAAGATCCAGCCGCAACCGGTCAAATACGGCCCCCTGTTGCTGGACCGAGGTCCGCCGACCGACATCGCGCTGGTGGCTGACGCCACGATGTCTCGCAACACCGAGTGCGATCCGACCATGAAATATAGCGGTGGATACCACTGGACCGATATTGATTCGGGGAGCTATCCCAAGCATCACCTGTCGCCGCACATGAAGGGAAATTTGCCCGCGGGCGGGAACATCTGCATGCTTGATGGCCACGTTCAGTGGCGGAGATTCGAATTGATGACTATCCGCGCCAGCGGCACGTTGTGGCCGTCGATTAATAATTCATGTCCCACCTATTGGTGGTAGGCAGCTTGTATTTTGCGGACTTTTTGGATGAGTGGAGTAAGCATGGGTTGAGCAAGGGGAGGGCCGGAATTGGGTTTTTCGGCCCTCCCAGCTAAACCAAGCGGAGCGAAACCTATGAGGGGCGAAGGTCAGGAATAAGCATGCGATACTCAGGAGGCTTGTTCACGCCCATCCTGGCCGTGGGGTTGGTTGTGGCGGCGAATGCGGGCTGGTGTGAGGACTCGCCTGCCCGCCCGATTATCCGGAGCCTCAACCCTCCCCAGGAGTCTTTTTATTCCAAGCTTCTTTTATACCAGGGAGTCCCTATCAAGGCCCCGGAGATAGTGGCGAATGAGGCGTTGTACGCGGCCTATGGCCGATTATCGATGCTGTTGAGCAATCAACCCACAGTGACGTCCAACCTGGCGGCAGCCGGGGCTGAACTGCACATTATTGGCCGGGACCAGGTCACGTCGGATTTGCCCGAACATCGTCATCTCAAGGGCAAACCGCTGCCAGAATATCATGGGTTAACGGTCGATGAGCGCACGCGGGGATTGGGCGGGTTGCTGGTTTCTTGCGGCGAGGAGAACCTGCTTAAGCTGGAACACGACCGATACCGGGGACGAGACATCTGCGTTCACGAGTTCGCGCACTGCATTCGCAATCATGGGTTGCCGGGGGAGGTCCGCACCCGCTTCAACGAACAATACCGGCGTTCTTTGGACAAAGGGCTGTGGCAGAAATCCTATGCCGGCTCGAATGCGGATGAGTTTTTTGCCGAACTGACCATGTGGTATTTCGGTACGCATGGCGACCGGCATATGACCGGCCCGAAGCCGGAGGACGGCTCCGAGGGCCTCAAGAAGTACGACCCTGAGACCTTCGCCTTGTTGGATGAGTTTTACAGCGGGCGGATAAAGATTTCGAGAATCCCCGCGCCGGAACGAGAGCACGCACGCCGGACTGAGGAGGACGCACAGTCTGGCTTAGCGCTTCCGACCACCAACCAATCACGAAACGGAGCCAGCGAACGATGACCAGCGATTATCTTCCCCCGCCTCTCCCGCTCGCCTTTCGGTCCCTGGCCGGGCTCATGTGCGCCTCATCCGTTTGGGCAGGGACGGCCACGATCAACATTGACACGGCGAAGCCCGGTCCCCGCCTCAACCCGCGGATGTACGGAATCTTTTTGGAGGAAATCAACCACGGCGTGGATGGTGGGTTATACGCCGAACTGATCCGCAACCGTGGTTTCGAGGACGCGAAACCGCCGGAGGGCTTCATTCTCCGAAACGGGCGTTGGGTTGATTCGGAGGGACGCGGAGCCTATGACGCGGGCTTCTCGCGCTTTGGCTATGTCTCCAACGGCCTGCCCTTCTGGTCGCTCGTCAAGGAAGGCCGAGCCCAAGGTTCGATGAACCTGGATCTGGCGGACCCACTTAGTCCGGCCGCGCCACGGTCGCTGCGACTGGAGATCGAGGACGTTTCCTCGGGCCGGTTGGGGATTGCCAATGAAGGGTTTTGGGGCATTGGCGTGCGACAGGGTGAGGACTACAAGCTCTCCTTTTGGGCTCGCAGCGCAGAAGGATTTTCCGGCCCGTTGACGGCGACGCTGGAAACAGCGGACGGCTCCCCGTGCAGTGAGCGCTCAGAGGTGAAGGGCGTCACGGGCCGCTGGAAACAATTCCACGCCACACTGAGGAGCACAAAAAACGCTTCCAAGGCACGTTTTGTTCTGACGGCTGGCGCTAAAGGAAAGGTTTGGCTCGACATGGTTTCGCTGTTCCCCGCAAGGACGTTTAAAGGCCGTGCGAATGGCCTTCGCGCGGACCTGGCGCAGATGGTGGCGGATTTGAAACCGGGTTTCGTCCGGTTTCCCGGGGGTTGCGTGGTCGAGGGCGGCACAATCGAGACTTCATATAACTGGAAGAAAACAGTTGGCCCGCTCGAGCAGCGTGAAGAGGTGTGGGGCCCGTGGAATTACCGGCGCACCCACGGCCTTGGATTTCACGAGTATCTGCAGTTCTGCGAAGACATTGGCGCCGAGCCATTGTATGTCGGGTTTGCCGGTGAGACGTGCATGTTCCGCCACGCCGAAGATGTTCCCATGGAGGAAATGGGCTGGGTGGTTACTAACTTTCTTGACGCCATTGAGTATGCCAACGGCGACGCCGCGACCCGGTGGGGAAAAATGCGCGCAGCGCAGGGTCATCCCCAACCGTTTGGCCTGAAAATGGTCGAGGTTGGCAACGAGAACGGCACACGGAATTTTCCCGCGCGTTATCGCCTGGTGCATTCAGCGCTCAAGGAACGATACCCGGACGTGAAGTATATCGCCGACCTGTCGTTCCCGCGGTTCATGGGCGAGGAATCCTTCGATATGGAGGACAACCATTTTTACAACAGTCCGCAATGGTTCATGAACAATGCGCACCATTATGACAAACGCGATCGCAAGCTCCCGCCGGTCTATGACGGCGAGGTCGCGGTGACCTCGGGCGAAGGCGGACCGGACAAAGGCAACCTCATCGCGGCCCTGGGTGAGGGCGTTTTTCTTATGGGCCTGGAGCGGAACGCCGACGTAGTCCGCCAGGTCTCTTACGCGCCGCTGCTGGCCAATGTGCACGGGCGAACCGATTGGCACGGCATGATTTACTTCGACTCCACGCGCGCCTGCGGGACGGTGTCTTATTACCTCTGGAAACTTTTCGGCCAGAATCACCCCGCCTGCACGGTGCAAACGGAGGTGCAGACAGCCGAAACCAAGCCGCTAACGATTACTGGCGCTATTGGCGTGGGCACGTGGGCGACCTCGTCTGAGTTCAGGGACATTCGCGTGGAGAAGAATGGTCAGGTGCTGTACGCGTCCGACTTCGCAAACGGGGCTGAAGGATGGAAGACCGACGGCGGTAGCTGGTCGGTAACCGACGGCGCCTACCGGCAGCGCGATACGGCAGTGGGACTGAGCTATTTCGGCGATGAAAGCTGGACCGACTACACGCTGACATTGAAGGCTCGCAAGCTCAAGGGCGCTGAAGGTTTCCTGGTGGCGTTTGGCCGGAAGGGCCAGGACAAGTACTGGTGGAACGTTGGCGGCTGGGGCAACACCGAGCACGCCATCGAGTTCAACCAGAGCCCGGTGGGCCCGCATGTGCCGGGCAGCGTCGAGGCGAACCGCTGGTACGACTTGAAGCTGGAATTGAGCGGCCCGCGCATCCGCTGTTACCTTGACGGAAAGCTGGTGCATGATGAAACTACGCCGATGACAGGGCGCCTTTTCGCATTAGCGGGGCGCGACGAGAACGGCCACGACCTCACCATCAAGGTCATCAACGCCGCCGCGGAGCCAGTGAGCACCACGCTGAATATCCGCGGAGTGGAACGAATCGCTCCTGAGGCGGACATCACGGTGCTCAAGTCGGACCGCCCCAACGACAACAACTCGCTGGAAAATCCGACTAAGGTCGCGCCAGTGATGAGCAGAACCCGGATTCCGGCAGCCAGGTTCGCCCACGATTTCCCGGCGAATTCATTGACCTTGATGAGGTTGAAGATCAAATGAACGACCGCAGCCCCTCTGTCCCTCCGGGTTCCAAGCAGGCGTCTTTCCGTGGCCGGCCCGCTCGCCGACGGCTGCTCCGGTGTGCTGTATCGCTTTCTTTGCCCATGCAATCCAACAACCCATGAAAATTACCCGTTTGTTTCCCACGTATCTCCTGATGACGCAGGTCATCAGTATTCTCGCGGCAACGGATGAGACGGTCGCGGCGACCAACCGGCTGGACATGACTGCTCAACGGCGTCGAGGATTCGGCGCCCCCGAGCGCGGCGTCTATAAAGCGCGGATCAATCCCCACTGGTTTGAAGACAACACCCGCTTCTGGTATCGAAACGATCTCCGCGACGGGAAGGAATTTGTCGTCGTGGATGCCGAACACGGGACCCGCCTGCCTGCGTTCGACCACCAAAAGCTTGCCGCAGCGCTCTCGAAGGCTGCGGGCGAGGAATTCAAGGCTGCCAAGCTTCCGTTTTCCGAGATCGAGTTTTTCGAGAATGGCAAGGCGGTTCGGTTCGAGGCGGCCGACAAGACATGGAGATGCGATCTGAGTTCTTACGAGTGCACCACAGTCAAGGCAAGCCCAGGCGCAAAAGCCTCTTATCCCCAGGGGCCAAATGAACCGCGAAACGAACTGGCTGATGTGTTCAGGTCCGACGGAACGTCGCCCGAAGCTGAGGAGGCATCTCCGCTCGCGGCGGACGAGCAGACTTCAGCCGGGCAGGAGCAGCGCCGACAGGACCAAGGCCCGGGGCGAGGCGAGCGGCAAGGCCGGGGCGAAGGAGACCGGACGCGACATTCGCCGGATGGAAAATGGAGCGCGTTCACCCGCGACCAAAACGTCTATGTCCATTCGGAAGACGAAGGGAAAGACTACCAACTCACCCAGGACGGCAAGGAAGGTAATGCCTATGGCCGGTTGGAATGGGCGCCGGATTCCAAGGGACTCGTCGCCTGGCGCATCGAGCCCGGAGACCACAAAGAAGTCTATTTGATTCAAACCGCGCCCCCGGGCGGCGGCCGGGCAAAATTACGAACTCGTGCCTACGATTTGCCCGGCGACAAGCTGACCCTCTACGAGTTGAGCGTTTTTGACCTCGCCGACCGCAAACAGACCAAGCCGGAAGTGGATCGGTTCGAGCATGGCTGGGAAGCCCCCAGCCTGCACTGGAGCCGGGATCAGCGTCATTTCTGTTACGTGAAGGTTGACCGTGGCCACCAGCGCTACCGGGTGATTGAAGTAGATTCCCGGACTGGGGCCCTGCGCAACCTCATCGACGAAAAAACGGAAACATTTGTATGGACCGCCCACACCGAGAGCCTGAACCTGAACTACGTGAACTGGCTCGAGAAATCCGAGGAGATGGTTTACGTGTCTGAGCGGGATGGCTGGCGCCACCTCTATTTGGTGGACACGAAAGAAGGGAAGATCAAGAATCAGATCACGAAAGGCGAATACGTCGTGCGCGGCATCGATCGCATTGATGAAGAAAACCGACAGATCTGGTTCCGCGCCGGGGGCAAAAACGCCGACCAGGATCCCTACTTGCTCCACTATTACCGCGTCAACTTCGATGGCTCCGGCCTCGTGGCGTTGACTGAGGGCAACGGCAACCACTCGGTTCAATACTCTCCGGATCGGAAATATCTCATCGATACTTATAGCCGTGTCGATCTGGTCCCCGTGCACGAATTGAGGCGGATATCGGACTCCGGTTGCGGCCTGGTCAGCAAGTTCGAAGAAGCGGACATTTCGGAGTTGAAGGACACTGGCTGGGAACCGCCCGAGGTCTTCGTCGCCAAAGGGCGCGACGGCAAGACTGACATCTGGGGCATCATCAGCCGCCCACGTAATCTTGATCCGAACAAGAAATACCCGGTCCTCGAGCAGATTTACGCCGGGCCGCAGGGTTCCTTCGTGCCCAAGATCTTCAGCGGGATGCGCCGTTTCTCCTCGCTCACGGATCTGGGTTTTATCGTCGTGCAGATCGACGGCATGGGCACGGCCAACCGCTCGAAGGCCTTCCACGACGTATGCTGGAAAAACCTCAAAGACGGCGGATTCCTCGACCGTATCCTTTGGCACAAGGCCGCTGCGGCCAAATATCCGTGGTACGACGTCACCAGGGTGGGAATTTACGGCACTTCGGCCGGCGCCCAGAACGCTGCTGCCGCAGTGCTGTTCCACCCTGAGTTTTACAAGGCCGCCGTCGCCAACAGCGGCTGCCATGACAACCGCATGGACAAGGCCTCGTGGAACGAACAGTGGATGGGCTACCCGGTAGGGCCGCAGTACAGCGAATGCTCGAACATTGACAATGCGGGCAAGCTCCAAGGCCATTTGTTCCTGATTGTCGGCGGCATGGACGAGAACGTGCCGCCCGAATCAACGTTCCGGTTCGCCGATGCCCTCATTCAGGCCAATAAAGATTTCGAACTGTTGGTCGTGCCCGGCGGTGGACACGGCAGCGGTGGTTCCTATGGCCAACGGCGGTTGCAGGACTTTTTCGTGCGCCATTTGCAGGGCGTCGAACCGCCCAATCGGAACGAAACCAAAGCCGGCGGCTGAAAACCCGCACCAATGAAAGACATTATGGGCCATCTCCGCTATCACTTGAGCAGACTTCCTGCGTTGATCGTAACCGTTGCCGCCGCCGCTTCGCTCGGCGATGCCGAGGCTCAACCCACCACCTCCGTTCCCGCTTCGCCCGCAGACGTCAATCTCGCAGTCGTCGCCACGCCATCGGCGTCTTATGTTTCCGGCGATACTACCGTCACCGCGCTCAACGATGGCGTTACCCCTCGGAACTCGCGTGACAACCGCCGTGGCTCCTACGGTAACTGGAATCGAACTGATACGGAGTGGGTCCAATACGACTGGGCCAAACCGATTAGCACCCGCAAGATGGACGTCTATTGGTGGGTCGATGGCGCCGGCATCAATTTGCCCAAGGCTTATCGGCTCAAATATTGGGACGGCAACAGCTTTGTTCCCGTCGCACACCCGGCTGGCCTGGGCCTCGAAGCCAATCAATTCAATTCCACCACGTTTGACGAAGTCACTACTTCCAGGCTCCGGCTCGAGCTCGATTCCGACGGCCAGTTCTCGACCGGTATTTTGGAATGGAAAGTCTATGACTCAGGCAAATCGCCCAAATTCCCGCCCGGAGTGGTGGCCGGGGTCGATCGCGTCGTCGTGCTGGGCGGGCAAACCTATCTCAACGGAAAACTAAAAGCGATGCAGGCAGACGCCGCCTCGACCGTGAACTGGATCAAGGAATCGGGGCCGGGCGCCGTCACCTTCCAGGACGCCCACCAACCCATCACGACTGCGAAGTTTTCCGCTGTAGGTGATTATGTGATCAAATTGACGGCTGCCGAGGGAGAGTTGAGCTCCTCATCCACTTTGAAGGTGAAGGTGACACCGCCACCGCCCGCAGTTCAATTGGACGCTGTGAACACCAGGACGTTCAAGGTCAACAATCCCCTGTGGAACAGCCGGTTAAAGGCTTTGATCGTTAACTGGATTCCCCATTGCATCGACGAGATCAACAACACCAACCTGCCCCAGGGTGGAATCGACAACTTCCTCCAGGCCGCCAACGCCCTGGCGGGGCGGCCTCATGGACGGCACAAGGGTTACCCGTTCTCCAATGCCTGGGTGCATCAAACCGTGGAGGCCATGAGCATCGCGCTCATGGTAGATCCTCAAGGCGATCCGGCGCTCATCAAAGCCCAGGAAAAAATGAAGGCAACGCTCGCGGACTGGATTCCCAAAATCCTGGCCGCGCAGGAACCCGACGGCTATCTCCAAACCCGGTTTACTCTCGATACCCGGGGAGCCAAACACTGGGATCCCCGAACGCGCGGTGAACACGAAGGATACGTCGCCGGCTATTTCCTGGAATCTGCCATCAACCACTACCTGATGACCAACCGCAAAGACTCCAGGATGTATGATGCGGGTAAGCGGCTCGCCGATTGTTGGTGGAACAACCTAGGGCCGCCCCCGAAAAAGGAATGGTTCGACGGCCACCAGGAAATGGAACAGGCCCTCGTGCGGTTCGGCCGCTTTGTCAACGCCATGGAGGGTCCCGGCAAAGGCCAGAAATACATCGAGCTTGCCAAGTTCCTGCTCGACTGCCGCAAGAGCGGGAGCGAATACGATCAGAGCCACCTGCCAGTCACCCAGCAGTATGAAGCCGTCGGCCATGCCGTACGCGCAGTCTATACGTATTCGGGCATGGCCGATGTCGCCGTGGAAACCCATGACATTGACTATCAGAGCGCCGTCATTTCGCTCTGGGACAACATAGTCAATAAGAAGTATTATCTCACCGGCGGTGTCGGAAGCGGGGAGACGTCGGAAGGATTTGGTCCGAACTATTCCTTGCGCAACAACTCCTATTGTGAATCTTGCTCAAGCTGTGGCGAGATCTTCTTTCAATACAAAATGAACCTCGCCTACCAGGACGCCAAATACGCCGATCTCTATGAAGAAACGCTCTACAACGCTCTGTTAGGCTCCATCGATTTGGAGGGCAAGAACTTCTATTATACCAACCCCCTGGATGTGCGCGACCCGCCTACCCCATGGCACGTCTGTCCGTGCTGCGTCGGCAACATACCTCGAACTCTCTTGATGCTGCCGACCTGGATGTACGCCCGCAGCGCCGATAGCATCTATGTGAACCTCTTCATCGGCAGCACCGCCACCGTCGAGGGTATTGCCGGGACCGATGTTCAGATGGTGCAGGCCACGGATTATCCCTGGAGCGGCAACGTTTCTATAACCGTCAATCCGGCCGTCACCACGCGCTTCACCGTCAAGATTCGCGCTCCGCAACGCAACGTGAGTGCTCTCTATTCGACCGCGCCTGAGGTCGAGGGGATTACTTCCCTTTCATTGAATGGAGCGCCGATGAACCCAACCCTCGACAAGGGTTATGTCGCCCTCACCCGGGAATGGAAGGCCGGGGATCGGATCGATCTTGTGCTCCCGATGAAGGTGCAACGGGTCAAGGCCAGCGATAAGATTGCAGCGGACCAGGGCCGGGTGGCCCTCCGCTATGGTCCGTTAATTTACAATGTCGAGAATGTGGATCAGGACATTACTCAAGCTCTGATGTCCCAATGCGCATTGACGACCGAGTGGAAGCCCGATCTCTTGAAGGCGGTTGATGGAGCGCCCGAAGGGGTGCTCGTCATCAAAGGGGCCTTCGCCAATGGGTCGCCCTTAATAGCCATTCCCAACTATGCCCGGAACAACCGCAATACCCGCAACTCAGAAAGGGGCCGCGGCCCGGCTGCCGGGGGCGATCCGGCTGTGGATTATTCCGGTTCGACCGCCGGTGCAGGTGGTGGCACCAATGCGGCCAGCGCGCCCCCCCGTCGCTTTCGAGGCGGGCGCAATCCCACTTCGATCGTTTGGCTGCGCGATGAATGATATGCACGGCTTTCTGGCTCAACCTCGCGCTTCCTCGCGCGTTTGGCGTTTGATGTTTGGAGCTTCTCTGGATCTTGGTGTTTGGATTTTGGATCTTATTCTCAGAGGAGCCTTCGCAGCCTGCGCCCTGCTGACCGCCACCGCCTGCGCCGCACCAGTCACGCCCGCCGTCCCCTCTGTCGCCCACCCACTGCCTTTGTCCGCCGTGCGACTGACTGGCGGGCCGCTCAAACACGCGCAGGATCTCGACGCCAGGTATCTGCTCCAGCTCGAGCCCGACCGCATGCTGGCCTTTCTGCGAACGCGCGCCGGGTTGGAACCTAAGGCCAAAGGTTACGGTGGCTGGGACGGCGGTACCGGCAAGCAACTCACCGGACACATCGCCGGTCATTACCTCTCCGGTGTGAGTTACATGTTTGCCGCCACCGGCGACCCACGCTTCAAAGAGCGAGCCGACTACATCGTCAAGGAACTCAAGGAAGTTCAGGATAAGCGTGGCGATGGTTACCTCGGCGCGATCACGGATAACCAGGGCACCGACGGTGAGGTGCTCTTCAACCAGGTCGCTCAAGGCAATATCCGCTCCGGCGGCTTCGACCTCAACGGCCTGTGGTCGCCTTGGTATGTCGAGCACAAGCTCTTCGCCGGGCTGCGCGATGCCTACCGCTACACCGGCAACCGCACCGCTCTGGAGGTCGAAATCAAATTCGCCGCCTGGGCCGAGGGCATTCTCTCCAAACTCGATGACACCCAACTCCAGCGCATGCTCAACACCGAGTTCGGCGGCATGAACGACGTCGCCGCGGACCTCTACGCCGACACTGGCGACAAACGCTGGCTGGCCCTCTCCGACAAGTTCGAACATTGGGCCATCGTCCATCCACTCGCGCAAGACCAGGACATCCTCGCCGGCAAGCACGGGAATACCCAGGTGCCCAAGATGCTCGGCGAATTGACTCGCTATATCTACTCCGGCAACGAGGCCGATGGCCGGGCCGCCCGCTTTTTCTGGGAAAGCGTCGCGCTGCACCACAGCTTTGCCACCGGCGGTCACGGCAAGAATGAGTACTTCGGCCAACCCGATAAGCTGAATGACATGGTGGACGGGCGCACCTGCGAAACCTGCAACGTCTATAACATGCTCAAGCTGACCCGCTCGCTGTTCGCGCTCCAACCCGACATTCGTTACGCCGACTTCCACGAACGGGCGTTGTTCAACCACATCCTTGCCTCGATCGATCCCGCAGACGGTTGGGTTTGTTACATGGTGTCGGTCGGCCGGGGCGTCACCCACGAGTACGAGCGAAACATGCTCGATGGCGGTTTCACCTGCTGTGTCGGTTCGAGCATGGAGAGCCATGCCCTCCATGCCGATGGCCTGTACTACGAAGCCGGCGACAAACTCTGGGTGAATCTTTACGCACCCTCGACCGCCGAGTGGAAATCGGCGGGCGCCAGTCTGGTCATGGACACCAGCTTTCCCGAAGGCGACTCGGCTAACCTCAAGCTGACCCTCGCGGCGCCCAGGCAACTGACTTTGGCTTTCCGTCGTCCGGCCTGGGCCACAGACGGCTTCAGCGTGAAAGTGAATTCTGAACCCGTCCGCGACCTGCCCGCGCCGGGCTCGTACGTCGAACTGAAGCGGACCTGGAAAAGTGGGGACACGGTGGCCTTGGTCTTGCCCAAAACGCTCCGCGCAGAGCCGCTCCCGGACAACCCGTGGCGCGTCGCCTTGATGTGGGGCCCGTTAGTGCTGGCGGGCGACTTGGGCCCGGAGCAGGAGGGCCGGCGCGGGCGCGCGCGTGCCGCTGACGCTTCCGGCCAACCCGCGGTGCCCGTTTTTATCGCTGCGGAGCGCCCGGTGGCCGAATGGCTCAAACCTGTTCCAGGCAAATCCGGCGAGTTCCACACCGAGAGTGTGGGAAAAAGCAGGGACGTCGATTTCATCCCCTTTTACCGGCTTCACCGGCGCACTTATGGAATTTATTGGGACCTGTTCACACCCGAAGAATGGCAGCAAAAGGCCGTGGCCTACGCCGCATCACAGGAGAAGCAGCGAAAACTGGAGGCCGCCACCGTGGCCTCCGTGCAGCCGGGCGAAATGCAGCCGGAAACCGATCACAATTACCAGGGTGAAGGAGCTGCCGTCGCGCGAGTAATGGATCGCGCCGCTCGCCGCGGCGGCCAGTGGTTCTCCTTTGACCTGTCCGTCGAGCCCGCTCACCCTATGGCTTTGCTCGTGACTTACAGCAACGATGAGCAGCAACAGCGCTCGCTTGAGGTTTTGGTGGACGGCCAGCGGGTGGGCGAGCAGACAATCGAACGCCGCACTCCCGAGCAGGACCCGCGCTTTTTTGATGTCGAGTAC
>Ga0210408_10000887_pt1 | contig 33513 bp, 35 predicted proteins | sample IncBWH4MmetaG_FD_155471 | JGI IMG/M metagenome (GOLD analysis project Ga0210408, IMG submission 155471) | Forest soil microbial communities from Barre Woods Harvard Forest LTER site, Petersham, Massachusetts, United States - Inc-BW-H-4-M | ecosystem: Environmental > Terrestrial > Soil >... | reverse complement strand
ACGGTGCCGGTGAAGTCACCCGCGTCCAGGGCGAGCAGGTCCTGGCCTGGAATCTCGAACCGCTTCCCAATTCCTCCGACCGCCGCCTCGTCGTCCAATTCAATCAGCCGCAAAAGGACCAGTTCGCGCTCCAGGTCCAAACCCAAACTCCGCTGGGTGCCTTCCCCCAAAGCGCCGATGCGACGCAGTTGCGGCCCGAGAACGCCACCCGTTTCGCCGGTTTCTTCCGCATCGTGAACGAAGGGGCCGTCCGCCTCGAAGTCGCCCAGGCCAGCGGCCTCTCCCAGATTTCGCCCGAGCAATTTCCCGAGAGCGATGCGACCCGCGCGGCCTTGCGCCCGACGGGCAGCCAGCGATTTGCCTACCGCTTTTCCGGGCCGGACTTCGCGCTGCGTATCCAGGCCGACCAAATCCTGCCCGAGCTCGCCGTCTCCGAGCTGCTGGCCTATCACCTCGCCGAAAACGAGTTGGCGATTGATGGCGAAATCGAGTTGGACATTCGCGAGGCGCCTCTGCGCGAGCTGCTGCTGCACGTGCCCAAAGGCTACATCGTCGCGCGCCTCAACGCCCCGGGTTTGAGCGACTATTTTCTCAACGAACCGGAGGGCCAGTCTGAAGTCGATTTAAAAATGGTGTATGGCCAGCCGGTCTCGGGCCGGCAAGTCATTCAAATCCGTCTCGAACGCAATAAACCGCTGAGCGAAACCGTCTGGGCGCTTCCCCGCGTCGAAGTCGCCAAAGCCAAATCCGTTCGGGGCCATATTGCGGCGGCTTCGGATATCGGCTTCCGCTTGACGCCCGAGCGCACCGAAGCGCTAACCGAGATCGCCACCGCCTTCTTCCCACGCAAAGTCCCCGGCATCCAGGCGGCGTTTCGCCTCAGCGATCCGGCCTGGCAAGCGAACCTCCGAGTCGAGCGGCTTCCGCAAACCGTCCAGGCGGACGCGCTCCATCTTTTCTCTATCGGCGAAGGCATCGCCTACGGCAGCAGCGTGATGAACTACGTCGTTTCCGGCGCGCCGGTCGCGGCATTCAAGATCGAGCTGTCCGACGAATACTTCAACGTTGAGTTCACCGGTAAAGATATTCGCACTTGGCAGAAAACCGATGGCGGTTACCTCGTGCAGTTGCACACGCCAGTGTCGGGTCCATACACGTTACTGGCGACTTACGAGCGGCCCTTCAAAGCCCAGGGCGACACGCTCACCTTCACTGGCGCGCGCCCCCTTGATGCCCAAACCGAGCAAGGCCATACGCTCATCGTCAGCGCCTACCAATTCCAGGTCCAGCCGGCCGATATCTCGCCGGGCCTGCTGCCGCTGGAAACTGGCGAGGTGCCACCCGAATACCGGCTCTTCTTCGATGCACCCATCCTGCGTGCGTATCATTACACCTCCCGACCGTTCAATCTCAAGCTGGCGCTCAGCCCGCTGGCCCAGGGCGATTCCCTCAGCCAGGTTGTTGACCGCGCTTCGCTGACCACCCGCATCTCCAAGGAAGGCCAGGTCCTCACCGATGTGCGTTACTACGTCAAAAACCGCGGCAACCCGAACTTGCGCCTGACCTTGCCCGCAGGCACCAAGTTATGGTCGGCGACCGTCAACGACGCGCCGGTCGTGCCGGTCATGGACGGGGAAGCCAATCTCATCCCGTTGCCGCAACGCGCGGACCCGGCTTCCGCGCTCAAAGTCGATTTGAAGCTGGCTGCGCCTTCCAAAGATTCCAAACGCGTCGGCGTCAGCGCGCCGCTGGTGAATGCTCCGGTGATGCTGGCCGAGTGGAAACTGGAACCGGATACCGGCCAACGCCTGGCTTACCGGACCGGTTCGCTCACACCCATTGGCGGCGTGCCGGATGTGTCGGGCTTCGCCCAATTAGCTCGCGCTTTTTGGAGTGGCGATGGCGATTCCGCTCGCGCCCTAACTTTGTTGGTGGGGGCGCTGCTTCTGCTGGCGGCCGCCCTTGTAGTGTGGCGTTGGACTTGCCGCGATGGCGTTTACAAATTCAGCGCTCGCCATCTTGCGGGAACGCTGCTCGGCCTGCTGGCGCTGGTCATGGCAATTGTTGCCTTCGCCAGCTTGTTTGGCTTGCTCGACGGCCAGAAAAGTTACGTGCCGCGTGAAATCACCTTGCTCGCCCCAGTGCAACAGGCTGGCAGCGCGTTGAGCGTAGAGGTTTCCAATGTTTCCGAGAAAACTTCCGCGCTAAGTTTCCTTGGCTGCGCCTGGCCTGCGCTGTTCGCCCTTGCTGTCTGGGCTTTTGCGTGGGTGACCGAGAGACAATCAAAGACCGCTTATTGGTTAATCGGCTGGATGCTGCTCGTCTGGGCAGCCCTGCGGTCGCCCAACGGGGCAGGGGCGTTCCTTGCGCTCATCGCAGCTTTCCTCCTCTTACATGTCGTGGTTCCCGCTCTGCGCCGGCTCTGGCGGTTGCCTCCACAGCCCCAGACCGTCCGGCCACCGAAGACGCAAAGCGGCGCAGCACCCGCCGTGGCAGTCCTGATCTCGAGCGGTTTGTTGGCCCTCGTGCTGGCTGGCACCACCGGCTGTGAGACCGCCGGGCGTTTCAATACTCATGTCTCGGCCACGAATGAAGCCGCCCGCGCGGAATCGATTGCCCAGGACATTCGCGTCGAAGACAAATTCGCCCTCGCAACCGCAAAAATCCGTTGGCAAGCCGAAGCGGGCCAGACGCTGCCGCTGCTCTTGGAGCCGGCGGTCCTGACGCATATTTCCTACCCCAGCAACTCGCTCAAGCTGGTGCAGGGTACCGTCGGCGCCAAACGCACTCCGCAATTGCTTGCCGAGCGCAGTGGGCTGTTCGAACTCGAAATGAAATACGAAGTTCCGGTAACGAAGCGCGAGGCCGAAAGCGGCTTCACATCTCCGGTGCCCTACGGCTTGGTCAACAGGCTTCGTCTTACAGTCGCCAGTTTGGACGTGGATGTGTTTTCGCCTCAAGCCGTTTCAGTGCAACGCGACAACCCCGAAAGCTCGCGCGGCACCGTTGCCTCGCTGGTCCTTTCCCCTGCGAGCGACGCGTGGATTGGATGGAGACCGCGCAGCCGGGACGTCAAACACGAGAAACCGGTTTTCTACGCCGAACTTTCGCAGCTCTACGTGCCCGCCGCCGGCGTCGTCGAAGGTGTTCACTCGGTTTCCATTCGGCCCGCCCAGGGCGAACTAAACGAGCTCATTCTGGACGTTCCGGCCGGTGCGACCATCACCGACGTCCTCGCCCCTGCAAAACCTGCCGACCCAAAAAATCCAGCGCCGCAAAATGCGCCCGGTTCCATTGTTTCCTTATGGCGGTTTGATCCTGACACGCGCAAACTTCGGGTCACCCTCAACCCGCCGCAATCGCGCCCCTTTATCCTGCTGCTGCGCTCGCAAGTTGCCACCGGGCCGCTGCCGTTGGAGCAATCCCTCGGCCTGGTGAGTGTCGAGGGCGCCGCCGGGCAGATTGGATTGCTGGGCATCGCCTACGGTAACGAGGTCCAATTGGACAACGTTGGTGGTGATGGCCTTTCCCCCATCAACCTCGAGGACTTTCCCGGCGATGTCGCCCCCGTGCTTCAAGGACAGATTTCAGGCCTTACGGTCCGGCGCGCATTCCGATACGCGGACACAAGGACCACCGCTTCGTTGAAGGCCTCGGCCGTCGAACCCGACGTGCGCGTCGAAACCCAGGACACGCTCTCGCTCGGCGAGGACCGCACGGTCCTCGCGGCCAATGTGACTGCCGACATCACGCGCGCGGGTATCTTCCGGCTCAGCTTCCTCATGCCTTCCGGGTTCGATGTCGAGTCCATTAGCGGTTCGGCCCTGAGTCATTGGACCGAATCCAGGACCGATGCCGGGCGCATCATCACGCTGCATCTGGCCGGCAAAACCGAAGGCCAGCAACAATTCGCCATCAGCCTCGCCGGCCCGGGTGTCAAAGCCACCAACGGCTGGACTGCCCCGCAACTGGTCTTGCGCGAGGCCAGCAAACAGCGCGGCACGCTCGTCCTCGTGCCGGAACAGGGCCTCCGTCTCCAGCTCGCCGGCTCGGAGGGCCTGACGCAATTGGACCCGCAGAAATCGGGCATCAAACAACGCGGCGTGCTCGCCTTCCGCATTTTGCAGACCCCGCATAGCCTCAGCCTGAACCTCGAGCGCGTGGACTCATGGATTCAAGTCACCAGTCTTCAACACGCCACCGTCAGCGAAGCCCTGGTCAAGATCGTTGCCAACCTGCAATATCAAATCGAGAATACCGGCCTCAAGAGCTTCCGCGTTTTTATTCCTGCCAATGCCGAGACCGTTCGTTTTCAGGGCGACCAGGTGGCCGATTTCCTTCCGGTGCCGGACACCATCACCAACGGTCTCGCCGCATGGGAGGTCAAATTGCACCGCCGCGTCATCGGCGCCTACCTGTTGCAAGTTACCTATCAAACACCCGCGCCCCAGAATACCAGCGAAATCATCCTGCGCGGTATCCAGACTGCCGGTGTGAACTTGCAACGCGGCTTTGTCACCATCCAATCCGGCGGGCGCCTGCAGGTGCATATCGACGCGCCGCCCTCGGCCCTGCAACCGACCGAATGGCAGGGCATCCCGCGCGCGCTGCAGCAGGGCCTCCAGACCACCGCCGCCAATTTCGCTTTTCGCCTCGTCGAACCTGCCTTTCAGCTTCCGTTAAAACTCGACCGTCACGAAGCCGCCAAACTTCTCGAGGCGCGCATCGACCATATCACCCTCAACTCCGCGGTTTCTGATGATGGCGTCATGCTCACCGAAGTCCGCCTCGAAATGCTTCCGGGCGACAAACGCCTGCTGAACCTCACGCTGCCTGCCAACGCGAATTTCTGGTTCGCCTTTGTGAACCAGAACGGCGTCTGGCCGTGGCGCCAGCAGGATAAAATTCTGATTCCGCTCGAGCAACAATCGCGCTCCGACAAAGCCATTGCCGTCGAGTTTTATTACAGTTGCCGCATCGGCGAGGCCGACCCGCGCTCGCTCGCGCTCGAGTTGGTGGCTCCCAAATTCGACCTGCCGCTTGAGGACATTAAATGGCGCGTCTCGCTCAGCGACAAATGGCAGCTCAAAAAATGGTCCGGCTCGCTCCAGTTGCAGCAAGCGGAACTCATGCCGCAACCCGCCAGCCTCGATCTCCAAACCTATATTCAAACCGAGAACGCCCAGCAGCAGGAGCGCACCAAGGAAGCCGAAGAGCTCCTGGCCGCCGGCAATTCCGCCCTCGAAAAAGGTGACCCCCAACAGGCGCGCCGCTCGTTCCAGGCCGCCTACGGGTTGTCCGGCCACGACGCCGCCTTCAACGAAGACGCGCGCGTGCAACTTCACAACCTCAAGCTCCAGCAGGCCCTCATTGGTTTGAATGTGCGCCAGGCCGTAGCCGGGGGCGACCCAGGCGCGCTCGGCGGCAAGTTCCGGGATTTGCGCAGCCGCAAAGAAGTCAATTACACCCAGCAGGACGCCAAGGACATCATCGACCGTAACACCGCCGATGAAAACGCCGCCTTCATGCGCCTGGCCGAGCGGCTCATCCAGCAACAGGATGCCGCCGTCAGCAGTCCTACCGCCCTCCGCGCCAGTATCCCCGACCAGGGCCGCGTGCTCACGTTCCAACGCGCCGTCGTCGTGGACCCTTGGGCGGATTTGCGGATCGGACTGAAGGCCTCGGCCGTGAAGGCGGCGTCGTGGGGCGTCAGGATTCTGCTCCTTGGCGCGACGTTGGTCGTGCTTGGGCTTTTTGGGTGGGCGGGGAGGCAGCGGCTTAACGCCAGGTAACTCAAAGTCGTCGGTCCTGTACCCGGGGCTCAAGTGGCACATCCCCTGCTCCCTACAGCCATTGAAATGTGTTGTGCCAGAATTTCGCAGTCTTCGAGGAGGGTCGGATGCAATCCCTCGGTATAAAATGGGTAGCAGTGTCCTGTTCCTGTACCAGCGCGAGGCAGAGCAGGCTTTCCTCCGAGCCCGCACGATGTATGCAGCCCACGCCAAAAGCGCTTGCACGGCGCGGCCTAAATCTCTTCTTTGATGAACATTAAGCAAAAACTCCAAGCGCATAGCCCGGCTCAGCCTGCCGCAACCGAAATCCTCGACGAACCACAAACCGACAGTGGGCCGCCCGATTTTGAGGAACTTTTGCGGACCAGTATGGGCGAGTTGATGGCCAAAACCACTGTGCTCCAACGGGCTTGGCATTTTGGCGAGGAAATGGACTGGCATCTGGACCGCGAATCGGGTGATCTAGTCTTCAAGTTTCCGGAAACGTCAGTCTCCTCTTCGGCCCAAATTATCGGCGCTTACGAAGCCCAATCTGAAACCTGGACCTGGGCTTGGGCCGACGCTTCGCTGCCCGACAAGCTTAAAGCCCACGTGCTGCGCCTCCGGGAGTATGGGCAACAGCACAGTTTCGAGCGCCTGGTCTTGCCGCAATGGACTGGCCCGGAAACCGACTGCTGGTACATGGCCGCCCTGGCCTGCCGGCTATGCCAGGCCCAGGGAGCTTATCGGGCCAGGCTCGACGCCGTCAGTGTGTTCATGATCTTCAGCCAGGTCCAGGTCGGCTCCGGGCCGGAACCGCCCGTGATGCCCGTCGAAGAAATCCCGGAACACACGACCGCTGAGTTCCGGAACTGTGCTGACAATCTCGATGAGCAAAGGCTGGCATGTTGTCGCTTCCTTAAACGAGGCACCCGGGCCGGCGTCCCCCAGGCCGAACTCATCGCTCAACTTGGCCTCTCCACTCCATCGATCCTCGAGTTGGCCGGTTACTCGCCCGACGCCGCCGAACAGGTGATGGATATTCTCGGTAGAATTTCCGACGAAGACATTGCCGCGGTTAAAATCTGAATCCACAGTCTCCGGTCCTGGGTCGATCGCCGGGTCATATTAATGCTCCCGATTAATCCGGTCCTTACCCTTCCATCTTCCATCTTTCCGCCATTTCCTATTCCAGGCCTTTCCGCCGAGCGCTCAGGCCATGACTCGGGTTTCAAGCGTTCCAATCTGAACCCAGGATTGTAATTGACCTCCCGTAAGTCTTGCCCGATGCGTAGCGCGTGAACGTAAAACAGTTTCGGTTCGTGACTCGTGGAAGTAACCGCGAGCCGGCCGGTGTCGTCTCCTCGCGCCCAAAAATCAGTTGAGCACTTTTCTTCATTCGTGCTATCACTTCGTTTTCGATGAGTAACCCGTTGCGTTCAGCGCGCCTCACCGCTGGCAGTCTGTTGGTTCTTTTTCTGGCTGCGAGCCAGCCTCGGGTTGCTTTTGCCGCCGACCATCTGGAACAAATCAGGCAGCGTGGGGTCCTGCTCTGGGGCGCGGATGCCGAGGGCGGCGCGCCCTATGTCTTTCCTGACCCACAACACCTGGAAAAGCTCATCGGTTTCGAATACGACCTGGCCGAGGCTCTGGCCGCCAAACTCGGCGTCAAAGCCAAAATGGTCCAGAACCAGTGGGACCAGCTCATTCCGGCGCTCGACCGCGGCAATTTCGATATCATCCTTAACGGACTTGAACTCACTTCTGAGAATCAACAGCGCATCGCGATGTCCCAGCCTTACTTCGTCTATGCGCAGCAGATCGTCACGCGCAAGGAGACCGACGGCCTGACCGGTTTGGCAGACCTCAAACGCAAACCGGTCGGCGTGCTCTCGGGCTCAGTCGCCGAGCGGCTGGTGAAACAGAGCGCCGGGATCGACTGGAAGAGCTATCCGGGCAATGTCGAGAGCTTCCAGGATCTGAAGGTCAAACGGATCGAGGCGGTGGTGCTGGACCTGCCCATCGCGCTCCATTACGCAAAGCCCGACCCGGCGCTGAAACTTTCTGGAGCAGCTTTCTCGCCCGGCTTTTACGCGATTGGCATCCTCAAGCAGGATGCGACGCTGCTGGCCGCACTCAACCAGGCCGTCAAAGACCTTGCTTCCGACCACACCCTCGAACGCATCGACCGCAAATATGGGATTTGGGACGAACGCCAGGAGTGCCTGAAGGATTACCGCCCGGACACCGCGGTCGAGCAACGCAGGCCAGCGTTGACCATTCGGGACCGAATAGGCTATTTGCCGCTGCTGCTCAAAGCGGCTGTAGTGACCGCGGAACTTTCCGTCCTGGCGATGGCGCTGGCCGTCGTGGCCGGGCTGGCCGTCGTGCTCTTGCGGCTCTATGGGCTTGGCCCGGTCCGATGGTTGGCCAAGGCCTATGTCGAAGTCATTCGCGGCACGCCGCTGCTCATCCAGCTCTTTCTTATCTACTATGGGCTGCCGGAAATCGGCATCCGCCTCAACGCCTTCTGCGCCGCCATCCTCGGCCTGGGCTTGAATTACGCCGCCAGCGAGTCCGAAAACTATCGCGCCGGCATCCAAGCCATTCCCCACGGGCAGACCGAAGCGGCGCTGGCCCTGGGCATGAGCCGCTGGCAGACCTTGCGCCATGTGGTCCTGCCACAGGCGGCGCCTGTGGTCATCCCGCCGATCACGAACGATTTCATCGCCATGTTTAAGGACACCTCGATCGTTTCGGTCATCACCATGGTGGAATTGACCAAAGAATACGGAACGCTGGCGTCGTCCAATTCCGATTATATCGTCGTGGGGTTGATGACTGCTGCGATCTATTTCGCCCTTAGTTATCCCGCCTCGCTCTTCGCCAATTGGCTTGAAGGAAAATTGCGCCATGATCATCGTTGAAAACCTGGTTAAGTCCTATAACTCGAACCACGTGCTGGTCGGCATCGACCACAGCCAGCAGCGGGGCGAGGTCGTCGTGCTCATCGGCCCGAGCGGTTGCGGCAAAAGCACCTTCCTCCGTTGTCTCAACCAGTTGGAAATCCCCGACTCGGGCCGGATCACCATCGATGGCGTCACCATCAACGGCGGACACAGTCCTCGCACCAGCGACGAGCGCGAGCAGCAACGCCAGTTGCGCATGCGCGCCGGCATGGTCTTCCAATCCTTCAATCTTTTCCCGCACCTGACCGTGCTGGAAAACATCACGGAAGCGCCCATCGTGGTTAAGGGCATGCCGGAGGCCGAAGCTGAACGCCGCGCCCGCCAATTACTGGCTAAAGTGGGCCTCGAAAATAAGGCGGACGCTTACCCCGCGCAGCTTTCCGGCGGCCAACAGCAACGCGTCGCCATTGCCCGCGCCCTGGCCATGGACCCCAAAGTGATGCTCTTCGATGAACCGACCAGCGCCCTCGACCCCGAGCTGCGCGATGAAGTCCTGCGCGTCATGCGCCAGCTCGCCGAGGAGGGCATGACCATGATTGTCGTTACTCATGAAATGCAGTTCGCCCGCGATATGGCTGACAAGGTCCTTTTCTTCGACGGCGGCCGCGTCGCCGAATGCGGTCCGCCGGAACAGATCTTCTCCAATCCGAAATGCGACCGGACGCGCGAGTTCCTGAGCCGGGTGGCGACGAAGTAAAACGTAAAACGTAAAACGTAAAACGGAGGGTGAGACGGGAGACGTAAAACAGTGGAAGTGAAGCATGAAGAAGCGTGGAACCAAGATTCTTTTTACGTTTTACGTTTTACGTTTTATGCGTCGATCGGCCAAAAATCTATCCTGGCTAAGGTATTCGCCCCATAGACCCCGCACTATTTTTGCTCGGAAAATGAAGGGGCACCGGCGACGCGCCATCTAAATAAACTGTGCTTTACATCGCGCACGCTCCGAACAGAATCAAAGTTATGCATCATCCGCTGTCCAAACTTGGCTGCCGCTCACCGGAGCCGTCCGTCTTACATCCCCCATCCCGCGTCCAATCTTCCTCCTTAGTTTCCCGGCGCCGTTTCCTCCGCCAAAGTACCACCGCACTGGGCGCCGCCCTGGCCGCGCCGGCCTTTGTCCCGGCCTCCGTTCTCGGCCGCGATGGGGCCGTTCCCCCCAGCGAACGCATCACTATGGGCTTCATCGGTGTCGGTCACCAGGGTAGCGGCCACCTGCTGGGTGGCGCCTGGACGTATGTCGCCGGCGGCTACGCGGGACGTAAGGAAGTCCAGGTGCTCGCCGTGTGCGATGTCTGGCGGGACCGCCGCGAACGCGCTCAACGCCAGGTCAACGACCACTACGCCGAAGTCTACGGCCGAGGCAATTTCAAGCCTTGCGAAGCCTATACCGATTTTCGCCATGTCCTGGACCGGCCTGACATTGATGCCGTGCTGATCGCCACACCCGCCCACTGGCACGCCACGATGGCCGCGATGGCTGCCGCTGCCGGCAAAGACATCTACTGCGAAAAGCCTTCCGCCGTAACCATTGCCGAAGGCCAGGCGATGCTCGCCGCCGTGCGCCGCTATGGCCGCGTCTATCAAGCGGGCACTCAGCAGCGAAGCGAATACGGTGGCAAGTTCCGCCAGGCTTGTGAATTCGTTCGCAGCGGCCGCATCGGGAAGCTGCAGTCTATCTATGCCTATCGCGATGGCGGGGCCGTGTTCTGGCCGCCGCGCTTTGGTCCCGGCAAACCGGTGCCGGAGGATTTGGCCTGGGACCTCTATCTTGGCCCCGCGCCCTGGATTCCTTACGACGGCAACAGCAGCGCCCATCGGTTCGACATCGGCGAGCTCAACTGGGGCCAGCATCACTACGACATTATCCAGTGGGCTGCCGGCGCCGATGACACCGGCCCGGTCGAAATCTTCATGGAAGGGAACCGCTCCTGCTATAAATATGCCAGCGGCGTGGTGGTCTATGGCAAACCTTATCCGAACGAGCCCGTGGGCGGCGACGGCGGCGCTTGCTTTGTCGGCACCGATGGCCGCATCGCTGTGGACCGAGACGCGCTCGTCTCCGACCCGCCGGACATCGTTCTCGAACCCCTCAAACCCAACGAAGTCCATCTCTACCACAGCGACAGCCACTCAGGCAATTTCCTCGAATGCATTCGCACCCGAAAGAAACCGATTTGTGATGCCGATATTGCCCATCGCGCCGCCAGTGCCATGTTGCTGGGCGGCGTCGCCAAGCAACTCAACCGCACTCTGAAATGGGACCCCCAAATCGAGCATTTCACCAACGACGACGAAGCCGACCGACTCCTCTCGATCGCCAAACGCCCCCCGTGGTGCATCTGAATATGAATTCACGATTCTTGATTTTCGGTTTTCGATTTCCAATGCCTGCCATGATGAAGATACGAGGGTGGACGTCTTGCCGGCGAGACCCCCTCTCCCTTGGGGAGAGGTTCTTGTGTACTTCATGGTCCAAATCCGTGGGGGCGAGCTCGGCGCCTTTGCCTGGCTACCTTCCTTTGGAGAGAGACTGCCGAGGATTCCCCCTCTCCCCTTCAGAAGGGGAGAGGGCAGGGGTGAGGGGTCCGCTCCTGTGTCGTGGTTCAAGAACTCTCAATCGCCTAACCCTACTAGCAACTCTCTGCGCCCTGCTCGCCGCCTTTCAGCTCCCCCTCTTCGCCGCCTCCACCGAGGACGAGCAACATTTCATCCAGGTTCTCCAATCCAATGCTTCCCTGGTGGAAAAGGATGCCGCGTGTGCCCGGCTCAAGCGCATCGGTACCGTTCACTGTGTCCCGGCGTTGGCCGCTCTGCTTCCCGATGAGCAGCTCTCCCATTCCGCCCGCTACGCCCTGGAATCGATGCCTCTCGCCGAAGCCAGCCAGGCTCTCATTGGCGCCTTGGACAAAACTTCAGGGCTGACCCGGGTTGGCATCATCGATTCCCTCGGGTTTCGCCGCGAACCTGACGCTGTCCCGGCTTTGGCGAAATTGCTCAACGGTCCAGCTCTGCCCTCATCTGCCGGCGCTTCCGATGTCACCATTGTCTCGGCCACGGCCACGGCCCTCGGGCAAATTGGCGGTCCCCAAGCACTCAAAGCGCTCCAGGCAGCGGTGAAAAAATCCTCGGGCCCGGCGCACGATGCCGAGGTCGATGCCCTCTTGCGCTGCGCCAATCAACTGCTGGCCACAGCCAACGATTCCAAAGCCCGAGCCCTCTTTAAGAGTCTTTACGACCGCGAAGGGAAAGACGCCATCCGCATCGCCGCCTTTCGCGGCATGGCTCGCGCTTCGACCGATGGCGGCCTGAGCCTGATCATCGGCGCCATCGCCGGCAAAACCGGCCCCACCCGGACTGCCGCCTTGCAGTTGGTCCACGACCTGAAAGCCCCTGAGGCGACAAAAACCCTGGCCGAACTCCTGCCCAAACTCCAGCCGCTCGTCCAGGCTGCCCTCATAGGCGGGCTCACTCAGCGCAACGACCCGTCTGCGGCGCCCGCCATCATGCCCTTGCTCACCAGCCCTGCTCCCGGCGTCCGCCTCGCCGCCATCGATGCTCTCGGGACCCTCGGCGATGCCTCTGCAGTGCCGGGTCTTGCCGCGGTGGCTGCCTCCGCCCCCGCCGATGAACAAAAGGCCGCCCGGCAATCTCTTTGCCTGTTGCGTTCTGGCAATGTCACCGAAACGCTTTTGGCGCAACTGACCACTACCAGCCCTGAAGTTCAGGCCGAGGTCGCCCGTGCCCTTGCCGAACGCGGCGACAAATCCGCCATTCCCAGATTGGTCGAGCTGGCGGAAACCGGGACAGCCCCTACCCGCCAGGCTGCTTTGCAAGCCCTGGCCTCCCTCGCGGAGGAGCCGCAACTTGGCTCGCTCGTAGAGTTCGTTCTGAAGGCCAAAGATCCGGCCGCCCGCGCCAGCGCGGTTGAGGCGCTGAGCTCTGCCTGTCGCCGGCTTCAACTCGCTCATGGCCACCTCAATACCGAAGCTCTCGCCAAAGGCCTCCAAGTCGGCTCTCCCGACGCCCGCATCGCTTTGCTTCCCGTTTGCAGCGGTCTGGTCTCGCCCCAGGCCCGCGTTGCCCTGCGCGCCGCCGTCCAGGATTCCGATGAGCGCATCCGTGCCGCCGCGCTCCGCGCCCTTTGCGATGCGGTTGATACCGACCTTTTGCTCGACCTTGCCGACGTCGCCCTCCACGCCAAGGACCAAACAATTCGCGCGCTCGCAGTCCGGGGCTGCGTGCGGTTGAGCACCCAGGACGAAACGCCGAAACTCCCCAGGAAGCTTCGCCTCGGTGCTCTCAAATCCCTCCTCGCCGCTTCCCTCCCGCCTGACCAAACCCGCCAGGTTCTCGCCGGCCTGGCCGAAATTCCTGACCCGGACGTCCTCACGCTCGTCGAACCGTTGCTGGAAGATGCGGAGGTAAAAAACGAAGCCGTCCGCGCCGTGTTAAAAGTCGCGGTGGCGGTGCCCACCACCGAATCGCCGGCGGCCCTGGCTGTGTTGAAAAAGGCTCTTGCTGCTGCGGCCGACGATGCCACCCGCCGCGACTGCCAGACCGCAATTAAGGACATCGAGACCAGGGCCGATTACATCACCTCCTGGCAAGTCGCCGGCCCTTACCGCCAAAAAGGCAAGGATTACTCCGCTCTGTTTGACATCGCTTTCCCTCCCGAACCCGGGTATTCGGAAACGGCAACGCCGGCTCCGCCCGCGACCATCGAGCCGGCTTCTCCGCCCGAGAGTCAGCAAAAGGTATCTGCGCCCTCTGCCGGTCTTTCGCCTGCCGGCGGCTCTCCCTCTTCGGCTGCCTTGGTCCCCTGGAAAAACCTTCCTCCTGGCGGTGACACCAAGCGCCCTTACGCCATGGATTTGCTCAAACCTCTCGGCGGCGGGGAACAATGCGTCGCCTACGCCCGAACCTGGGTTCAATCGGACGACACCCAGCCCGCCCGCCTCGAGGTCGGCAGCGACGACGGCGTCAAAGTCTGGCTCAATGACAAACTGGTGCTTGCCAACAACGTTTCCCGCGCGCTGCAGCCCGGCGCCGAAAGAGTCGATGTCACGTTGAATCGCGGCTGGAATCTATTGCTGTTCAAAATCACTCAGAACAATCGGGGTTGGGCATTCTGCGCCCGCGTCCTCAAACCTGACGGCTCCCACCTCGATGGCCTCACCTTCGACACCACCCGCGCTTCGCTTCCCCAAGGCCAGTGACAAAATGTCGCGAAAGGGGGGGCCTGACACCCAGCCTGGATCACCGCCTTTTAGGGGTCCTTTCGCCGGTGTATTCCGGCACCCATGGCCCACAGTCTCCTGCCAAAACCCCTCATCTTTCTTCCCTTTTCCCGTCCTTCATTTTTTTCCAAATACCTGTTGCATCCGAACTTCCCTTTGCTATATTCCCCGTTCCGTTTCACCCGATTCGGGTGTGGACAGCATAACTCGCGGAACCGATAACTGACCCCTCCGGGTGGCAGGATTAATGGCTTCGCTCTCCAAGTAGCTGACTTGGGAAACGTTATTGATTGAAACCGTGTATTGGATTTTATGCCAGTAAAGACATTTAGACCGCTGACGCCCTCGACGCGCTATATATCGTACGCGGACTTCAGCGACATCACCAAATCCCGGCCCGAGAAGGACCTGGTGCAGATCCGGAAGCGCACCGGCGGCCGTAATATGTACGGTCGCGCCACGGCCCGGGGCATTGGTGGCGGTCACAAACAGAAACTCCGCCTGGTTGATTTCAAGCGAACCAAACATGGAGTAGAAGCCACCGTGGCTGCCATCGAATACGATCCGGGCCGCAGCGCCCGCCTCGCGTTGCTGGAATATAAAGATGGCGAAAAGACCTACATCATCGCGCCCAACGGTATTCAGGTCGGCGCCAAATTGATGAGCGGCCCGACCGCTCCCCCGGAACTCGGCAATAGCCTTCCTTTGCGCACCGTCCCCGTCGGCCTGCCCATACATAATATCGAGATCATTCCGGGCCGTGGCGCGCAGATGGTTCGCACCGCCGGCGGCGCCGCCACCCTGATGTCGCGCGACGAGGGCTATGCCCAGATTCGCCTCCCCTCGGGGGAAATCCGCCGCATCAACGAAAATTGCTACGCCACCATTGGCCAGGTCGGCAACACCGAACACGAAAACGTCGTCCTAGGCAAAGCCGGCCGGTCCCGCCACCGCGGCATTCGGCCCATCAACCGTGGCGTCTCGCGCAACCCCGTCGATCACCCTAATGGCGGTGGCGCCGGCAAATCCAAGTCGGGTGGCGGTTGGCAGCAGTTGACTTCTCCCTGGGGTCTGCTGGCCAAAGGCTACCGCACGCGCAATAAGAAAAAAGCTTCAAACCGGTTCATCCTCGTCCGCCGCGACGGCCGGCCAATGAAAAACAAATGAAGAAAAACAACTGGAGTATGGGAGTGCTGGAATGCCGCAGTATCGGCAGCCAACGTCCCGTCGCGCATCACGCTCGCCTCCATCATCCATCATCCATCATCCATCATCCTTTTTGCTCCCATGGGACGCTCAATTAAAAAAGGGCCGTTTATCGACGGCCATCTGCTGGAGAAAATCCAGAAGGCGAAGGACACCAAGTCCAAGTCGCCGATCAAGACCTGGTCGCGCCGCTCGATGATCACCCCCGATTTTGTCGGCATGACCTTTACCGTGCATAACGGAAAAGTTTTCAACCCGGTGTTTGTCACCGAAAACATGGTCGGGCATCGGCTCGGCGAGTTTTCTCCCACGCGCACGTTCAAGAAACACGGCGCGCATACGGCCAAAGCCGAAGCCAAGTAACCCTATGGAAGTCCAAGCCATTACCAAAAATGTCCGGATGTCGGCCCAGAAGATGCGCGAGGTCGTGCGCCAGATTCAGGGCTTGCCGGCCGCTCACGCCCAGGCCGTTCTGGCCGTCGTGCCCCGCAAAGGCGCCCGTTTTGTCGCCAAGACCCTTAAGTCCGCCATCGCCAACGCCGAGGACCTTAAAACCCATCACAAAGATTACAGCGAGCTTAACACCGACCGCCTCGTCATCAAAGAAGCCCTGGCCCAAACCGCCAGCACGTTGCGCCGTTTCACCCCCAAGGCCCGCGGTTCAGCCGGCCCTATCCTCAAACGCAATTGCCACATCAAAATCGTTTTAACGGATGAATAAGAACACCATCCATCATCCATCATCCATCATCCTTCTCTGATCCATGGGCCAAAAAACCAATCCAATCGGTCTGCGCATCGCTGTCAATCGCGATTGGCGCTCCAAGTGGTACGCCGGTAAAAAGGAATTCGGCAATCTGCTCACCGAGGACCGCAATATCCGCGAGCTGCTCAAGAAGAAGCTCGAGTCCGCCTCCGTGCCCCAGATTCGCATCGAGCGCGCCGCCAACCGCTGCCGCATTACCATTATGACGGCTCGACCGGGCATCGTCATCGGCCGCAAAGGCGCTGAGATCGATAAGCTCAAAGAAGAGCTCAGCAAGATGACCGGCAAGGAGATTTACGTCGATATCATCGAAATCAAGCACCCCGAAATCGACGCGCAGCTCGTCGCTGAAAATGTCGCCCTGCAATTGGAGCGCCGCGTCTCCTTCCGCCGCGCGATGAAAAAGGCCCTCCAGACCGCCAAAGATTTCGGGGCCGAAGGCATCAAAATCCGATGCGCGGGCCGCCTCGGTGGTGCCGAACTGGCTCGCGTCGAGCAGTATCACTGGGGGCGCGTCCCCCTCCACACCTTGCGGGCCGAGATCGACTACGGGTTCGCCGAGGCCCGCACCGTCTATGGTAAGCTGGGCATCAAATGCTGGGTCTGCAAAGGTGAGACCAAAACCCAAAAACCTCAGCCCCAACTCCAATCTCAGCCTCTGCCTGAGCCTGCTGCTGCTTAAAGTCCTAAAACCCTTTTAACTCTTTTAACTTTATTTAACCCATTTAACTTTTTGCTCCGCTTATGCCATTGATGCCCGAAAGAGTTAAGTACCGCAAGATGCACCGCGGCAACCGCGCCGGCCTGGCCTCTCGCGGGCACACCGTCGCCTTTGGCGAATACGGCCTCATGGCCCTGGAACGCTGCTGGCTCGATACCAAGCAGATCGAGGCTGCTCGCGTCGCGGTCGCCCGTAACATGAAACGCCACGGCAAAATGTGGATCCGCGTTTTTCCGCAAAAATCGTTCACCAAGAAGCCGCTCGAGACGCGCATGGGCAAGGGCAAGGGGCCGCTGGAATCGTGGGTTGCGGTTATTCGCCCGGCCAACGTTCTCTTCGAGGTTGATGGCGTGACCGAGGCCGTCGCCCGTGAATCGCTTCGCCTGGCCGCCACCAAGCTGCCGATTAAAACCAAATTTATCTCCCGCCACCGAATCCAGGGCTGAAAATTCCTATGAAGAAGACGCAACGCAAAGAAATTCAGGAAAAGACCTTGGAAGAATTGGTGGCTGACAGCCGAAATCTGCGCCAGGAAATCTTTAACCTCCGCCTCCAGCAGGCCAGCGCCCAGCTTGAAAAACCCGCTCGCCTGCGCACCCTCCGCCGTGACATTGCCCGCATCGAAACCCGCGTCTCGGCCCTCCGCAACAAAGCCGCATGAATAACCCTGACACCGCCACTACCAATCCGCCTGCAACGCCCGCTTCCGCCATCGACCGCGCCAAGCGCAAAGAGCGCGTCGGTGAGGTCATCGCCAATAAAATGGCCAAAACTATCACCGTGCGCGTCCAGCGCCGGTTCCCCCATCCCAAATTTAAAAAGGTCGTCACCGGCTACAAGAAGTTTTACGCTCATGACGAAAAGGCCGAAGCCAAAGTCGGCGACCGCGTCCGCATCGAAGAAACCCGCCCAATCTCCAAAACCAAACGCTGGCGCCTGGTCGAAATCGTCGAACGCGGCACCGAAGTCGCCCCAATCAACGCGTGATATGCGGCAAACCACCAGCCAACATCTTTCGCATTTCACGTCTTACGTTTCACGTTTTGCCTAACTTTTATGCTCCAGGTCCGCTCTATCCTCGACGTTGCCGATAACACCGGCGCCAAACGCGCCGCCGCTATCGGTGTGCTCGGCCGCAACCAGCGCTATGCCCGAATCGGCGACATCATCAAAGCCCATATCAAGGAGGCCACCCCCGATGGTACCGTCAAAAAAGGCGAGGTCGTTGATGCCGTCGTCGTGCGCACTCGTGAGACCATCCGCCGCACTGACGGCTCCTGCCTCCGCTTCGACAGCAATGCTATCGTCATTATCGATAAAGAACTCAACCCCCGCGGCACGCGCATCTTTGGCCCGGTCGCCCGCGAGTTGCGCGACAAGAAATTCATGAAAATTGTCTCCCTTGCGCCCGAAGTTATTTGAAACTATTCCCGGTAATTCCCAATAATTCCCGGTTAAAAAAATGAACAGCTTTCACATCAAGAAAAACGACCAGGTGGTGGTCATCGCCGGCGCCGACAAGGGCAAGCGTGGCCGCGTCATCGCCCTCGAGCCCAAAAAACAGCGCGTTATTATTGAAGGCGTGCACATGATCAAAAAGCACATGCGCAAGAGCCAGCAATATCCCAACGGCCAGATTGTCGAACGCGAAGGCACCATCCACCTCTCCAATGTAATGCAGGCCGAGAAGTTCGACGCCCGCGCCGCCAAACACGGCGCCACCCCCGCTCCGGCCCAAGCATGAACCGACCATGAAAGCCAGATTGTATCAAAAGTACGTGAATGAAGTGGTGCCGGCGCTCAAGCAAAAGCACAAATACACCAACCCCCACCAGGTGCCGCGCATGCAAAAGATCGTCGTCAACATGGGCATCAGCGCTTCGTTGGAAAAAAGCGCGCTGGACGATGCCGCCAAGGACCTCGCTCTGATCACCGGCCGCAAAGCCGCCGTCAGCAAGTCCCGCCACAGCATTGCCAATTTCAAGCTGCGCGAAGGCCAGCCCATCGGCTGCCATGTCACCCTCCGGCGCGAGGTCATGTATGAATTCTTCGACCGCCTCATCGCCACCGCCCTGCCGCGCATCCGTGACTTCCGCGGCCTCTCCCCGCGCTCGTTTGATGGGCGCGGCAATTACTCGCTGGGCGTTGGCGACCAGACCATTTTCCCCGAAATCGAACTGGACAAAATCAAGCGGCAGCAGGGGATGGACATAACCATCGTGACCAGCGCTCGCACCAACGAAGAGGCTCTGGACCTGTTGAAGCTTATGGGCATGCCCTTCGCCGAAATCAAAGCCAAGGAAGCTCCCAAAGAAACTCACGCCCAGCCACCCGCAGAAACCCCAACCACCCAACCTCCTGAACCCGTTAAGGCATGAGCATCAGCACCCCAGTGCCATCATCCATAATCTATAACCCACCATCCATAATCCTCTGATATGGCTAAAATCTCCTGGATCGAACGCAACAAGAAGAAAGCCGCGACGGTTAAGAAATTTGCCGCCCTGCGCGCCGAATTGAAAGCCAAGCGCGACTACGCCGGTCTGGCCAAGCTGCCCCGCAATGCCAGCCCGGTGCGGGTAGTCAACCGCTGCTCCATGAGCGGCCGCCGCCACGGCTATTTGCGCAAATTCGGTTGCTCCCGCTTGACCTTCCGCGAAGCCGCCCTGAACGGGCTGATCCCGGGCATCACCAAAGCAAGCTGGTAACCCTTTCAAACCATTTAACTCAGTTAACTTTTTAACCATTTAACTCTTAACTCTTCTCGCGTGAACGATCCTATTTCCGATATGCTTGCCCGCATCCGCAACGCCAACCTCGCGTTGCTGCCGGCCGTCCAGATGCCTCACTCAAAAATGAAGGAGAGCATCGCCGGCATTCTCAAACGCGAAGGCTATATCGCTGATTTTGTCGTCGAAGGCCAGCTCCCAAAAACCATCAAGCTCAAACTCAAATACCAGGGTAAAAAGAGCATCATCGAGGGCTTGCGCCGCATCAGTTCCCCCGGCTTGCGCCGCTACGTCGGCTCAACTGAAATCCCTCGCGTCCGCGGCGGTCTGGGCGTCTCTCTTCTTTCCACGTCCGAAGGAGTCATGACCGGCACTCAGGCCCGCAAGAAAAACCTCGGCGGTGAACTGCTCTGTTACGTCTGGTAAACGCGCCCATTTGCCTTTTGAACTCATTTAACCTTTTAACCCATCTAACCGCGCCATGTCTCGTATAGGTAAGCAACCCATCGCCATCCCGGCCAAGGTCAAGGTCGAGATCAAAGGCCAGCAGGTCCTCGTCGAAGGCCCCAAAGGCAAGCTCAACTGGCAACTGCCGCGCCGCACCAGCCTGAAGGTCGAAAACGGCAAAGTCGTTGTCAGCCGCCAGGGCGACGATGCCCAGGCTAAAGCCCTCCACGGTCTCAGCCGCGCCCTCGTCAACAATATGGTCCGCGGTGTCAGCGAAGGTTTCGTAAAAAAGCTTGAAATCCAAGGCGTCGGTTTCAAAGCCGCCGTCCAGGGTAAAGTTGTCAACCTGAACCTGGGTTACTCTCACCCGGTCAATTACCCGATCCCCGACCAAATCAAAGTCACCGTCGAGGAAAACACCAAGCTCACCATCGAAGGCCCCGACCGCCAGGTCGTCGGTCAGGTCGCCTCTGAAATCCGCAGTTTCTATCCTCCCGAGCCTTATAAAGGCAAAGGCGTTCGCTACCTGGGCGAGCACGTCACCCGCAAGGAAGGCAAAACCGTCCAATAATTTTACTCCCGATGAGAACCGAACAAAAACATCAATTGGCGCAGCGGCGGCGCTGGCGTGTTCGCAAGAAAGTCAGCGGCACCAAAGACCGCCCGCGCATGTGCGTTTGCTTTACCAACAAAAACATTCACGTCCAATTCATCGACGATGCCGCCGGCGTAACCCTGGCCGCGGCCTCAACGGTCAGCAAGGCGGCCCCCGACCGCGCCAAGCTGGCCGCCAACGCCGCCAGCGCCAAAACCGTTGGCACCCTGGCTGCCCAGACCGCCCTCGGCAAGGGCATCAAACAAGTCATTTTCGACCGCGGCAGCGCTCGTTATCACGGCAAGGTCAAGGCGCTGGCGGATGCCGCGCGCGAAGCCGGCCTGCAGTTCTAACATCCCATGGAGAAAAGTTATTGTGGCTGAACCAATCAAACCAGACAACGGCGAGAACCTCGAACCGGTGGAACCAGCGGCCGTTGAACCAGTGGCCGTTGAGGCCGTAGCGGAGGAACGCGTCGAGCCGCGCGCAGAACAACAACGCGGCGGGCGCGGTGGCTTCCGCGGGCGCCGCAACCGGCCCCCGGAATCCGATACTCGTCTCGAAGGCGGGCAGGAGTTGGTCGAGAAGGTCGTCTTCATCAATCGCTCCGCCAAAGTCGTCAAGGGCGGGCGCCGCTTTAACTTCAGCGCCCTGATTGTCGTGGGCGACAAGCGTGGCCGCGTCGGCGTCGGTCTGGGTAAGGCCGGCGAAGTCGCCGATGCCATCCGCAAGGGTGGCGAGATGGCCCGCGCGGAAATGGTCGGCGTGTCCCTCAAAGACGCTACCATCCCTCATGAAGTCCTCTCCCACTATTGCGGCGCCAAAGTCTTGTTGCGGCCCGCTTCCCCCGGCACCGGTATTATCGCCGGCAAAACTGTCCGGTCGGTCCTCGAATCCGCGGGCGTCAAAGATGTCCTGAGCAAATCTCTCGGTTCGAAAAACGCCGCTAACGTCGTTAAAGCAACTCTGCAAGCGCTCCTGAGCCTGCGCTTGCGGGAAGACATCTATAAGGGCCGCGGCCTCGAAATCAAAAAGGTCGCTCCACCCACACCCCCCGGAGTTGCGACCCCGCCGGCGCCGCCTTCTGCCGCGAGCTCGGTATAAGTTCTATAAGTCCCATATATCCCATTTTCTATGAGATTACACGACCTCAAACACCGTCCCGGCGCCAAGCACCGCCGCAAGCGCCTCGGCCAGGGTGAATCCAGTGGCCATGGCAAAACCAGCGGCCGGGGTGGCAAGGGCCAGACCGCCCGTTCCGGCAGCTCCATCCGCATCGGTTTTGAAGGCGGCCAGATGCCCCTTATCCGGCGCATCCCCAAGCGCGGCTTCAACAACGCCCGCCATACCATCCGCTACCTGGCCGTCAACCTCGAAGCCCTCAATCGTTTCGATGAAGGCGCTCGCGTCGATGAGGCCGCCTTGCGCGCCGCCGGCCTGGCCAATGGCCCCGCCGCGGGCGTCAAAATCCTCGGTGATGGCGACCTCACCAAAAAACTGACCGTCAGCGCCCATGCTTTCAGCGCCTCAGCCAAAGCCAAGATCGAAGCCAAAGGCGGCGCGTGTGAGATAGTAGGCCCTAAGAAGACCCAACCCTGATGCAGACCCGAAGCCCGAAGGCCGAAGTCCGAAACCCGAATAACTGCTTCGGAAGCTATTTTGCTTTCCGAGCTCGGCCTTCGGAATCCGGATTTCTTTCGGCCTTCGGTTTTCGGCCTTCGGTTTTCATTTCCCCCAAGCTCCCCTGCTCCTGACCGCCCATGCTCAAGGCCATCATCGATACTTTCAACAATTGCTTCAAAATCCCGGAGCTTAAGTCGCGGATTCTGTTCACCTTTGTGGTCCTGGCCATCTGCCGTTTGGAAGCCGTGGTCCGCATTCCCGGCCTGGACGGCAGGACCCTGGCCGAGTACTTCCGGACCCATGCCGCAACCGGCGCCTCCGTCCTCGGAATGTACAGCCTCTTCACCGGCGGCGCGCTCGAACACTGCGCCATCGGTGCTTTGGGGATCATGCCCTACATCAGCGCCACCATCATCATCCAATTGCTTACTGCGGTGGTTCCCCAACTGAGCAAACTCGCCCGCGAGGAGGGTGGCCGCGCCAAGATCATTCAGTATGGCCGCTATTTGACCGTGTTGCTCTGCCTGGGCCAGGGCCTGTTTATGTCTTTCGGCTGGGAGCACCCGGAAAAGATTTTTGGCCAGGGCATCGGCTCTCTCGTCCTCTACAGCGACTCCATGATCTGGTGGTATCGCATCCAGACCACCGTTGTCCTGACCACCGCCACGATGCTCTTAATGTGGCTCGGCGAACAAATCACCGAACGCGGCATCGGTAACGGCGTTTCCCTGGTGATTACCATTGGTATTCTGGCCCGCCTGCCCCAGGCCATCGTCGCCCTCAAAGACATGTTCTATCCCGCCGGCGGCGAGGCCCAGTTTAACTTCGGCCACGCCATTGCCCTGGTTTTGCTCCTGGCGGGTGTCATCGCCGGGGTCATTGCTATAACCCAGGCCCAGCGCAAAGTCCCTGTCCAATACGCGCAGCGCGCCGTCGGCCGCAAAGTCTATGCCGGAGGCACCTCGTTTATGCCCTTGCGCGTCAACTATGCTGGGGTCATGCCCATCATCTTTGCCCAGGCCATCCTCATGTTTCCGCAGAAGTTTTTTTTGTTCGCGGGCGAAACCTTCAGCAACTCGCATACCCCGGGCGCGAAATTAATTTCCGACCTTTCCCTCGGAATTGCCCGCCACCTCGCCGAACGGTCCGCTGCCTACCTCATCCTGTATGGCTTGATGATCCTCTTTTTCTCCTATTTCTGGGTCGCCACCCAATTCAACGAGTTGCAAATCGCCGATGATTTGAAGAAGAATGGCGGCTATATCCCCGGCGTCCGCCCCGGCCAGGCCACCAGCGATTATCTGCACAACGCGATGAGCCGGATTACCCTGGCGGGTGCGGTCTTTCTTACCGTCATCGCCATCATCCCGCTCTTATTGTATAACGAGATGAACATCCCCTACGCCGTGGCCACCTTCTTCGGCGGCACCAGCATGCTCATCCTTGTTGGCGTCTTGCTGGATACCATGCGCCAGATGGAAACCCACTTGCTGATGCGCCATTATGACGGTTTTCTCAAGAAAGGCCGGCTCCGCGGCCGGTTCTAAGCGCTCTTTGACAAAATAGGACCTATCGGTCCTATTAGTCCTGTAATGATTCTTATAAAAAGTGACCGGGATTTGGAAGTGATGCGTGAGGCCTGTGCCGTCGGTGGCGCGGTCCTCAATGACGTCGCCGCCTTCATCCAACCTGGGGTTACCACCCGTCAGGTGGATGATTTTGCCGCCGGTCGCATTAAGCATTATGGGGCGGTGAGCGCCTTTCTCGGCTATGTCCATCCCGGCGGCTCGGGGCGAAACCTGCGATTCCCGGCTCATACCTGCCTTTCGGTCAACGAGCAGGTCGTCCATGGGTTGGCCGGACCTCGGGTGTTGCAATTCGGAGACATCGTGAGCCTGGATATTGGCGTCATTTATCACGATTTTATCGGGGATACCGCCCGAACGGTCGCCGTGGGCGGTTGTGGCGTGATGGCCCAGAAACTGATGGATGTCACCGAAAAGGCCCTCTACGAAGGCATCGCCCAGGCCCTGCCCGGCAAACGTGTAGTTGATATTTCCCGCGCCATACAGAATTATGTCGAGGGCAATGGATTCAGCGTCGTTCGCGAGTTTGTCGGCCACGGCGTCGGCCGTTCCATGCACGAAGAACCCCAGGTCCCAAACTTCGTGGACGGCAAATCCTCGCCCAAATTGCGGCCGGGGATGACCATTGCCATCGAACCGATGGTCAATGCCGGGTTGCCGGGCGTAAAAATCTTGAAAGACGACTGGACAGTTGTCACGCAAGATGGTTCATTATCTGCCCATTTTGAGCATACGGTGCTCATCACGGAGTCCGAACCGGAGATTTTAACATGGCCCGAACGGATGCCATCGAAGTTGAAGGCGTAGTTGTGGAAGCCTTGTCGAACAAGACGTATCGGGTGGAACTGGCCAACGGCCATCGCCTGCTGGCCTTTGTCGCCGGCAAAGCCCGGTTGAGCTTTGCCCGTTTGGCGCCGGGTGAAACGGTCAAACTGGAACTGTCGCCTTACGACCTGTCCGAAGGGCGCATCGTCGGCGAAACTGAAAAAAATGAAAAACTGGATTAATGGATTAATGGATTATTGGATTAGTGGTCGGCGGGACCGCGCCCGTGCCGTTTTTCCCAGTAATCCATCAATCCATTAATCCAATAATCCATTTATGAAAGTTCGCGCATCAGTTAAAAAGCTCTGCGAAAATTGCAAAATTATCCGTCGCAAGGGCGTCATCCGTGTGATCTGCACTAACCTTCGCCACAAACAGCGCCAGGGCTGACCACGCGCCTTTCACCCATTTAACTCATTTAACTTTTTTAACCTGTTTAACTCCTTTCACAACCTATGGCTCGCATCATCGGCGTTGAAGTCCCCCCCAACAAGCGCATCGACATCGCCCTGCGCTACATCTACGGCATCGGCCCCAGCAATGCCAAAGTCATCCTGGCCAAGGCCAACATCGACCCTTCCATCCGCGCCAAAGACCTGAGCGAGCAACAACTCTCGCAGATCGTCCACGCCATCCAGGACGGCAAATACGTCATCGAAGGCGACCTCCGCCGCGAAATTGGCATGAACCTCAAACGCCTGCAGGGCATCAAGTGTTACCGTGGCATCCGCCACCTACGCGGCCTGCCCGTCCGGGGCCAGCGCACCCAAACCAACGCCCGCACTCGCAAAGGCCCGCGCAAGACCGTCGGCGTCGTTCGGAGCCCAACCGCCAAGACCGGCATCCACTAATTCTGCTCCAGCAACCAGCAACCATCTACTATCCACTGATTCATGGCCGAAGAAAAAAAGAAATCTGCCCCTAAGAAACCCGAAGGCGCCGCCGAGAAGCCCGCCGGCAAACCTGCGGGTGAGGGTCACCCTGCCAAAGCTTCGAAAAAAGGTGCTGAGAAAGGCGCTGCCCCGGCTGCCGCTCCCGCCGGCCAACCGGCCGCCGCATCGGCTCCGGGCGCCGAAGCTCCCAAGCCCGCCGAAGGCGCTCCCGGTGCTCCGCTCATCCCGGTCGCTGGTGCCGCCCCGACTGCTGCGGAACTCCTGGCCGACGATCAGGCCGGGAAGAAAATCGTCAAGGCCAAGGGCGCCAAGAACATCATCAGCGGCATTGCCAATATCCTGGCCACGTTCAACAACACCCAGGTCAGCATCACCGATATGCAAGGCCACGTCATTGGCTGGTCCACGGCCGGCCGGGTTGGATTCAAGGGCTCGCGCAAAAGCACCGCCTATGCCGCCCAGCAGGTCGCCCAGGACGCCGCCCGCCAGGCCATGTCCCATGGCATGAAAGAAATCGAAGTGCGCGTCAAAGGTCCGGGCTCCGGCCGTGAATCGGCCATCCGCGCCCTCCAGGCTATTGGCCTGGAAATCACCACCATCAAGGACGTCACCCCCGTTCCTCACAATGGTTGCCGCCCCCGCAAAAAACGTCGCGTGTAACATGAGTCCAAACTCCAAAGTCCAAAGTCCAAAGTCACCACGCGCTTCACGTTTCACGTTTCACGTTTCACGTTTCACGCATCACGCATCACGCCTTACTGGCCGCTCCACAATTCCACCCATCCACCACCCCATTCCCTGACTTATGGCTCGTTACACTGGTCCTCGCGTTCGCATCAGCCGCCGCTTCGGCGTCCCCATCTTTGGCCCGTCCAAATACCTCGAGCGCCGCAACTACGGCCCCGGTGTCCACGGCCCCAAGTCCCGCCGCAAACACACCGATTACGGCCTCGGCCTGATTGAAAAGCAAAAACTCCGCTATTTTTACGGGCTCCTCGAGCGCCAGTTCCGCGGCGTCTATGAGCGTGCCCTCAAACGCCGCGGCGTCACCGGCGAGCAGATGCTCCAAATCCTGGAAACCCGCCTGGACAACATCTGCTATCATCTGGGTTTCGCCAATACCCGCGCCGCCGCCCGTCAACTCGTTTGCCATGGCCATGTCCGCGTCAATGGCCGCAAGGTCGATATCCCCTCATTCGGCGTCAAGGTGAATGACGTGGTCGAAGTCAAAAATTCCAATGCCGCGCGCCAGTTGGCCACGCGGAATCTCGAGATCGCCGGCAGCCGGGCGGTCCCCGATTGGCTCACACTGGATAAAGAGGCCCTCAAAGGCGTCATCATGCGCATCCCGACCCGCGATGAAATCCAGCCCATCGCCAACGAGCAGGCCGTCGTCGAATTTTATTCCCGGTAACAAACAAACAACAGAGTAACTGGAGTGTTGGAGTGATGAAGTATCGGAAAAACGTAATGGTGGAGCGTGGGAGTGCGGGAGTGATGCCGGGCATCGCTCCGCGGTTCCCTTACCCCGCCAGCCCGTTCCCCTTGCTCCATCACTCCAATACTCCATTACTCCAAAACAATTATACGGACCCCTCCGGCTCCCGGGAATAACCGCCGGGGGAGTCAGTTTAAAATTGTTGAAAGGAACATATGCCAGTACGTCTAGGACGTTTCGAAATGCCCAAGCGGTTGGTCAAAGAAGACACTACCGCCACTGAAACCTACGCTAAATTTGTCGCCGAACCCTTCGAAACCGGTTACGGCCATACCGTCGGCAACTCCCTGCGCCGCGTGCTGCTTTCCTCCCTGGAAGGCGCCGCCATCGCTTCCATCAAAGTCGATGGCGCGATGCACGAGTTCGCCACTATCGATGGCGTCGTTGAAGACGTTACCGATATCGTGCTGAACCTCAAAAAGGTCCTGCTCAAGGCCCACAATCGCGAGGCCCAGACCCTCCTGCTCTCCGTCAACAAAGAGGGCGATGTCACCGCCGCCGACATTCAGCTCAACCAGAATATCGAGCTGGTCAATCCGACCCAGCACATTTGCACCCTCGATAAAAAGAAAAAATTCGAGATGGAGCTCGAAGTCAAAGTCGGCCGCGGCTTCCTGCCCGGTGATGAAAACAAAAAGCCCAACCAGGCGATTGGCGTCGTCGCCATCGACTCCCTTTTCTCCCCGGTTACCCGCGTCCGCTACGCCGTCGAAAACGCCCGCGTCGGCCAGCGCACCGATTACGACCGCCTCATCCTCGAGATCTGGACCGATGGCCGCATCTCCCCCGACGATGCCCTGACCCAGGCCTCCGCCATCCTCCAGCATCACCTCGATGTCTTTGTCGGCTACGACAAAAACGCCGTCGAATTCGAAGAGGTTGTTGATAAGCAGGACGAAGAGAAGACCAAGCTCAAGAAACTGCTCAATATGAGCGTCAATGAAATCGAGCTGAGTGTCCGCGCCGCCAACTGCCTCAACAACGCCAACATCACCACCGTTGGCCAACTGGCCATGAAGACCGAGCAGGAAATGCTCAAATATCGCAACTTCGGCAAAAAATCACTCAACGAGATCAAAGAAAAACTCTCCGCCCTCGGCCTGACCCTGGGCATGAGTTTCGAGCCGGACTTGCTCGAGACTGCCAAAGAAGAGCCCACTACCCTCATGCGTTGATCGCGTTTCACGTTTTATTCTCTATGCGCCACCTCAAGCGAACCGCCAAGCTGGGCCGTACCGGTCAGCATCGCAATGCGATGCTCGCCAACCTCGTTTGCAGCCTCATTAAACACAAACGCGTCACCACTACCCTGGCCAAGGCCAAGGCCGCCCGCTCCGTGGCCGAAAAAATGGTCACCCTCGGCAAAAGCGGCACCATTCACGACCGCCGCCTCGCTGCCTCTCGCCTTCACCAGGAAGATGCCGTCAAAATCCTCTTCGCCGAAATTGCCCCGGCCCAAAAAGAGCGCCGCGGCGGTTACACCCGCATCGTCCGCCTGAACCAGCGTCAGGGCGACGCCGGCCAGCGGGCCATCCTCGAATGGGTCGAACTCCCGGTCGAGGCCGCCCCCGTCGAAACCAAGCCCGCCGAAGCGGCCAAGCCCGCCGAGGCAGCCGCGGCTACCTAGATTCAAACTGGAACAGTTGCGCCGCGTGGGGCCCGAGGTCCAGATAAAGCCCCGGGCTTCGCAACTCGGCCCCGGACCGCAAGTACTCCTCTGAACCCAACAGGTCCTTCATCCCCCAGGGCTTGAGGGTGGGCTCCGGGATGCGCAACGGCACATAGCATTGGCTCCGGTGAGGAGCGAGGTTTGTCACCGACAGTTCAAAACGCGAGCCTTCCTTCCGCCATTGGATTGCCACTATATTCTGCGCCGTCGGATTGTCCGGCCAGGCGGGGCAGGGGACCAGCACGGTGCCGGTTCCTTCTCCAACGCCTGTACGCCGCAGCGCCGTCAGGAGTTGCTCATACATCCTCTCAATTTCCGGCTGGTTCGGTTCGGCGGGCCGTCGTAGCAGTTGGACCGGCACCCTGATCCTGGCTCCCGAGAGTTGGCCTTCGTGGAGAAACCGCAGCCCCGGCAACCCCAGGATAAGCAACGCGGCCGCGCGCTGTTCGGCCGGCGAGAACAACGAGGCGATGCGCGGTTCATCGTGGTTTTCGAGAAGATGGCCCCCGCCGCAAAGGCAGTTGGACGTAGCGTCCTCTGTCGGGGACGACGCAACCTCTGTAGGAGACGACGTGAGGAGTCTCTCACCTATATTCTCCACAGACGACGTAACCTCTGTCGGAGACGACGTAAGGAGTCTCTCACCTCCATCCTCCACCGTCTGCCCTCGGCCCTGTTCCCTTTCACACCCCTGCGCCGCCAACAAATGCTGCTGCACCCCGGCGGCGTCCCGCGAAACGAGTTTGTCGTATAGCGTTTTATCGTAGGCATAATCAAAACCGAGTTCGCGCAACCGCCCCTCCAGCCCCCAATAAGCCTCGGCGAGGAACAGAAAGTCAGGCCGGCCGCGTTTGACGGCCGAGATGGCCTCTGACCAGAACTCGGAGCTCGGCGGTTGCTGATTCGCACCCGGCAGCCGTCCCCAGGTCCTGGCGAAAACCTCGTTGAGAACGAGCATTGCCATGTCGCAGCGAACCCCATCGCAGCGGCTCGCCACTGCTCGCAACAGGTCAGCCATCGCCGCCCGGGTGGCGGCCAGCCGGTAATCAAGCTGCACCGTATCAGTCCAGGGCGGAAAGTAGGGATCCTTCCCGTAAGCCAGCCAGCGCACGCCGGCTGCCGTTTGCTGCGGGAACGTTCCCGGCACTTCAACCGGACTTTGGACGAAGAGCTCCGGTCTTTCCCGCAACCACCGGTGGTCCAGGCCAAGATGGTTGGGGACGAAGTCGAGGATCAACTTTAGTCCCCGGGCGTGAAGACGCGTGCGAAACTCTTGCAATCCATCGTTGCCGCCCAGGTTCGGCGGCACCTCGTAATCGGCTATCGCGTAAGGCGAGCCGGCCACGTCCTCTTCCCGCCAATCAGGCAGAACCTCCGAGTAGTGTTGGCGCAGGTCGCGGTTGGTCAGCGCCTCGGCGCGCGCGCGCGGTCCGCTGCTCCATACCCCCATCAGCCACACGTGCGTGAAGCCGAGCCCCTCCCATCGCCCTAATTCGGCCTCCGGCACATTGTTCAGCGTAATCGACTCTCCCTCGCGCCGGGTCAATTCATTCAACCAGCAGCGAGTGTTAATCTCGTACAGAATTGGGTGCTTCGTCACGAATAGCCCTTGGCGTCGAAGGCGAATGAAACCGCCCTAAGTTCACGTTTAAAATTGTAGCAGCCGACGTAAGGAGGCTCTGATCGATGCTTAGTGATGCCTGAAATATGAGCCTCCTTGCGTCGGCTGCTACAATGGGAATGATTTTTCAAACGCGCCCTAAGATCTTCACGTTTCACGTTTTACGTTTCACGTTTCACGTTTTACGTTTCCCGCCTCACGCCTCACCCATTCAGAACCGCCATCGCCTTGGTCGGATTGGACACCCGCATCACCATCAGGCCTTTCTTGGCGTCGGGCGGGGTCGCGCTGTAGCAGTACTCGATATTCACCTTGGCATCAGCCAGCTTATGGGCCAGCCGGGCCAGTTCGCCGGGTTTGTTGATGCCATCGACCAGCAGCACATCATCCTCCACGACCAGCGTGCCGTGTTCTTCGAAAACATGCACCGCCTTGCGATAATCGCTGACCACCATCCGGATCACGCTGTGATCCACCGTATCGCTGGTGGTCACCGCGTAGATATTGATCTTGGCCGCCGCAAGGGCATCGGCCACCCGGGCCAGCATCCCGGGCCGATTATCCAGGAAAATGGCGAGTTGCTTGGTAATTTGCATAGTTCAATTAGCGATTTGAGGTTGAGGTCATGGATGCTTCCATCGGCCAAATTAGCCGATCCGACGCAAATCGCCAAACGGTTCTTTCTTCCGCTCCGGCCTCGTGTTAGCTTCCGCTTATGGGTCTGGATGCGACAGTGCGGCGCCGCTGGGTCGGCGCTTTGGCTCTCCTGGCGGCCCTGGTCATGCTGGTGGCGGGCCAAACCGTCCTCGAAGGCCGACTGACACCGGTGGCGTTCCTGGTTTACTGGCTGGTCTGCGTTATTCTGACCGGCCTGGCGATCTTCGTCGCCTTTGCCGATGTGCGGGCCTTGGCTTACCGCACCCATCGCGAGCAGCGCGATTTGCTCCAAAACACCCTCAAAGAGATCGAGACCGAAGCGCGGCGCAAAGCCCGGCAACCCCCGGCCGGCGATGCCAAGTGATTGAGCCCTCGGGTCGGGGAGTGTCGCCCTCTCGCCGCCCCTCCATCATTTCTTCGCTCCATCATCCCGTTCCCGCCTCATGCGCACTTTGCTGTCGAATATTCAAGAGAAAAATCTCGCGCGCGAAAACTTTCTTCATTGATATCGCCGTCCGCTTTTGTTCTACTGGTATCGTCGCGAAGGCGTATGAGTTTAGCCGAGACCATCGCATCACCACCGGCCCTCCCGGAGAGCCAGAAAGCCGCGCTGCTTAAGCTGCTGGGCGACGAAGACCCCGCCGTTTTTCACGCCGTCCGCGACAAAATCCTTTCCTATGGCCCCTCGGCCGCCGACTGGCTGCGTCCGCAGACCTTGAGCCGCGAACCCGCCCTGCGCCGCCGCGCCCAGGAACTCGTCCTGCGCTTTGACGCCCAGGCCGCCGATAACCATTTCCTGGCCTTCTGCCTCAAACACGGCGAGGAATGCGACCTCGAACAAGGCTCCTGGCTCCTGGCCCAGACCCAATACCCCAACATCAATGTGGACGGTTACCGCGCCGTGCTGGATAGTTTTGCCCGTGATTTGCAGGAGCGGTTGGACGGCCCCAGCCAACCAAAAAAAATGCTCGAGAGCATCAATCATTACCTTTTCTCCGACCTGGCGTTCAGCGGCAATGAAAAGAATTATTACGACCCGGAAAACAGCTATCTCAACCGCGTGCTGGACCGCCGGATGGGCAATCCGATCACCTTGTGCCTGGTCTATATCCTCCTGGCGCGCCGCTTGCGCTTGCCGGTCGCCGGCATCGGCCTGCCGGGCCATTTTATCTGCCGCTACCAATCCAGCGCTACCGAGGTTTATATCGACGCCTTCAATCGCGGCAAGCTTCTGACCAAGGCCGATTGCATCCAGTACCTGCTCCATGGCAACTACAGCGTGCGGGACGATTACCTGGCGCCGGTCAGTCCGCGCCGGATGCTCCTGCGCATCTGCGCCAACCTCCACCAGATCTACCTGCAACTCGAAAAACAGGAACCTGCCACCCGTCTCCAGCGCTACCTCGTCGCCCTCGCCCGTTAAGAGTTAAATCAGGTAAATGAGTTAAATGAGTTAAATGGGCTGCGCCGGGCGCCCGCGCAAAACCTCCGCCCTCTTTTACCCCAATTAACTCAATTAACCCTTTTAACCCTTTTAACCGATGTAACCCATGTAACCATGTAACCATGTAACCATGTAACCATGTAACCATGTAACCCATGTAACCATGTAACCCATGTAACCATGTAACCATGTAACCCATGTAACCATGTAACCCATGTAACCATGTAACCCATGTAACCATGTAACCCATGTAACCATGTAACCCATGCAACCATGCAACCATGCAACCATGTAACCCATGCCCCATCGAACGCTCTCGAAACCGTCACGCCTTACCACTGGCTCGTGTTCATGCTGGCCGCTGGCGGCTGGCTCTTCGATTGCATGGGACAGCGCATTTTCGTCCTCGCTCGCGAGCCCGCTTTAAAAGAACTCCTCGGCGCCTCCGCTTCGGATGACGCCGTGCGCCGCTGGGGCGGCCTGGCCACCCTGCTGCTGATGGTCGGTTGGGCCACCGGCGGCATTATCTTCGGCACCCTGAGCGACCGCCATGGCCGCGTCAAAGCCATGATCGGGACCTTGCTGGCCTACACCGTTTTCTCCGGTCTGTCGGGGTTTGCGCGCAGCGGCTGGGAGTTTTTGGTTTATCGCTTCCTGTTCGGGCTGGGCGTCGGCGGCATGTTCGGCGCGGCCACCACCCTCGTCGCCGAGAGCGTCCCGGCGCGATTCCGCACATTCGCTCTCGGCCTGATGCAGGCCCTCTCGGCTGGCGGCAATATGCTCGGCTCTGGTCTCAGCCTGCGCATCAACCCCGGCCAGGAGAATTACTGGGGCCATTTCAGCGGCTGGCAGGTCCTGTTCTTCATCGGCCTCTGCCCCGCGCTCCTCGCCCTGCCCATGGCCCTCTTCCTGAAAGAGCCCGAGCCGTGGCGCCGGGCCAAAGCCCTCGCCGCCGCGGGCCCTGCCGGCAAAGCCGTCGGCGCCATTACCGACCTCTTCGTCCATCCGCGCTGGCGGCACCACATGATTTCCGGGGTCTGTCTGGGTGTTGCCGGCATGGTCGGTCTGTGGGGCATCGCGTTCTACTCCCCCGAACTGATCACGACCGCGTTCAAGAATCGCCCCTTGCAAACCGGCGAAGTTCGTCAACCCGCCCGGCTCTGCTTGGCGTTGAAGGACCCGCCCGATCCCGCCGTCGCCCTGCTCAAAACCAGGTTGGCCCCGGCGGTCACCGGCCAGTTGGACTCACTCTC